>WNFM01315618.1_pt1 | contig 11130 bp, 9 predicted proteins | sample 5400271 | NCBI WGS metagenome assembly WNFM01 (sample SAMN13153352, study PRJNA577476) | soil metagenome | isolation source: 60 cm saprolite on Douglas fir-dominated hillslope | place: USA:California | collected 2013-09-17 | reverse complement strand
GTACCTTGTCGCAGTTTGATCAACCTAGACGTACTTCTTAGCAACGGTGCCCCTGGTCATTCTTAGCGCACTCCTGTCATTGATCCCCGGCGCCGGCAAATGGCTGCAGTACGTGCCGCACATTTACAGCCTGGTACTGATTGTGCTTGCGCTCATCGCGGTACACCGCCGGAGCGAAGGAAGCGCAGAGCAATCCGTGCCTGCCCAAAGGAACTAAGTTCCGCTGGTACTTGTGCGCACCCGTTCCATCTGTGCGGCTACCAGTACTCCCAGTATGAGTGTAATCAAAGCGACAAGCAACAGCAGATGTTTAGATACATCTCCATCACCGCTCGGATACTGGATAACTGTGCAGATGCCAGCAATGCCGAATATTGCGATCAGAACGAGACGATCCACGACGGCGAAGGGACGCGTGAGCCAGAGTAGCGATATGATGGCGGCGAGCACCAGCCCTGCTGTGAACAGCCGGTTGAGCATCGCGAACTGGAGCAGGGATGAGAGAGTGCTTGACAGCGGTTGCTGTGCGAAAGGGGATGCCTGTAATAGAAAGGCGAGACCGGCGAGCAGCGCCGCGAGCCCGGTCAAAAGCAGAAGCCCTCTGGAGAGGGGACTGCGCACCAGCGCAGCATTAAAAAAGGCGAAGAGCAACAATTAAAAAAGGCGAAGAGCAACAATAGCACCGATAAGCCAAACTCAACCAGGTGATCTGATCCGGTAATGACGTTGAAGGCATAGAGACTGCCGCCAATAGCGAGTACGAGTATAAGACCAAAGAGTGCGCTGAAAGGCATCGTCCATATGCGCGCAAAGCTGGATGAGATACCTGTCTTTTGTGGAATTGCTTGTGACGCTGCTCTACTGGCTGGCTGCGCTGAAGGACCGACAGCAGCCGTCGGAGGGAACGCCAGTGGCGCCTGGTTGACACCAGGGGTTGGTGGCATATACTGTGTCGAAAGTGGGGCCGGTGGGAGTTTTCCGTACTGGGTCGGAGCAGTGGCGGGGTTCATAGAAGGCGACATGGACTTCGTATCTTCCGTCGCCTGCTGGCTGATTTTCACCAGCGCCTGCCCCACCTCCACAGCGCTGGCAGGGCGCTGCCGCTCGTCCAGTGCCAGTAAGCGCTGGATAAGCTGGTCAAGTTCGACCGGCACCTGCGGGTTATACTGCCGCACAGGCGGAAACCTGAAGCGATCGTCTGCGTTGTAGGGGTCTCTGCCTGTCAGGCAACAGTGGAGCGTGGCGCCGAGGCTGTAGAGGTCCGAGCGTGGATTTGTCTGCGCGCTCCCATGCTGCTCCGGCGCTGCATATCCAGGCGATCCCAGGAGTGCAGTATCCTGTTCCTGTCCCTCTTTGAATATACGTGCAATGCCGAAATCGATCAGGAAAACATGCCCATTAGCCGTCACCATCACGTTGGTTGGTTTGAGGTCGCGAAAAATGATGGGTGGATGTTGCTGGTGAAGATAAGCCAGCACATCACACAACTGCAGTGCGTAGTCCAGCACCTGCGCGACCGGCAGCGGGCGGAATCCCGACTCTTTGAGCAGTTGTAATAGCGTCTTCCCATCAATAAAGTCCATCACGAGATAGGAGCGCCCTCTCTCGTTAAAGGCATTGTAGATGTGCGGCAGGTTGGGATGAGAGAGCCTGCCCAGCAGGGCAGCTTCACGTTGGAACTGTGCAGTAGCCTCGGCCAGTCCTGTATCGCTCAGGTGGCCCTGGCTCATCTCTTTAATGGCGACACGACGGTGAGTGTCGCGTGTATCTACAGCCTGGTAGACGGCTCCCATTCCGCCCTTGCCTGCTTGTCCCACAATGACATAACGCTGCTGGAGCAAGGATTGGGGAGGAAGCCTTCCTGTATGATTCTCGAATATAGACATTATGCGCCTCGCCACTGATTATGTATTGCAATCTACTCTTTGCGTTGAAGATCCGTGTTTGCTGTGATTCCAGGTGACTTTGAAGCTCAAACGGCTTGCTATTAGGCACAGTATAGTTGATCTATAAGAAGAGGTCAATTAACTAGCTCACACTGGACGAGTCGCATGATACCTAAGATGATACAGAGAAACACAACCTGGGTGAGAAATAGATTTGTGCCATCGTCGACAACGCCAGGAATAGCGAGAAAGAGCATGATGGCAGGAGCCATGCCGAAAAGGAAAGTTGGCCCCGGCCGGGCTCTCCAGCAGGATGGGCGCAGCCACCACACAAATACGCACAGGAAAAGTGCTGTAGCGGATAGGTCCCCCTCCAGTACGGCTAGTGAGCGACTTTCCACCGGCGTCAAGAAATAAAAAAGTGCAACGCTGCCGCATCCAAGCACGAGCGCCAGCCTGAAGAACAAGGCATCCCAGCGGCGCAGGTGAGTGCGGTCAAGCGAAAGGCATATGTAGGCTCCAAGGAGAGCGCTACAGATTGCAGCGACCAGGTGAGCGATGATGGCCGGGCTGGAATCAACCACGTGCATCCTCATCAAAGCATTTAAGCATGCAAACAATGCCCAGACGCATGCAAAAATCGCCCCGCTGCGTATCCACCATGAGCGAGCGCATACCAGTGTGAAGGTCCAACCTCCAAGGGCCAGGATCGCGTGGATCAGCAATATCCAGTCGCCCGGATAGAGCCTGTTCGCCCAGCCCTCGGCGAGCAGTCCCTCGGCAGCCAGTCCCACAACCAGCGCCAGGGCAAATATCACTATAAAGCGCGGAGTCCAGATAATCGGCGGCGCAAGGGCCTTTTGTTGTGTCTCTTCAGCTGGGGACCCGCTGTACTCTGTCGCTGTGGCCCCAGCTTCTTCGGTGGAGCTGATGCCCGCCTGCGCGGGACTTTCTGCCATATGTAAATTCATCCTTTATCCAGATCGCGGCGTAAAACCCCCGCATTCATGTGCGGGGATACAAGCCGCGCTGCCATAGGCAGAGAACCTGCTTGCCGCGCCGCTTTACTTGACATGTTACGCTCCTTATAGTATACTTGTTCTAGTACGTTAAGAACTGAAGAGCGTTTCGGCGGGTTCCACCGTGAAGGACGGTGGGTAAAAATGCTACCGTGCTGACTGATGTACACTCTCTCTTTCTTCTGTACCAGGAACAAGAACCACGTTCCTGATGCACTCTAAGACTGGGAAGCTACCGCAGGGCTTGCGGAAAGCCAATGCCTGTGGAGGCGGTGTAAGACCAAACGAACCACTTGGTGTTCGGGCGGCAACCTCCAACGAAGCAGGAAGCCTCACCCGCGAGGGTGGGAATCCCCTGGGTTTACCCATGGGGAGGATGTCAAATTTCGATTTCTCTCCCCTTGCTTAACAAGTATAAAGCTTTCTTCGCCATGCCGCAACATATTGAAAGAAAAGGTTCTCCTCATATCTTACCTCACCTCCACGTACATACGCCGCAATTGTGCCGGGGAGACCCCAAACCTGTAGAGTGTTCGCAGGTACCACATGAAAAGCACACTGCGCAGCAAGCCGATCTTCTCGTGCCGCCGCGCGGACGTGGTTACGTACTGGGACAGCAGGATCACCTTGCCGCGCTTGCGCAGGCGTGCAATAATCTCCAGGTCCTCCATCAGCGGCTGGTCCGGATAGCCTCCGCTAGCTCGAAAACTGCTGGCGCGCATGAAATATGCCTGGTCGCCTGTGAACACCTTGCGCACGAGAGAGCGCAGGTTCGTAATATACGCTACCAGCCGGTAGGGCCAGCGATCGCAGTTGAAGCAAAGGCGAAACGCGCCCGCGACCACTTCAGGCGACGCGAGCGCCTGCTCTATAGCGCAAAAAGCATTGTCAGGCATCTGTGTATCGGCGTGTAAAAAGAGCAGCACATCGCCGCTGGCAACGGCAGCTCCGGCGTTCATCTGCGTGGCGCGCCCGCGTGAAGAGCTAATTATCCGTCCGTAGCGTTCTGCTATGGCTACAGTACTATCGCTGCTGTCCCCGTCAACGATAATAGCTTGCCGTGTGAGGCGTGCAAGCGTAGCTTCCAGCACAGCCTCTTCGTTTAAGACCGGTATAATGATTGAAAAATGCATTGTCCTCTCTACAAACGACGCTACCTCGGACATGTAGGGGCGCCCACGTGCTCGATCAATCGGCACTCTACGCGGTCGCCCTGTTTTTCTACTGTGCCTTTACCACCTGTTGTTTGCTGCGCCGCGTGGGGAGGGGCACAAAGGCGCTTTCGCTGGCGTGTGGCTGCGCCGGGCGTACCCTGGCATTGAGTGCACAGAAAGACATAACGCCGCGCGGCGATGCATTGTGGAAGCAGCAGCGCTCGATGCGGCTCATGTCGATATCGCTCTCATCCATGAATGGCTTGACGAAGAGGGTGAGCGTCTTGCGACTCGTCCAGAATGATGGATCGGTCCCGATGTGCGGCCAGAGGGTCTTCATCAGCTTCAGGCTGCCGCCGATGTTGGAGACGATTTGCGGCAGGACGGCGGCACGGCCGCGCGTGAGCATGCGCAGGGTCATATTCGGGCGTGGCCCCATCACCTCCATGAACTCTTGCAAGGTAAAGTTCGGGGCAATGGGCTTGTAGCCTCCTCTGGTATATTTGAGCAGCGTAAAAGTGTTGCACAACGGCGAACCCTCGCCGACGGGGAAGAACAGGTCCTGCGAGATACCTGTCTGCTCCTCGATAAGTTGCAGGATTTCAGGCATGCGTAACTTGCGCGGTGCAGGGTGTCCGTCGCCACCGGTTCCGTTATTGACCTCGAAACGGCCAAAAGGCGTAGCCGCCTGGAATGCGATGGCGCAGACCGTACCGGGGTGCTGCCAGGCGAAGTCGATAACCTGTTGAATCTGGTCGCTGTTGAGGCCATCATAGAGTGATACGGCCAGTGTCGAAGGCAACTTCACACGTTCAAGCGCGGCAGTAGCCTTCACGCGCACATCCCACAGCTCTTCGCCGCGCAGCTTGAGGATATCTGCGGGGCGCGTGCTATCGAATTGCAAGTAAACAGAGGTGAAACCCCATGCAACAAGCTTCTCGGCAAAGTCCGGTTCGCGGGCCAGGCGGATGCCATTACTGACCAACTCTAACTGGCCAAAGCCCTTCTGCTTGACCATCGCGGCAATTTTGTCCAGGTCCTTGCGCACCGAGGGTTCTCCGCCGGATATCTGAAGCGAGATGCCCTTGCCCTCGACCGCTATGAGCTGGTCAAGGCGCGTCTCGATCTCTTCCAGCGAGTAGTCGCGTTCAGAGGGGCTGGAATATGCATAGCACATTGGACACGTGAGATTGCAGCGCTCTGTCCCCTCCAGGATTGCCAGACCCGCCGGCTTGCGTAGGGGAAATGGCGAGAGTCCTTTAGAAATATCGGTACTTCCACCGTCCCCGTAGCGTTCGATCATAAGTTTTTCGACGTTGAATGACTTGCGGTAAAAAGGGGCATGATAGCCAAGGTCGGTATCCACTACCCCGTGCATGGGACAGGTGCGGCTAAAAAAGACCTGTTCGTTGTCTCGCACTTCATATGTCGCGGGGACAATTTCGCCACAGGCTGAGCAAATACTACGGGTCTGTTTGAGGATTTCGGTCAAGATGTTCTCCTTCCCTGCTAGATTGTTGCCCCAACCAGGTGCGCGGCCTGCTTGCGCAAAGCCTGTAATCCTTCGCTGAAGTGTACCGGGTAGGGTTGCTCGACGGTGAGTGCGCGGTACTGCACGGGTAATGCCCGCAGGTTTTGCTGGGCCAGTTCGCGGATTTCCGAGAGTGGCGGCAGGCTGCCGGGGATCATTTCCCCGTTGCGCATGACGGGGCGCAAGAGGCGTTGATAGTTGTCTGGGCGCGGCTCGTGGGCAAGCTGTATGATGTCTTCTTCCCAGTGTGGATGGCGATAGATCTCTTTTTTGCCTGGCCAGGTGCTTTTAGGCCCCGCAATCTTCACCTTGGGGTGTTCTGTACCCGTTTCATCAACGTACCAGACCTCTTTGTAGACCGCGCCGAGCGCTCCACCCGGAATGCCCAGCTCTGGCGAACCAGCCCCGTAGCCCAGCATGGTGCCTACACCGAATGCGTCGATGGCGGCGCCTGCCTTCAGCAGTTCGGTGATCTTCCATTCGTCGAGGTCCCCGCTGGCGAGGATGCGCGTCTCGGCCAGGCCCGCTTTATCAAGCTGTTCTCGCGCATAAATGCTGTCGCCAACCACGTCCCCACTGTCTAGCCGCACGGCAGCCAGTGTATGACCCAGGGTTTCTTGTGAACGCAAGGCGACGCCAATGGCAGTGTGGATTGCACGGCGTGGATCGTATGTATCGAGCAGCAGAGTGTAGCGGTTGTAGGCGGCCGCTATCGCCTCGAAGGCTTCTTCTTCCGTAGAGTACAGCTCTATAAGCGCGTGCGGCACGGTGCCGGTGGCGGGCAGGCGAAACTCGTAAGCGGCGCTGAGTAAGGAAGTGCTGGCGCATCCACCAATATAGGATGCGCGCGCCACGGTCATTGGTTCCTGGGCACGCCGGAAAGCGAATTCTGCCACCCTGCGCACGCGCCCCTGCTCGGCGGCGAAGACGATGCGCGATGCCTTTGTAGCAATGAGCGTGGAGAGGTTGATGGCCTGCAGCAGGCCGGACTCTAAGAGCAGAGCTTCGCGAAATGGCGCGGTGACGCGCAGGATCGGCTCATTGGGGAAAGCGATTGTACCCTCTGGCAGCGCCAGTATCTCGCCCGTAAAACGCAGGTTTGCCAGTTCATCGAGAAAGGCCGCGTCATAATCGCGGATACGCGCCAGGAAACGCAGTTCTTCTTCAGTGTAGCGGAAGGACTGGGCGAACTCTAGCGCGGCCTCTACTCCTGCCACCAGCAGGTAAGCTCCCCCGAAGGGAGCCGTGCGTGTATAGAGATCAAAGGTGGTCAGACCATTGTAACCTGTACGCCACGAGACGTACGCGGAATCTGGGTGATACATATCCGTCATCAATCCTGGATGAAAGCCTGGAGCACGACGATGCATAAATGCTTCCTTCAATCGACACTATTAAGGTGAGTTAGAGTCTATTGTACTGTATGGGTGCAAGGGGGATACAGAGACGCCTTATCGGCTCTCGGCTTGTCACAATTGACATGCTTGCCTGGTGTGTGCTACGCTTTAACTCGTCATCATCGTACTCTTTTCTAACGTCGCGCAGTGCCACCTGGCGCTGAAACTCTTGAGCGTATTCACTAACGGAAGGAGTAATCTTGCGCCCCATCTTCCAGGTGGAGAAATAGTAAAAGTACCTGTATTTTGTAGCGCTCCGTACTATCTACCTATCCTATCTATCAAGATGTGGGATATAATCATGGTATGGGGGCGGATTACCCTTTGTGTCCAGCTTGCAGTTGGATGGCTACTCACATAAAATAAGGAAAACCCTTCATTCCAACCTGATTAGAAAGGAGTGGTGGCTCAAGCGAAGATACCGGTTACCATCGACTTTCAAGCGCATGAAACCCGAATTGTAAGACGAAAGTATTTCCACAACTACATCTGATGGAGGTAGCTCAATGGCGAACAAATGCGCAATCACCATGACAGTGAATGGGAAGCAATACCATTCGGAGGTAGAGCCGCGCATGTTGCTGGTCCACTATTTGCGCGATGCGCTGGACCTCACCGGAACCCACATCGGCTGCGACACTTCGCAATGTGGCGCCTGTACCGTACTCCTCAATGGCGATTCTGTGAAGGCCTGTACAGTGCTGGCCGTGCAGGCGGACGGCAGCGAGGTGACCACAATCGAAGGACTGGCCCCTGAAGGCAGCCTGCACCCGATCCAGGAGGGATTCTGGGAAAAGCATGGCTTGCAGTGTGGCTTCTGCACCCCGGGCATGATTATGGCCTCGTACCAACTGCTCAAGAACAATCCCAATCCGACCGAAGCAGAGATTCGCAAGGGTCTCGAAGGCAACATCTGCCGCTGCACAGGCTATCAGAACATCGTGCGCGCCGTCCAGCATGCTGCTGAGCAGATGCGTACGGCGGCAACTGCTCCAGTAGGCGCAGGCGAGTAGCAATCGCGAAGGCCCGACAAAGCCCTCAGGGACGCTTGCGTCGCCCCGGAGGATAGCGAAACGTTCTCAAACTTTTGATCCTCGCGATGAGAAAGGATGGGCATACACATGGGTGTTGCAGCTATGCTTGGTTCGCCTATTAAGAGGCGTGAAGATCCCCGCCTGATCACCGGTCAGGCCACCTACGTTGATGATATCAAACTCCCCGGCATGCTCCACATGGCTGTACTTCGCAGCCCTTATGGACATGCACACATTAAAAGTATAAACACTGACGCTGCCCGCAAATATCCTGGCGTTGTAGCTGTTTACACCGCCGCAGATATCAAAGGTATAGTAGGTAACATTGCTGTTGCCGTTCCCCTGGGGAAAATCGCCGAAGGGATGGGCGTTCGTGGTCCACTGGCTGAGGGCAAAGTACGATTCTACGGTGATCCCGTCGCCTTCGTGGTTGCGGAGGACCGCTATATTGCTCGTGACGCACGCGATCTGATTGAAGTCGATTATGAGCCGCTGCCAGCCGTTGTTGATATGGAAAAAGCCATGCAGCCAGGCGCCACTCTGCTCTATGAGGAGTTTGGTACCAATGTCCCATTTGGCATGCATCCTCCTACTGATGACATAGACAAGGCTTTTGCCCAAACGCTGGCCGATGGCGGTGTCGTCGTCAAGCAGCGCCTGGTGAATCAGCGTCTTGCCCCTGTTGCAATGGAGACGCGCGGCGTTGTGGCAGAGATGCGCAAGGCTGATAAAACGCTTACCGTCTGGAGTTCATCGCAGAATCCCCATCTACTGCGTAATATCCTGTCAGCGCAGGTTGGTCTACCCCAGCACCAGGTGCGTGTCATCGTGCCTGAAGTGGGTGGAGGTTTCGGCTCCAAGATCAATATTTACCCTGAGGAGCCCATGGCTGCTTTTGCCGCTATGAAGACAGGGCATCCCGTCAAATGGATTGAGGATCGCAGTGAGAATCTGGCAGTGACCATTCATGGACGCGACCAGGTTGACTATGTAGAGATCGCTGCGACCAGGGATGGGAAAATAACAGGCCTCAAGCTTCATGGCATCTCTGACATGGGAGCGTACTGCCAGCTGTTGACCGACGCGATTATGATTGCCCTTGGCTTCCCCGTCGCCTGTGGTGCCTACGACATACCGGTGGTACACCTCAGCGCCGATATCGTTTTTACGAACAAAGCGCCCACCGATGCCTACCGTGGGGCTGGCCGTCCCGAGGCAACGTACATCATTGAGCGAGCCATAGACCTTCTAGCGCGCGAATTGGGCAAGGACCCGGCGGAGGTGCGTAGACTCAATTTTATCAAGCCGGAGCAGTTCCCATATAAATCGCCTGCTGGCGGAGTGTATGACAGTGGCAACTATGAAGCTGCACTGGATAAAGCTCTGGGGTTGGTGAATTACCAGGGACTACGTGCAGAACAGGCCCGGAAGCGTGCCGAAGGCAAGCTAATGGGTATCGGCCTTTCCTCTTACATCGAAGCCTGCGGCATTGGCCCAAAAGGCTCTTTGCCAGTTGGTCTCTATGAGAGCGCCCGTGTGCGTGTCGAGCACAGTGGCACTGTGATGGTTTACACCGGTTCGTCCCCACATGGGCAGGGCGAAGAGACTACGTTTTCCCAGCTTGTCGCGGATGAGTTCGGTATCCCGATGGATAACATCCTGATAATACATGGCGATACGGACTCTACACCAGAGGGACGTGGTACCTACGGGAGTCGCACCACGGCGGTAGGTGGTACTGCTCTCTTTACCGCCGTCCAGAGGCTGAAGGAAAAGATGAAGCTTATTGCTGCCCATATGTTGGAGGCCAGCGCTTCTGATGTGACGCTGGAGGATGGTAATTTCTTTGTGGCCGGCTCCCCACAGAAAGCTGTTGCCTTTGGCGAGGTAGCCATGGCGGCTAACTTCTCCAATACCCTGCCTCCAAATATTGAACCCGGTCTGGAGACCACTGCCTTCTGGGAACCAGCAGCGAATACCTTCCCCTTCGGCACACATGTATGCGTGGTCGAGATAGACAAGGATACCGGCGAGGTGGAGATTACGCGCTATGTAGCGGTTGATGACTGTGGACGCCAGCTCAACCCCATGCTTGTTGAAGGCCAGGTTCATGGTGGTCTTGCGCAGGGCATTGGCCAGGCAATGTATGAGAGAGTTGTTTACGGTGAGGATGGTCAGCTTCTGACGGCAACGCTGACTGACTATGCCATGCCGCTTACCACAGAGCTTCCCAGCTTCGAGACCGATTCCACTGTCACCCCGACTCCAGTCAATCCGTTGGGTGTGAAAGGTGTCGGTGAGGCCGGTACCATCGGTTCCACGCCCGCGGTTGCAAACGCGGTTGCTGATGCGCTTGGCGTGGCAAATGTCGAAATGCCGTTTACCTCTGAGAAATTGTGGAGAATCATCCACCAAAAATAGAGGCGCGGTAGGCGATTCTTGAAGGACACGCTGCTCGATCGCGGTTATGCTGCGCGTCAGGCGCGTGAAATGAACGTATTGTGCCGGAAAGGTAAGAAGGAGAAAACAGCATGTCTGTTCCAGCAGCATTTGATTACCATCGCGCTACCACGGTGGATGAGGCTATAGCACTCCTGCAACAATATGGCGATGAAGCCAAGATACTGGCCGGTGGACATAGCCTGCTTCCCACGATGAAACTGCGCCTGTCGCAGCCCGCACACCTGGTCGACATCGGCCGCATCAGCGGGCTATCCTATATCCGCGAGGATAATGGGGCGGTAGCCGTCGGCGCCATGACGACCTATAACACAATTGAGCGTTCCGCTCTCCTGCGCAGCCAGTTCGCGCTGCTGCCGGAGGGCACGGCCATGATCGGCGACCAGCAGGTACGTAATCGCGGCACCATCGGCGGCAGCGTTGCCCACTCCGACCCGGCTGCCGATATGCCGGGTATGGTGCTGGCGCTGAAGGCCGATATTGTGGCGCAAGGCCCTGGCGGTAAACGCACAATCAAGGCCGACGATTTCTTCATGGACCTGTTTACGACCGCTCTCAAGCCGGATGAGGTTGTGACCGAGATCCGTTTTGCGATCCCACCTGCTCGCACAGGAAGCGCCTATAGCAAGCTAGCGAACAAAGCTTCGCA
>WNFM01323434.1_pt1 | contig 11133 bp, 7 predicted proteins | sample 5400271 | NCBI WGS metagenome assembly WNFM01 (sample SAMN13153352, study PRJNA577476) | soil metagenome | isolation source: 60 cm saprolite on Douglas fir-dominated hillslope | place: USA:California | collected 2013-09-17 | reverse complement strand
CCAGGACGGCAGCAATTGTTCGAGGTAGAGCTCGATCGGAAAACGGAAAATGCCGCGCATATTCAGTCCCTCGGTGCGCGTCGGGGCTATGCGCGCGATCAATTCCGGCGGTATGGCGCCGTTTCGGCGCCGCGCCCAGCGATCGAAGATCGCCTGCATTTTCGCCGTGTTCCACGCCATGACGATATTGGCGAGTAGACTCAATGCGTCGGCGACGGCCTGCATTTCATCCTCGCTCTTGGCTTGGTAATTGGCAACGCGGCCGGTGTAGATCAGGCGCTTCAGGGCGTTGGTCGCTTCGCCGCGATTGAGCACGCGCAGCAGCTCGCGCCGGAAGGCCGGATTGACAAAGTAATCGGCCAAAAATATCGTCCGCAGCAAGCGTCCGATTCCGACACCGACCTCATATAGTGGATCGCCGCGCGCGGCGGAGCCAAAGCGCGCCATCACGCTGACGGCGCTGGTGTGACCACTGTGGACCGAGGCGATCAAATGGACCCACTGGTCCCAGTGCATCGGCACCTGGCGGAAATCGAGGTTGGCTTCACAAATCGGCTTCAGAATCTCGGGTACCTCGCCGCCGCGAGGTAGATACAGATGGCGGTCTTTGAGCGCTTTCAATCGCGGACACATGTCGAAGCCGGCTCCATGAGACAAGGCCATGCCAAGGTCGGTGTGCCCGTGGGTATCAACGGCCAGTTGGGTAATGTCAAAGGCCTCTTGTCGTAGCACGCCCTCGATGGCGACGCCCACTTGTCGATCGTTGAGCACGAAGGGTTGCGCATAGAAAATGCCCCAGCCCGCGAGCACATGCGAATAGATCCCGACGGAAGGCGTTTGCCGGCGTGGATCGATGCGCGCTTGCCAGACGCGTTGCCGGGTCTCCAGACAGCGTGGCGGGGTGGGCGCGCGTCATCGGACACAATACGATTTTTGTCGATTGATCGCGACCCCTTGGCGCACGGTTTTCAACTCTCATAGTCGCGTCGACGCGCTGACATAGAAATTTCATAAAACTCTAACAGTCTGATCAGACTGTACATAAATAGCACTTATGCGCAACACAATAAGCGTATATTTCCTTATATCAGACCAAATAGGAACGTGATATTTATAACTTAATGTTGACAACAGTCTGAACAGACTGTTTACTACAATGCACGTGCTTGCTTACATGCGCGACGATTAAAATGAAGGGAGGGCTCCATGCATCGATCAATGTCGTTGACGGTAATTTGTTGCGCGGCGTATGCCGTGTCGGAATTTGTGTTTCCTGGCAGAGCCTTTGCCGCGGCCGCCACCCCGGCCGCTCAGGGAGATTCCAGCGACGCGCTGGAAGAGATTACGGTGTCCTCCCGGCGCCGCGAGGAACGTCTCGAGGATGTGCCGATAGCGGTGACCGCCATAAGCGGCGAAGAACTCGATCGACAGGGAGCGGCAGACATTACCGACATGTTCGCGATTGCCCCGAGTCTCTATTTCAGTCAGGGAAATTTTACACCGACGAAAGATTTCACCTATCTGACGATTCGTGGCGTCGGCGCCGCTCCGGCGCTGGACCCTTCCGTCGGCGTATTCATTGACGGCGCCTACCAGCCACATATCGGCTTCGACCTCGATTTCTTGGATTTGGATCGCCTCGAAATCCTGCGTGGTCCGCAAAGCACGTTGTTCGGCCGAAATACCGAGGCCGGGGCCATCAATCTCGTGACACGCAAGCCCTCTACCGATGCGGAAGCTAAATTTCGAGTCGAGTTCGACAACTTCGGCGGCCTCATCGCTCAGAGTTCGTTGAGCGGCCCGTTGGCGGACAATCTGTTCGGCAACTTCGCGGTTCGCAGCGACCACACCAATGGCTATATCACCAATACGTTATTGGGCGAACACGCCGACAAGTCTGACAGCTTGAGTGTGCGCAGCGCTCTGCGTTGGGTCGGCGACGGGCTCGAAATGTATCTGACGGGCGACTACACGGACGTGCGCGCCAACGAAATCGGATGGGGCGTTCCCGATGGCTGCAAATGCTATACCATCAACAGCGACCCTCAGACCACCGACCATCGCAAGATCTATGGTGTCGCCTTTACGCTCGACGCGGACCTCGGATGGAGCAAACTCACCAGCCTGACGAGCTATCGCGCAGCGAGTTCCGATGCGCTTTGGAATGCGGCGGGCGCCACCTACGACCATCCCTTCTTCGATCCTGCGTTTCCGGCCGAGGAGCGATACGTCAACGGCTTCGACTCGCGCAAGACCTTCGAAAACCACCTGGCCGAAGATCTGCGCTTCGCATCGCCCGACAGCCCCGGGAGCATGTTGCAGTGGCTCGCTGGCGCATATGTCTTTCGCGAGGACAATAATCCGGATCGCCTCGGCAACTACACGAGCGTCACGCCCGGTGCGCCCAATGTGATTTTCGACGGTTCAGAACCGGGGGGCGAGGGTGTATTCATTCGCCAGACCAAGAAAGGCTGGTCGGCTTTCGGGCAATTGACATTTACGCCGATTCCCAAGCTCGAAATCACCGGAGGCGCCCGCTATGCTCGCGAAACGGCCTACTACAACGCGAACGTGAGTTTTCTCGTGCCAACTTCGGATACCGCCTACTTCCCCTTCGAGCTGAATCTTGACTCGAGCCGCAGCTTCCCGGATTTCATGCCGAGCGGATCCGTGTCTTACAAATGGACCGATACGCTCAATACGTACGCGACCGTATCGCGCGGCTTCAAAAGCGGCGGATTCCAGGAGTTCCCGGCCAACGCGCTCGATGCTCAGGGCTTCGACAGCGAGAAGTCCACCAACTACGAATTCGGCATGAAGCTGGGCGACCGCGATCTTTCCTTGAATCTGGCGGCTTACAGAATCAAGCTGACGAACATGCAGGTGTCGGCCACCGTCTTGATCGACACGGGGAACGGGACGACCGAACCGGTGGGCGGGGTGCGCAACGCCGCCGAGGGTACAGTGACCGGCGGCGAAGCCGAGATTGCCTATCGACCTCTTCGAGCGCTCGAGTTACAGGCGTCGGTGTCCTACAACGATACGAAATTTACGAACTATGTCGATGCGCAAGGGTTACAGCGAGACGGCAGCCCTTACCAGCACTTTCCTTACGTACCCGAGGTGACCGGATCCGTGCGTGCGCAATACACGGGCACGATCAAGGACGTGGAAGTGCGGCCATCGCTGGCCTGGCGCTACATTGGCCACTATTACGTCGGCGACGGCGGGACCTACGGACCGTTCGAACACATTCCGTCCTACCAGATAACGGACTTTCGCCTTGCATTTACCAAGGATAATTGGACTGTCACGGCGTTCGTGGACAATGTCTTCGATACGTATGCGATCACCACGCGTCAGACCACGCTCGCCGACGATACGCATTTGTTCGATACGCCCTTACCGCCGCGGCGCGCCGGCTTGCGAGTGGACTATCATTTCTAAGTGCGACGCGAAACGAAGCTGATGATTCTTTTCTTTGAAGACCATCAGATTCGGTGCCGCATGAGTGATGGGGGACGGCCCCCCGAGGTCAGTGTGCAGACATGGGCCTCAAACCGCCCAGGTGCTGCTGTGGTTCAAAAGATCATGGTAGTGAGCAATTCTGGGAAAAGGCGCTCGATGAGGGCGTCAGGTGAGTGTCGAGAAGGTGAACGAAAGTGAACCGTCCGAGGACGCATCGTGAGGTAGAGAATGCTGTCGAAACTGCAGGCGTTAGAAACCGGCAGGATAAGTCTGAGGGATATTCTGCTTACTGCTCAGATGACAGACGGTGTAAAGGCGGCACGAGCTCGACATGGGCGCTCATGGGGAACGCGGGAAATCTGACGCTGTGATGTGTAGGGAAATGACAAGTGGTCTGAAACCATGAGGAAGAATACCGAGGCACAGGTCAGTGGAGGAGTCGCTGATGGTAGTGAGGAAGGCCCTGTAATGGGGCTGGAGCGAAGCAGCGACGTCGTCCCGACCGAGAGCGTAGGTCAACCCGGCAACGGGGAGGAGCCTGCGAGAGCGGTCAAGCCGTTTGGCATAGCCAAGCGGGTGGTGTGGGAAGCGTACCGGCATGTCAAAGCCAACCGGGGTGCAGCGGGCATCGACGGCGAGAGCATGGAGATGTTCGAGGCGAACCTGAAAGATAATCTCTATCGGGTATGGAATCGGATGAGTTCCGGTTGCTATATGCCTCCAGCCATCCGGCTGGTAGAGATACCGAAGAAGACTGGCGGCGTGCGGGCGCTAGGAATCGCGACAATCGAAGACCGGATCGCTCAGACAGTGGCCAAGACCTATATCGAACCGGCTCTGGAGCAGTTGTTTCACCCAGACTCTTATGGGTATCGCCCCCACAAGTCTGCTTTGCAGGCGGTGGGTGTGACCCGTGAGAGGTGCTGGAAATATGACTGGGTCATAGAGTTCGACATCCACAAGGCGTTCGACGAACTGGACTGGACGCTGTTACTGAGAGCGGTGCGCAAACACGTCAAGGAGAGATGGGCGGTGCTGTATATCGAGCGCTGGCTGAAAGTGCCTTTTGTAATGGCGGATGGGACGCTCGTTCCACGCAGCAAGGGGGTGCCGCAAGGCTCGGTAATTGGTCCCGTGTTGATGAACCTGTTTATGCATTACTGCTTTGATCGATGGATGCAGGAGAAGCATCCGTACTGTCCTTTTGCCCGTTACGCCGACGATGCCGTAGTGCACTGTAGCTCGCAGTTGCAGGCGCAGTGGAAGTTGGTGGCGATCGGCAACCGGTTGGAGGAGTGCGGACTGAAGCTCAATCTACAGAAATCGGCCATTGTGTATTGCAAGGACAGTGATCGCCGCGAGGCGCATGCGCACAAGCAGTTTACCTTCCTGGGTTACACGTTCAGGCCGCGCGGAGCGAAGAATCGCTATGGGAAGCTGTTCGACAACTTCCTGCCCGCGGTGAGCCCGGATGCCACCAAGAAGATGCTGCGCACGATCAAGAGTTGGAAGCTGTCGAGACAAACCCCGGCCAGCATCGGTGAGCTGGCGTCCCGATACAACCCGATATTGCGAGGATGGTTGAACTACTATGGACACTTCTACAAATCGGCACTGCTCAGAGTCTTTGATCGCTTCGAAGCGGCTTTGGCGCGGTGGGCTCGACGTAAATACAAGAAGCTTAAGCGGCACGAAGGCCGCAGCTATCTGTGGATATGGCGAGTGGCGAGAAGGCAGCCGCAGTTGTTCGTCCATTGGCGCGCCTATGGCAGAGCCGGCGGTCGGGCGATGGGAGCCGTATGACGGGAGACTGTCACGTACGGTTCTGCAAGAGGCTGGGGGCGAAACTCCCCCGGCCTACTGACCACCGCGACCTCGTACCCGACCATGACCGGCCATTTGGACCGATTGTATGAGAAGGCAGAGGCGTTCCTTCCTTGGAACGCCTCTGCCGACGTTCTGAACGCGAGCGTCAAGCCTTTTTGGCTGCCATCTTCGGATGCATTTTGGTATCGATCGATGTTGCCGGGCGGTCACGAATTCAGGCTCTTCGATGTGACCGGCAAGGCGTCGCGACCGGCGTTCGACCATGCGGCGCTGGCCCGGGCGATGAGCGTCCCAGGGTCGCAGATATCAGCCAAGGCATTGCCATTCGATGAAGTCCAGATAGATCGGCAAGTCGGCCGGGTGCATTTCACTTGGAAAGGCGCGCGCTGGACGTTCGAATCAGCCCCAGGAACACTCGAGCGTGTCGAGGCGGCTACGGGCGCGGGCGCCGACAACCTATCGCCCGACGGCAGGTACGCGGTCGGTCGAATCGGCAATGACTTGAGTCTTCGCGTCGTGGGCGCCGACGCAGAAGTCTGTGCGCTGACCAGCGACGGGACCGACTATTTCGCTTACGCCAAATCGCCGGACTCGAGCACCAGCGCCGTGACTGTGCGTCGCGCCGAGTTGCCCGCACGCGCAATCGCCATATGGTCTCCCGATTCCTCGCGGCTGTTCACCTATCGGCTCGACGAGCGACGCGTGCGCGAAATGTATCTCATTCAGTCGGCATTACCGGACGGCGCTGCTCGGCCAAAACTATTTTCCTATCGTTATCCGAACGTGGGTGATGCGGACGTTGCCGAGGCGCATCTGTGCGCATTCGACGTCAGCGGCGGAACGCGGGTCGACGCCCAATGCCCGCCGCTGTTCACTCCTTACATGTCGGCCATCGAATTGCAGCTGGCCTGGTGGGGAGAAGACTGCCGGCACGTGTACATCATCGCCCTGCGACGCGGCGAACGTGAAGCCTCGCTCCTCGAATTCGACACGGATACGGGGGCCGTGCGCACGGTGCTCATGGAGCGAGCAACGACGTTTCTCGATTTCAATCTCGAGTTTCTCGCCAAACCGAACGTACGGGTGTTGCCGACATCTCGTGAAGTCGTTTGGTTTTCGCAACGCGACGGATGGGCGCACCTCTACTTGTACGATCTGGACTCGGGGAAGCTGAAGCGCCAGATCACGACCGGACCTTGGGTGGTGCGCGACATTTTGGCGGTGGATCCGTCGTCGAGGGAAATGATCGTGACGGGCAGCGGACGAGAGGCCGGCCGCGATCCTTATTTCAGGGCGATCTACCGGATCTCGTTGGACGGTCTCCACGATATCAGCCTGCTGACGCCGGAACCGATCGATCACAGCGTGGTCCAGGCGGTCCCACCCGTGCCCACGGTGCTCAACCCTTCGGGCGTTCCGTCGGCGGCCTCGGGCATTTCTCCGTGCGGCAAGTATTTCGTCGACACGATGTCGAGCGGCGATACGGTTCCGCGTAGCGTATTGCGGAGCACCCGCGACGGTTCGGTGCTGGCGGCCGTCGAACGAGCGGATATGAGCCGGCTCATTTCCCGCGGGTGGCGCTGGCCGGAATCCTTTTCCGTAAAAAGCGCCGCGGGCACCGACGATCTCTACGGGTCTTTATTCCTGCCGCCGGGCCTGGATCCCGAGAAGAAGTATCCGGTGGTCGAATCGATTTACCCAGGCCCTCAAATCATATGGACGGCGAAAGCTCCATTCGCCGCCGGGCGTACATTCGTGGCCGACGCGTATTTTCACGCCAGAGCCTTGAGCGAACTGGGCTTCATCGTCGTGACCGTCGATGGCCCAGGTACGCCGTTGCGATCGAAAGCGTTCCACGACCAATGCTTCGGCAACATGCAGGCGGCGGGTGGATTGGGCGACCACATCCACGCGCTGCGCACTTTGGCTGCCACGCGCCCGTACATGGACCTCGACCGGGTCGGGATATACGGGCACTCCGGCGGCGGCTACGCCGCTACCCGAGCGATGCTGGATTACCCGCATTTCTACCGTGCGGGCGTGGCTTCGGCGAGTAACAACGATATGCGCGGCTATCTGCCTTTTTGGGCTGAGAAATATCAGGGACCCGCGGAAACGGCCGACTTCGACATTCTCAATAACTGCACGCGTGCCGCGTGCCTGGAAGGCGCGCTGCTGATGGTCATGAGCGATGTCGACGACAATACCTCGCCGGGCATGACGGTTCGCATGGCGGCGGCGCTCGTGAGCGCCAACAAGGATTTCGAGCTGCTCATCATGCCAAATGAAAGTCACATGTCCCTGATTGACAACGGCTACTTCGTCCGGCGCCTGTGGGATTTCTTCGTGCGCCAGTTGCTCGAGCGCGCGCCTCCCGCGGACTATCGAATTCGCGATATGCGAGGGACGCCATGAGCGAGCCCACGATCGTTTTCCACAACGCGGCGTTGTTCGACGGGAAAGCGGACGAGCTTGTGCCGGATTCCTATGTCATCGTGCGTGGGCGCGAGATCGAGGAAGTAGGGCACGGGCTGCCGAAGATCAACTCCGACTGCATACGGTTCGATCTGGCGGGACGCACGCTGATGCCCGGCCTCATCGATTGTCACGTTCACGTGTACGCCTACCGCGCTGATCTTTCTGCGAGCGACGATAGTGCGCCGACCATGCGCGCGCTTTATGCGCGGAAGTTCATGGAAAACGCGCTCGATCGCGGCTTTACCACGCTGCGCGACGCCGGCGGGGCGGACTGTCATCTCGCGCAGGCTATCGGTGCGGGATTGATTCGCAGCCCGCGACTGTTCTATTGCGGTAAGGCGTTGAGCCAAACGGGCGGTCACGGGGATTTTCGACGACCGCAGCGTTTCCAGCCCTGTGCGTGTGAGTATTGTGGGGCCATCAGCATTCTGGCGGATGGCGTCGACGAAGTGCGCAAGGTAGCTCGCGAGCAGCTACGAATGGGCGCGCATCACCTGAAGATCATGGCTTCTGGCGGCACGGCCTCCCCGAGCGATGCGGTTTGGATGCAGCAGTACTCGGATGCCGAGATCACTGCGGTTGTGGAGGAGGCCAAACGGCGCCGCACGTATGTGATGGCGCATGCGTATACGGACGAGGCGATTCGCCGTTGTGTCGACCTCGGCGCGAGGTCGATCGAGCATGGGAACTTCGTGTCGTCGGAGACCGCTGCGCGAATGCGCGACGTGGGTGCGTTTCTCGTGCCGACACTCGTGACATACGAGGCAATGAGCCGCTACGGCCCTCGTATTGGAATTCCGGAGGAGAGCATGCGAAAGATCGCCGATGTCCGCAACACTGGGATCGACAGCCTGGAGATCTGCCATAAGGCGGGCACAAAAATGGGATTCGGCACCGATCTGCTCGGTGAGCTCGAGGAGTTTCAGTGTGACGAATTCCGCATTCGCAGCGAGGCGCTGCCGGCCCGCGAGATCCTGCGCTCCGCCACGACTATCAACGCTGAGCTCGTCGGAATGGCGGATCGTCTCGGAGTCATCGCTCGGGGAGCGCTGGCCGACCTTATCGTCGTGGACGGCAATCCACTGGAAAATGTCACGGTGTTCAAGAATGACGGCTCCAATGTCCGCCTGGTGATGACAGATGGCCGGGTCGTCAAGAACAGCCTCTGAGGAGCGGCGTACGCACGCGCCACCACAGTGGTCGGCTGGCGCTGCTGCCACGGTGCTGTTCGGTACTACCATAGGGTATTCCGGCCTGGTCGCACTACCTCTGTGGGTGGCGGCCGTCTGTGCGGAGCCTGGCGTCAGCCGGGCTGCCGTGGGCGTCATTGGATCAGTGCAGCTGCTGGCGGCAGCAATCGCGTCGTTGACCTTGTCTGCTCAGGTCGCGCGCCTTCCCCTGCGACAGACAGCGGTTGCCGCCGCGCTCGGTATTTTCGCGGCGAATCTCCTGTGCGTTTTTGCCGCCGGCACCGTATCGCTGGCAGTTTGCCGGGCGGCTTCGGGTCTCGGCGAGGGCGCGTTGTTGGCCGTTCTCAACGCGGCCATCGCCCGGCGCCCTGATGCCGGTCGCGTGTTCGCCGTCTCGCAACTGTGCCTCGGATGTGTTTCGGCGACCGTATTTTTCTGCGTGCCGCCGCTTATCGCGCGGTTTGGGCGGACCGCGCCCTTCGGCTTCGTAGCCGTTCTCGCGGCACTCGGTGTGGTGCTGCTGCTGCTGAATCGTTTTGAGACGCCGCCGGAGTCGCCAGCCGCTTTGCCGGCCGGGGCCGGTCGCAAGCGTCTGAATGCTGGCGATTGGTATGGGCTTGCCATCTTCTGGTGCCTGTACGCGGGCCTCGAGGGAGTCTGGACTTTCGTGGTGCCGCTCGGCCGCGACGTGGGCGTGGGTCTCGATCGCATGGGAGCCGTTCTTGCGGCCGGCGCGGTGGTGGCGATCGTCGGGCCCTTGATTGCGCGTGGTGGGAGCGGCAGGCTCGCGGCGCCCGGGCTCGTGGCTGTCGGGCTGGTACTGAGCGCACTCGCCGCGGCGTTGAGCACATTCCCGCACAACGCCGTTCTCTATGAGGTTGGTGTGTTCGCGATCCAGCCGGTGACCCTCTTCAACATTGCCGTGATCATGGCTTTTCTGGCGATAACGGATCGCACGGGCAGGGCGGCGGCCGCCGCGCCGGCGGCAATCAATCTGGGGAGTGCCGGCGCGCCGGCTGTGGCCGGCTATGGGCTGATGTTGGGCGGCGGGCATGTGCTTGGGATTTTTGCTGTTGGCATGCACGCCTTGGCGCTGCTCGCTCTGATGCTGGCCGTGCGCGGACAGATGCGCGCGACACGCCGGGTACACGCGAATTGACTCGATACAACCTCAATCTCACCCCATATGAAAAGAGCCTGCTCGAGGGTAGCGCGGGCGAGGCTTGCGCGCTCTCGATGCGCATCATCTGCGGCATGGCGGAGGTGCTGGGCGCGGAACGGCTGGTCGAAATCTCCTCCGCCCACATAGATGGATGTCTGTATCACGGCCCGAGCGGCGTCGATTTCGCCGAGCGCCTGGTTGCTGGTGGTGGCTGCGTGCGTGTTCCCTCGTCCACGAATGTCGGCGCGTTGGATTTGATCCATCCGGGGAACGTTCGTCTCGAGTCCGAAACGCGTGAGCTGGCGAAGCGGCTCATGAACGCCTATGTGGCTCTCGGGTGCAAGCCAACGTGGACGTGTGCGCCTTACGACGCGGGTTATCGACCCAAGCTGGGCGAGCACATCGCGTGGGCAGAGAGCAACGCTGTCGTGTTTGCCAACACGGTTCTCGGCGCCCGCACCGAGCGATACGGGGATTTCATGGATATTTGCGCGGCGATTGCCGGTCGCGCTCCCTATAGCGGCCTGCACGTCGATGCGAATTGAAGGAGGAGGAGAGTTTCTATCCGGCATTGGGCGCGTGGCTTGGCCGCGCGACCCAAGAGCACGTGCCGGTCATCGTGGGTTTGCCCGCCACAGTCGCGGAAGGTGCCCTGAAGGCCATGGGAGCGAGCGCCGCCTCTACGGGAGCGGTTGGGTTATTTCATGTCGTGGGCCGGACGCCGGAAGCGGCTACTTTGGAGATAGCGCTCGGTGGTAAACCCGCAGGCGACTTCATTGCACTGACGGTGGGCGCCGTGCGGGAAGCGCGAGACGGCCTCTCTAGCTCGAATGCGAGCGACATCGATGCGATCGCACTCGGAAGCCCTCACTTTTCGCTCGCCGATGTAGAGCGATTCGAGCAACTGCGCAACGGACGCAAGTTGCGGATTCCTGTCTATGTGTGCACCGGGCGGCATGTGCTGGATGCTTTGCGGCCACGCTCACTCGATCGGGTTTTGGAGGAGGC
>WNFM01190496.1_pt2 | contig 11133 bp, 12 predicted proteins | sample 5400271 | NCBI WGS metagenome assembly WNFM01 (sample SAMN13153352, study PRJNA577476) | soil metagenome | isolation source: 60 cm saprolite on Douglas fir-dominated hillslope | place: USA:California | collected 2013-09-17 | reverse complement strand
GGGCGCGACGCCTACGGTGCCATGGAACGGAGTCAAAGGAAGCTCGACGGAGTAGTCGCTGTCAAGTGCCTGGTAGATGACCACGCGCCTTTGCCGATCTACTTGGTAGATCCAGACCCTCTCGGGTAGCGGCCCCTGCAGGGTCGGACTAAACTTCGTACTCGTCAGCGCGCCGAACAACGGGACGGTTGTACTGACGCCCCAGTCCCGCGCCGGCTCGATGTCGACAAAGTGGATCGCCAGCGTGTCTCCAGGCTCTGCGCCCTCCACGTAGAAAGGGCCAGTCTGAGGGTTCAGGAATGGATACGTCAGTACCCGGCTTGGCAAATCTTCCGGACCCGTGATCCGTCCGCAGAATGCATCCTCCGTCCAGACGTGGAGAAGCTCGCCCTGGCGGATGCGTGCCACGGGCGGCACATGTCCGAACGTCCACGCATACTGATCTGGCGTTGGAATAAACGTCTGGACCTTCGGTTTGTCAACAGTTTCCACTGCGCTCCTCCCGTGTCGCGACGCCACTCGTGAACGTGCTAGTGGTTCCGGTCGGCTCCGCCCACGCTTTGTCCAACGCCACCTGCTCGGTCATCGAGTTCTCGACGCGGAGTTTAAACGCAAAAGAGCCCAACTGTGCGGGCTGAATGGACGGGGATGCGGCCAACACCGCACCCCTGTCATACTCCGCGTAACCGGCAGCGAATGGGCGTCTGAGGAATTGCAGTTTTCGTGCAAGCAAAATCCTCCTTTGAGGACCAGTCGGCCAGGTTTGCGCGTTCCCGCGACGTGTTTCAGTTCGCAGGCAGCAGCACTGGCGCACCAATATCTTTCACGAAGAACACAACGAATTTCGCCGGTTCGGTGGCGCTTGCGTTCCGCGAAACGACGTGGACATCGTTGGGGCCCTCGTGGAACGTCTGGCCAGGCGTCAGCGTCGTTTCCTCTCCGCCTCTAAGCTGCATTACTACCGAGCCCTCCAGCACGTACACAAAGACATCGGCGTTATGCCTGTGGATTGGGTCCGAACCGCCTGGCGGGTACTCAACGGTGATCATCACACCTTCTTTTCCAGGAAAGTCTGGCAGGTTTTCGGAGATGAGCCGCGTTACCTTAGTGCTGGATTCCGGAAATACCGGACCCGGTGGCAGCGGCTAAAGCCAGCGCGACCGGCTCTAGTTGAAGTCGGCTCAGAGAAGACGCCGCTCCAGATCCTTGTCAGTGACCCGCACCTACGGAGAGGCGACTGGCCGCGGTGGTGTGACCCGTCCTACCACGGCAAGGGTAGCAAGTCGGGCTCGAGCCAGCTGTTGCGCGCGACGGGTTTGCCCAAGGCTTCGGCGGAGTAGTGGCGGTAGACAAGGCTCTTGTCAGCCATGGGTGGGTGGCGAGTCAGCAGGTCGTCGAAACGGTCGATCCCAGGGAAGGTTTCGTCGACGTGATGGACCAGCCCAATCCAGAAGCGAGTCAGGGTTTCATGGAAACGATCGGCAGAGCCGTGCGCGGCAGCGAACCGGCGAATGCCATCGATTACGCGTGCTGTGCCAAGCTCGGGTCCATCACGACGGAGATACAACCACGCCAGGCGGAGGTGGTCACGGTGATGGAAGGCGCTGTTCGGGAGTGCGCCCGACTCGAAAGCCCGCAGGAACGCGGCGTCGTCTTGCAGCATCGCTCAGTATGCGGCAGTACGCGCGTCGATCGTTGAAAACGGGAGGCCCGGAGTCAGGCAGCTGTGATCCGCGTGACCGGCTCTAATTGAAGTTGGGGCTCACGGAGACGCCGCTCCAGATCCTTGCGGGTGAAGCACCAGGCGAAGGGCTTGCCCACGGCGGAGTAGCGTCTACCGAACTCGGTAATGCGGTGTGCCATCTCGTCGAGGCTGGTGAAATCATTTGGCGCGAGGACTTTTCGTTGGAGGATCGAAAAGTAAATCTCGATTTGGTTGAGCCAACTCGCATGAATGGGTGTGTGGACAATGGCGATGCGCGAATGCCGCGCACGAAGCTCGTCCGCCGAGCGTTCAGCGCGATGGGATGAGCCGTTGTCCACGATCCAGAACACGCGGCGTGCCGAGCGGTACGGCTCCTGGCTCATGACCTCATCCACGAGTCGGCCGAAGGCGGCTTTGCCGGTCTTCGGCTCACAGCGGCCAAAGACGACCGATGGACGTCCCAGGCCGCCAGGTACTGTATGACGCCAGCGCGTTCGTACTCATGCTCGACACGCATGGCGTGGTGAGGTCCGATAAGCAGGCTCGGATGGCGGCGGCGCCGGACCTGAATGCTGGTCTTCTCATCAGCGCACAGCACGTACTCATCCGCCCAGAGTGGCTGGCCTTGCCAGCGGCACTGGTACAGGTCGAGGACTGGACCGGCGAGTTCCAGGAAGCGTGCATCGCGAGGAAAGATCCAGGAGCGATAGCGCCACGGGCACAATGCATCGTGCGCCAGGACGCGCCAAATGGCGCTGCGCGAGGGCGCGACTTCGTCGGCGTTGAGCCGATCAGCAATTTCGACCGTCAGTTCGCTGAGGCTATAACGACTCAGCGGAACCTCGCGATCGGCAGGACGTTCGCATGCCATGGCCACAACCAGCCCACGCGTGGCGGGTGTGATCGTCAGTGGTCGACCGCTGCGCGGCCGATCCTGAAGCCCATCGCAGCGCTTACTCACAAAGCGGGCGAGCCAACGGCGGACGGTCGTCCGGCTCATGTGCTCCTGGCGCGCCAGCGCGCGGCTGCCCAAACCGGCCGCGCTGCCCAGGATCAGCGATGCCCGCCGGACCAGACGTTGTGGCGTCGTGCCAGCTCGCACCCAGGCGGCCAACTGGTGGACTTCGGTAGCGGTCAACTGGATCGACGCGGCAACTCCAGCCATGGTGGCACCTCCTGGGCGGCGACCGTAACCGGCGGCCGGATGGGCCCGGTAGGTCTTGGTTGACCGAAATGTCAAGATCCCGGAGGACGAACTAGGCGGCGTGTGGCACACTGCCGAGCATGCGGCCAACCCGACGCCGCTCAGAAGTGCCGTGGCTGGCCATCGTGCCGACCCTCCAGCCCCTGCTGGAGCAGGGCGAAGCCACGCGTGGATTGACGGCCAAGGTCCGTGGCAGTCATGTGATTGTGGGCCGAGTCGACGATGCAGGTGCCGATCAACGCTTCCGACTGACTCCACTCGGCGGTGGCCGATATGGCTTATCCCTCTACCACCGCAATCGCTGGACCCGCTGCCCTACGAGGGCACGCCCAACGAGATGGTCGACGTCATGAACAACGACCTGGCTGCTTGGGCATCCGACTGGCCCGACCTTCCTTCATAGGGCCTGGAATTTACGGAATCAGGTACTTAGCGCTACAGACGGAGACACGGCTGGGGTCCTGAACGTGGAGCGATCAGCAGATGTCCACAACGAGGACGGGGCTCCAGCGTGGTTCGAGCGCCGGTCAGCCGGCAATGCACACCGTTCGGGCGGCATTCGGCAATCAGCGCTGATCCTGGCAAATAGATATGAGTTTATCGAAAGCGCTCGCACCCCTCCTTCCGATCATCTCGCGGGCATTACCTCTCACCGAAGCACCTGGCGGCCACGGATGATCCACGGCAGGTTGTGTCCGATCCGCGAGCGCGGTACTACGGAGTAGAGGTAAGCGAGCGCACGCTCATTCCTACGGATGACGCGCAACTCGGTGAAACGCATGTTGTGGACTGGCTCAGGTAGACAACGGGTCGTTGCCGCGACCAGCGGATGGAGTGGTGGTACGCAGTCACTGAGCGTGTTCCAAGAAACCAGCGTGAATGGTAGACAGCCGCATCTGCGGCTTGGAAGGACCTATGAACCAGAGCATGTGGGCATTGCGTCTTCACGAGCATGGTCGGCCCGAGCAGTTCGCATACGAGCAGGCACCGCGTCCGTACGTCGGCATAGGCGACGCCCTGGTACGCGTGCACGCGGCCAGCTTCACGCCGACCGAGCTGACCTGGCCGTCGACCTGGCTGGACCACGCCGGCCACGACCGCCGCCCCACGATCCCAGCGCACGAGGTTTCGGGGGTCGTAGAGGCGTTGGGCTACGGCACAATCGGCGTCGCCGTCGGCCAGGCGGTCTATGGTCTGACCGACTGGTACCGCGACGGCGCAGCCGCCGAGTACGTGGCCGTCGAAGCCCGCAACCTCGCCCCGAAGCCGACCTCGCTGAGCCATGTGGAAGCTGCTGCCGTTCCGCTAGCGGGGCTGACGGCCTGGCAGGCGCTGTTCGACTATGGCGGGCTGGTCGCCGGCCAGCGTGTGCTTATCCAGGGCGCCGGCGGAGGTGTGGGCGTCTTCGCCGTTCAGCTCGCGCGCGCCGCCGGCTCCGCGGTCATCGGCACCGGCCGTGCGTGGGCACGGGAGCTCGTGGGCGAACTCGGTGCGGGCAGCTTCGTCGACGTCGAACGTGAGCGGTTCGAGGATGTCGTTGGCCAGGTGGACCTGGTCTTCGATCTGGTGGGCGGTGAGGTGCTCGAGCGATCGTGGTCGGTTCTCAAACCAGGTGGCGTGCTGGTGTCGGTCGTCGAGGACCCCAACGATTCAGCACAGGCTCGGCGCAGCGATGCGCGCGGGGTCTTCTTCGTCGTGGAGGCGAACCGCGCAGAGCTTGTCGAGCTCGCCCGCCGCATTGCCGCGGGCCACCTGCGACCGATCGTCGGCGAGGTGCTGCCGCTGGCCAGAGGCCGGGACGCATTTGAGCGCAAGCACGGTCGCGGCATTCCGGGCAAGACGGTCCTGCACGTAGACAACACGTTCGTCGAGTCGCGCTGAGGCAAGCGCACGCGATGCCGCGCAAGCAGTCTCGCGCGGACCTCCTGACGCGACCCTCAACTGCGTTGGCGCTCACCGCAGCAGCACGCTCAGTCTCTGCGAGCTGGCCACCTACTATTGACCGCCTTGAAACCGTCGAGGTCAAGTAGCATCATCCGCGAACAATTCGAGCGCCTGCGCAGCGGCGCCTTCCTCGAGGACGCGGTCAATCTGGTCGCCGATGGCAAACCGGGTTGTCGGCAAAGCCATGCTCTAGCGGCCATTAGACGAGGCGCCGGCACCCGGGCGATCAGATGGCGACGCCCTGGTCCGCTGCCCACCACGGTGTCGCTGGCCCTAGTGACAGACCGGGCATGCCTTGCTGGCGCGTCACCACCCCTGAGATGATCAAGGGCGTCGCTCGCATGAGTCCGTCGACGATCGAGCCAGCGCTCGCCTCCGCGCATTGTGGTTGGACTGGCGTCGGGCCCATTCGACTGTTCTCAGCCCAAGTGGACGACCCGTGATAGTGGCCCGATCCGCCACGCGGGCCCAATTATTGCTACGGATCGGCCAGGCAACGAAGCGTGACCGTCGAACAAAGTCTGCGGCAGATCGAACGCTGCCGGTATCCGAGTGGGCTGTACAGTGCCGTTCCGGCGAACAGCGACGTCATCATTGGCATCTACCGCAGCGTCTGGATCCGCGACTCGATCTACACATTGCTCGCCTTTGACGCACTCGGCGACGTCGACTCGCTGCGGGCGGGCGTGCATGCGCTGCTGGATCGCATCCTTCTGCGCTGGTCGTACCGTCTTGATTGGCGCATCGTCGAGGGCGTACCCAAAACCGACATCGAGTACATGCATCCCCGCTACGACGCCCAGGGATCCGAGATCTATTCAGACCTGTGGGGACTACGCCAGGATGATTGCATCGGCCTTGCCGTGTGGGCCCTGTGCCGCTGGGAGCAGCGTTATGGCATTTTCCGCAATGACTATGTCGACTTTCATCTCGTGCAGAAGCTAATCTGGTATCTCGATCGGATCCAGGTGCCGAACCTTCCGGACAGTGGCATTTGGGAGGAAGAGGCGCCTACCAAGGCGGTTCATTTCTCCTCGCTGGCCGCGGTCGCGGCGGGCCTCGCGCAGGCCGAACAGCTCGGGTTCAAGGACATCCCCACGCGGTTGAAGACCGAGACGTTCCTGAAGCTGGATCAGATGTGCGGTCGCGAATCCACTCATCACGCTACCGATCTGGCGCTGCTGACCACGGTGTGGCCCCTCGGCGAGGATCTGCCCGTCCCGCGCAGCAGACAGCGCGAGATGGTCGAACGTGTGGAACGCGAGCTGGTCGGCCAGCGGGGTGTCGTGCGGTACGTGGGCGATGAGTACAACGTATGTCACGACGGCTCGCCGGAATGGACCATGGGTTTCGGATTCCTGGCCTTGGCCTGGGACGCCCTCGGCGAGCCGGAGCGCGCCTCGTGGTATCTGCAGCGCCTGCATACGGTGACAACCGAAGCGGGCGAGCTGCCCGAGAGCTGGTGCTCCGATCCCGTGGTCGCACGCCCTGGACGTCGTCGCCAGCGTTCAGCTTGCGGGTAACGATCAGCGCGCGCAGATCACGCCGCCCGCGGCGCCAGAGCTAGACCGCGTCTACTTGCGCGCCGTGTAAGCGCCTCGGGATCACGGGCCACACAAATCTCTTCGTAGATCTGCCGCATCTTGCCGACCAGAGCCGGCCAGGCCCAGCGGGTTCGTACTTCGGCCGCCGCGGCACGCCCGATGCGCTGCCGAAGTTGTGGTTCTTCGACGAGTCGGATGATGGCGTCCGCCAGTGCGTCCACATCGCGCGGCGGAAACAGCAGGCCGGTCCGCTCGTGTTCGAGGATCTCCACCGGGCCACCCACGCCGGACGCCACGACAGGCAGTCCATACAGCATTCCCTCGAGGATGACCATCCCAAATGGCTCGTAGCGGCTCGGGACCACAAGCACGTCGGCGGCCGCATACCATTCGGCGACCTGCTTCGGGCGAAGCCAGCCGGTGAAGTGCAGGTTGGCTCGGTATGGGTCGAGCTCCGGCGGCAGCCACTGCGCCGCGACCTCGTCGCCACTGAGGGGTGGCGGACCACCAGCGAACACGAATTGCGCCGCCGGCGATGTGGCGAGCACGAACGGCACCGCGGCCATGAGCTCGCGAATACCTTTGCGCTCGACCAATCGGCCGCTGTACAGCACCACGGGGGCGTGCATGCGCGGGGGCCTGACCGACGCCGAACGCGCCAGGGCTGAATCTTCGATCCCATTGCCGGCAATGCGCACCCGGTCGGCCGAGTCCGGATAGTAGTTCACGAGCAGGCTCCGCTCGTCGTCGGTGAGCGCGATGAGGCGATCCGCGGCGTCGATCGCGGCCTCCTGTGCCTCACTGTGTGCCAGCCACTGGTTCGGTTCCTCGCCCAGTTCGTACTCGGCTCGGTCGACCGAGTGGACGTGGTACACGAGCGGGATTCCCGTTCGATCGCGGATGGCCTGGGCGACCCACCACAGCATGGCAGTGTGTAGATGGATGACGTCCGGTCGCCACTGTTGCGTGATGCGCACACCGGTCTCGATCGCCGATTCTCGACTCACACGAACGAACATCACGCCCTCTCGATCCACTACCGCCGAGGCTGGCAGATCAGCCGCAGAGCGCGCGACGGGCGCCCCGTACAGGTTGGTCATCGACTCGTCGACGACCAGCGCTCCCTCGATGAGCAGGACACCAACCGCCAGCCCCTGCTGGGCGGAGGCCCTGACCCANNNNATGACAGGTGGGTATTCGGTTGTCCGATGCAGGACGCGCACATGCAGCCCCTTCGCTTTTTCTGCTGGCCCGAAGTGGGCTCAGGCCTTGATTCGGATCGCGCGGAACGAAACTCGGCCGGTGTGTTGTTGCAGTCCGACAAATCCAGAACGCGGATCGCCCCCAGGCGACGACCCACGTTGTGGGTCCGTATTGGTAAACCGAGCCGTCTCGAAGTCGTTCAGGCGGACGACGTAGGTGTCGCCGGTAACGGCGATCTCGTACTCGTTCCACTCCCCTGGCTGCAGTGCAGAGCCACGGTGATACTGTTGTGAACCTGCGCCGTTCCCCGTGTCGATCGCGTAGATCGCTGCGGTGCGGTGCTTGTCCAGTCGATCCGGCGTCGCCTGCTCGTCGATCTGGACCTCGAAGCCGGTATACACGGGTCCATACGCCGGGTTGGCAGCGATGCGCGGATCGGTCAGATCTGGGGCCGGCAACCGCGGATCACGAAAGCGCACGAAGACCCCCGAATTATCCGTCCGGCTGTCGACCCGGAACTGCAGCCGCAAGCGGAAGTCTCCAAAGTGCTGCGGGAAGAACAGCAACCCGAGGTCACCGCCCGGATGCGCGACCATGACCGCCTCGCTGGCCAGGAGCTCGAAGCTGCCCGGGCCGGCCTGGAGCCATTGCTGAAAACTGGCCTGCGTGCCATCGAACAACCAGTTGAAGCCAGCTTCGAGCGCGGGTGGCGCCTTGGGCGCAACCAGGTGATCCGCCATGCGCCGGGCCAGGGCAACGCCGGACAGCATCGGGTTGGGCGAACCCATCGTGGGGAGCAGAGATGGACCGATGGCATACCCATTGACCACGTGGTGGAAGCGTCCATTTGGCGTGGTGACGGACGCGCCCGGATCGGTACCCATGCGCAGAGTGCCTGATTCGTGATGGGTTGTGCCGAGTCCGTCGCGTGTACGCTGGAGCTCGTCGAACGGCGCGGTGCCTACAAAGATCTGGCGCACCTGATCGCTCGCGGCATCCATCGCGTCCCACAACTCGCGATCGTTCACCGTCTGGGGGCTGTCTGTGGGCTGCGCCGGCTGTCTTGGATCGGCCAACTCGACGAATGCGCGCGGCACGCCGAACTCATCGGTCTGGTCGAAGGCCAGCCGCACCCGGTTGTGAGGATTACTCGGCTGAATCTCGCCTACCCCGCGAATGGTCATGACGACGTGATCGTCACTTGCGTTGCGGAAGTTATCGAGCGTGTCGATGTCTGGAATTTTCTTGAAGAGCTCCGCCTCGGAGTCGGCGCCGAGACCTTTCAGTCCAGACGCGGTGATCTGTAGATGAAAGTGGCTGGCTGACCCATCAGCATGCGGCTTCCGGCCTTTGACGAACAGTGCGGAGGCCTCCAGCGAGCCGGTCGGGGTCATGTTCAGCACGTCGCGTTGAAAGCGGACCGTGTAATTGGAGCGCATGTGGGCCATCAGATTGGTGCCGATGTGCTCGTAGCCGAGCGTGCCTTCGAAGGACAGCAGCGCCAGACGGGCACTCTCGATGGTGCCCGCCGCCAGAACAACTACGCCCCGTTCAGGAACGGGAATGGTGCCAAATCGCGTAAGCACCGCAGTAACCTGGCCGACGCCATCAGTCACCGTGGTTTCGAGGCGGATCGTGTGGCAGTTGGGGACCACCATCACCCGCTTGTGTGCGTCGATCCCGCCGGACTCGGCCCATGCCTGGCGCACGCCTTCCATCATCAGCGGCATGGCGCTGTACTTATTGATCGGGAAGAACCCGGACCGTGGTGCGCGGCCGACCACGGCGAGCGGCGCTTCCAATTTGCGGAGCCTGCGCTGCTGGGTCGTAAAGCCGGCCACGTCCAGGTGCTCGGGGAGCTGATTGAGCGGGATCGCCGCGGAGCCGTTGCCCGCCTGGATCCCTTCCAACAGGACCTGGCGGAGCTTCTCTTGCATGGCGCCGAAAATGAAGTCGTTCGTTTCCGTGACGCCAATCTGTTCGGCCGACTGTTGAAAGTACCCGGCCGCACCGCCCGGCAAGGGCTTGTTCAGGTCGTCGCGCACCGCCTGTGGCCAGCGGTCCGCGGGCATCTCCGCATCGAGCAGCTGTGGAGACCAGCCACCCCAGAAGAGCGAACGGCCACCGATGCAGTAGGCGAGGCCCGGGAATCCACCGGGCACGTTCGAGCGCCATGGCAGTCCCCAGACCTCTCGGCGGGGTACACCCGGATCAATGTTGGTCGGATCCGGCGGGAAGAGGCCGAGCATGGGTAGGTTCTGGACGTGTTCGGGCAGCGCGAAGGGGCCTGCTTCGAGGATCAGGATGCGGTGGTTGCGGAACGCGTCGCGCTGCAGCAGATGCTGCGCGAGCGCACTGCCGAAGGAGCCGCCGCCGATGACGATGATGTCGAAGAGCTTGGCGTCCGCACGACCGTTCATGCTGGCGACGGCCTCGTCGAAACCGTTGCAGATGTAACGTCCCAGAATGTCGCGGCTGAAGTCGGTGTCCTGCGCGATGGCGCTCGTCATACGTCCATTCCCCCCGGATTCTGCCCAACCTGATCTCCCCGACCGGCCTCCCCACCTCATGCCGCGGCTGTCAGACCTGGCGAGAGTACTCTGTTTCACGGCGTCCTGACACCTGTATAAACGCCCCGATCTTGGGAATTTCGGTGTCGCGCGCCGGAGGGTTTCGTGACCCACGCCGCCCGCTCGCCATCGCGCAGATGACTTATCGCGGTAAGGCGGCGTTGTGCTCCTGGGCCCACTCTTGAGCGGCGCGGTCACCCCATACCGCTTTGAACATGGCCTGCGTGGCGGCCGGCTGGCTCGCGAGGCTCTGGCCATCGCGCGCGACGGACGACCCCATGGCTGGCGCCGCTGTTGCTGGAGCGGGCGCGGCCAGCCCAGCGCCACCCACCACCACGAAGCTACCGACCATGCCATTGATCTCGTCGTCCCCAGCATTGCTGATGAACCTGAACGTGCCGATCTTGGTCGGCGTAAACGTGACGACCGACGTATGGCCCGAATTGACGTCAGTGTCGAGAATGCTGGCGGTCTCGTACAGCGCGAGTTGCCTGGGATCGTTGTCAGCCTTCTGGTAGGTCACGTTCGAGACTGGGATGCTGTCAGCCTCGTCGCGACTGGCCAGGTTGTGGTCGGCCAGACCTTTGTCCTGAATGATCAGCTGCACTGGTTGGCCGACCGTCAGCGTGATGGTCTTGGGGCTGAACTGCAGCTCGGTCAACACCACCGTGAGCGTCTGCGTCTGCTGCTGCGCAACCGCGGGCGAAACGCTGAGCGCGCCCGCGGTCGCTGCGACGGGTAGAAAGCGCGCGATTCGACGCCACTTGGAAACAATTGCCAGCATGATCACCACTTCCTTGCGTGTGACTGACCCGCTTTGGTGGGCCAACGTCAAACCTAGCTGGGTTGCGGTAGCGCGACTATGACTCTTCTGCGCGTCAAAGAGCTATCCTCGGGCCACTTCGCGGCCAAAAAAGGGCTAGCTCCTTCTTGGCCCTTCCTGGAGCAGTTGAGTCATTCCCC
>WNFM01227425.1_pt1 | contig 11134 bp, 3 predicted proteins | sample 5400271 | NCBI WGS metagenome assembly WNFM01 (sample SAMN13153352, study PRJNA577476) | soil metagenome | isolation source: 60 cm saprolite on Douglas fir-dominated hillslope | place: USA:California | collected 2013-09-17 | reverse complement strand
AGCCCTTGGGCACGCTCGATGTGTCGTAGCTCAGGTTGAAGTACTTATCGATTGTATTGGAGTCATTCCGCAGATGGATGATCGTCGTGTTCGGTGCACCAGGGGCCGGCGCACCTGGTCCGGCCGGGACCTGGAAGTAGTCGATGTTTTCCTGCTGCCCGTTGCCGTCCTGATTTCCGTAGATCGTCTCGTTCGGAAGGTGATCAATGCGGATGCGTAAGCAGCTATGAAAGGCGAAGATCCCCTGCGCGATCTGCGCCGGCGTCAGCGTGGCCGTCGGGGTCCACTCCAAGTAGACATCGGCCGAGCTCCCCGCGGCAATCGAGGCCAGCGAGGGGAATGACGTCGAGTCAACGTGCCCGATCTCCTCGAATCCGTTGGAACCGTTGATGCCGAGACCTAACGGGTCAGTTACATCAAAGTGCACTACGACGTTCGACGCGGTGGCAGAGCCGTAATTGCGAACCCGAACGTAGATTCGGTTTGCCTGACCGATTGCGGGATCGTCCCCATTTCCCTCGGGTACGGTGCCACCCATGAGATCCGACCACGTGCCATAGCGAAACGTGCCATAATTGTTCACCGGGCTGTCCACCCAAATGTCGGTCGTCTCGTACGCATTTGCCGGCGGCGACCGCCAGGAATTAATACCTACGTCTGCCTTGTGCGACTGGTCGCCGTAGCGCACCGCAACCATGTAGTTGTCATCGTCGAACTTCTTCGTGACAGCGACGGTAACTCCGTCACTCGAACTGGTGAATAGATCGCCTTCGTGCCACAGTTTGTCACGATCGCTGCCGTTACCCTGAATCGTCACTTGTGGATCGGCGGCCGGCTCGACACGCTCAATCATGACCCCTTCATCAGGAATACCAGCGGGCGAAAAGCGGTCATTGAGGTCGTCACCGAGAACTCGCCGGCGAACGCTGACCAGATAGTATGCGCTTCCGCCAGAGCCTAGGTAGGCCTTGATAGCCTGAATGTTGGGACGCGAAGCCGGATCATATTCCTCGGCGTAAACTGGAACCTGCCCGCCGCCCGTCGCGGCAGTATATATCTGGTACTTCGAGTCCGGCATCCAGCCGAACGCGACCGAGGTCTGCTTCTCGAAGACACCGGTTTGGCCAGGATAATGGGCGTCCATCTGCTCGAAGTTGCTATTGTAGTCGCTAGGATGGGGAGGCCCACCAAGCTGGAACGCATGCCCAAGCTCATGCGCCCACCGGCCCCAGACCTTCGGGTCGCTGTCACTTGGATTTTCGCTGAAGATGGCGCAGCCGACGAGGGGCTTATTGCTCGATCCGGGACCCATCGGAACGTTGCACCGGTTCCCCTGACCGCGATGGAATTGGGTCGCGTTCGTCTCCGCCATCACGACCATCACCGCGTCCACATTATCCCAGTTGAGGCCGGATGAAGCCGCGATCGCATCGTTCAGCACCTTCATGTACTTCGCCCCGTCCGACGTATCTCCGTCCGGGTGATCGTCGATATAATCGGACCGGTTGCCGGGGAGCTGGATCAGAGGGTCGCTGACCTCGGCGTTAATCGAGATGTTATTGTACGAGCTGTGCGTTCCCCAAAGCGTATTGATGCTCGAAAAGAACGTTTGGACCTGAGCCTGCGTGTAGCGAGAGGTAGTCGTGTAATCGTGAAAGTACACGCGCAGGACGACCACCTTCTTTGCGCCCGAGACGATCACCGCAGCCGCTGGAGAGCACAGGAACAACGATGACACCCCCGAAAGGAGGGCCAACATATGATGGCGATAGGTCATGGCTATGTTCCCCTTTTGGCTTGACGCGCCGTGCGGGCCAATGCCCGGGCGGGCGTCGCACGGGGGGCGTTGCTGGAGGTCGACTTCGGCAGGCCCCAGCGGATGAGCTGAGTCGAATCTGCTTCGCGTCTATATCCTGAGACCGCTCGCATGCGCGGCTCCCCCCGCGACTCCATCCGAGCATTTCAGCATATAACATGCGTTAGCCCGGAGCGAAAGGACTCGTCCGTCGCGCCGTTACTGGCCGCGCTTGGTCTAGCTGGTAAAGGCCCGCGGCAATCAGCATTGCGCCCTCAGCCGAGCGGGTTGCTGACGCTGTGTTGACCCTAATAACTGCGCCGACGCGATTGGAACGAGATATGGATGTCTTCAAGGTGACTGCGGCTTCCGTTCGCACCTGCAAGTCAATCTGGCACGGGCGCAAGGGCAAGGTAGAGAGCACCGGACAAGGCCAGCCTTGTCCCCGCGGTCTTCGCTGGTTCTAATGTCTGTTTTGGGTCGAAAGCGGAAATTAGCTTTCCGCGTCAATGAACGTCCGGTCACGGGTCTGACGGATCGGCGGCTCAACGACCGCGAAGGGCGCATTTCGGCCCATGCATGGTGACAGTCCTACAGGACTCGAATTCGTTTATTTGCCCACACGACATCGGGCCAAGCGCTGCGAGGGATAGTCGCTTGCGGCTATGCTTAGCTGCCGTCCCCCTCCGTGTGTCCTCGATTGTGCCTTTGCCTTGCGTTGGCCTTTGTAGTCATTTGTGGTCTAATCAGGTCACGGGTGCAGCTAAGCGACTGATTTTACGTGTTCAAAGTGCAACTCTTAATCAGCGGGTCCTAGGTTCGAGCCCTAGTGCGTCCACCACTTCTTCTGGGACTAATTATCGCCCCATTCCCGCGATTCACCGGTTTCGCTGAAGCCCGCCTGGCCTCGCTCACCTTCGCCATCACCCGCGAGTAAAGCGCGGTAGTTGGACAGAACGGCACGGCAGCTTTTTAGGCCGTCGCTCAGCCGCGCATTCGCTGCGTCAAAATTCTCATCACCGGGGGCGTTCTCGGGTGGCACTTTCTGGTCTCAGCGGATTGCGGGGCGGCTGCGCGTAAAACTTTGCATTCGGGTCGAGGTTGCGCGCTTCATCCCGTGCCCGATGCAGTTTACAGAAAACGACCCGAATAACGCTCAGGAGGCGAGCGCTTCCGCGCCGCAGCTGCGCGCCATCGCCGCCTCCAGCTTAGCCGGCGTGAACGGCTTCAGCAGCACCTCGACGCTCGGCGGCCGGTCGCGGATCATCTCGACCTCCGCATAGCCGGTAATCAGCAGAGCTGGGACGTCGGGGCAGAGTAGTCGCGCCTCGCGCAGGAAATCGGTGCCCGACAAGTTCGGCATCGCATAATCGGTGATGAGCAAGTCAAAATCGCATTCGCGCGATTTCAGCGATTCGAGCGCCGCCGCCCCGTTTTCGGCCTGCTGGACCTCGTGCCCGCAATCCGCCAGCAGCGCCGCCGTCGTGCTCCGCACCTCGGCATGGTCGTCGACCAGCAGTACCTTGAGTGCACGCAGCGGCTGCCTCGGCGGCTCCGGCTCCTGTTCAGCCCTTTGAAGCGCCGACCTGGGCGCCCGCGGGAGCCAAAGTTCCGCCTTCGTCCCGCTACCCAGCTCACTGGCCAGGCGAAACGCGCCATTCGACTGCTTGGCGAACCCATAGACCATGCTGAGGCCAAGGCCGCTGCCCTTGCCGGCCTCCTTGGTCGTGAAGAAAGGTTCGAGCACCTGTTCGAGATGTTCGGGCGAAATGCCCGTGCCTGTATCGGCAACACAAATGCGGACATATTCGCCGGGCGCGATCCCGGGGATTTCGTCGTTCTCAACATCGCAATTCTCGGCGATAACCGCGACGGTCCCCCCGGAGGGCATGGCGTCTCGGGCGTTGATGATCAGGTTGACGACGGCAAGCTCGAGCTGGGCACGGTCCGCGAACACCGTCCAGACATTCTTGGCGACCTTCCACTCGAGGTTCACCAGTCCGCCAAGCGTGTGAGCCAGGAGGTTCGACACCGCCTCGCGCAAGGCGCTTAGTTCGACCGGGTCGGGCTGCAACCGCTGGCGCCGCGCGAACGCGAGCAGCTGCCGCACCAGCTCGCTACCCTGTTCCGCAGCGCGCTTGGTCATGGCCAGCACGCGCTGTTGCTCGCCGGGTAGCGACGCCCGCCGCTCGAGCAGGCCGAGGCCGCCGATTACCGCCGCGAGGAGGTTGTTGAAGTCATGGGCGATACCGCCGGTCAATTTGCCGATCGCGTCCATCTTCTGCGCCTGAGCGAGCTGGCTTTCGAGCGAGCGCTGTTCGCTGATGTCGGTCAGCGTTCCGGCGAATTCGGCCGGCTTGCCGTCAGCATCCTTGAGCAGCACGGCCTGATCAAGGAAATGCTTGAAACCTCCGTCTGCGCACTGCCAGCGGTATTCGATCGATGAACGCCCCGTTCTCCGCCGTGCCTCCAACGCTGCAAGGACGCGATTGCGGTCGTCGGAGTGGAGGCGGTCGGCCCAGATCTCCGGTTGCGACTGTACCTGTTCGAGCGTGAAGCCGGTGATCGCCTCGAGGTCGCCACTGACATATGTCGGCGCTCTTTGCGCGCCCTCATAGGGCTCAAGGTACAGGACCATCGGAAGCGACTGGATGATCGCCGCCTGCCGCTGCTCCGAGCGCCGCAGCTCCTGTTCGGCGCGGAGCATCCGGGCATTCACCTGGAGGTTGGCGTCGAGCAAGGCCTGCTCGTGCCGGGCCTTGCGCTCGACCTCCTTCGATTTCTCGAACAGCTCGACAAACACCGCCACCTTCGATCGCAAGATGATGGGATCCACGGGTTTGAACACATAGTCGACCGCGCCCATCGAATAGCCGCGAAGCTGGTGCTCGGTTTCCTTGTTCACCGCCGACAGGAAGACGATCGGGATGCCCTTGGTCAGGTCGCGCCCGCGGATGATCCGGGCGGTTTCATAACCGTCCATGCCGGGCATGTAGACGTCGAGCAGGATGACCGCGAACTCGCCCTTGAGCAGGTGCCGCAGGGCCTCCTCACCCGAGCGGGCGAGAACTACCTCGCCCAAATCCTCGAGCACGGTCGCGACGGCGAGCAGGTTGCGCTCGTCGTCGTCAACCAGGAGAACGCGCGCTCGGATGCCGAGCTCCGCCGCCGGCCCCAGCTCCGCCGGCTGGGCGACGGGGATTTCTCCCAAAGGCCGGTTCACGCTTACTCCGCCGCCTCCAGCGGCACAGGAAGCGCGCCGGCCGGCTGGCCTTCCCGGGCCCGAGCCACCCAGACGCGCAGCAGCGCCAACAACAGCTCGATGTCGACAGGCTTGGCGATATAGTCGGACGCGCCGGCATCGAGGCACTTCTGGCGGTCGCCCTTCATCGCCTTGGCGGTGACCGCGATCAGCGGCAGGCCGGACAGCTCCGGCAGGCGCCGGATTTCCCGCATCGCCTCATAGCCATCCATGTCTGGCATCATGATGTCGATCAAAGCGACGTCGACACCCGGTGTCTGCTCGAGGATCAGAATCCCGTCCTTCCCCCGCTCTGCGTGGAGCACTTCCACGTCGTGACTCTCAAGAACGCTCGTGAGCGAGAAGATGTTGCGGATGTCGTCGTCGACGATCAACACCTTGGCGCCGGCGAGCTCGGGGACCCGCAGCATTGCCCCGACCGGTTCGACAGCCCTCGGCTTGCGCCGCCGAGGCTTTTGGCCCGATGTCTCGTCCCGGAGAGCGACGAACACGCGCACCAGTTCAGCCCTTTCGGCTGGTTTCTCGGTGATCCCGAACGCGCCCATTCCCAGTACGGACTCGCCGCGGTCGACGCCCGAAATGACGTGGATCGGAACGTGGCTCGTGACCGGATCGTGCTTGAGCAAGTCGAGCAGGACGAAGCCGTCGATGTCGGCGAGGCCGAGGTCGAGGGTGATGGCGCTGGGCTGGAGCTTGCGCGCCATGCTTAGCGTGCCCGCTCCAGCTGTAGAAACGACACCCTTTACGCCCGCCTCGTGCGCGGCATCGAGGAGAATGGTCGCGAACGTCGGATCATCCTCGACGATCAGGACGAACGGCTCCTTGCCGAGCTCGTCCCGGTCATCATTGACCTCGAAGCCCGAGGGAAGCGCAGTCGGGACCACCGCCCCGCTATTCTCGAACCGGGCCGGCGTCCCCTCGTTCCCGAGGCCGACCGCGGCTTCGCTCTCAAGCGGCACATAGAGCGTGAAGATCGAGCCCTCGCCCGACGTTGAACGGACCTGGAGCTCGCCGCCGAGCAGCCGCGCAATCTCGCGGCTGATCGAGAGGCCAAGGCCGGTGCCGCCATATTTGCGGCTGGTCGTACCGTCGGCTTGCTGGAACGCCTCGAAGATCAGCTTCTGCTTGTCCTCGGGGATGCCGATGCCGGTGTCGGTAACCGAGATCTCGACCGCCCGGTTGACATGCCGGAGCACTGAGTGGGTTGGGCTCCAGCCCTTGTTCGCCAGCCGCATGCCGAGGGTCACATTACCCTTCGAAGTGAACTTGAATGCGTTGGACAGCAGGTTGAGCACGATCTGCTGCAACCGCTTTTCGTCGGTGCGGATGGTCTGCGGAAGCTTGGGATCGAACTTGACGTTGAAGTCGAGGTTCTTGTCCGCGGCGAGCTGGCGGAACGTGCGTTCCATGTGCTGCTTCAGATGCTGCACCGGCATCTCGCCGACCTCGATCGTGACCGTCCCCGATTCGACCTTCGACAGGTCGAGGATGTCGTTGATGAGGTTGAGGAGGTCGGAACCCGCCGAGTTGATCGTCCGGGCGAACTCGACCTGCTTTTCAGTGAGGTTCGCCTGGGCGTTGTCGGCGAGCAGCTTCGAGAGGATCAGCAGCGAATTGAGCGGCGTCCTGAGCTCATGGCTCATGTTCGCCAGGAACTCGGACTTGTACTTCGACGTAAGCGCGAGCTGCTCGGCTTTCTCCTCGAGCGCCCGGCGCGCCATTTCGATTTCGAGGTTCTTGGCCTCGACCTGCTTCTTCTCGTTCTCGAGCAGCTGCGCTTTTTCCTGAAGCTCCTCGTTGGTCGCGTGCAGCTCCTGCTGCTTGCGGGTGAGCTCGGTCTGCCGCGCCTGCAGCTCCTGCGTCAGCAGCTGCGACTGCTTGAGCAGCCCCTCGGTGCGCATCGTTGCAGCGATCGTGTTCAAGACGATGCCGACCGATTCCATCAGCTGGTCGAGGAAGTTCTGGTGGGTCTCATTGAACTCGCTGAACGAGGCGAGCTCGATTACCGCCTTGACCTCGTCCTCGAACAAGGCCGGCAGGATGTTGACGTTGGCCGGCGCGGCGTGCCCGAGCCCTGAACCGACCCGGATGAAGTCGGGCGGCACTTCCTTGAGGAGGATCGGCCGCCGGTCGGCCGCTGCTTGCCCGATCAGCCCTTCGCGCAGGTGGAACTCCTGCTTGAGCTCCTTCGAGCTTTCCGCGCCATAGCTCGCCACCAGCTCGAGTTTGGTTTCGTCCTCTTCGCGCTTGGTGACGTAGAACACGCCATATTGCGCGTTCACCAGCGGCGCGAGCTCGGACATGATGAGGTTCGAGACCGTCGCAAGGTCGCGTTCGCCCTGAAGCATTCGGCTGAACCGGGCGAGGTTGGTCTTGAGCCAATCCTGCTCCGCGTTCTTCAGGGTCTGCTCCTTCAAGTTCGAGATCATCTCGTTGATCGTGTCCTTGAGCGCGGCCATTTCGCCGGACGCCTCGACGGCGATCGATCGCGTCAAGTCGCCCTTGGTCACGGCGGTTGCCACTTCGGCGATCGACCGCAGCTGGTTGGTGAGGTTCGCCGCGAGCTGGTTCACGTTGTCGGTAAGATCGCGCCACAGGCCGGCGGCGCCCGGCACGCGCGCCTGGCCGCCGAGCTTGCCTTCGATGCCGACCTCGCGGGCCATGTTCGTCACCTGGTCGCCGAACGTCGACAGCGTATCGATCATGAAGTTGATCGTGTCTGCGAGGGCTGCGATCTCGCCCTTGGCGTCGAGAGTCAATTTCCGCTTGAGGTTGCCCTGCGCGACCGCAGTCACGACCTCGGCGATGCCGCGCACCTGGTTCGTGAGGTTGGTCGCCATCAAATTGACGTTGTCGGTCAGGTCCTTCCACGTCCCGCCGACGCCCGGCACCTGCGCCTGGCCGCCGAGGCTGCCTTCGGTGCCGACCTCGCGCGCGACGCGGGTGACTTCGGACGCGAAGGCGTTGAGCTGGTCGACCATGACGTTGATGGTGTTCTTGAGCTGAAGGATTTCGCCTTTCACTTCGACGGTGATTTTCTTGGAAAGGTCGCCCAATGCCACCGCCGTCGTAACCTCGGCGATATTGCGGACCTGACCGGTCAGGTTAGCGGCCATGGCGTTGACGTTGTCGGTGAGATCCTTCCAGGTGCCGCCCACGCCGGGCACCTGCGCCTGGCCGCCGAGCTTACCTTCCGTGCCGACCTCGCGAGCGACGCGCGTGACCTCGGACGCGAAGCCGTTGAGCTGGTCGACCATGGTGTTGATGGTGTTCTTGAGCTCGAGGATTTCGCCCTTTACGTCGACGGTGATCTTTTTCGACAGGTCGCCCTTCGCGACGGCGGTCGTCACGTCGGCGATGTTGCGCACCTGGCCAGTCAGATTGCCGGCCATCAGGTTCACGCTGTCGGTCAAGTCGGCCCAGGTGCCGGCGACGCCTTCGACCTGCGCTTGCCCGCCGAGCTTGCCTTCCGAGCCCACTTCGCGGGCAACACGCGTCACCTCCGAAGCGAACGAGTTCAGCTGGTCGACCATGGTGTTGATGGTGTTCTTGAGCTCGAGAATTTCCCCACGCACGTCGACGGTGATTTTCTTCGACAAATCTCCACGCGCGACGGCGGTCGTCACCTCGGCGATGTTTCGGACCTGGCCGGTCAGATTGCCGGCCATCAGGTTCACGTTGTCGGTGAGATCGGCCCAGGTGCCGGCGACGCCTTCGACCTGCGCCTGGCCGCCAAGCTTGCCTTCCGAGCCCACTTCGCGGGCGACGCGGGTCACTTCCGAGGCGAAGGAATTGAGCTGGTCGACCATCGTGTTGATCGTGTCCTTGAGCTCGAGAATCTCGCCTTTGACGTCGACGGTGATCTTCTTCGACAAGTCGCCTCGGGCGATCGCGGTCGTGACCTCGGCGATATTTCGGACCTGGCCGGTGAGATTGTTTGCGAGCTGGTTGACGTTGTCCGTAAGGTCCTTCCACGTCCCGCCCACGCCGGGCACCTGCGCCTGGCCGCCGAGCTTACCTTCCGTGCCGACCTCGCGAGCGACGCGCGTGACCTCCGACGCGAAGCCGTTGAGCTGGTCGACCATGGTGTTGATGGTGTTCTTGAGTTCGAGGATCTCGCCCTTCACCTCGACGGTGATTTTCTTGGACAGGTCGCCGCGCGCGACCGCGGTAGTCACCTCGGCGATATTGCGCACCTGGCCGGTAAGGTTGGTCGCCATCGCGTTGACGTTGTCGGTCAGGTCCTTCCAGGTGCCGGCGACGCCCTTCACCCGCGCCTGACCGCCGAGCTTGCCTTCGGTACCGACCTCGCGCGCGACGCGCGTCACTTCGGAGGCGAAACCGTTGAGCTGATCGACCATGGTGTTGACCACGCGGCCGATGCGCAGGAACTCGCCGCGCAACGGACGGCCATCGATCTCGACCGTCATGCTTTGCGAGAGGTCGCCCTTGGCGACGGCGCCGATAACGCGCGACACATCCGCCGTGGGCTGGACCATGTCCTCGATCAGCTCGTTGACCGAGCGGACCGCCGTCTCCCAGCCCCCGCGCGCATTTTTGACGCGACCGCGCTGGGTGATCTTGCCTTCCTTGCCGACGACTTTGGAGAGCCGCTCGAATTCCTGGGTCATCTCTTCGTTGAGGGAGACGACTTCGTTGAAGATGCTGGCGATTTCGCCATCGACGCCATCAACCTCTTCGGGGAGGCGCACAGTGAAATCACCGCGGCGCAACGCGCGAAGCGCGCTGACGAGCTGGCGGCGATCGATAAAGTCCCGCGGAGCCTGGATATTCACTTGCTACTCCAGTGGCTACTCCCCCCACCCAGGTTGATCCAAGCGCAGCCCCCCGGCTGCGGAAGCCTACCTTATCAAATGATTCGGTTTATGCTTCCTGAAAAATGAAGGTTACAATGTCCGGCCGCCCATCGAAACCGCGACTGCTGTTGTTCGCCTTTGGCGACTTCGCATTCAACTTGTTCTGGCAGAGCATCATGCTCTTCCTGTTGTTCTATTATACCGATGCCCTGAACCTCCCGATCGGCGTCGCCGCCACCACCTACATGATTGCGTCCGTTTGGGACGGAATCGCCAATTTCGCCGCCGGAATCCTGGTCGACCGTAAGCACGACCGCTTCCGCTACGGGCCACTGCTAGTAGCGGGCGCGGTACCGCTGGGGCTGACATTCGTGCTGATGTACTTGCCGCCGATGGCGAAAGGCGGCTGGGCGGTGGCGAGCGTATTCGTTGCGCACCTGCTGTTCAGGACGGCCTACGCTGCCGTGAACGTGCCCTATCTGGCGATGACCGCACGGGTCAGCTCGAATCCTGGCGACCGCGCGTTCGTGGCAGGCATGCGGATGCTGTTCGGGACCGCTGCGGCGGTCGCAGTGGCGCTGACGACGGTAGCGGTCGGGCGATGGCTGACGGGTTCGAATGCCGCCCAAGCCTATTTCGGCGCAGCAATCCTGTTTGCTGCCGTCGGCACTATCACTCTCGTCCTGGTCGGCGCGACCTATCGCGACGCGGCCCGGCCTCTCCGTCCACAGCCGCGCGACCTCAAGCACATCGTCCTCAGCCTTGCTGGCAACCGCGGCTTCGTCGCGCTGAATGCGGCGATGATGGCGATGATTGTGGCGATCACCGTCCTCAGCAAATCGGTTCTCTATTATTTCAAATATCTGCTCAACAACCCCGACGCCGGGCAGCTCGCGCTGGCGTCGATGGGGCTGGTAAGCGGAGTCGCGATTCCGCTGTGGATGCTTCTCGGCCGCTATGTCGGCCTGCGTGCCCTATGGTTGATCGCGGCCGCGTTGGGGATGGCCGGGCTCGTGATCTTCAGCACAGTGCGATTCGAGGGTGCGCCGACGATGCAGCTGTTCCTGGTTGGCATGCAGGTGATGAGTGTGGGTCTCAATTTCGTCTTCTGGGCGATGCTGCCGAATACGATCGAATATGGCGAGCAGACGACCGGTCTCCACGTCGAAGGCGCGGTGTTCGGAATGGCGGCGCTGCTGCAGCGGATCGCGATCGGCGTCGCGACGGCAATCCTCGGTTGGAGCTTCGCTTCAGCAGGTT
>WNFM01186281.1_pt1 | contig 11134 bp, 10 predicted proteins | sample 5400271 | NCBI WGS metagenome assembly WNFM01 (sample SAMN13153352, study PRJNA577476) | soil metagenome | isolation source: 60 cm saprolite on Douglas fir-dominated hillslope | place: USA:California | collected 2013-09-17 | reverse complement strand
GAGTGCCGCGGCCGGAATTCCCGTGACCGAATAGGCAAAGCAGGCGCGCCAGTCGACCTCACGCCACCAGGCCAAAACCCGCGACGGGTTCGCCATCACGGCCGCGATCGCCATGATCGGCACCGCTTCCTTGGGCCCGTATTGATAGATCAAGACCGGCATCAGCATGATCGATGAACCGGTGCCGACGATGCCCGAGATGGTGCCGGCGACAAGCCCGACGATGAGGACGAAGAGGAAGCCCAAGAAACCTGATCTCCGCGATGGCTGCAACGGTCGCCTGCTGCTGACACCATGCTGTCAGCAGGCACCGTCTATGAACTCAGCGATATCAGGTCACTGGAGAGGAACCAATCGTGCCACTCAAGGGAAGCTGTCATTGCGGCCAGACGCAATTCGAGGTGAGCGAGACGCCTGATGGCGTGACCCGCTGCACCTGTTCGCTGTGTGCCAAGCGCGGCGCGCTGTGGGCCTATTATACGCCGGCGCAATTTCGCCTGACCTCGCCGCCTGAAAACGTCGCCACCTATCGATGGGGCAGCCGCACCGTCAAACATCATTTCTGCGCGAGTTGCGGTTGCGGCACCTATTCGGAATCGCCTGACTGGTCCACCGGCAAGCCGGACTTCGACAATCCGAAGGTCGGCATCAATGCGCGGTTGTTCGATGATCTCGATCTCGACGCCGTGCCGGTGACTGTGATCGACGGCAAGAACCTGTGGTGAGGTTGCGATCATCCTCGCTGCGATGCGGTCATGGCCGGGTACCGGCTGACGGCCGCAAGCAAAGCTGCTAGGATCGCCGCAAATAACATCGGGAGGATTGCCATGGACGCCGTGACGCCGCAGAGCGCGACCGCAGACACCCATTCCCATCTGGTTCGCCCCGAGACCATGGAATGGCAGAAGACGCGCTTTCCCGGCTGCGAAGCCAAGACGCTGCTGTTCGATAAAAAGACCGGGTTGATGACTGCGTTGATGCGCTTTGCGCCGGGTGCGGTCTTGCCCGACCACGAGCATGTCAACATCGAGCAGACCTATGTGCTCGAGGGATCGCTGGTCGACAAGGAAGGTCCGGCCCAGGGCATCGAATGCAAGGCCGGCGAATTCATCTGGCGCGAGGAGGGCAGCCGCCACGTCGCCTGGTGTCCGGAAGGCGGGCTGATGCTCGCGATCTTCCAGGTCCCGAACAAGTTCTTCGAAGCCGACGGCCGCGTCATCGACGCTGCGGGTGAGGATTGGGATGCTGCCTGGGGCCACACCCGCAGGGGCTGATTCTAGGGTATTTCAACGACTTCAAGACCACATTTACCATGGGAAATCCGCGCCGTTCCCGGCGGCCGGTTAAGCCTTGCTTAGGGGCGGCTGGCTACCGTGCAGCCATCGCCGGTGCCGGGGATTTCCATGTCGCTATCAAATGCTTCGGACCGGATAACGCCTGCGCTTGACCGGCTGCCGGCGGCTGTCCGGCTGATGCCGTTGCTTTATGCCGCGACGCTGTTCGTCTCGGCGCTGCTGCTGTTTTCGATCCAGCCGATGTTTGCCAAAATGGTGCTGCCGAAACTCGGCGGCGCGCCGGCGGTGTGGTCGGTGGCGATGGTGTTCTTCCAGACCGTGCTGCTGGCCGGGTATGCCTATGCCCATCTGGTCAATCGCCTGCTGGCGCCGCTGCGGGCCGCGATGCTGCATCTGGCGCTGGTCGGGATCACGGCGCTTGCGCTGCCGATTGCGATCGCGCCGGGATGGGGCATTCCGCCGTCGGAAGGCACGGCGCTGTGGCTGTTCGGCCTGTTCGCCGCGTCGATCGGGCTGCCGTTTTTCACGCTGTCAGCGAGTGCGCCGTTGCTGCAAAGCTGGTTTGCCTCCAGTGGCCACCGCCAGGCCGGCAATCCCTATGTACTTTACGCCGCGTCCAATCTCGGCTCGTTCGCGGCCCTGTTCGCCTATCCCGTCATGGTCGAGCCGTTCCTGACGCTGAAGACGCAGACGGCGGTCTGGTCCGTGGGCTTCGCGCTGCTCGCGATTTTGCTGGCCGTCGCCGGACTGTTGACGGCCCGCGCGACACCCGCCGCGGCTTCGACCGAGCCGATGGACATTGCGCGCGGCAGTGCCGGCGAGCGGTTGCGCTGGATCGCGGTGGCCGCAGTGCCGTCCGGCCTCGTGATCGCGGTCACCGCGTATCTGACGACGGATATCGCCGCAGCGCCGTTCCTGTGGGTGGTGCCGCTTGCGATCTATCTGCTCACCTTCGTCGCCGTGTTCCGCGAGCGGCCGTGGATCGCGCATGCTCATGTGGTTCGGCTGGTTCCGTTCGTGGTGGCGCCGCTCGCGGTCAGCCTCATTGGCGGGGACAAAGTGTTTTGGGGCACGATGATTGCCCTCAATCTGGCGGCCTTTGCGCTGCTGACATTGATGTGCCACGGCGAACTCTACGCGCACCGCCCGAGCCCGCGGCGGCTGACCGAGTTTTATCTGTGCACGTCGCTGGGTGGGGTGATCGGCGGCGCGTTTGCCGGGTTGCTGGCGCCGCAAATCTTCAACGGTAATTACGAATATCCGATCCTGATCGCGCTGGCGCTGTTGTGCGTGCCTGGCATTTTTGCGAGCGGCTTGCGCAAGACACTGGCCGAAGCTTCGCCGTGGCTGTTGCTCAGCGCCGGCCTGGCGCTGGTCTGGTACTTGACCCGCCTGCAGGCGCCGGCGACGCTGGAGCTGCCGTTTCAGGTGCTTCTGGCGCTGCTGGCGACGGTGATGCTGTTTGGGCGGAAACGGCCGACGCGCTTCTTCGCGCTCGTGGTTCTGAGCTTCGTGGTCACGGCGTTGTGGCGGCCCGGCGTGGCGCCGATCGAGACCGCGCGCAGCTTCTTCGGCGTGCATCGCGTCGCCGATGTTGCCGACGGCAAGGCCCGCATTCTCTATCACGGCACCACCATTCACGGCGCGCAACTGTTGCGCAACGAAGACGGCACCGCGGTGAACGGTCCGCCGGCGCCACTGACATACTATTATCGGGATGGTCCGATGGGCGAGGCGATTGCCGCTGCCCGGGCCGCCCGCGGCGGACTGGATCGTGTCGCCGTCGTCGGTCTCGGCACGGGGTCGCTGGCCTGCCATCGCAAACCCGGCGAGCACTGGACGTTTTTCGAGATCGATCCGGAAGTGATCCGCATCGCGCGGGATCCGCGTCTGTTCGGATTCCTGTCGAGCTGCGCGCCTGACGCGCCGGTCGTGGCCGGCGATGCAAGGTTGACGCTGGAAGCGTCATCCGACCGCTACGACCTGATCGTGCTGGACGCCTTCTCGTCCGACACCATTCCGGTGCATCTGCTGACGCGCGAAGCGGTGGCCGGTTATCTCTCCAGGCTTTCGCCGAATGGCGTCATCGTCGCCCATATTTCTAACCGGCACCTCGATCTCGCGCCGGTCGTGGCCAATGTCGCGCAGTCTCAGGGACTGAAGGCTTTTCTGCGCGAAGACACCAGCGCCGGCGATCTCATGACGACGTTCAAAGCCAATGCCCGTCTCGTCGTGATGGCGCGCGATGCGGCCGATGCCGGCAGCGTTGCGAAAGACTGGACGCCGTTGCAGCCGGATCCCGCGAGCGCATTGTGGACCGACGACTATTCCAACATCCTCGGCGTTATGCTGCGCCGGAAGTTCGGTGGTTGACGCCTGCTATTGCTGCGGAATCTTTGCAGCGCCGATCACCTGCTTCCAGCGCGTGATCTCGGAGGCGATCATGGTTCGCATCTCCTCGGGCGAGGTGCCGCGGACCTCGTTGCCCATCGCCTCCAGCTTGCTTTTCACTTCGGGCATATCGAGCACAGTGCGGACCTCGCGGTTGAGCCTCTCGACCACAGGCGCAGGCACGCCTTTGCTGGTGGCAATGCCGAGCCATGATCGGACTTCGTAATCCGGAACGGTCGCGGCGACCGGCGGCACGGCGGGAATCGAGAACCAGGGTTTTGCGCTGGTGACGCCGAGGCCGTGGATGGTGCCGGCCGCCAACTGAGGTGCGGTGATGGTCAGCGTATCGATCAGGAGATCGATCTGGCCGCCGAGCAAGTCGTTGATCGGGCCACCACCGCCCTTGTAGGGCACGTGGATCATCTTGATGCCGGCCATGGATGACAAGAGCTCGCCGGCCAGATGCTGGGTTGAGCCGACGCCGACCGAGCTGTAGGTCAGCGTATCCGGCTTGGCTTTCGCTTCCGCGATCACATCCGCCAGTGCCTGAAAACGCGAACCCGTTTTGACCGCGACGACGAGGGGAAAGAACACCGTCGTCGAGATCATCTGGAAATCCTCGACCGGATCGAACGGCAGCATCTTGTACATCGCGCCCGAGACCGCATGGGCGCCGGTCAGCATGATCAAGGTGTAGCCGTCGGGCGCTGCCTTGGCGACACGGTCGGACGCGATGTTGCCGCCGGCGCCGGGACGGGCCTCGACAATGACGGGCTTGCCAAGCCGGCGGGAAAGGCCATCGGCGATAATACGCGCGATCGCATCCGCATTGCCGCCCGCGGCAAATCCATGCATCAGCGTAATGGGGCGGGAAGGGTAGTGCTCGTCGGCGCGGGCAGCAACGTTCGCAACGGCACAAAGCACTGCTGCGACCGCAGCGATCGTCGTCAAAAATCTCACGCGCATTCCTCCGGCCGATGTCTTTTGCAGTTTCATAGCAGACGTTGGTTCGCGGAGCGAAACAAACCGGCTTTGGGTACGGCATTTAGCGCGTGCAGGAAATTTCGTCCCGTGCTTCATTTTGCGCGCGAGCGACGGAAAGTCGCCGACGCGCTTGCCGGGGAGATCGACGATGCCAGGGGCCAAGATAGGGGCCGAGATCGACCGTCGTCGCGCGCTCGCTTTGCTTGGCGCGGCGCCGCTGTTTCCGCGCTTCGCGTCGGCGCAACAGACTTGGCCTGCGCGCTCGGTACGCTATGTGCTCGGCTTCGCCGCGGGCGGTGCCACCGACAGCCTTTCGCGCGTGTTCTGCCAGAAGATGAGCGCGCTGACCGGGCAGCAATTCGTCGTCGAAAATCGCGTCGGCGCCGGCGGTGTGATCGCCAACGATGCCGTCGCCAAGTCCAACCCGGACGGTTACACGGTCGGCATGGGCGGCATCGCCAACAACGTGATCGCGATCGGCACCTACGCAAAACTGCCTTATAAACCCGCCGATGATTTTGCGTTCATCAGCGGCCTGTGGCAGTTGCCGAACATTTTGGTGGCCGCCAAGGATTTTCCCGCATCGAACGCCAAAGATCTGCTCGCGCTACTCAAGCAAAATCCGGGCAAGTACAACTACGCCTCGGCCGGTATCGGCACCACGCTGCATCTTTCTGGCGAGATGATGAAGAGCATGGCCGGTGTCGATGTGCAGCATATTCCCTACAAGGGCGGCAATCCGGCGCTGATGGACCTATTGGCCGGACGGGTGAACATGTTGTTCGACAATCTGCCGGGCTCGCTGTCCGCCGTGCGCGAAGGCTCGGTCAAGCCGATCGCCGTGACCGGGCGAACGCGGAGCCCGGCACTCCCTGATACGCCGGCGATGGCCGAACTGCTGCCGGGCTACGAGATGACGTCATGGGCCGCTTTGTGCGGCCCGGCCGGTGTGTCGCCCGACACGATCGCGCAAATCAACGCGCAGACGCTGAAGGCGTTAGGCGATCCGGACCTGAAGCGACGTTTCGAGGAACTGGGCGCGACCGCCTGGCCGACGTCTCCCGCAGAGCTCACCGCGTTCCGCGCCAGCGAAGAGGCGCGTCTGCTGCCGCTCATCAAGGCTGCCGGCATTGTGCCGCAATAGCTTCACTTCAGCACGATCCATGCCGGCGCGTGGTCGCTGGCGCCTTCCTCGCCGCGCACCGTGCGGTCGACGCCGGCCTTGAGCAGGCGCGGCGCCACGACCGGGCTCAACAAGAGATGATCGAGCCGCAAGCCGGCGTCGCGCGGCCAGCGGTTGCGCTTGTAGTCCCAGAACGTGAACATCGGTTTTGACGGATGCAGGGTGCGGATCGCATCGGTCCAGCCTTGTTCCACCAATGTCTTGAAGGCGGCGCGGCTCTTCGGCTGGATCAGCGCGTCCTTGTCCCATGACTTGGTCGGATAGATATCCAGCTCCGTCGGTGCGACGTTGTAGTCGCCCGCCAGCACCACGGGGATGTCCTCCTTCAAAAGCTTGGCGGCGTGCGCGCGCAACCGCCTGAACCAGTCGAGCTTGGTGTCGAATTTCGGCCCCGGCTGCGGGTTGCCGTTCGGCAGATAGATGCTGGTGAGGATGATGCCGTTGACCGCGGCTTCGATGTAGCGGGCCTCGTGATCACTAGCGTCACCGGGCAGGGCCGTGCGGGTCAGCACCGGCTCGGCGTTGCGCGCCAGAATGGCGACGCCGTTCCAGGTCTTCTGTCCCTGCCATACCGCGCCGTAGCCGGCCTTTTCGAACGCTGCGACCGGAAAATCGGCGTCGGTCGATTTGAGCTCCTGTAGCGAAACCGCATCCGGCTTCGCCGTCCGCAGCCAGGCCAGCAGGTTCGGCAGGCGCCGGTTGACGTTATTGATGTTGAAGGTCGCGATCTTCATGCGCGCATGAGATACGTACAAGCTCGCCAAACTGCGAAGTTAAGGACCAGCGATGCCACGACGCCTGCCAATATGTGCAGGCGATGGGTTCTCGAACTAAATTTGATACCCCGTGAGGATGCATATGCACCCCCGACGACGCCACAAATCCACGAGGCCAAAGGCCATAAGGGAGATGCGACCAACATCTCAAAATAGTTTCCATATATTTCGTGCGACTTGATCTTGAACAAATACGTGTAACCGAGCGCGACGTCTGGGTGGTCTGGGCGATGAGAAGATAACAGCAGTCCGCTCAATACGAAGCCGAAGACAAGGCTACCAAGGCTTAATCCTGTGACAAATACCGCTAGGCGATGATACCATTTCCAGATTTCTCGTTCCGTTAGGGTGTCAGCCGGAGGCGAACGGCGAGACTGTAGAAACGCCATTACGGGAATGGATAGCAATAGGGATGCGGTCAGCAATAGTGCGACAGTCATAGCTTAAGCCTCGGGCGCCATCGGCTAAGCCTAGACCGGAAGCTATTTGCGAACTGAGAGCAAATCACATCAAATTTGTCGAATGGTTGGAAGGTCCGTTCTGGGTCATTCGCTACCGAGTAGGATCGGCAGCAAGGTCGGCCATGTCCCATATTGCGCCGGGAGCGGAAGTAAATTCAGAGCTTGGCAGTCCTGCGGCGAGCTAGATCGATTCTCTATCGCGCGCGCAACCAGATCGAACGGCTCTTTAACAGTAACAATTTCGGCGCATCGCGACCCGATACGACAAACTCGCGGCAAACTTTCTGGCGGTCATCTTAGCCGACTAAAAGCGTCAGGCCGATGCGGCGGAGGCTGGCTCCGCCGTGGCCGCGCCGCCTTTATAAACCCGCGCATAGCGCTGGCCGAGGCTGGTGAGCACTTCGTAACCAATGGTGCCGAAATGATGCGCGAGTTCGTCCACCGTGATGCCCTCGCCAATCAGGGTGACCATGTGACCGCGCCGCGCGGCGTTGTGCGGCAGGTCGGTGATGTCGACGGCGATCAGGTCCATCGAAATGCGGCCCGCAATCGGGCAGCGCTTGCCGGCGACCACCACTTCGGCGCCGCGGGTGCCGTCATTGGCGCTGGCCGCGCGGAAATAGCCGTCGGCATAGCCGGCGGACACCAGCGCGAGCCGGGTCGGCCGCCGCGCGGTCCAGGTGCCGCCATAGCCGACGGTTTCGCCGCGCTCGACATTGCGGACCTGCACGATCCGCGCCTTCAAGTCGACGACCGGCTGCATCGGATTGTCGGATTCCGGCGTCGGATTGATGCCGTAAAGCGCTGCCCCCGGCCGCATCAGATCGAACTGGAACTGGGCCCCGAGGAACACGCCGGAGGAATTCGACAGCGAGGCCGGCACGCCCGAGAACAGGCTCGCGATTTCGCGGAAAGTCGCGAGCTGCCTGGCGTTGAGCGGATTGTTGAGAAGTTCGGCGGAGGCGAGGTGGCTCATCACGAGCGTAATGCCGTGATCGCCGGCATTGATGCGGGGGATGATGCCCTGCGCTTCGGCTACCGTGAGGCCGAGCCGGTTCATGCCGGTGTCGATGTGAATGGCAGCACCGCCCGACCAGCCGGAGCGGCGGCAGAATACGTCCCATTCCGCGAGCTCGTTGAGGTCGCCGATGACGGGCTTGCAGTCGATCGCGGCGTAGCTCTCGCCGGTGTTCTGGAAGAAGCCATCGAGCGTATAGATCGCGGCCGCCGGCACCGCGACACGGACCACGCGCGCTTCATCGAGGGTGGCTGTGAAAAACGTCTTGCAGCCGGCATTGGCGAGCGCGCGCGCGACCTGGTCGGCGCCGCAGCCATAGGCGTCGGCCTTCACGACGCCGGCGCATTCGGCCGGCACCGCCGTCTTCTCGAGCTTGCGCCAGTTGGCGACGATGGCGTCGAGATCGACCGTCAGCACGCCGGTCGCGCTGGCAAGCGCGGCGGCCTGGTTTGCCGCGGGCGAGAGCAGGGTGCTCGGCGGGATGGATTTGGGGTCAGAGGCGATGTTCATGCCGCATTTTACGCGGGGCCCCGCGGCGGTTCAACCGCGGAGCCGCGTCAATATTGGCTGCGGTCGGGCATAATGCCGTCATGGGCGAGGTCGCTGAACCGCGTGAACTGGCCCTCGAACTGGACTTCGACCGTGCCGGTGGGGCCGTGGCGCTGCTTGCCGATGATGATTTCGGCCTTGCCGTGCACCAGCGACATGTCGAGCTGCCACTTTTCGTATTCGGGGGTCCCGATCCGGGGCTCCTTGTTGGCGAGGTAATATTCCTCGCGATACACGAAGATGACGACGTCGGCGTCCTGTTCGATCGAGCCGGATTCACGCAGGTCGGCCAGTTGCGGGCGCTTGTCGTCGCGGTTTTCGACCTGACGCGAGAGCTGCGACAGCGCGACGATCGGTTGTCGTTGCCGCGCTTGCCCGATCCCGACAATAGCTGGATGTAGTCGATCACGATCATGTCGAGACCCTTCTGCCGCTTCAGCCGCCGCGCACGGGCGGTGAGCTGGGAGATCGACAGGCCGCCGGTTTCGTCGACATAGAGCGGCAGCGATTGCAGCTCGATCGAATAGTCGCGGATCTTCTCGAAGTCAGCTTCGGTGATGCCGCCGCGGCGGATCATGCTGGAGGCGATGCTGGTCTGCTCGGCGAGAATACGCGTGGCGAGCTGTTCGGCCGACATTTCGCAGGAGAAGAACCCGACGATGCCGCCGTTGACGGATTTCATGGTGCCGTCGGGCTGCACCTCGGCGCGATGCGCCTTGGCGATGTTGTAGGCGATGTTGGTCGCCAGCGCGGTCTTGCCCATGCCGGGGCGGCCGGCGACGATGATCAAGTCGGAGGCCTGCAGCCCGCCCATCTTGGTGTCGAGGTCGCGCAGGCCGGTGGCGATACCCGACAGGCTGCCGTCGCGCTGGAAAGCCTTGGCCGCCATGTCGACGGCCACCGTGAGCGCCTGCGAAAAGCGCTGGAAGCCGCCGTCGTAACGGCCGGACTCCGCCAGTTCATAGAGCTGGCGCTCGGCATCCTCGATCTGTGCACGCGGCGCGAAATCCACCGGTGCATCGAAGGCGACATTGACCATGTCCTCGCCGATCCGGATCAGGTCGCGGCGCAGCGCCATGTCGTAGATGGTCCGGCCGTAGTCCTGCGCGTTGATGATGGTGGTCGCCTCGGCCGCGACGCGGGCGAGGTACTGACCGACCGTCATGCCGCCGATATCGGTATCGGCCGGCAGGAACGTCTTCAGCGTGACGGGGGTCGCAACCTTGCCCATCCGGATCAGGCTGCCGGCGGTCTCATAAATGGTCTGATGCAGCGGCTCGAAGAAGTGCCGCGGCTCCAGGAAGTCCGAAACCCGGTAGAAGGCGTCGTTGTTGACCAGGATCGCGCCCAGCAGGCTCTGTTCCGCCTCGATATTGTGCGGTGCGCTCCGGAAAGCCGGAGTTCCCGCGTCGGGAGCGAGCTTGAGGACGTTCGAATCAGTCATGGCCATAGCGTGTGATGTTCTTCGGATTTTTGGCTTTTGTCAGGATGCCCGTATGGGGCGGCGATAAAGCGCTCCCTCTGTGCAATGCGAAAGTCCGAGTAGGCCTTATGCCCGATTCACACAACGCGATTTGTGAATCCTGCGGGCGCTTGCGCATTCCGCTTGACGGGGATTGGCCGGAACCGGCCGACGGCCGGAGCCGCGGTCGAACCGCATTCAATAAAATGCCGTACAAAATCTTGGGGGCAGCTGAACCTAATCGCCACATGGATGGACTTAATCCAAGGCGTAGGCGTGTTCGAGCCGCGATCTTAAGCCTTGATCAAATCAGGATGAGATAGATCAAGGCAATCAGGGCAGCACCTACGCCGGTCGCGATCAAGGCGTAGTCGGTCCTGAGGTCGGTTTTCGGATCGAACGATGGGTAGGTTTTCTGGGCCATGCCCGGAGGTCTACGCCGGACCGCCAGGGGGCTCTGTGAACTAGATCACATCAGCCCGTATTTCTTCGGGGCACGGTGGTGGCCCAAGAAAATGGGCGGAAAACGGGAACGGGCCGGCGGCTTTTGGGTTGGTAACGGCGACGGACAAGGCAGGAGATACGATGGGTCAGGCACTCCACACGTGGCGATCGGTAAGCGAACAGCGCGCATGGCTGTCGATGCTGATCGACACCTTTGAGGAGGTGTCGCGCCCTGAAATCCGTGCCGTCCCCTGTGATAGCGATGTACTTGCCGCCCTGCGCGCGCAGCTTGCCCGTCCGGCGTCGGGTCTGCCGTACGCCTCGCCTTACGGTCTGCGCCACTGAAACATCGGCCTGTACCGCCTCATTCGCCGGCCAGTTGCAGCCGTGGTTGCCTGCGGCTCTCGATCCCACGCAACTTGGCTTCTTCACCCGCAATGTAGTCGCGGGTGATCGGCACAACGCCCTGGCGCTTGGTAAGCTGGATCTGGAAGTTCATCATATTTTGCTTGCGGAACGACATTTCCGAACCCGCCAGATAGAACTCCCACATCCGCGCAAAGCGCTCGTC
>WNFM01034788.1_pt2 | contig 11135 bp, 17 predicted proteins | sample 5400271 | NCBI WGS metagenome assembly WNFM01 (sample SAMN13153352, study PRJNA577476) | soil metagenome | isolation source: 60 cm saprolite on Douglas fir-dominated hillslope | place: USA:California | collected 2013-09-17 | reverse complement strand
GAGGAGATGCTGGACATCGCGCTGCGGCATAGGCCCCACGCCGCGTGCATCGTCCCGGAGAAGCGTGAGGAACGCACCACCGAGGGGGGGCTCGATGCTGCCGGGCAGCACAATCACCTCGCATATTATGTCGATAAGCTCGGCGCCGCCGGCATCCGCGTCAGCCTGTTCATCGAATCATCGGAGGAACAGATCGAAGCCGCGCTCCGCCTCGGCGCTCCGGTCGTCGAGTTCCACACCGGCCGCTATGCGCATGCGCAAGGGGAGGATCGGACGGCCGAGCTCAAGCGGATCAGCGATGCGGCGGGCCTCGCCGTCAAGAACGGCATCGAGCCGCACGCAGGGCACGGCCTCACCTTCGACAATGTCGTCCCCATCGCCGCCATCCCCCAGATCGCCGAGCTCAACATCGGCCATTTCCTGATCGGCGAAGCGATCTTCACCGGCCTCGATGCCAGCGTGCGCCGCATGCGCGACCTGATGGATGAAGCCCGACCGATGGGGCGACAAGTTCCTCCGCCGCGTGTTCACGGAAGTCGAGCGGGCCAAGGCCGCGAGCCGTCCGTTCACTATCGCCGGCACCCTCGCCAAGCGCTTCGCCGCCAAGGAAGCTTTCTCGAAGGCGGTCGGTACCGGGTTCAAACGAGGCGTCTACATGAAGGACATCGGCGTCGTTAATCTGCCATCCGGCGCTCCTACGTTACAGCTTGGCGGCGGCGCGAAAGCGCGGCTTGACGCCCTTGCGCCGGAAGGCCACGCCATCGACATTCACTTGACCATGACCGACGATCACCCTTGGGCGCAGGCCTTCGTCATCCTCACCGCCCGCAAGCTGGAGCCGTAATTGTTGTCCGAAACCGTCCCCGAGCCAACCGCAGATCAACCGCTTCCCGCGGAGAAGAAGGAAGACAAGGGCTCCGCTTTGTGGCGGGAAGTCAGGGGCCTGTTATGGGTCCTGCTTGCCGTCCTCGCCTTCCACAGTTTCATCGCCAAGCCCTTCTACATCCCCTCGGAATCCATGATGCCGGGGCTGCTCACCGGCGACCGGCTCGTGGTCACCAAATATCCCTACGGCTGGTCGTGGGTGTCCCCAAGCTTCCACGTCATCGGACCGATGAAGGGCCGGCTGTTCGGCCGGCTGCCCGAGCGCGGCGATATCGTCATCGTCACCCCGCCGGGAACCCGGACCGACTACATCAAGCGCGTGATCGGCCTTCCCGGCGACAACCTCAGGATGGTTGACGGAACGGTCTACATCAATGGCCAACCGATCAAACGCCAGGTAGAATCGCCCAAACTGATCCCAATCGACATCAACTCGCCATGCGGTTCGCCCACCGATCCGGCGCTTTACAATTTCCGGGTCCGCGGGAGCGACGGCAAGCCATATTGCCGCGTGCCGGTCGTGCGCGAAACCCTGCCAAATGGCCGTAGCTACGAAACCGTTGAGCTCGGCCGCTCGGCCGAAGACGATTTTCCGCCTGTGACGATACCCGCCGATCATGTCTGGCTGATGGGCGACAATCGCGACGATTCCGCCGACAGTCGGGTCCCCGAATGGAACGGCGGGCTAGGCGGCCCGGTGCCGTGGGAGAATATCGGCGGCCGCGCCGAATTCATCACTTTCTCGCTCAATGGCTCCAGCGTGTGGTGGAACCCGATCAGCTGGATCGAGGCGCTGCGGTCAGGTCGCGCCGGCCGCTCGCTCAGGAACAGTTAGGCCGAAGCAATGCCCAAAGCTCCGCCGACGACCGAGCCCCATATCGAGCGGCCAGGCCCGGCGGAGTTTCGCGATCCAATCGTCCGCCGCGAATTGCAGAAGGCAGCCGTCTGGTTCGGCATGGCGCTGGCGATCGTTGGCGTGGTGTTCCTCGGGCAGCCGCTGCTGCTGATCATCGGCGGGGCGATCTTCGCGGTGCTGCTCGATGGCGGCGTCCGCCTGATCGGGCGCTATGTGCCAATCCCGCGCGGCTGGCGATTGCTGCTCGTCCTCTTGCTTGGCTTCGGCTTTATCGGCTGGGTTCTATGGTATGCCGGGACGACAATCGGCGCCCAGGCCGAGGCATTGCGCGCCGTGGTCACCGCCCAGTTCAACAAGCTGATGGCCTTCGCGGGGTCGCTCGGCCTGGTGCCCAAAGGCCAGTCGCCCGATGTCGGCGCGCAATTGCTGGGCGGCATCAACCGCCTGACCAGCGCCGTCGGCAGCGTCATTGGCGCGGTCGCCAGCATGATCGCGATGCTCGTTATCGGCATCTTCCTCGCCTCGGAGCCGCGGATCTACGACCGCGGCATTGCCTGGACGCTTCCGCTGCGGGCGCGCGCTGGCTTCTACCGCATTGCCGAGCATGTCGGCTTCACGCTTCGCCGGCTGCTGTTCGGGCGGCTGATGGCGATGGTGTTCGAAGGCGTGTTCACCTGGTTCATGCTGACCGCCGGCGGGGTGCCGATGGCCGGCCTGCTCGGGCTCGTCACCGGCGTGCTCGCCTTCATCCCCAACATCGGCGCGATCACCAGCGGGGTGCTGATGGTCGCGGTCGGCTTCAGCGCCGGCCCGACCCAGGGCGTGTGGTGCATCGTCGTCTATTTCCTCGTGCACAACATCGACGCTTATGTCGTGATGCCGTTCGTGGCGCGGCGCACGGTCGATCTGGCGCCGGCGGTGGTGCTCGCGTTCCAGCTGCTGATGGGTGCGCTGTTCGGCCTGCTCGGCATACTGTTCGCCGATCCGATCCTCGCCACATTGAAGGTCGTGCTGGTCGACCTTAGCCGGCAGCACGAAGATGAGGATAACGAAGGTCCCGCCGTGGTCGACGGGAAAAGCGCTACTGTTGCGGCGCCTGCTGGCCTTGCTGTTGCTGCTCCAGCTGCTGCTGCATCTGCTGCGCCTGCATCTGCCGCATCGTCGCCGCGCCGCCGCGCGCGATCTTCCGGACCCGCACCTCGAACGTAAGATTGCTGTTCTTGGGGAAGCCCGGCGGCGGGGGGCTGTTCACGAATGCCAGCCGCTGCGGCATCGTAAAGCGATATTCACCGCCCTCCTGCATTCGGCTCATCGCCTCGGCGAAGCCCGGATAAACGCCTTCCATCATGAACGGCGTCGGCTGCTGGCTGGCGTCGATGACGGTGCCGTCGTCGGCGGTCAGCACATAGTCGAGCAAGGCCGCGTCGGCGCGGGTGATCGGCTGGCCACTACCGGCCTTCACGGTGCGAAACTGCAACCCGCTCTCGGTCACGATCGGCCGCAGCGATCCGGCGCCGATCCACGCCAGGCCGATGGCGGCGGCGATGATCAGCATGAAGGCCAGCCACAGCGCGACCGCGCGACCGCTCCTGGCGGGGCGATGGGTGGCTTCGGCGACGGACACTTGGGGTTGCTTCGGGCTTGAAGCTTACCGGACGCCTTCGCGCTCGGCGCGTTTGCGCTCGAGCTTGCGGGCGCGTCGGATGGCGGCCGCGCGTTCGCGGGCACGCTTCTCGCTCGGCTTCTCATAGTGGCGGCGCAGCTTCATCTCGCGGTAGACGCCTTCGCGCTGCAGCTTCTTCTTGAGCGCGCGCAGCGCCTGCTCGACATTATTGTCGCGAACGATGATCTGCATAGAATCCCGTCACAGTCCCTTCTGAGAGAGGCTACGGCCCTTCTGGCAATAGCTAGCGGCCTCCAGAGGAATTCCTCGGCGGCGCGCGGCCTGTAGCAGCGCTGTCTAAACCGTTCAACCCGTTCCCGAACGATGAACCGTGCGGCGAACCGTTCGCGGCGCACGGTGGGCGGGGGATCATGAACGTTTGGGTTATGCCACGTTAACCCATTGAATGATAAACAGTCTGCTTCGATCGGGAGGGTACGGGGTGTCATTGAATCGTCGGGGGATGTTGCGGCTTGGCGCTTATGGAGCGACCGCCGCGGTTCTCGCCAGTGCTTCGAGTTCGAGCGTTCTTGCGCAGCTGTTTCCGCAGGCGCAGCCGTTCGCTCGCGATCCGCTGGCGCCGTTTGCCGCGCAGCCGCAGGCACAGCTTCTGACTCCTTCGGCTCCCGCCGGCATCGATCCGCAGCTGTTCGCGCGCGCCAAGGCGGCGCTCGACCAGCACCAGATCGCGGCCCGCGACACGATCGGCATTGCCGACTTCTCCAGACCCTCGAGCGAGCCGCGCTTCCACCTCGTCGACCTCGCCAGCGGACAGGTCGAGAGTCACCGCGTCGCTCACGGCCGCGGGTCGGACCCGGCGCATTCGGGTTATCTCGAGCGCTTCTCGAACGACTTCGGCTCCTACGCCACATCGAGCGGCGCCTTCACGACGGACGATTATTACGACGGCAAGTACGGCCTTTCGATGAAGGTTCGCGGCCTCGACTGGTCGAACAGCAACGCAGAGGCGCGGGCGATTGTCATCCACAACGCCTGGTATGCCGAGGACGACATGATCCCGCTGCACGGGATGCTCGGCCGCTCGGAAGGGTGCTTTGCCATGTCCCGGACCAGCCAGGACCGGGTGATGCGCAAGCTCGCCGGCGGCAGGATGATCTACGCCGACAAGCTCGCTTAAAGTTCCGAACTTAATAGAGAGCCCCGGCCTCACCGCGGGGGCTTTTTCTTATGCGGCGGTCACAACCTGGACGGCGTCGCACATTAAATTTGTCGCAGCGGTAACCACTCGGCAATTCCTCAAGTCGTACTCTCGGCCCGGGACCATTTGGGTCCAGGACATTGGGGTAGCGGATCGATGGCTGACGTCCTCGTCTTTGAGCGTGCTGCGCCGACGTTCGCGGCCACGCTCGCGCAGCGCGGACATCACATCGTTTATCGCGCAAACCAGTCCAACCACTGTCCCGGCTGCGGCCGCTCGCAATGGTTTGTCGGCCGGGTCAGTGCCGAATGCGGCTTTTGTGGTACCGCGGTCCCGTTGGCGGAGACTGCCGTGCAGGAAGCGACGCCGCGAGCCGGCACAGGCCGCAACAAGGTCGCCGACCAGCGCCGCTTTCCCCGGATGGGTGCGAAGAATCGCAAGCTCAAGCTGCTCGTCGACGGATCACCGAAAAGCTTCGCGCTACACAATATCTCCGAGGGCGGCGTGATGGGCGGCGGTGTGGCGGACCTCAGTCCCGGCGCCAGCGTTTTGGTGCGCTTCGAGGCGGGCATCCTCGTGCCCGCGGTGGTCAAATGGGCCGAAGACGGGCTCGTCGGCCTCGCCTTCACTGCGCCGGTCATCCTCGACCGCTCGCCCGGAGCAAACTAGGCGCGCTCGCCCCGGTGAGCTAGCGCGTCGCCACCTGAGGCGCCGGCTTCGGCTTCACTTTCGGTTTGGGCGGCTGGTCATCAACATCCTTCGGCATCGCGAGGCTCGCGCCGCCGTCCTTCATGTGGAGTGCGGCCATCGCCTTGGCGTCGCGTCCGTAGAGGTCCTTATAGTCGACGATCCGCCCGTCGTTGAGCGCGGCCGAGCTGAAATAGACGATGTAGACCGGCAGCGGCTTCGCGAAATTCGCCTGCACCGACTTCTTGCTGTCGAGCGCCGCTTGGATTCGCTCCGGAGTCCACTCGCCGGCATCGTCGCCGAGAAGCTGCGTCGCGAGGTCCAGGATATGCTCGGTCCTGACGCAGCCGTGGCTGAGGGCGCGGGTGTCGCTGTTGAAGCGGCTGCGGGCGTTGGTGTCGTGAAGATAAATAGCTTTTGAGTTCGGCATCACGAACTTGATCTGGCCAAGCGCGTTGGTCGGTCCGGGCGGCTGGCGCCAGCGCTGGATCTCGCCGTCCGGCCCCACGACAGGCACGAAGCCCTTCTTGCCCGCGGCCTCGTGCTCGATGCTCTTGGGCACCTCCCACCACGGATTGAGGATCACTCCCGTCGCCGTCGCATTGAGCTGCGGCGTCGGCGTCGATAACTTGCCGGCGATCGCCCGCTGCTTCCACCGGTTGACCCCGTCCTCGACCAAGGTCGCGTGGAAGCCCGGCACGTTGACGATGATGTATTTGGGGCCGAGGTCGCGCGGCAGCCAGCGCCAGCGGTCCATGTTCAGCCGGATAAGGTCGCGCTTCGCCTCATCGCTCGCCGGTATCGCCGCCAGCGCCGCCCTGAGCGCGGCATATTGCGGGTGGGTCGGAAGCAAGCCGTCCAGCGCCTCAGGAATTTCGTGCCCGGCGAGCGCCGAGCGGAGTAGCCCATCCTGCTTGGCGGCGTTGAGGTCGGGGTCCGCGACCCACCAGTCGATCCGGCCGGGCTTCTTCACATGGCCGAGCGCGAGGTCCGAGGAGAGCCTATCGAAACTTTCGGTCGCGGCCGCGGAGATTGCGGCGACATTGCCAGTCTGGATCGCCTCTTGAAGGACGACCGGGTCATAGTCCGTTGGCTGCAGCCCTTCCTTGCCGACGCCGGCAATGTAGCGCAGCAGCTCCTCGGCATCGGCTACGTCCCAAAGGACGGGCGGAAGCAGCACCGGGATCGGGGCGGCCTGGGCCGCCGGCTGATCGGCCTTGAAGTCGGGGTTGCTCGGTGCCAGCGCATCCGGCGCGGTCCTGGTGACTGCCGTTAGCGGCTTCGGCTTGACCTTCGCGGGTGCTGTGCTCGACCTCGGTGGTTTGGCAGCCGCCGGCGGCGCCGTGCCCATAGGCGCGATCTGCGCCCACCCGGGGGCGGCCGTCAGGCCTGCCAGCATGCTCGACACGAGCAAGGTTCGCCAACGCCGCGACATCACCACAACCCCTTCATTTCAAACGAGAACCCCTCGAACGCAAAGCTATTACAACGCTTGCCAATCCCCCGCCAGTCGCCTTGACGACACAGCTCGGGAAAATCGCTTCGTCAGTTTGAAGCTTCGCAAACCAATCCTTAAGCGAGCATGGCTAAGTATCTGCTGGCTCAAGTGGGAGAGCAGGTGTGGCGTCGGGTTTCTTTCTTGATGGGGCGATGATCCCGCGCGTCGAGCAGCGCAGCATCGACGAGCGCGGTGAGGTCCGGTACCCCGCGCTGTCGAGCACCGCCGTGCTCGAGTTCCGCGGACGCAAGCACGTCGTCCAGCTGATCAATGTCTCGCCATCCGGCGCGATGGTCCTGTTCCCGCACGTTCCAAATATCGGCGAGCGGCTGCCCCTACAGCTGCTCGAACGGGGCGTGGTGATGGCGCAGGTGCGATGGGTCCGCGATGGCCGGATTGGCTTGTCGTTCGACTCGACACGGGAGTAGCGGCCGCTTGGAAATGAACTTCGCGACATTCAAGGCACGAATCGCCGACGCTGGTGACAGTGACCGACGGCAGGAAGAACGTACCTCGGTTGAGGTCGCGGCGACGATGCGCGAGCTCGGCGCGAGCGGCGTCGAGGCGACCGTGGTCAACATCTCCGAGCGCGGCTTCATGGCCGTCGTCGACGACGGTTTCGATGTCGGGGCGCGCGTCTGGCTGATCTTCCCCGGCGGGCGTGACCGCGCCAACGCGGTCGTCAAATGGATCGCCGGTGACAAGCTCGGGGCCGAGTTCGCCGAGCCGGTGTCGCTTGATCGTTTCCGCGCCTGAGCCATCGGCTCGTCGGCGTTCCCAGCCATCTCGCCGCTAACCTCCTCTCCGATCAGCAACGAATTTCGCGCTCCTCTGCAACCGCTTCATGGCATCGCTCGTTGGAAGTCGCCGAAAGGAAGGACTGCCATGCCGATGATGAGCGAGGCCTGGAGGCCGTACGAGCGGGGCTATCACGTCGTTTACCGCGAACATGAGGTCAATCATTGCCCCGGCTGCGGCCGGACCCAGTGGCTCATTGGCCGGGTCTCGGCAGAATGCGCGTTCTGCGCGACCGCCCTTCCCTTGGCCGAGGCGAGCATGCGGTCGCACAACGGCCCGGTGACCATACAGCACAAGAATGGCCACGGGCACGCCTGGGCGGCCTAAGCAACCTCAGGGCAGCGGGGTCTGCTTCCTGATAGGGACCTGGACGTTGCACAGGTCCACGCCGCCCGCCGGCACCTCGTAGAATGCATCGTGCCGGTTGGCGCGAAGCTTGAGATAATTGGCAAATGACGGGCTAGCGGTGTCCATCACCTCATAGGCCGGCCGGCCCGGCACCGGTATGTCGCTCGCAAGGCGGATGCTGGAAATCGGCGCATATTGGGTCTTGTCCTTGTAGAAGCCGAGCGCCTCGGTGCCGCGCGGCAACGAACTTAAGCGGTCGATGCCTTCGACCACGCGGCCGACCAAAGCGATGTTGCGGTCGAGCTGGCGCGGGGCGTGGCCGATGACGGCGTAGAGCTCGCCCCCGGTCCCGGTATCAGGCGCGAGGTCGCGGGCGACACCGACGCTGCCGTAGCAATGCGCGAGGTTCGCCCAGCCCGCCTTCGCTCTGTACGCGACCGGCCACCCGTCCGCGAACCCTGCTCCCGGAGCATAAGCATCGGGGCTACCCAGCGGCGTGATCCTGAGGCCCCTCGGCGGCCGTACATATTCCGCCGGCGGCTTGGGCGTTACGCCCGCCGGCCACGGCTTGTCGCTGTCATTCAGGCCCCATTGCGCGACATAATTGTCCTGGAGGCGATAGACGCTGGCGCCATTCCAATAGCCGGCGCGCGCGAGCGCCTTGATGTTCGCGACATGGATTGGCGCGAATCGGGGCGCGAGCTGCACGATCACCCGACCGCCGTTGGCCAAGTCGATCACCAACATGTCCTCGGCCGGAATGGTTATCCACGCCGAAGCCGGCGCGGCGGCGACAATGTCATTGGGCGTCGGCAACTTTGGCGGCGCCGGGGCCGCGGCGGTCAACAAAGCGGTCGCGGCAAGCAGGATCTTACGCATCCATTCCTCCCCTTTGCCGCTGCTCTAGCCGAGCATCGGCCGCCTCGCTATCGCCCGGCCATGTATCTCGCCACCCTGATGCTGCTCGGTTCGGGCGAGCTCGGCCGCGAGTTTGCGATCGCGGCCAAGCGGCTCGGATGCCGCGTGATCGCCTGCGACCGCTACGAAAATGCCCCGGCAATGCAGCTCGCCGATGCCTTCGAGGTGTTCCCGATGCTCGACGGCATGGCGCTCCGCGCCGCGGTTGAGAAGCACAAGCCGGACGTCATCATCCCCGAGATCGAGGCGATCGACACTGCAACCCTCGCCGAACTCGAAGGCGAAGGCTGGCGGGTCGCTCCATCGGCCAAGGCTGTGCAGCTGACCATGAACCGCGACGGCATCCGCGACTTCGCCGCCAATGAGCTCGGCCTCGTCACTTCGAAATACCGCTTTGCCGAAAGCCGGGAGGAGGCAATCGACGCCGCCAACGAGGTCAGCCTGCCGTGCGTAGTCAAGCCGGTCGTGTCGAGCTCGGGCAAGGGCCAGACAATGGCCAAATCGTCTGACGAGGTCGGCCAGGCGTGGGACTATGCCGTCGCCAACATGCGGGGCGACCGGCCACGCGTCATCGTCGAGGAATTTATCGACTTCGACAGCGAGATCACCTTGCTGACCGTGGCCACGCGGGACGGAGTCCTGTTCTGCGCGCCGGTGGGGCATCGCCAGGAAGCGGGCGACTATCGCGAAAGCTGGCAACCCGCCGTCATCCCGCGCGAGGCGCTTCAGTCGGCGCGGTTCCAGGCGCGCAAGATCGTCGACGCCCTTGGCGGCTACGGCATCTTCGGCGTCGAGTTCTTTGTCCGTGGCGACCAGGCAATCTTCTCGGAATTGTCGCCGCGCCCGCATGACACGGGGATGGTCACGCTGATCAGCCAGTTCCCCAACGAGTTCGAGCTGCACCTGCGCGCAATCCTCGGCCTGCCGATCCCGTCGATCGAGCTCGCCGGGGCGTCCGCATCGGCGGTGATCCTTGCTGACCGCGAAAGCGACGCCTTCTCTTATTCCGGCGCAGCAGAGGCGCTGGCGCTCGGCGCGCCCGGCTTCCCGGTCGACTTGCGGATCTTCGCCAAGCCGAAAACGCTCAAGAACCGGCGCATGGGCGTGGCCCTTGCTCGCGGCCCGAGCGTTGAGGATGCGCTCGATCGCGCTAGGTCCGCCGCGGCGCGGGTTCGCATCGACTATCAAGGCTGAAGGAGGAGCATATGCGCCGCACTCTCGCCCTCGTCGCCCTCTCATCACTGGCGGCCTGCAACAATAGCCAGCCGCAAAAAGACCAGACGATCAGGGTCGTTTCCGACGAGCAGAGGCAACTTCACCAGCTCGACGCCTTCAACCTCGCGATCGGACTCAAGCGCGCGATCTACGACGCCGGCTACACCTGCAAGCGGATCACCGACGCCGGCTACGTCGGTACCTGGAAGAACCTCGACATGTGGATGGCGCATTGCGTTTACGATAAAGGACCGGCGGTGGACTGGGCCGTGTTCGCGGGTCCGGACGGGGGCGCTCAGGTACGCAACTGCAAGGACATCACTCCCGACTCGGGCCTGCTCGACTGCAAGATTACCCAGCGCCCGAAAGGCAGCTTCACCGAGGTGAAATAAGCACTAGCCGGGGTTCTGCGGGTTGCACTGGCGCGTTTCCTTATACTCGCCGGTCGCCGAGCGCTCCTTGACTGTCACGCAAGCGCCCTGGCGAACTTCCTCCCGCCAGCTGCCGTCGGGATTGGTAACCCGGTTGGTCTTCGAAACGCGCTGCCCGTTCCCATCGAGCGTGTAGTTCCAGTTCTTTGGAGTCTGCGGTCGCGCCGGGACCTGGGCATCGGCCAAACCGGAGAAGCTCGCCGCGGCACTCGCGATGGCGCCNNNNAACCTCGCCATACCGACCCTCCTCGCCCGCCATCTCGTGCGGTCGACCCTAACCAAACACTGTTGCGCGGCCTTTGAGCGGTATGTCGTGATGCCTGCGGCAAACCGCAAGCACATGTTTGGCTCAGCCCTGGCGTGCCTTGAACCGGCGGTTCGTCTTGTTGATGACGTAGGTGCGGCCGCGGCGGCGGATGACACGGCAATCCCGGTGGCGCGCCTTGAGCGACTTCAATGAATTGCGAACCTTCATGGCCGGGCGCCTGCTCGTGTCTGGTGTTTCAGTTGTCGGTATTCGGCCCTCAAAGAGCCGGCGGCCCACCTAGAGAGCGGACGCTGCCAAGTCAAGAAGCTGACCTGCTGACGGGGCGCTGGCTTGCACCCGACTTGCTGCTTTCGCCGTTGGTGCCGCCGTGGCTGTTGACGCCCTCCTCGCGATCGTCGGCGTGGCACTC
>WNFM01092568.1_pt2 | contig 11136 bp, 15 predicted proteins | sample 5400271 | NCBI WGS metagenome assembly WNFM01 (sample SAMN13153352, study PRJNA577476) | soil metagenome | isolation source: 60 cm saprolite on Douglas fir-dominated hillslope | place: USA:California | collected 2013-09-17 | reverse complement strand
TTTCGGAATATTGCCGTCCTTATCCTTAAGCGGCACAGTGGGATCGCCGTTGGTTAGATACGCTTCAAGGCCGGCGACGCGCTGTTCTAACGTCGGCGCTGGCGTTGTGGCTTGCGCTGCAGGGGTGGCGGAAGCGCTTGGCGACGGAGAGCCGGAAGGCGAGGCGGCCATCGTTGCCGTCAAAACTCCCGGGGGTCCGGCGACTGTCATTGTTCCGTCTGACCGGCGACCGACGGCGGGAGAGACGGTTGGTCTAGTCTTTGCGGGCGAGAGGCTGCACCTATTCGACTCGACCGCGAGATCACTCCTTCACAATCCGGAGGCCAGCAATGGCTGAAGTCCAGCTAAGCGGGATTCACAAGCGGTTCGGGGCGATCGAGGCTCTGCGAGGCATAGATCTGGTCATTCCGGATGGTGCGTATGGGTGTCTGCTGGGTCCCTCGGGCTCCGGCAAGACAACGCTGTTGCGCTGCGTTGCTGGCCTGGAGACGGTTGATGCGGGCCAGATCCGTATCGGTAGCCGGAATGTTGAGGAACTCGAGCCCTTCGCCCGCAATGTCGGGCTGGCGTTCCAGAACTATGCTCTTTACCCGCATCTCGACGTTCGGGGGAACCTCGCCTTCCCGCTGCGGGCCCCGCGGCGCAGGGACCAGTTCGACGACGAAGAAATCGAGCGGCTGGTTCGCTCGACGGCGGCGCTGCTCCAGATCGAGGCGATGCTCGACAAGCCAGTCGTCGCACTGAGCGGTGGTCAGAAGCAACGCGTGGCGCTGGGCCGTGCTCTGATCCGCAACCCAACCGTGCTGCTGCTCGACGAGCCCGTCACCCACCTTGATGCCCGGTTGCGACACGAGATGCGGGTCGAGCTCAAACTCCTACAGCGGCGCGTGGGTACGACTACGATCCACGTCACCCATGACCAACTCGAAGCTCAGGCGCTTGGCGACCTTATCGTCGTCATGCGCGACGGGCTTATCGAACAGGTCGGCAGCCCGAACGAGCTTTGCGCTCGCCCGGCGACGAGCTTCGTTGCGGGCTTCGTCGGCGATCCCCTATGAGTTTATTGCAGGTCCGGTTGGAACGAGAAGCCGGCGAGCTATGGCTACGGGTGGGCAAGATGCGGCTGCATTCCGGCCAACGGCTGGCCCGTTTGCTCGACGGCTTCCGCGATCAACACGTTGAGATTGCCCTGCCGGCAGAAGACATATCTCTGGGACACGGAGGCGATGTGCAGACCGTTTCAGGCAGGGTTCAAGCCCACGAATGGGTCGGACGCGACCTTCAGATCGTGGTCATGGTCGACGGCTCACTAGTTCGGTTGCGGACGCAGCAAAGTTTAGCCGTGCGGATCGGCGAGGAAGTGGCTGTTCAAGTCAACCTCGCGCAGGCACACGTATTCGATCCGAAGACAGGGCGCACACTGCGATCGAGTCCTGATTAGGTAGGGCTCGGCATTTGATATCCATTCGAGGTCGGATTCTCTAAAGGACGCACCTTCACGATTCGACTGAACTAATGAACTATCTTCTTAAGACTCTTTTGAAAGGAGCGATCCTTTTCCAAACGTTCGGTGGTTCGCTGGTAAACTTTACCGGCCTAAGCACGGCCCGACATAGATGCGGTAGTTGGAATATTTATTGGGTGTGACGATCAGCGACGATTTATCCATGGGAAGGGATTCATGTTATTGATTTGGGTCGGGTAGGATATTCCACAAATCCCATCTAGATTATATAGAATTAGGAAATTGCAAGCCTGTTCGCCGAACAATTTCTTCAGTTTGTCTTCTTCTCCCCGGAGGCGTGCACATCGTGCCTTCGCGCCTGCTACGAATAAGCCAACTCGCTCTTCGTGTTCTCGGAACCCTTGAGATCGGTTAGGAAGTGCCTGCGCTTCTCGAACCCGGTTATTGCTATAGGATTGAAGAGCAGCGAGTAAGACCCCACAGCCCCCGATGATATCGCTCTCGCTGAATATCTCGGGGAGTCTAGGGGTCCATAATTCTCATTTAATGTCTTCAGATCCGACGAGGTTTGATCTCTAATGATTATTCTATATTCACTGGGATAACGAGCGTATCTACTTGGTTTTTATACATTTATATTTCTGCAAGAAACCAGAAAGGTCGAAAGAGGTGTGGAGCAGCACACCTACAAAGGCGAGCTTGCCTTTCCTTTTGACTCGAGTTCCAAAGATACGTTGAACACCAATGCCCGCAGCTACCCTTCCGCCGGCGGAGATGCGCTGGCGTACGCTTCATCTGGGTTTGTCTTTTGCCAGAACCTTAGCGTCTCGCACGCTATCCAGATAGTCGCGCTATTTATCATTCGAGTTACTACCGCGACGGCGCGGGAGGCGCCTGCATCGGGGTCAGCTCGGCGTCGATATATCCACCATAAACTCGCCCGAAGGTTTGCCGATCCGGTGGTGTGAATGCCGTCAGCGAAAGACCTCTTTTGAACGATCGCGCACTTGAGGATGAAGGTAAATTAGGCAAGACGCTCGACTCACATCAAGGGTACTCTTCGTGTGCTAACGCCGGACCCGGACGTCGAAAGTCTCAGATTTACTTCAGCAACATGAAAACAAAAAACGCTCTAAAGTTCGACTGGGCCGCGTTTCTTAGGCCGCCGGCTATCCTGATACTCGAAATTCTTTGCAGAGATACCGATTCTCGCGCACGACAGGAACCGACGGAAGCCCGAATTTTAGGGTTAGCCTCCCCTAATTCTTATGAGACATAACCCCTTTTATGTCCGATAATAATTCTGGCTCTTGGCGCGTAGTTCCGGTAGGCTCGCAGCGCCAATGTCCGAAGCTACCTTGACCGTCGCCAAAGCTGAATCGTTCCAGGTTCCCGCGATCGTGGCCGAGGTTGGACCGGAGGCCACAAAGAAGTTTTTCGAATTCTTTACCGTCCCAATCCGCAACAAGAACACCCGGATTGCGTACTATCATGCGATTGGCCGGTTCTTGGACTGGTGTGGCCGAGCCGGCTTTCAAAGCCTGGAAGACTTCGAACCCATCACGGTAGCGGCTTACATCGAGCAGCACCCGGGCTCGCCCCCAACCGTCAAGCAGCATATGGCCGCGATCCGGATGCTGTTTTCCTGGCTCACCGAAAAAGGGATTCTGGCGATGAACCCGGCCCGAGAGGTCAAGACGAGCAAGTTTTCGCGCACTGAAGGTAAAACGCCGGCGCCGCCTCACCAAGAGGTGCAAAGGCTCTTAGACTCAATCGATGTAACTCACCTGGTCGGCCTACGTGATCGGGCACTCTTAGCGGTCATGGCTTATACCTTCGCGCGAATCGGCGCGGTCGTTTCCCTAACCCCGCAGGATTACTTGCAAGTGGGCAAGCGCTCACTCATCCGGTTCCGGGAAAAAGGCGGCAAGGAGAAAGAAATTCCGGTCCATCACAAATTGGAGCAATACCTCGATATCTATCTCGAAGCCGCCAAGCTCTCGGAACAGCCTGCAAGCCCCCTTTTCCGATCTACTCGTGGCCGGTCGCGCGAACTCGGGACTGATGGACTCTCCCGCAAAGACGCGTGGGCGATGCTCAAACGGCGGCTGCGCGATGCGGGACTTTCAACCATCTATTCCAACCACTCTTTTCGCGCCGCCGGCATTACCAATTACTTAGAAAACGATGGCACTCTGGAGGTGGCCCAGCGGATAGCCGGCCACGCCGATAGTCGTACCACCAAGCTCTATGATCGGCGCGGACAAAAGGTCTTGCTCGAAGATATGGAGCGGATTCGGTATTAAATTATATGGACCTGACTCGAAACCAGGAGTACGGGTAACCGTACCGTGGGTTCGAATCCCACCCCTTCCGTGGCACAACTCGCTCTAAATCAAATACTTCGAGAAGAGTTACTTTCACGTATATAACGCGTAGAAATAAAGGTGCGTGAATTTTGGTACCGTCATAGTACCGCTAAAAATGATTCCTACGTTCGAAGTGTAGAAAGAGCTCTGCTCAGTTCCCGCGCTTCGCGCGCAGATCCTCGATCAGTAAGCCGACCGCTTCGCTGACAATCTCGTCGAACGAGACGCCGCGCTCACGAGCAATCGCTTCGAGCTCGGCGCGCTTCTCGGGTTCGAGACCGAAGTAAACGAGTTGCGTCGCGACCATCTCGCCCGCGATCGAAGCGGCCGAAACGTTCTTTTCGCCGCTCGCCCGCCGCTTTGCCGCCAATCGGGAAAGTCGCTCCCAAGCAGAGTCGGGCATCGTAACCGAGCCCTGTTTCCAGCCAGCGCGTTTTTTCCGACCGGCTCCCTTACGCGCGCCACCGTGGCCGACCTTCTTCTTCCCCGGTTTCATACGCTCTTTATCTCCGAATCGCGGCGTCGCTCTAACCGGCCGAAATAGAGAATGCCGATTGAGACGATGATCACGAATTCGAGCATGCAGCTATCCCAGTCCAGCTCAGTCCGAAACGTAGGGAGCTGGTTCCAGTTGATGCTCCCGTTATAGCCCGACCATGGTAAATTTAGAATCGGGTACCAGAAGAACGTAAGCTGTCTTGCGACTACGACGTCGTGGGGCCGCGATAGTAGCTGCTTCTGGATCGGAAAGAGCGCTGCAACGAGAAAAAGAAACGCGGTTAGGGAGAGCGCTTTTCGCAACGTCCGAGGCATAATTGGCCAATCCATTCGCGCTCTTATCTTGAAAACGTGAGTAGAAATCAAGCTTTACTTCCGCGCTCGAACGCGCTTCGCTCTGTTCTTGAAAGCGCAATGAAAAATCAACCGAGAAAGGCCGAAATCGTCCCCGTTAATAGCGCTCAAGCGGTCGTGCTTTTACTCTCGCAATGGAATGCGCTCGATCGGATCGAGCCAATGCAGAAAAAACTAAACGAGGCAAATCCGACTGAAAAGCCGACCTGCCTGCGTTACGAGCGTTTTCGGGCTAAAGCACGTAATCGAAGAAAAAGATCTGTCGGTTACGATTGTCGTCGGACTCTGTCTTTACAGCTACAAGCCGCGCGAGCATCACACCGAGATAGTATTCGCTATCTGTACGCCGCTTGAGTTGGTCGAGAGAACGAAAAAGGAAATCCGCGCGCTGATGAAGAAAATGCGCGAGACGATGCATTTACCCCCGCCGATCACGATCGATCCCAAGCAACGCCAGAATTAGAAGCAAATGAGCGAAGCAAATAAGCAGCAGCCAAGCGAAGAACTAATCGAAGCGGACTACCAAGCTCCCCCGGATCATAGTCATCTGGATAGAGCCGTACGCCTAGAACTACTAGTTGGTCATCTCGCTGATCTACTAACCCCGGCGCTAGAACTTATCTTGCAACTAAGACTGCTAACGAACGCGGGACACACTACGCGCTCCGAGCTTGCGCTTCTCAACGAGTTCACCGGAGATATATGGACGCGACTTGGTATAATACGTGACGAGATCGGAGCGCTTAAGCGTCGGGACGTACCACCAGATACGGGCACGTCGACGGCGAGTAAAGAGAAAATAAACGATGACGAACAAACATCTCGGCAAAGTCGATAGCGCGGAACCAAGCGGTCAAAGTTGTCCGATCTGCGAGAGTCCGATTTTGAAGATTATTCAGAACGGGCAAGCTTGGTGGGCATGCGATTGCGCCGCGATGGAAGATTTTGAAGGTCGGGAAATTCTTCTATCGGATAGCGGCTTTCATAAATCGATTCGCGAGCTCTGGGGCGAAGAGATTCTCTATCTGATGCGTACGCGGCCACATCTTTTTTCGCCCGATTCTGCGCCGAGTTCTATCGACCTTTAAAAATGCATCTCCTATCGAAAGAGCAGCAATCCTTCGTTCAAGCCGTACTCGTTAACGCGCTGATGCGCGCCCACCAAAGACAAAAGAGCGGTAAGGACGCGAGCGGCGATAAACTAACTCGTAAAGATCGAAGCGAGCTGAAGCGTTATATAAACGAGCTCGAGCAAGTTCTCTTAGCGTTCGATATGTCGACGCCGAAACTCGACGACATCGCTAAGCAATTCGGATAAAGCGATCATCAAGAGCGAAAATGATTTAGCCCGAGCGACTAGCGTTTAACCGGCTTTTCGACTTCGGCGACCGACTGAATGGATAATTTCAGAGCCATGACGCTCAAGCGCTTTCTCGACGATCGCCGATTTGGAAATTTTTAAATCGCTTGACCATCTTTCCAGAAATCGATCCGTTTTTAACTGGAAGATAGATCAGCACGGAGACTTTTCGTACCGGCGAACGCGATCGTCCCACTGTCGCTTAGTGCTGATTTTGTCGGAGTCTGGCATAACCTAACAGGTCGCAAAGATATTAACCAGTTGCAGTGAAGCCGGTATTTCAAAAATCCTATTAACTCTTGAATAGTTCGAATACGAGATTTCAAGTCGGGCTTACTTCACTTCCTCGATGTCCGGTAGCGGCCAACTCTTGTCGAAGTACGCCTCCGTCGGCCCGTAGAAACGGAAATAGGTGAACCACGCCTTGCCGGGAATGGTCGGAATCCAGTTCTTCTCAAAGCCTGCGGGAGCAGTAGGACCAAAATAAAGGTCCACGCTGGAATCGTCGTTTTTGCGCAAGTCCATGCGCGACGAGCGGTCGGCAATTTCCTCTTTATTTTCAATGAAAGTACGCGTGTCCAGATTGTAGAGTGTCACGGACCAGAAGTTCTTCGCCGGCGCGTTACGCGGGACGTGCAAGCGGTAGGTGTTGGTGCCGTCGAAAGCATGACCGTCTTTGTCTCGATAGAACCATGCCTTTCGATGTTCCAGTGGCCTCGTAGGTATAGGCAGAGAGTTCGTCGAGTTGCCGGTAGAACTCCGTCTCGGCAGTCCAATCTACCGCGATAACGTAGTCCCAACGGGTCTCTGGCCGATACAGGCTTCCAGTAAAACGTTTATCGAATGAGTTTGCCTTGGCCATTGCCTCGCCAACGAATGCCGCATCTTCCAAAATTTTCTTTTGGCGAGCGTCTGGCTGAAACGGCTTACCCTTTTCGATCCCGAGAGGTTTGAGAGTGGCCATCATGATGCGGTCGCGTTCGAGCACCGGTTCCTGGTTAATTAGGTCCGAGAGCAGTTGCCAATACGCAAGCCCGCGGGGCTGCGCCTGAAGCCAGGTCTTCCCGGCAGGCGTAAGGAATTTTTGCTTTGGCGGGCGGATGCTCGCGCTGGCTGTAGGGATAGATGGCTACCTTATCGATCCACTGCTGAGCTTTGGTCGGTTCCGGGTCGAGTGCGCGGAAACCGGGCCAGATGTTGATCGTGGCTGAGTGAACCACGATGTAGCCATCCGCGTTCGGCGGTTCGGCCTGTCCGGGCCCGACGATTAGGTATTTCCCGCCCGCGCCTTTGTCCGGCCCGGTCTGGCCCATGTCGGTGACTGAGTGTTGCCAGAAGTCACCGACGCCGCTGGCGTTTGGTCCTGCCGGTAAGTCAACAACCACGGGCCCCGTGCGCGAGAGATTCACGAAGCTGACGATGTACGGCGTCGTGGCGTTGGGAGTTAGTATGCCCAATTTGTCACGATACGTTTGATAGGTCACGATGTCGCCATCGCTGGCGCCGAACGTCTGGTAATGAGCCTGCTGAAAGGTTCCGATGCCAACGAGAGGTAACGCCCAGACATACGCCTGACACGCCCGCTGAAAGTCCAGGGCATCGAAGAGTTTTGTGACTGTATCCTCTGTCGGCAGCCCGCGTTCGAACGACAAGCTGCCGATGGGACTATCGACGGTCTGAGCGCCCGCGCCGGCTAGGGTGCTGACGATCAACGTCGTCACAGCGATGTAACTCAGAATGTTTCGCGGGCTGTTCTTCATTGCGCTTCTCTCTTGTTCAGTTCATTCGCAGAAATATCTCATTGCGTTACTCTTCCGAATCACTGGACCGAAACTTTCTCGATGTCCGGCAATTGCCACGTCTTATCGAACAGCGGCTTTTCGGGGCCATAGAAACGGAAGAGGACTTCGAATTTTCCATCAGCGCTTGTTGGAACCCAGTTCGACTCCTTGCCCGGCGGCGCCTTGGGACCGAAATAGACGTCTACAGAGCCGTCGGCGTTCTTTTGCAGTCCCGGGGTTTGGGAGGAGCGGCTAGCCCACGGCAGGTTGCGGATGAGGGCGTGAGTTGCGCGGTCGTAAACCGTCGCTGACCAATACTGCTTGACAGGTGCGTTCGCCGGCACAGTGAGGTGATAGGTGCTGCCGCCGTCGAAGGCCCGGCTTCCCCTGTCCTTGATGGTCATCAAATAGAATTGACCTGTCCCCAGATGCTTGATGCCGATGAAGCCGAAGGAATACGTGACGCCGCGGCCATCGACAGGATACACATCGGGCTTGGCGAACAATGTCGCCTGGCCTTCGATTACTTCGGACGAGATCGGCACTGCCCATTGGCTGCCTTCATAGTAGGGTGGTGAAAAGGCGGTTTCGTATCGGGCGTCGATCCAGGCGTGGGCTTCTCGGGCGGCTTCGTTGAGGATTTCCTGCATCTTGCGGTCGGGGTTGAAAAGCTTGCCTTTTTCGATGCCGATCGATTTCAGCTGGTCGATCATCGCCTTGTCCCTCTCTAACCAAGGTTCGTTAATGTACACAATACTGTCGAGCGACTGGAAGAAGCGCAGGTCGTAGGGGATCGTGGAGTCGAATACCGCATCGACCGCATCGACGAACGTCGTCGGCGATGGATTGGCCGCCTGCGCCAGAGGATAAAGCTTTACCCGCTTGCCATAGTTAACAGCCTTGGCGACGTCGGCTTCGCTCCTACTATTGAGAATCGAGCGTAGCAGTGCGAAGCCCTCGTAGGTGTCCGACGGCAAGGCGATGTAGCCATCAGGCACCTTGTCTTTATAGCCCGGTGGCAGGATCAGGCACTTGCCACCCTTGCCCTTGTCCACACCGGCCGGCCCGACGTCTTCCAAGGCCGCCTGCCAGGCGTCATCTACATTGCCTGTTATCGAACCCTCGTCATCCGCAGGCGGAATCTCGAGCACCACCGGCCCCACGTCCTTGGTATTAAAGAACGGCATGAGGTAGATCGAGTCAGGATTAGGGGTAAGCGTCTGGTTCTTCCAGTCCGGGAGGCGCGACCAGTAGACGATCTGGTTGAAACCGCCCTTGGTTTCGCGGACCATCGCCTGGTACATGCGGTCGTAGTTGACCGCCGGCATGCCCCAAATGACCGCCTCCACTGCGCGCCGATGGAGGGTGCGCTCGGCGAGTTGGGCTGAGCTGAGCTGTGCATCGGCTTGCGCCTGTTGACCGAAGGTCACTGGGGTGAACAGGAGCGCGGCGAGGCTGACGGCAGCGAGCACACTGCTAGAGGTCGTGTTGCTTTCAATCGAGCTAATTCTCATAGGTTACTCGTCTGGTGATTAAAACAGCAGTAGTAATCAGTCGCCGGTTCTGGCTCAGGGCTGACCCTTCCAGTCGGTTCCCGGGTAACGGGGCACCATCAAGCTCTGCTTTCTGCCTTATCGGCGATTGGCTATCAGCTATCGGTTCCGCTACCACTGTAAACCCACGGACACCCACACCGCGTTGCCTCTGAGCCGGTTGTTGATCTGCAGGTCGGGAAGCCATTTTACCTGGCCGGAGAAATTGTACTTCGATGAAGTGTGAATCAGGGTGACTACCGGGCCAACGCCGATATCGGTGCCTGCAAAATCACCAAGCACGGCTCCGGGCCCGCTGTCACCTGTCACCTGCTCGTAGTAGAACGCGTTTGCCCCTATGCCAACGAGTGTCTGTTTACTCAGCGGAAGAAATTGCTGCAGCGTCGCCTCCAAGTGGAAGAGATCGCCATTTTGATAGTTCGTAGTATTGTTTTCGGTGGAAACAGCAAAACCGCCGAACAGGGTAAACTCGGTGCCGGTTTTGTGGCTCAGATAGCTCAGGCCAAGAACCGTATCAAACATCCAATGATTTCTGCCCAGGTTAGCAAGTTGCCCTTTAGTGTAGTCACCCGTCGGCGCGTACACCACAAACTGGGGATTGATCTGCAGGTCTCCGAATGTCCAGTTCAGTGCCACGGGAGTGATCGCCATATCGCTCACACCGTTGGCCGAGTCGCGCAGAGTCTTGGTCCGTGTCCGATAACCCGGGCGAACAGCCGTGGGTTAATCGACACAGTCGCTTTCACATCCAGCCAAACATAAGGTATCGCTACTGCGACAGTGTAGTGCGCGCCGAGAATCGTTGGGCAGAAAGTATAGACCAGACTGGTCGCATCGAAATAGACGTTTGCGTTTAGATTTGAGGCGAGCAACCCGCCGAACGGCAAGGCTTTGCCTCCACCGGCGCCGCCTGTGTAAAAGTAGAAACCGTTGCCCACTGCGAATGCTGGCTTATTTGGGATGATGTTCAATAGCGAGGCATAGGCGCCAGGAATGTACTGGCCGCCGGCGCCTTCCTCCGCGTGCAGCGGCCCAGGAAGACAAACAAGAACGGCAAGCGGTAGAGTTCTAAAGAGAAGGGTTCTGCAGGGGTGCATCGGTTTGCCCTCCTTCATTTTCACGACAGTTTAGCTACATTTTGCCTACAAGCGCTCTCTGGGTCAATAAAGTGGCGGCAGTATGACAAATGCAACACCTCCTGAAAAGTGCTTTTTGGTGCAGAACCAGGTGCAGAACCCTATTGTCCTTTGGTGCGATGGCTGGTGCCCTAAGAACCGAGTCTTCTAACTGACCGTTGGAACAGATGCGCCAAGTGTTCGAACCAGATATTCGGCGACGCCCACTTACTTCGAATTTACGACAAAGCTGACGAACTCGTTCCAAAGCAGCGAAGCCGGCGTCGACCGACCGGACGTCACCGGCTGTCGCCATTTTGAGCCCGTTAGTTTCAATAGTTCCTTGCGCTTGCCAGTATCGTAGAAGGCGCGATAGGCTCGACGTAGGAATTTGTAATTTCTCACAGATTTCACCAAAACTTAATTCTTCTTCAGCTTGTTTTAACGTCTGTGCAGAACTCAATAACAAACAACTGACGCGTTACGAATGCTCTCATTATTGCGTCTACAGCAACCCGATCAATGGAAGTGCGCAAACGAGGCAAAGAAAAGGGTATTGGCCATAACTCTCAGCATAAGCTCGATGAAATTGCCCGTCGTCGTCCAGAGCTTTTAAGTAAAATCGCGAATGGAGAATTTTC
>WNFM01084459.1_pt1 | contig 11136 bp, 9 predicted proteins | sample 5400271 | NCBI WGS metagenome assembly WNFM01 (sample SAMN13153352, study PRJNA577476) | soil metagenome | isolation source: 60 cm saprolite on Douglas fir-dominated hillslope | place: USA:California | collected 2013-09-17 | reverse complement strand
GGCCCACCCGGCGAGGATGAACAGGCCCGCCACGCCGGCCACGGCCAGCGGCACGCCCAGGCCTGACTTGCGCGGGTTAACCGAGAGCAGGAAGTGCGGTACCAGCAGGATCATCGCGCTGAGCGCGACCCGCCGGTGCCAGATCGCGGCGTGGTCGATACCGTCGAACCACGTCTCGACCCAGGGCAGCGTGCTGATCAGCACCAGCCCGATCGACAGCAGCAGCACCGCTTCCGCCCCGAGGAACTGCCCGACATAGGAAACCGTCGGCTGCCCGGCCGGGCGGGCCGCGAACCACACGGCGGCGTACCCAGCCCGGCAACGCGACAGCACGCAACACGCCAGAACACCTCCGGCCGCAACGAATAGGCGCAGTATGGCATAGAAAATATGCTATAGCAAGATTCCTACCCGACGAGGGCGAAGGGCCGTTCGGTCACGGGCCGGCTGGATCAGGTATCGGGGCGCTCGTTCAGCGCCGGGGTCGGCATCCCCGCGATCAGGTCCGGGTAGGCGCTGTCCTCGCGGTCGGGGTCCGGGTGGGCGGCCTGCGCCCGCCGCTCGAGCCGGCCCGTCCAGCGCCGCGCCAGCACGATCCCCGCCGCGGTCAGCACCGCGCTGAGCCCCAGTCCGACGAGGGTGATCGCCTGCCCGACGCCCGTGGCGGCCGCGCCCAGACCGAACGCGCCGAACGCGCAAACGGCGGACCAGGCCACGCCCCTGCCGCGTTGAAGGCGGTGAAGCGCCGCCAGCGCATCTGGCTCAGGCCGGCCAAGAACGCAGCGTAGGTCCGCAGCACGGTCACGAAACGCCCGGCGAACACCACCGTGCCGCCGTGCCGCGCGAACAGGTACCGGCCGATCTTCAGCTTCGTGGCGTCCAGGCGCCCGTAGCGGCCCACGAGCCGCTGGCCTGCGGACCGGCCGAGCCAGTACCCGGCGTTGTCCCCTCCGATCGCCGCCACGGCGGCGACCAGGAAGACGACGCCGATGTTGAGGCGATGGGCGGAACCCGCATAGACAGCCGCCGCGATCAGCGCCGTCTCGCCGGGCAGCGGAAGTCCCAGGCTCTCCAGCGCGATGAACACGAACACCGCCAGGTAGCCGTAGGACTGCAGCAGGTGGTTAATCAGGCTGAGGCTCATGAGCTGTCCCGTCCGTGGTCGCGTGACCGACGGCCAAGACCAGCGGCCGCTCTCCGGTCACGATCGCGCCAACCGCGAGCGGTGGCATCGGCCGGGAGAGGGCGCTCGAGGCGCCGGCCCGGCCGGGAGAGGTAGCCCGCGGGGTGCACTGCTCCCGGCGTACCTCCGGCGGACTAGCCCGCCGCGGAACAGGCATCTGGCGGCCGACGCGGGGCCGGGGGCGCGGTTCTTAGCGTCGGTGGCGCGGTTCCCGACAAGCGGGGACCACCATCGGAGGCCCTCATGAGATCGGTAGCCCGCTGGTGTTACCAGCGTCGTTTCCTCGTGCTCGGCGCGTGGATAGTGGTCCTCGCGGCCGCGTTCTTCGGCGCGTCGAGCACCGGCTCCAATTACGCGGCCGGCACCCAGCTATCCGGCACCCCCAGCGCGCAGGCCGCGGCCCTGCTGCAGCGCGCCGCCCCGTCGGTCTCGGGTGACACCGAGACGATCGTCTTCCAGACCAAGACCGGCCACGTGACCGACCCCGCGGTCAGGACCCAGATCCAGCAGATGCTCGCCAAGGTCTCGCACCTGCACGACGTGGGCAGCATCACCTCGCCCTACGCCACGGCCGGCGCCAGGCAGGTCAGCGCCAGCGGCACGATCGCGTTCGCCCAGGTGAACTTCATCAGGGCCGACACCGCCATCCCGGCGGCCGAGGCCACCCGGCTGGTCAGCCTGGCGCGGGCGCCTAATTCGCCGCACCTGCAGGTCGACGTGGTCGGCAGCGTCGCCGCCTCTACGAACCCGTCCAGCAGCAACGGCACCTTCATCGGCATCGGCGCCGCGCTCATCGTGCTGCTCATCGTGTTCGGTGCCGTGCTTCCGGCCCTGCTCCCGCTGATCAGCACGGGGATCGCGCTGTTCGCCGGGCTGTCCGTCATCGGCATCCTGTCCAATTCCATTTCCATGGCGTCCTTCACCTCCCAGCTGTGCACGCTGATCGGCCTCGGCGTCGGTATCGACTACTCGCTGTTCATCCTGACCCGCGTCCGCAGCGGGATCCGCCGCGGGCTCAGCGTGCAGGACGCCGTCGTCACGGCCGCGGTCACCGCGGGACGGGCGGTCATGTTCGCCGGGATCACCGTGTGCGTCGCCCTGCTCGGGATGCTTACCGTCGGCGTCAGCGTGCTGTCCGGGGCGGCCATCGCCGCGTCCGTCGCGGTGCTGTTCCCGATGATGGCCGCGCAGACGCTGCTGCCCGCGCTGGTCCGGATCGTCGGCAAGCGGACCCTGACCCGTCGTCAGCGCGCCGCGCTGGCCCGCGGCGAGACCGACATTCCCGAGGCCTCTCGCAGGTGGCTGGGCTGGGCCAAGCGGGTCGAGGCGCACCGCGTCATGTACGCCGTCGGCGTGCTGGCCGCCCTGGTCGCCCTCGGCGTGCCGTTCTTCTCGATGCGCCAGGGATCGGCTGACTACAGCACCGACCCCACCAGCACCACGACCACCACCTACCGGGGGTACGAGATGCTCGTCCAGGGCTTCGGGCCCGGCTTCAGCGGGCCGCTGCAGCTGGTGGCAGCCGTCAACGGACCCGCCGACCAGGCCGCGTTCGCCAAGGTCGTCAGCGCCGCGGCGCACACCCCAGGGGTGGCGGCCATCGCCGGACCGCAGCTTCTTCCCGCCGGGCCAGGACACCCTGCCGTCGATGTCGCCAACGTGTATCCGACCGGCTCGCCGCAGGACGCCTCGACCTCGGCCCTGATCGGCCAGCTGCGCGGCACCGTCATCCCCGCGGCCTTGCACGGAAGCAAGCTCGACGTGCTCGTCGGCGGGCAGACGGCCCTGTCCGACGACTTCGCCGGCCAGCTGTCGGCCAAGCTCCCGTTGTTCGTCGTCATGGTCGTGGCCCTGTCGTTCATCCTGCTGATGATCCTGTTCCGGAGCCTGGTCATCCCGGCGACGGCGGCGATCATGAACCTGTTCTCGGCCACCGCCGCGTTCGGGGTGATCGTCGGGGTGTTCCAGTTCGGCTGGCTGAAGGGCCTGGTCGGGGTGACCCATACCGGGCCGATCACCCCGCTGGTGCCGATCTTGATGTTCGCGGTGCTCTTCGGGCTCTCCATGGACTACGAGGTCTTCCTGGTCAGCCGCATGCACGAGGAATGGCTCAAGCTGCGCGACAACGACGCCGCCGTCCGGATCGGCCAGGCCATCACTGGCAAGATCATCAGCGCGGCGGCCGCCATCATGATCGTGGTCTTCTCCTCGTTCGTGATCACCACCGACCGCACCATCAAAATGATCGGCCTGGGCATGGCCGTCGCGATTCTCATCGACGCCCTGCTCATCCGCACCGTGCTGGTCCCGGCCGTCATGCACACCTTCGGCAAGATGAACTGGGCCCTGCCCGCCTTCCTGGACCGGCGGCTGCCCCGCCTCAGCGTCGAAGGCGGCGAGCCGGCCGACGAGACGCCGGAGGCCCGGCCCCTCGACCCGGTCGCGGCGCCGTAGGCCGTAACCATCCCTTTCTCCAGACCGAGGAGTCCCCGTGTCCACCCAGCGAAGTTCCCTCACCCGGCAGGCATTCCGGTTCACCGTCACCGGCCCCGCACCTGGCACGGCCCCGCCCGCGCACCGGCGCGTCATGACCGCCGGCCTGGCCGCGGCGGCCCTCTCGCTCGCGGCCGACGTCGTGCTCGTGGCCATCGGCCGGGCGGCGTTCACCGTCCCCGCGTCGTTCGGCAAGTTCGCCTTCGGCACCTACGCCCTGCTCACCGCGCTCGGCGTGGCCGGAGCCACGCTCGCCTGGGACGCGGTGACCAGGCTGAGCTCCCGGCCGAACTGGCTGCTCACCCGGCTCGCAGCTCTCGTCACGGCGCTGCTGCTCATTCCGGACTTCCTGCTGCTGGGCACCCCCGGCAACCCCACCGGCCCGGTGGTGATCCTCATGCTCATGCACCTGGCCATCGCGGTCGTCACCTACACCGCGCTGATCAAGGTCGCGCCGGTCCGCGGCCGCACGCACGTCACGGACGCTGACCCTCGCTGAGGCGACCACCCGCCGCCCGCTCCGGCGGGCCGCCGACCCGAGCACCACCGTTCGTTCCGGCGAAAGATCTTCTATTTGCCGAACGGGTGGTGGTGCACGTCGTCCGCCAGGCAGGCCGCCCGTGAAATACGCCGGTGTCGCGCCGTGGGCGTTACTGGCTAATCGAGGTCGGCGAGGAGAAGCTCGACTCCCAGGGTGGCGTGGCGGCGGAAGACCTGCTCCACCAGGTCCGGATCGCGCTTGCGGAACGCCGCCAGTATGTCGCGGTGGCCCTGGACCCGGCGCCGGCCCGCGTCCGGATGCAGCCACATGAATTGCGCGTACTGAGCCCGCCGCTCCTGACCGATGATGGACAGGCTGAGGATCATGCTCCGCAGCGTCGGGTTGTCGGCCGCGCGCTCGATCTCCAGGTCGAATTCGCGGGCGATCCGCATGCGCTCAGGAGTGTCCATCTCGCGCTCGCTGGCCAGGGCTTCCACCAGCGCCGCCATCCGGTCGAGCGCCGCATCGGTGATCTTGTGGGTCGCGAACCGGGCCTCCATGGCCCGGAGCGCCGCGCCGGTCAGCAGGAGCTCCCGCAGCGTACCGGAGGAGTGATCGACGACGCGAAGCTGCCGGGCCGAGACCCGCTCGATCAGGCCTTCCTGCTCGAGCCGCCTGAGCGCCTCCCGGACCGGGGTCGCACTGACGTTCAGCCGGGTCGCCAGGCCGCGTTCTGTGACCCGTTCGCCGGGGCTGAACAGGCCGGTCGCGATGCCCTCACGGATCGCCCGGTACGCCTGCTCGGCGAGTGACTCCGCGCGGAACAGGGATGGCAGATCCGATGCCGTAGTCATGCGGCTCCCAGAAGAGTTGGGCAGACCACCTCCAGATAGATGCAACCTAACACTTGTTATGGCAAGTTGCGAAACTTGGCTGCTCTACTGCGGGAGGACCAATGAATCCGGCGGAGATCTTGCACTCGCGCGGATGACATGTTTACTATAGCATACAGCTTAAGTCGCCTCCGACTGTGGCACCGGGTACGGGCATGTGCACGCGGCCAGGTCGAGGGCTCACTTCGCGTAGCGGGCCGTCGAAGGCTCTCTTCGCGTGGAGGATCATAGCGATCATTGATGCTATAGCAAGTATGCTGTAGTGAACAGGAGGCTCACGTGCCCGCTTCGCTGAAAATCAGCGCCCTGGTGGCCGCGGCCGCTCTGACGGCCGCCCTGGCCAGTTGCTCTACCGGCGGCGTATCCCCGGCGTCGTCCTCGTCGGTGTCCTTGTCACACAAGCCGCTTTCGGCCCTGAAGCAGCAGGCGCGGAGGGAACACGGCCTGGTGATCTACGGCAACGTGCCGCCGCAGTACTTCCAGGCGGTCTTCGCCGCGTTCCACAAGCAGTACCCCTTCATCAAGGTCAGCGAAACTGCCCTCGACGACCACGCGGTGTTCACGAAGTATGAGGCTGAAGCCGCTCAAGGGGCGCGAACCGCGGACCTGCTGATCGCCAGCGCCCCGGCGGCGTGGGTGCAGGGGGATCGCTACGGCGTGAGCGCACGCGTCACTCCGGCAGGCCTGAGCGCGTTCCCGCCCTGGGTGAATCAGGGTCATGGGGTCTTCATCATGTCGGCCGAGCCCATCCTGCTCGCCTACAGCCCGAAGCTGCTGACGCCCGCCCAGGTGCCGCACACGTGGGCGCGGCTTGCCGCGGACACGAAGGCAAATCCCGGCAGGTACAAGCTGGTTTCGTACGTGATCTCCAATGAGCTCAACTACGCCGGGATCTATGGCCTGATCCACATCCTGGGTCCGGCCAAGGTGTGGAGCTACTACCAGGCCATGGCACCGCGGACGACGACTTTCAATGACGGGCTCACCGCTCTGGCTCAGATCCTGCAAGGCGCCGCGTCGGTCGGCTACATGGCCTCGGGGCTGGGCCAGGGCGTCCTTCCGCACTACAAGGGCCTGGCCAGCTACACCTTCATGAAGGACGCGACGCCGCTCATTCCTCGCGGTATCACGGCGACCAAGCATGCGGCCAGCCCCGCCTCGGCGCTGCTGTTCCTGGACTTCCTGTACACCAAGGCCGGCCAGGAAGCGCTCTGCGCAAGCGGCTTCGAGGCGACGATGAACAGCTTCCACCCCGCCAACGGCTGCACCGCGTCCCTGACCGCGCTGCAGCACCAGGTCGCGCCGCACGCGACCTACCTGGTGCCGGTCAGCCCCGCGGTGCTTGCCCAGGAGGGCGCGATCACGCAGCGCTGGAACCAGGTCTTCCACCGCTAGCGGCGCGCCGGACGGCAGATTAGGAGGGAAGCGCATGACGAGCACGGCCGAGCGCCTGCCCGAAGTCATGGCGCCGGTGACGGCGAGGCCCCGGGCGCGGTGGATGCCGGCGAGCGCCGGGCAGGCGCTGGTCTGGTTCGTCGTGGTCACGCTCGTCGTGGGCCCCTTCTTCCCGCTGGTCTACTCGTCGCTGCGAAGCAAGCCGATCTACCTGCCGGGCGGGACGTTCACCCTCCAGGCCTACCGGACACTGCTGGCCGACCCGCTGTTCTGGCAGGCGGTGCAGCACACCGTCGTGTTCGCCGTGGGCACGACGGCGCTGGCGGTGGCCGGCGGCACCGCACTGGCGATCGGTTGCAACCGGACGAACCTGCCCGGGCGCAAGGCATACCGGCTGCTGTTGATAGCTCCAATCGTCATCCCGCCGCTCGGGCTCATCATCGGCTGGCTGGCGATCTACGGCCAGGGCGGCTACCTCACCCAGGTCGTCGCCCAGAATCTGCATCTGCCGGTGTGGAACCTGTCTTCGATCCCCGGCATGTCGGTGCTCGGTGGCGTCATCACGATCCCGATCGTGTACCTGACCGTGCAGTCGGCGCTCGCGGGGACCGACTCCTCGCTGGAGGACGCCGCTCGCAGCGCCGGCGCGGGACCCGGGCGGGTGATCGCGCGGGTCACGCTGCCGATGCTGCGACCGGCCATCGTGAACTGCACCCTGCTGATCTTCGCCCTGTGCCTGGAGATCCTGGGCATCCCGTTGTTCCTCGGGACGCCGTCGAACATCGACTTCTACGCCAGCTACCTGTACCGGTCGTGGAGCAACAGCGTGACCCCGGACCCGCCGTTCGTCAGCGCAGGCGCCGTGCTGCTGCTAGTGGTCGTCTCGGGCCTGCTGATCCTGCGCGCCCGGCTGTCGGGTCCCGAACAGCGGTTCACCGCCGCGAATGCCCGCGGCGGCGCCGCTCACCGCCCGCTCGATCTGGGCCGCTGGCGATGGCCTACCAGCATCGGGCTCGCCGCCTACATCGGCGTCACCTGCGTGATCCCGCTGCTGGGGCTGGTTTTGATGTCAGGCGTGAAGGCGCTGACCACGCTGGTCGCGCCCTGGCATCTGTTCACCGCCGAGAACTGGCACCTCGTCGTCACCGACCCGACGCTGCGACGATCCATCATCGACAGCCTGATCATCGCCGGCGGCGGCGGCGCAGCCACTGTGCTGCTGGTGGCGGCGGCCACGTTGATCGCGCACCGATCGGGATTCCCGCTGCGGCGGACCCTGGCCCCCGCGCTGATTTATCCGCGCGCCGTGCCCGGAGTGATCCTCGGCATCGGCTTCTTCTGGACCTACCTCATGTTCACGCCCGGCGCCCTGGTCCGCAACAACCTGTGGGGCGAGCTGATCGCGCTCTGCGTGCGGAACCTGACCCTGGCCTACGTGGTGATCTATCCCAGCCTCGCGCGCATCAACGCCGAGCTCGACCGCGCGGCCCGCTCCAGCGGGGCGGGCTGGTGGACGATCGCGCGGCGGATCCTGCTGCCCATCCTGCGTCCCGCACTGCTCGCCGCGTTCGTGCTCATGTTCATCACGCTGCTCAGCGACTACGACCCGGTGGTGTTCCTGCAGAAACCGGGCACCGAGGTGCTCGGGGTGACGATGCTCCAGACCTGGGCGCGGGGAATCGTCGGCCCGGTCGCCGCGCTGGCCGTCGTACAGGTGGTCATCGTCGCCATTGTGCTCCTGCTCGGGGCCCGGGTCCTTCGGAGGCTGCGCCGTGCCTGACATCCGCGTTGAACACCTCAGCAAGTCCTTCTCTGGCACCAGGGTCCTCGACGACGTCAGCTTTACCGTGAAGGACAAGGAGTTCGTCACGTTGCTCGGACCCTCCGGCTGCGGCAAGACCACGACCCTGATGTGCATCGCCGGTTTCCAGGCCCCGGACGAGGGGCGAATCGCCTGCGGCGACGACACCTTCGCTGACCGGTCCGCTCGCCTCGACCTTGCGGCCGAGCGGCGCAACCTCGGGATGGTCTTCCAGTCATACGCGATCTGGCCGCACATGACCGTCGCCCAGAACGTGGCGTTTCCGCTGCGCGTGCGCAGGATGCCCAAGCGCGCCATCAGAGCCCGGGTGGCGGAGGTGCTGGCTCTGGTGGAACTCGGCGAACACGCCGGCCGCTACCCCCACCAGCTGTCTGGCGGCCAGCAGCAGCGGGTCGCCCTCGGCCGCGCCATCGGGTACTCGCCAGCGGTGCTGCTGCTCGACGAACCGTTCTCGAACCTCGATGCCAAGCTGCGTCAACGCGCCCGCGACTGGCTCAGGGGATTGCAGCACACCCTGGGGCTCACCACGGTCTTCGTGACCCACGACCAGGACGAGGCGCTGTCGATGAGTGACCGGATCCTGGTCATGAACGGCGGGCGGATCCTGCGCGAGGGGACCCCGCAGGAGGTCTACCGGCAGCCCCGGGGGCGCTTCGTCGCCGAGTTCCTCGGGCAATGCAACTTCCTGTCCGGCGCCGTCACCGCCGGACCGGATGGCGGCGCGATCCTGAAGACGGCGGAGTTCGGCGACGGCATCGCAGTACCCGAGCATTATGCCGGCCCGAACGGGACCATCGCCGTCCGGCCGGAGGACATCGAGATCAGCCAGCCCGGCGCACCTGGCGGCGGCCCGGCAGGCACCGTCCTGGACGCCTCCTACCTCGGTGACCACTACCAGTCCCGCGTCGCTGTCGGAACGGTGCAGCTGTTCGTGCGCTCGCAGCGCCCGCTGGCGCAGGGGCCGGTGCGCGTCCGCATTCCGCCCGGTGTCGCCACGTTCGTCGCGTGAATCCATCACCGGGCCGGCCCAGACCGGTCCGGCTAACGCTCAGGAAGGCGGCACATGCCTCACCGAGCCGGCCCGCCAGACAGCGTCGGCATCCTGGTACCGACCGGCATGCTCGGCGCAGGGTTCCGCCCCGAGGCCATCACTCGCGGCCTCTGGCTCGGCGCCGACGTCCTCGCCGTTGACGGCGGCTCGACCGATTCCGGCCCCTACTACCTCGGCACCGGCATGGCCAAGACGGCCGAGCGCGCGGTTCGCCGCGACCTTCGCATGCTGCTGGCGGCGGCGAGCCGCGCCAGCATACCGCTGGTAGTCGGCTCCTGCGGCACCAGCGGGTCAGACTCGGGCGTGAACTGGGTCGCCGGCATCGTCACCGCGATCTGCGCCGAAGACGGGCTTGACCTGAGGGTCGCGAAGATCTTCAGCGAGCAGGACGCCGGCCAGTTGGTTACGAAACTGGAACAGGGACGCATTCATGCCTTGCCGCCCACCGCCCCCCTGGACGCAGCGACGCTCGGCAGATGCGCTCACATCGTCGCCATGATGGGCCACGAGCCCATCGAGCAGGCGCTGCAGGCCGGCGCGAACGTCGTGCTCGCCGGCCGGGCCACCGACACGGCCGTCTGCGCCGCCTTCGCCCTCATGCGCGGGATGCCGCCCGGCCCGGCCTGGCACGCGGCGAAAATCATCGAGTGCGGCGATCAGTGCACCACCGGCCCGGCTTCTGGCGGGGTGTTCGCCCGGATCGATCACACCGGCTTCACCATCGAGCCGCTGGACCCGGGCGCGGCCTGCACGCCGACGTCGGTGGCCGCGCACATGCTGTACGAGACGGTCAACCCGTACACGATGCGCGAACCAGGCGGCACCATCGAGGTGGCCGATGCCCGCTACACCGCCCTCGACGAGCGCACCGTGCGGGTCGAGGGGTCACGGTTCGAGCCGGCCGGCCAGTACACGGTCAAACTCGAAGGTGCGGCGGTCACCGGGTACCAGACGGTGTCCTTCACCGGCATCCGGGATCCGCGGATCCTCGAGTCGATCGAGGAGTGGGCCGAGTTCTTCACCAAGATGCTGGCTGAGCGGGTGGAGACCGTGCTGGAGCTGCCGGCCGGCTCCTGGGCAGCCGATCTGCGGCTGTACGGCTACAACGCCATCCTCGGTGAGTTGGAGCGCCGACCGGCAACGCCCGCCGAAGTGGGGGTGATGCTGCTGGTCAGCGCGGACGACCAGGAGACGGCGACGGCAATCTCCAAGCTGGCCAACCCGCTGCTGCTGCACCTTCGCCTGCCGGCCATGAACTACCTGCCCAGCTTCGCGTTCGCCACCTCTCCCGCACACATCGACCGCGGCGCGGCGTACGAGTTCGTGCTCAACCACGTCCTCGACGTCGACTCGCCGACCGAGATGTTCCGCCTGGACATGACGGAGCGCAGCCATGACTGACCCCGGCGGCGCGCCCCGTACCCTGGGCGACCTCGCGCTCGAGGTGCGGTCGAAGAACGCCGGCCCGTTCTGGATGACGCTCGAGGCATTCATGCCCGATGAGGAGAGCTATCGCATCGCTGACGCGCTCATCACCACCGAGCTGATCAGCGACTTGTACCACATCGCGCCCGCGTCAATGCAGATCTTCCGCATCCCCGAGCTGCGCGTGGTCAAGGTGTCCTTCCCCCGCCCGGTCGCCCAGGGAAGCCTGCACGACCGCGACATGCACTCCGGACAGCACCACGTCCCGCTGGCGAGCATGGTGGTCCCGGGGACGAGCCTGTGAAGACCGGATCGCTGGACGTCATCACGCTCGAGGTAGCCGTGTACGACCGGCACGAGCTCGTGCCGGGGACCACGATCGCCGGCCCCGCC
>WNFM01037969.1_pt1 | contig 11139 bp, 7 predicted proteins | sample 5400271 | NCBI WGS metagenome assembly WNFM01 (sample SAMN13153352, study PRJNA577476) | soil metagenome | isolation source: 60 cm saprolite on Douglas fir-dominated hillslope | place: USA:California | collected 2013-09-17 | reverse complement strand
GCGGCGCGCGAGGGAGTGTGTAGGGGAGTCCGAGGGGCGAAGCCCCTCGGATCATAGATCGAAGCGCAGCGCCTCGGGCTGGTCCTCGAGCTTTGCCTTGTCGACGCCGTCGACCTTCTCGAGGGCCGCGAGGTCGGCGAACCTGCCGTGCGCGGTCCGGTAGTCGACCACGGCGGCGGCGACCTTCGGCGGCAGTCCGAGGACGGACGAGAGCTCCTCCGCCGTCGCCGTATTCACCCTGACGATGCCGTAATAGCGCGCCAGGTACTTCTTGATCAGGGCGAAATCGGGCTCGGTCCCGGGCGCGCCGCGCTGGGCCATCGTCGTCACCTGGTCGTTCCACTCACGGACGGTGCGTCGAGTCTTGATGATGTTCTCGAACGGGTGGCAGGCGATACAGACCCGTTCGATCGTGGCCTCAGATCCTTCCGAAAACTGCTCTTCCTCTTCGGGCGTCAGCTCACCGACGTTCTTCGCCATCACCTGCGGCGACACTTTCGCCACCTTGGCCTGCGGGCCGGCGGCGCTCGTGATGATGCTCGCGAGAAGAATCAGCGATGCGCCGGCGAGAATCGACTGGTGCTTCACAGGGTCCTCTGAGATTCTAAACTAGCGTGCGGGGATCGACCACAGGAAGACACGGCTGCGCCCGACCGTGATCGTCTTCTGTGGCGGCCACTCCGGTCCCATGTTGAAGACGTGGGACACGATCCGCGTCCCGGGCTTCAGTTCGCGAACGAGCTTCGGTCTCAGCCGCTCGTTGATGCTCTGCAGGAGGTAGAGCGTGACGACGCTCGCCCGGCTGAGGTCGGCTGTGAAGAGGTTCTGTGTCACGAACCGTACGCGACTGCCGACCCCCGCCGCCGCGGCATTCTCCCGCGCCTTCTTCACGAGCGCGGGATCGATCTCGACACCGACGCCGCTCGCGCCGTATTTCTTCGCGGCGGTAATGACGATCCGGCCGTCGCCCGACCCCAGGTCGTAGACGACATCCGTTCGCGTGACTTGTGCGAGCTCCAGCATCGCCTCGACGACCGGCTGCGGCGTCGGGACGTAGATCACATCGGGCTTCGAGCGCGCCGCTGTCTGCGCCGCTGCCGGGATCACGAGCCCGAGCGCCAATCCGACGGCCGCGAGGAGAGGGAGCACCCTGCTCATACGCCTTTATAATCCGAACACATGCGCACCCTGTCGCTGGCCATCTGTGCGGCGCTCTTCGCGGTCGCGACGGACGACGTCGATGTGACCCGTGCCATGGACGCCGCGCGTGCGAAAGCCACGGCCGGAGACGTCATCGCACAATTCTCACTCGGCGCGATGCTGTATTACGGCGGCGCCGATACGCCACAGGGGATCGACTGGATCCGGAAGGCCGCGGCGCAACAATTTGCGCCGGCCGAATTCCAGATGGGGCAGCTCAGCGATTTCGGATTCGGCGTCGCGCAGAGCGATCGCGAGGCGCTGGCCTGGTACCGCAAGGCGGCGGATCATGGCAGCCCTCCAGCGCAGCGAGCCGTCGGTGACTTCTACCAGAAGGGACGAGCCGTGCCGGCCGACGCGGCGGAAGCCGCGCGATGGTACGGTCGCGCCGCCGACGGTGATGACGTTCGTGCGCAATATCAACTCGCTCAGATGTTCTTCGACGGCACGGGCGTCACGCGGGACTACGCGTCCGCCTATATCTGGTTCTCGCTGGCCGCCGGCCAGACGCCCCTCGAGGACAACCGCAAGGGCCTCCTCGAGCTGCGCAACATCGCCGCGGCGCGGATGACGCCCGCGGCCGTCGCGGCAGCCAAGCGCCAAGTCGCAACCTGGCGTCCGCACAGCGAACCCCGAGAACCCCGAGAACCCCGAGAACCTAGAAGATCAACCCCGTCCCCGACTGCTGGAACGCGGCGCGGATCGTCAGCACGTCGCGTTTCAGGTTGCCGATAACCTGCTCGCGCGGCAGCGTCAGCTTGTCGGCGCCGGTCTGGGCACCGCCATTCGGATACTCGGCCTGCAGCTCCATCGGTCCGTCGAAATCGAGGTCGCGCAGCACCCGGGCGTAGCGGAAGATGTCGACGACGCCTGTACCCATCGGGACCATCGGCGACGTCCAGCCGCCGCCGCGCGCGAAGGTGGTGCCCGCCAGCGGCAGCGGGAGCTCGCGGCTGCCGCCGCCGCGTCCACCACGGCCCCGCCCGCGACCTCCGGCGCCCGGACCGCCGACGCTACCCCCACCAGCCGGCGCGCCTCCACCGGCAGAATCCGCACCGGCGCGTCCCCCACCCTGCGCCTCAGCCGCAGGTGGTGCACCGGGTGCTCCAGGAGCACCCGCCGCGCCGCCGCGTCCCCGGCCGCCGCGTCCTGCGCTGGCCGCCGCCGCTGCGGCCGCGGGATCCGGTCCCGGGAACGGCCCGCCCTCACCGAGGAACCCGAGACTCTGCTCGTTCGTGCGATCCTTCCAGCTCACGGCGACCACGTACGGTCCCGCGGTCCGCATCAGGAGCTCCCACATGTTGCTGCCGTGATGCGACATGTGGCCGGTGTCCCAGTGGAAGCCGACGTACTTCGGATCGAAGTCCTTCATCACGTAGAGCAGGTCCCACACGACTGAGCCGACCGAGTTCGCGCCCGCGCGCGTGTGGTACATGAGCGTCGTGCCGTGTTTCTGATTCAGCTTGACGAAACCGTCCACCTTCTTCTTGATGGCGTCGAGCTGCGGCAGGATCGGCTTGGCGAAGTCGTAGTTGTCGGTGCCGCACCAGTAGTGCGTGGCGCCCGACTGTCCCATGGCCGCCACCATCGGTTCGAGGTACGGGGCATCCGCGCTCGTCTGGTTGCCGCCACGAATCTGCTTCACCCGCAGACCGTGCTTCTGCATCGTCTTCACGAACGCCGGCAGCTCGGTCGTGACTCTCATGGGATCGATGTGACCGGGGTAGGCCGCCACGGTCGGCTGGACGCCGCCGCAGGTCATCTCGATCGCGGCCTCCGCGATCTGGTCGGGGTCGCGCAGCCAGTGCAGGTTGCGTGTGTAGCAGTCCATCACCAGCCGCCGTGTCGGCGGCGGCGCCGGAGGCGTCTGCGCCGCACCGGCCGGCTGCGGTGTCGCGGGCGGCTGTCCCACAGGCGGCTGCGCGCCGGCGAGCGTGACGTCGCCCAGGACCTTGCCGACCAGGGTCGCCATGACGCCGGCGTGGAGGAATTCGCGTCGGTGCATTGTCTTGGCGGTCGGGGCTGCCGCTTCGCGGCGGTTCCCTCCGGCCCCTCCCTTAAGATGTCCTCTGTCGTTATTGGCGCTCCGCTTCGCCGGGTCGCTCCGTTCCGCCCGCACTTATTTGAGGGCGAACGCGACGACGGTCGCGTTCGCCCCCGGGCTCGGCTTCGCGGGGATGTGAAACTCCGCGTCGCCTCCGCCCGCCACCGCCACCACGAACTGCTTGCCGTTGCCGCCCTGGTAGGTGAGCGGCGACATCAGGGCGTCGTCGGGCAGCGTGGCCTTCCATAGCTCCTTGCCGGTCGTGGCGTCGAAGGCGCGAAAACCGTAGTCGCCGGTGGCCCCGATGAAGACGAGCCCGCTCGCGGTTGCGATGGGCCCGCCGTCGTTCAGGGCGGTGCCGGTGTTGAGAATGCCCTTCGCCGTGAGGTCCTTGTACTCGCCGAGCGGCGTGCGCCAGACGATGTCGCCGGTCGCCGTGCTGACCGCGACGATCTCAGACCAGGGTGGCGCGTTGCACGGGTAGCCCTGCGGATCGACGTAGAAGTTGGTCGGGACCTTCTGCTTGCCGAACGACGGCAGGACGCCCGACGACATGCTCGTCTGCAACTGCGCGATCACGCCGAGATGCCGCGTGTTCACGAAGACCAGGTTGCGCCCCGGATCGGCGGCCACGCCGCCCCACCCGCCGCCACCTTCGGACCCCGGGAAGACCAGGCTGGGCAGCATGCCATAGGGCGTGTAGGGGCCCATGTTCACCGACTTGTCGAAGAGCTCCGTGCAGTACTTCTCGGCCTCCGGCGAGATCTTGCTGACCTCCTTGCGGGTCATCCCGTCGCGCGTCAGGCCGGCCGGCTTGACGGGGAAGGGCTGTGTCGGCCACGCCTGGTCGCCCGGCGCGTCGAATCTCGGCACCGGACGCTCTTCGAGGCCAAACAACGGCTCGCCGGTGAGCCGGTTGAACAGGAACAGCAGGCCCTGCTTGGTCATCTGCGCGACGGCAGGGATCCGCTGTCCATCCTTCACAGCCTCGATGAGCGCGGGCGGGGCGTTGACGTCCCAGTCGTAGATGTCGTGATGCGTGATTTGCTGGTGCCAGACGCGCTTGCCGGTCGAGGCCCGCAACGCCAGGATGGTGGTCGCGTACAGGTTCTCGCCCGGCCGGTTCCCGCCGTAATTCTGATCCGTCGCGTTGCCGAGCGGAACCAACACGAGATCGTTCACCGGATCCACCGTCATTGGAACCCAGACGCCGGGTCCGCGGCGATCCTGCCAGCCGTTGAGTCCCCACGTGCCGAAATGCTCGTCACCGGGCTGCGGCACCACGTGGAAGCGCCACACTTCCCTGCCGGTGAGCAGATCGAAGGCGCGCGGGTCGCCCGGCAGTCCGTAGCGTCCCTGTTCGCCGGTGCGCGCGGCGATGATCGCCAGATTCTTGTAGATGGCGGGGGGCGTGTTCGTCGAATAGCCGCCGCCGAACTTTTCGGTGACGCCGGTCGCCAGATTGATCATCCCGGCTGGACCAGGAATCGGCTCGCCGGTCCTGGCGTCGAGCTGCACGATGAACCCGTTGGTCGTGTCGACCACGATGCGGGGCGCCACGCGGGCCGTGCCGGACCAGTACGAGATCCCGCGGCCGCCCGCCGACGGATTCGGGCCGATGTCCTTCAGGTTCTTGAGGTCGTCCTTCCAGAGCTCCTTGCCGGAGTCAGCCCGCAGGGCGACGATGATCGTGCCCTGGATCGGGAGGTACATGACGTTGCCGATGACGATGGGCGTGATGGTGTAGCCCGACGCCGGCACACCCATGTCGTAGGTCCAGGCGGCCGCCAGCCGGGAGACGTTGGCGGGCGTGATCTGGGTGAGCGGCGAGTACTTCATGCTGCCCGGATCGTTCCCGACTGTGGGCCAGTCGTTCGGTCCCGGGGCCTTCGCGGGCGCGGCGGCCCTGACGGGCGCCCTTGCGGGGGCGATGGCGGACGGTTTCGCGTTCTGAGCGCGCAGGCCCGCGCCGACGCCCAGGCCGATCGCCGCACCGACGAGAAGCAGCCGTTTCATCCGTGAGTCCTCCGGTCCGTCGGCGCGCGCGCCGTTCCCGCGCGCCCCGGAACAGCCGGAGTATACGGGCACGCTCGCAGGTAATACAAGTTAATACAACAAGCCATATGCCATGGCAGCCATGCAAACTTGTATTGACAACATGACATGCATGTTCCTATAGTCGCCTTCCTGGCGTCGTCGTGCTCGAGCACCAGCACTGGTGCGCGAAAGGGGAGCAGCCCATGTCGTACCGCGAGATTCTCCAGACTGGCGTTGGCGCGGCGATCCGCGTCGCTCTCCTCCTGGCGGTCACGGCGGGCCTCGCCCGGGCGCAGGGGGTGACCAGCACCGTGGCCGGGACGGTCAAGGACACCCAGGGGGCCGTCGTCCCTGGCGCGACGGTCATCCTCATCAGTCAGTCCAAGGCCACCCAATCGTCGCCCGTCGTGACCAGCGGCCGCGGCGATTTCGTCGTCCCCAACATCGCCGCCGACACCTATACGATCCAGGTCGAGATGCCCTCTTTCAAGACGCTGCGGCGATCGGGACTCATCGTGAGTCCAGGCTCGACCATCACCGTCGGCTCGCTGACGATCGAGATCGGCGGCACCAGCGAAGTGGTGAACGTCAAGGGGGAGACGCCGCTGGTGCAGACCGCGACCGGCGAGAAGTCCGTCTCGATCGACCCGGCCATGGCGGCCGCGCTGCCGCTCAACAACCGCAGCTATCTGGCGCTGCTCGTGCTCGCGCCCGGTGTCAACGTCGATCCCAACTCCCTCGCCAGCCAGTTGACGACCGGGAGCGCCAATACGAACCCGCCCGCCAGCCGGATCGGCGGCGGCGGTGACGGCAACTACATGGTCGACGGCGTCACCACCATGGACCCGGGCGTGAACCGCCCGGCCTCGCGGATCAGCTCGGAGGCGATCTCCGAGATCAAGATCGATACGTTCGGGTACCAGGCGGAATACGGCCGCGCCAGCGGGCTGCAGATCAACGCCGTCACCAAGGGCGGCACCAACCAGTTCCGCGGTTCGCTGTACGACGTCGAGCGCCACTCGAAATGGGGCTACGCCAACAGCAAGACGAACATCCTGAACGGGGACCCGACGCCGTTCGTCGACGAACGGGATCTCGGCTGGGCGATCGGCGGCCCGGTCGGCAAGCCCGGCGGCAGCAACAAGCTGTTCTTCTATTACAACCAGGAGTTCAACCCGCGCACGGTGGGGAACCGAGTGTTCCGCTTCCGCGTTCCGACCGAGGCCGAACGCGCGGGCGACTTCTCGAAGACGACCGACAACCTGGGCAACCCGTTTCCGTTCATCAAAAACCCGGCGGTGAGCGGAACGTGCTCGGCGACGAGCACCGCTTCCTGCTTCGCGGACGGCGGCGTCGTGGGCAAGATTCCCGCATCGGCGCTCTATCCGACGGGGCTGAATGTCCTGAACTGGTGGCCGAAGCCGAATCTGGAGCTCGTGCCGGGGCAGGCCTACAATTACCAGAACACCTATCCCAAGGTGAAGCTGCTCGGATGGCAGCCGGTCGTCCGTTTCGATTACCAGCCGACCAACAAGCTGCGCGGCAACTTCCGCTACCAGGAGTACCAGCAGCCGAACAAGGTGATTCCGGGCACGATGCCCGGGTTCAACGACACCACGCAGGATGACTACGGGATCTACTCCTGGTCGTCGGTGGTGAACTACACGTGGGGCGCCTCGACGTTCCTCGAGGGCTCATTCGGCCGGAACATCCATCACCAGGAAGGTTGCTCGATCGTCGGCGGCGATCCGAACTGGTGCATCACCGGGGACGCGGTGAGTCCGCTCGCGAACCGGCAAAAGGCCGGCTTCGGCGGCATCCCGTACCTGTTTCCGGATGCCACGATTCTCGATCCCGGCACGATTTCGTACAAAATTCTGAATAATGTCCCGGGGATCACCGTCTGGGACGGCACGCGCGTGCAGTCGGCGCCGACGTTCCAGTGGGGCAGCCGGGTCGCCAACGCGCCGCCCGGCAACAACAATCCGTTCACCAACTTCATCCTCGACACGGTGGCGCGCAACGCCAACCTGACCCTGACCAGAGTCGCCGGTCACCATACGCTCAAGACCGGCTACTACTATTCCGGAAGCGTTCAGAAGCGCGGCCAGGGCAACATCTTCGGGACGATCAACTTCGGCAACGACACGCTCAATCCGCTCGACACGGGGTTCGGCTTCGCCAACGCCGCGCTCGGGATCTTCAGCTCCTACTCGCAGCTCTCGCGCTGGGGTGAAGGCAGCTACACCGCGATCAACCACGAGGCCTTCGTCCAGGACAACTGGAAAGTGACCAGCCGCCTGACGCTCGACTTCGGCATGCGGTTCGTCCACCAGATCCCGAACTACGACGGCTACTTCAACGATTCGAACTTCTTCCCGGATCAGTGGAAGGCGTCGAACGCCCCGCGGCTGTATGTCTTTGGCTGCGACACCGGCGTCAATCCGTGCGCGGCGGCCAACCGGCGGGCGATGGATCCGGTGACGCGGCAGTTCCTCGGCACCGCCGCCCAGGCGAGCATCATCGTCGGCACGCTGGTGCCGAATGTCGGCAACACCGCCAACGGCCTCATCCTCGCGGGGCAGGGCATCGCCAAGACCGGATTCACCTATCCCGCGATCGGCTACGCGCCGCGCCTCGGTGGCGCGTGGGACGTCAGGGGCGATCAGCACCTTGTGCTGCGCGGCGCGACGGGCCTCTTTTTCGATCGCCCGCCCGTGAACAGCATCTACGCGACGACGAGCAACCCGCCGAGGTCGCAGAACGTGACCGTCCGCTACGGCAACCTGCAGGACATCTCGACGGCCGGGTTGACGACGGTGGCGCCGCCGGCCATCACGGTGTTCAGCTACGACAACCGCTTCCCCTCGTCCTTCCAGTGGAACCTGGGCCTGCAGACGATGCTGCCATTCTCGAGCGCGCTGGACGTGTCGTACACCGGTCAGCACAGCTACGACACGCAGAATACCGTGAACCTGAACAGCATCGATCTCAGCACGGCGTATCTGGCCCAGTACCAGGATCCGACGCAGACCGCCAACGGCGTCGCGACCTCGCTCGTCAACACGAACGTGAACCAGCTGCGCGCCTACACCGGCTACGGCAACATCACGCAGAACCAGCCGCGAGGCTGGCGCACGTATCACGGGATCCTGGTGTCGTGGACGCGTCGCATGAAGAACGGCGTGTCCTTCGGGTTCAACGACACGATCAGCGTGTCGGACAAGCAGCAGAGTGCCGCACGCCTCCAGCACAACGCCGACGGCACGGTGACGGTCCGCGCGGATCAGGCCGACGCCGACAAGCTCCTCGGCGACAACCATCCGCAAACGCACATCATGCGGGCGAACGTCGTCTGGCAGCTGCCGCACATTCCGGCCGGTAACGGCGCGCTCAAGGCGCTGGGCCTCGTCGCCAACGACTGGAACCTCGCCGGGATCTGGAGCGGCGCGACGGGCGCCCCGTACGCGGCCGCCGTGTCCTACAGCAGCGGCGGCGGCACCGCGGCCAACGTGGTGCTGACCGGTTCGCCGGACTTCGCCGCCCGCGCCGTCCTCGCCGGCGATCCGGGGACGGGCTGCAGCTCCAACCCGTACAAGCAATTCAATACCGCGGCGTTCCAGGGACCGCTGGCCGGGAGCGTCGGACTCGAATCGGGTCTCGGCTACTTGAAGGGGTGCTTCATCAGCTTCATGGACCTGTCGATCTCCCGCGTGATCCGCTTGAACGCCGGGCGCCAGATCCAGCTGCGGCTCGACACGTTCAACGCCTTCAACCAGTCGGGCATCACCGATCGCAACCTAACGCTGCAGCTCGCCAACACGACGGCCGCCGCCGCGACGACGATCACGAACCTGCCGTATGATGCGAGCGGGAACCTGATCGCGACGCTGTCGCTGCCGAAAAACGCCGGGTTCGGCGTGGCGACGGCCTACCAGACGCCGCGCAGCGTGCAGGCGCAGATTCGGTTCTCGTTCTGACCGCCACGCGGGCGGCGCTCGCCAAGAGGAATGTCATTGCCAACGGCAACCGTCGGTCAGCACGTCAAGGCGCCCAGGGTCGTCACTGAAGAAGAGCGGGCCGCCGCCCAGGCGCTGCTCGGGCGCGCCCGCGCCGCCATGACGGCGGTCGACCACTACGATCAAGCCACCGTCGACCGGCTGTGCCGCGCGATCGCGTGGGCAACCGCGAACGAGGAGACGTTCGGCCGGCTGACCCGCATGAGCGTGGACGAGAGCGGCATGGGCAGCGCCGACGGCGTGCCAGCGCGACGCTGGAAAATCCTCGGCATCCTGCGCGACGCGCTTCGCACGAAGAGTGTCGGCATCATCGAGGAGCTTCCGCAGAAGGGCATCGTCAAGTACGCCAAGCCCGCGGGGGTCATCGCCGGCCTGCTGCCGGTCACCAACCCGCTCGTCACGATGGTCAACATGACCATCAACGCGATCAAGTGCAAGGAGACCGCGCTCGAGATCACGCGGGTCATCCGCGCGGCGCTCGCGAAGCAGGGCGCGCCGGAGGATCTGATCCTGTGTCCCGACAAGCCGAGCATCCCGCTAGCGCAGGAGCTGATGTCGATCTGCGACCTCACCATCGCCACCGGCGGCACGGCGATGGTCAAGGCGGCCTACAGCTCGGGCAAGCCGGCTTACGGCGTGGGTGCGGGCAACGCGACCGTCGTCGTCGACGAGACCGCCGATCTGCCGGAGGCGGCGATGAATACCCGGATCAGCAAGACCCAGAACCACGGGTCCGGCTGCTCGTGCGACGGCAACCTGCTCGTAGAGGCGACGGTCTACGACCGGTTCCTCGAGCTCCTGCAGAAGGAAGGGGGCTACCTCGCGAGCGCCGACGAGAAGAGCCAGCTCGAGGCCGTCATGTGGGACGCCGATGGACGGCGCACCATCGAAACCGTGGCCCGCGCGGCCGGGGTGATCGCGGACAGGGCGGGATTCACGCTGCCCGCCGGCAAGACCTTCATCATAGTGAAGGAGGAGCGGATCGGCAAAGCGCACCGCTTCTCTGGCGAGAAACTCTCACCCGTGCTGGCGATCTTCAAGTACGACGACTTCGACAACCTGCTCCGGATGGTGTCGGACATCTTCGAGGTCGGCGGCAAGGGACACTCGGTCGGCATCGCGTCGTTCGACGACGATCACATTCACCGGCTCGCATCGATGGCCCCGGTCAGCCGGATCATGGTCCGCCAGCCGAACGTCCGCGGCAACGCGGGGTCGTTCACGAACGGCATGCCGCAGACCGCCAGCCTGGGCTGCGGCACCTGGGGCGGCAACATCACCAGCGAGAACATCAGCGTCAAGCACTACATGAACACGACCTGGGTGAGCCGTCCCATTCCAGAGGACAGGCCGGACGAGAAGGAGATTCTCGGCGAGTTCTACGGCAGCGAGATCTTCTGACGCTGCTTGCCCACCGTAGCGCGCAGCGCGAAGGTGGGTAGTTTCCGCCTTTAGGGGCACTGTCTCAGACCATGGTCCTTATTGCCGACGCGCTCGGATGCAGCGTGGCGGATTTGCTTCAAGGATAGACCTTGACGGATTCCGACGACTACCAACAGTTTCAGATCGTTGCCGACCGACTCAGCACCGATTTGCAATGTCTCCAGCGTTTCTACGAGGTCGCCGCTGAGTGGAACATTCCGCGCGAGGAGGCGGAGGCATTGTTGAATGATTGGCAGGGGCCAGGACGGACACTCTTCCGGGCCAACACACAACGCGTCCTTCTATTCCGAGGGTTGGTCCTTGCAGCGACAGAGCCGCCGAATGTTATCGATTAGCTACCAGATAGAGCGGTCCATGTACTTTTCTGGTGGTATCTGGCAAACTGAGACAGTGCCT
>WNFM01107972.1_pt1 | contig 11141 bp, 9 predicted proteins | sample 5400271 | NCBI WGS metagenome assembly WNFM01 (sample SAMN13153352, study PRJNA577476) | soil metagenome | isolation source: 60 cm saprolite on Douglas fir-dominated hillslope | place: USA:California | collected 2013-09-17 | reverse complement strand
GGGGACGGCGCGCGCGGGCCCGTCGGCCGCCAGCGCGAAGCGCAGCACCCGCGCGATCGCGGCCTTCAGCTCGCGCCGATCGACGACGAGATCGAGCATGCCGTGCTCGAGCAGGAACTCGCTGCGCTGGAAGCCCTCGGGGAGCTTCTGCCGGATGGTCTGCTCGATGACGCGCGGCCCGGCGAAGCCGATGAGCGCCTTGGGCTCCGCGATGTTGACGTCGCCGAGCATCGCGAAGCTCGCCGTCACGCCGCCCGTCGTCGGATCGGTGAGGACGGAGACGTAGGGCAGCCGCGTCCGATCGAGGCGCGCGAGCGCCCCGCTGATCTTCGCCATCTGCATCAGCGACAGCGCCCCTTCCATCATCCGCGCGCCGCCCGACGAGGAGACGATGACGACCGGCAGGCGGCGCTCGATCGCGCGCTCGATGGCGCGCGTGATCTTCTCGCCGACGACCACGCCCATGCTGCCGCCGATGAAGGTGTACTCCATGGCCGCGACGGATGTCTCGATGCCCTCGATCCGGCCGGTGGCGCAGACGACCGCGTCCTTCATCCCGGTGGAGGCGATCGTGGCCTCGAGGCGCTTGCGGTAGGGCTTGGTGTCGACGAATGACAGGGGGTCGGTCGATCGCAGGTCGATGTCGTACTCCGCCCAGTCGCCGTCGAACAGCATCCGGAGGCGTTCCGCCGCGCCGATCCGGAAATGGTGCGCGCACTTCGGGCAGACGTTCAGCGTGCCCGCGAGATCCTTGTTGTAGATGACCTCTCCGCACGACGGGCACTTGACCCAGAGCCCTTCGGGCACCCGGCTCGGCTGGTTCTTCGCCAAGGGCTCGATCGGCTTGCGGACCTTCTTGAACCAGGCCATCTTCGGAGCTTAGCAGAGAAGTTTGTGGTTCGTAGTCTGTAGTTCGTAGTCAGTTTGTGGCTCTACAAACCACAAACTACAGACCGCAAACCACAAACTCACCGCGTGCGAGGCACATAGTACCGCGTGCCCTTGCCCATCCCCTGCAGCTGTTTCATCAGGTCGTCGAGCGCCTCGTCGCCCCAGGACAGATCGAACTGCGAGGTTTCGACGACGAGGAGCGGCGTGGCGTTGTAGTGGAAGAAGAAGTGGTTGTACGCCTCGTTCAGCTCGCGGATGTACTCGTCGTCGAGCACCGGCGCGTCGGGATTCGCGCGCGCGCGGTCCTTCAGCCGCCGCCGCAGCACGTCGGTCGGCGTCTGCAGGTAGATCACGAGATCGGGGGCCGGCACGTCCTGCGCCAGCAGCTCGTACAAGCGCTGGTAGATGAAGAGCTCGTTGTCGTCGAGATTCAGGTAGGCGTAGATCTTGTCGCGCTCAAACAGATAATCGCAGAGCGTCACCTGGCTGAAGAGGTCGCTCTGTCGGAGCGCCGTCTGCTGCCGGTGCCGCGCGAGCGTGAAGAACAGCTGCGCCTGGAACGCGGACCCCGCGCGCCCGCCGTAGAAATCGGCCAGGAACGGGTTGTCGCCTTCGTCCAGGACCATCGCCGCGTCGAGCCGCGCCCCGAGCCGGTCCGCGAGCGCCGCCTTGCCGACGCCAAGGGGACCCTCGATCGCGATGTAGCGGAACTGTTCCACTGCGCGCGAGTATAGCCGCCACAGACAAACGGGGCCAAACCGCCACAGACCAACAGACGAACACGGCCCGTTATCTGTGTTGAACTGTGTTGGTCTGTGGCTGATATCCTGTGGCCCGTGTTCCGCATCGAACGTCTGCAGCTGCGGCTGGTGCGGCTGCCGCTGGTGGCCTTCTTCGAGACGAGCTTCGGCCGCGTCTACGACAAGACGTTCATCCTGCTGTCGCTCGACGGCGGCGGCGCGCAGGGGCTCGGCGAGTGCGTCGCGGACGTCGATCCGTATTACAGCTCGGAAACCAGCGTCACGGCGTGGCACGTCATCAAGGACTTCCTCGCGCCGCTGGTCCTCGGGCGCGCGTTCGAGGATCCGCGCGAGGTGTTCCCCTCGCTCGGGCGCGTGCGCGGCCATCACATGGCGAAAGCGGCGGTCGAGATGGCGGCCTGGGATCTCGCCGCGCGGTCGCGGAACCAGCCCCTGTCGCGGCTGCTCGGCGGCACACGCCGGGAGATCGCCTCGGGCGTCTCGATCGGCATCCAGGATTCGCTCGACGACCTGGCGGCCAAGGTACGCCGGGAGCTCGATGCCGGCTACCGCCGCATCAAGATCAAGATCAAGCCGGGATGGGACATCGGCCCGGTGGACATGATCCGCGCGCGCTTCGGCGGCATTGCGCTGATGGTCGACGCGAACGCGGCGTACACCCTTGCCGACGCCGCGCACCTCGCCGCCCTCGATCGATTCGATCTCATGATGATCGAACAGCCGCTCGAGTACGACGACGTCCGTGACCATGCGGCGCTGCAGCGGCGGATCGCGACGCCCGTCTGCCTCGACGAGTCGATCCATTCGGTCCGCGCGGCCGAGGAGGCGATTGCTCTCGAAGCCTGCCGGATCATCAACATCAAGCCGGGGCGGCTCGGCGGCCACGCGGAGTCCATCCGCGTCCACGACCTCTGCGCCGCGCACGGCATCCCGGTCCGCCCATAACATCCACCTGGCGTCGCTGCCGAATTTCACGCTGCCGGGCGACATCGCCGCCAGCCGCCGCTACTTCGTGCCCGATCTGATCGAGCCGGGCGTCGAGGTGAGCGCGGACGGCACCGTCGTGGTGCCGACGGGCCCGGGGATTGGCGTCACCGTCGACTGGGACCGTGTCAAGGCCGCCACGATCGAGACCTGCGACGTGCGCGCGTAAGCAGCTGGACCTCACGGGCCGACGGCTGCACAAATCATTGAAGGGCTTGGTGCCTTCGTGCCTTGGTACGTCGTGCTACAGCCGTGGGCCCGTGAAACGCAATACACTGATCTATAAGTTATGCGTCTACGAATACTCGCCGGAGTGATGCCCTTCGCGCTGATCGCGGGGGCGTGCGCGAGCGCGCCGCCGGTCGCGCCGGCGGTGGCCCCGGCCATCGCGCCGGATCTGAAGATGAGCTGGATCCTGCGCCTGGAGGATCAGCGGATCCTGCGCGCGCCGGCGCCACCCGCGGTCGCGGTCGCGCCGCCGGCGCCGATGAATCAGAAGAAAAAGGCCCCGCCACCACCCCCACCACCGCCCCCGGTCGCGACGCCGGATCTCACGGCGCTCGCCGCCGATCCGGACCCGCGGATCCGCCGGCGCGCCGCGCTCGCGATCGGCCGTGTCGGGCTGCTGGAGGGAAGCGCCGCGCTTCAGCCGTTGTTGACGGACGCCGATCCGGAAGTGCGGCAGATGGCCGCCCTCGCGTTGGGACTCCTCGCCGACAAGGCCGCCGTGCCCGCGCTGACGGCCGCCCTCCGGGATACGGATCCGCGCGTGCGCGGCCGCGCGGCTGAAGCGCTCGGGCTCATCGGCGACGCCGGCTCGGCCGCCGCTGTCGGCCAGATGGTGTCAGCCGCGGTGAAGGCCGGAGCGATCGCGTCCATGGCCCCAGACGATGATCAGTGGCCGAAGAGCCCGGAAGCTGACGCCGTGCGGCTCGGCCTGTTCGCCCTGGTGCGGCAGCAAGGCTACGAGCCCCTCGCGGCGGCCATTGAGGACCCGTCGGGGCGGATCTCGGCCTGGTGGCCCGTGGCGTACGCGCTGGGGCGGATCAACGATCGCCGCGCGATTCCGGCGCTCCAGCAGCTGGCCCGGACGCCGGGACGCTACACCCGCGCGTTCTCGGCGCGCGGCCTCGGCGCGCTGAAAGACACGGCGTCGGTGCCGCTCCTGCGGTCGATGCTCGACCAGGCAAAAGACGATGTCGCCGTCGCGAGTGCCGTCGTCCGCGCGCTCGGCCAGATTGGCGCGCCTGAAGGCGCCGAGCCGATCATCGCGCTCTTGACGGCGGCGAACACGGATCCGAACCTGCGCCTGGAAGCCGTGTCGGCGCTTGGCATGCTCAAGACCGACGCGGCGCTGCCCTTCGTCCAGGAGCTGTTGACCGACGACTGGCCGCCCATGCGGGGGGCCGCCGTGCGCGCCACCGCCGCGATCGATCCCCAGGGCTTTCTCACCGTGCTGTCCGGCATGGAGCCCGACGCGTACTGGGGCGTCCGGGCGGCGATTGCCGGCGCGCTCCCCGCGATGCCTCCCGACGTCGCCATCGACCGGCTCCGCGCCATGCTCGACGATCAGGACACACGCGTCGTCCCGTCGGTGATCGACGGGCTGACGAAGCTGAAGGCGCCGGGAGTGGACGCGGTGCTGCTGGCGCAGTTGAAGGCTGCCGACGCCGGGATCCGCGGCGCCGCCGCGCCCTGCGGCGCTCCGCGAGGCGTACCGCGCCGCGGAGTCGGACGCGACCGAGGATGTTCGTGACGGCGTGCTGACGTCGCTGGCGTCGTACGGCGCCGCCGAGGCGATGGACACACTGAAGACGGCGCTCGCCGACAAGAACTGGGCGCTGCGCCTGAAGGCGGCGGCGCTGCTGAGGACGCTCGACCCGTCCATCGAGACCACGCAGGCGATTCGGCCGGCGCCCGGCGGCCCGATCGCGCCGTACGATTCCCCCGGCCTGGTGGACCCGAAGGTGTCGCCGCATGCGTTCCTCGAGACGGCGAAGGGCACGATCGAGATCGAGCTGTCGGTGCTCGATGCGCCGCAGACCACGCAGAATTTCATCACGCTCGCGCGCAAGGGGTATTTCAACGGCCTGCAGATTGATCGCGTGGTGCCGAACTTCGTGATCCAGGGCGGCGATCCCCGCGGCGACGGCTCCGGCGGACCGGGCTACTCGATACGCGACGAACTGAACGATCGGCCGTACGTGCGCGGCACGGTAGGGATGGCGCTGTCGGGGCCCGACACGGGCGGGAGCCAGTTCTTCATCACGCACTCCCCGCAGCCGCACCTCGACGCGAAGTACACGGTCTTCGGCCGGGTCGTGAACGGGATGGATGTGGTGGACAGGATCCAGCAGCTCGACGTCATCGAGCGCATCAAGATCTGGGACGGGAAGGATCTGAGGTAGGGTCGGTTCGAGAACCGCCCGCCCGTACGAGCGACAACCACCCGTACAAGCAAAAACGGGGGCGACCGACGCCCCCGTTTTTGGCGGGACGCGGCAGTTACCGCTTCTTGCCGCCCTTTTTCTTTCCGCCCTTCGCTGCTTTCTTTGCCATGTGCTTTATCCCCCCCTTCGTGTGGGATTCGATTGCGAGGAGCATTCTCCGTATCGCAGCGCCGCTGCCATCTGGCACGTCGGCGGTGCGCCTGCCGGCGCTCGACGCTTCGTTGCTGACTCTCCCGCGTGAATCGCGTGAGAGGTCGGCATCCTGATTCCGCGTGGTCCGCGGCAAAAAAATCGGGGGTGCCCAAGTTGCCTTGACACCCCCCGGACCGGTAGCGGCGGTTAGCGCTTCTTGCCGCCCTTTTTCTTACCGCCCTTTGCTGCTTTCTTTGCCATGCGTTCCTCCTTGGAACAAGGCTGACTCAGCTCGTGACCGGCGACCAGGGGTTACAACAGGTGGGCTGAGCGGGCCACCCTCATACAAGATGTAGATTATGGACGAGAACGCCGGAGTGTCAAGCACAAAGTACTGCGAAAGTCAAAAATCCGCCATCCTGCAAATGGAGTTTCGGATCGGGCTGCGGGGAACTGTAGAGCGCGATCACGTCGCCGCGCGAAGGCGGACGAGCGCGCGGTCCGCCGCGATCGCGCGAGGCCCCGCGGGCTCCGCCCGGCATCGCCGCGGCGAGCGCCGCGACCAACGCCGCGCGCGCCAGCCGGGACCGCGTCATGTGAGGCTGGTGCGCAACTGCTGCTTGTCGGCGTGGCGCTCCCGCGCGAGCGCGATCAGTCGATCGAGCAGGACCGGGTACTCCACGCCCGACGCGGCCCACAGCTTCGGATACATGCTGATGGTCGTGAAGCCCGGGATGGTGTTGACCTCGTTCAGGTACAGCTTCCCGGTGCCGCGGGAGAGGAGGAAGTCCACGCGCGACATCCCGGCGCCGTCGACGGCCTTGAACGCCTCGATCGACAGCTTCCTCACCTGGTCGGCCGTCTTCTTCGGCAGGTCGGCCGGGATCACGGCCTTCGACCCCTCGTCGAGGTACTTCGACTCGTAGTCGTAAAACTCGCGCGACGGGATGATTTCCCCGGGCACCGACGCCTCCGGCGCGTCGTTGCCGAGCACGGCGCACTCGATCTCGCGCGCGTCGGGGACCGCGGCTTCGATGACGATCTTGCGGTCGAAGCTCCCGGCGAGCGCCATCGCCGCGCGCAGCCCCGCCGCGTCCTTCGCCTTCGAGATGCCGACGCTCGACCCGAGATTCGCCGGCTTCACGAACATCGGATACTTCAGCGTCTTCTCGAGATCGGCGGCGATCTTGTCGGCGCCCGCGTCCCATTCATGCCGGAGGACGACGCGGTACGGGCAGACCGGCAGGCCGCGGGCGGCGAACAGGACCTTCATGACGCCCTTGTCCATCCCGACGGCGGACGCCAGCACGCCGGCGCCCACATACGGGATGTTGGCGAGCTCCAGCAGCCCCTGGATCGTGCCGTCCTCACCGTACGGGCCGTGGAGCATCGGGAAAATGACGTCGAGGGCGAGGCCGGTCACCACGGCGGCGGGGACCTCCGCGTCTTTGTTCCGCGAGCGGTCGATGGACAGGATCGTTTCGTCGCTGGGCCGCGCGACCAAGTGCACCTCGCGTCCCTCCCGCATCGGCCGGGCGGCTTCAATCCGCGCCTGCTCGATCACTTCGCCCGCGATCATGACGGCGGGCGGCTTGTCGGCGAGGGCCCAGCGCCCGTCCTTCTCGATGCGGATGGGCACGGGCTCGTACCGCGTCCGGTCGAGATGGGCGAACACGGACGCGGCCGACGCGAGCGACACCTCGTGTTCGCCCGATCGCCCGCCGTACAGGACACCGACGCGAAGACGCTTCACGTTTTCAGAATACAGGAGACAGGAGACAGAATACAGGGCGACATGTCTTTCGGATTCACCGTCACGCATACGGATGGCGTCGCCCGCCGCGGGATCCTGCTGACCCCGCATGGGACCGTGCACACTCCCGCGTTCATGCCCGTTGGCACGCGCGGAGCGATCAAGGCGATGACGTTCCGCGACGTCGAGGACGCGGGCGCCGAGATCATCCTGGGGAACACCTATCACCTGCACCTGCGTCCGGGCGACGAGCTCATCGCGCGCGCCGGCGGGCTGCACAGGTTCATCGGCTGGCCGCATCCCATCCTGACCGACAGCGGGGGCTACCAGGTCTTCAGCCTGGCCGCGATGCGCAAGGTGACCGAGGACGGTGTCGAATTCCGTTCGCACCTCGATGGCGCCCTGTGCGCGTTGTCGCCCGAAGGGGCGGCCGACATCCAGGCCCGCCTCGGCTCCGACATCGCCATGGTCCTCGACGAGCTCGTAGGCGCCTCGGAGTCTGACTCCGTTGGCACAACTCTCGTGCCAAAGGGGTCAGACTCCGCGCGAGCGAAGGCGGCGATGGAGCGCTCGGTGCGATGGGCGCAGCGGGCGCGGACACGGATGCTCCAGCTGCGCGCGGATCCGGCGATCGCGGCCACCGTGAGTGTCACCAACCCGGGACAGGCGCAGTTCGGCATCATCCAGGGCGGCGTCGACTCCGCACTCAGGACCGAGAGCGCCCAGGCCACCGTCGCGATTGGCTTCGAGGGATACGCGATCGGCGGGCTGAGCGTCGGCGAACCGGTTGACGTCATGTACGACGTCGTCGCCCACACCGCCCCGCTGTTGCCGGCGGGACAACCCCGCTACCTGATGGGGACCGGCATGCCGGACGACCTCGTCGAGTGCGTCGCCCGGGGGATCGACATGTTCGACTGCGTGCTCCCGACCAGGAATGCCCGGAACGGGCAACTCCTCACCAGGGAGGGAGTCCTCGTCATCAAGAACGCGCAGTATGCGGAGGACCGCCGGCCCCCCGATCCCGACTGCGGCTGCTACACCTGCCGGCACGTCAGCCGCGCCTATTTGCGCCACCTCTTTATGTGTGGGGAGATGACGGCGGCGACCCTCCTCACCGTCCATAACCTCCACTTTTACCTTGACTTAATGGCGAAGATTAGGGAGGCTATCGGTTTCGGTTCGTTTGGAAAGCTCCGCCAGGAGTTTCATCAAACCTTCTCCCGAAGACCTCAACAGCATTAGCATTCTGATGATCGATTTAATCGCGATGTCGGGCTTTCCCCAGGGTGGCAACGGGCTCGTGCAGTTCCTGCCGTTCGCGCTGATTCTGGGCATCTTCTATTTCATGATCCTGCTGCCCATGAAACGCCGGCAGAAGAAGGTCCAGGAATTCCAGGACTCGCTGAAGGTGGGGGACAAGGTGGTCACCACCAGCGGCATCTACGGGCAGATTACGCGCCTGAACGAGAAGTCGGTGCAGGTGCAAATCGCGGACAAGGTCCGCATCGAGGTCGCGCGGGCGGCCGTCGGCGGCTACCAGGGGCAAGAGCCCGTGGTCTCCCCGGATAACTCCCATTAGCGTGTAGTCATGTACAAGAACCTTCGCTGGAAAGTCCTCACCATCCTCACCGTGTTCGTGGTGTTCTTCGCCACCGGCGTGTACCCGCTGCTCGCGGACCATTACCACTGGCCCTGCCCGTCGTGGCTGATGGCCAAAGAACTGAAGCTGGGGCTGGATCTGAAGGGGGGCGTTCACCTGGTGCTGAAGGTGAACACCGATGACGCGCTGAAGTCGACCAGCACCGCCACCAGCGAGCAGCTCCGCGAGTCGCTGAAGAACCTGGGGATCGTTCCCACCGCCATCAACGTCACCGCGCCCGGCACCTTCCGCGTCGAAGGGGTGCCGCCGGATCGCGACGCGCAATTCCGGCAGGCGTCGGACGACGCGGCCAGCACCAACTATGACCGCAACCCGCTCGGCGGCGGCGTGTACGAGTTCAAGCTGAAGCCGAACATCGAGCGCGACCTCCGGGAACAGGCGGTGGAGCTGGCCATGCAGACGATCGATCGCCGCGTGAACGAGCTCGGCGTGGCCGAGCCGAGCATCGCGCGCCAGCCGAGCGCCGAGGAGATCCTCGTCCAGCTCCCCGGCGTCACCGACGTCGCGCGCGCGAAGGAGATCATGGGCAAGACGGCGCAGCTCGAATTCAAGCTCGTCGAGGCCGGCCCCGCCTCGAAGGAAGACCTGCTGAAGCAATACAACGGCACGCTCCCGGGCGAGATGGAGATTCTGCCGGGCACGGCCGCGACGGGCGCCGACGCCGCGACGACGTACTACGTCGTCCGCAAGGTCGCGCCGGTCACGGGCCAGGACCTCCGCGTCGCCAGGCCGGGGCTGGACGAGAACAATCAGCCCGCCGTGCACTTCGAGCTGAAGTCGGCCGGCGCGGTGCGGTTCGGCAAACTGTCGGGCGAAAACCTCGGGCGCTACCTGGCGATCATTCTCGACAACAAGGTGGTGTCCGCCCCGAAGCTCGAAGGGCGCATCACCGACCAGGGGCGCATCAGCGGCGGCTTCACCGCCGAGAGCGCGAACGACCTGTCGCTGACGCTGCGGTCCGGCGCGCTGCCCGCCTCGCTCACCAACCTGGAAGAGCGCGTCGTCGGCCCCACGCTCGGCGCCGACTCGATCCGCGCGGGCGTCCTGTCGTCGATCGTCGGCCTCGTGCTGATCATGCTGTTCATGCTCTTCTACTACAAGTGGTCGGGCATCAACGCGATCGTCGCGCTCGTCTTCAACCTCGTCATTCTGCTCGGCCTGATGGCCTACTTCGGCGCGACGATGACGCTGCCCGGCATCGCGGGCTTCGTCCTGACGATGGGCGTCGGCGTCGACTCGAACGTGCTCATCTTCGAGCGCATCAAGGAAGAGCTCGCGGCGCAACGCGGCGTACGCGCGGCCATCAACGCCGGTTTCAGCCGCGTGTTCCTGACGCTGCTCGACACGCACGTCGCGTCGCTGATTGCCGCGATGTTCCTGTTCCAGTTCGGCACGGGGCCCATCCGCGGCTTCGCGCTGACGCTGTCGATCGGGCTCTTCGTCAACCTGTTCACGTCGATCTTCGTATCGAAGACGCTGTACGAAGTCGAGCTCTCTCAGCGCCAGAGCGTGACGACGCTCAGCATCTAGCGCTGCGGAACACGCGGAACACACGGAATACAGAGATGCATATCTTCACAAAGCCCAACTTCGATTTCGTGCGGTGGAAGTGGCACGCGATCGCCCTCTCGTGGATCGTGATCCTGATCGGCGGGTTCGTGATCTGGACGAAGGGGATGCCGAAGGGCGTCGAGTTCTCCGGCGGCACGATCGTCATCCTGAAGTTCGATCAGGTGCCGGACCTCGACAAGATCCGGGCGGCGCTGCCGGGCGGCGGCGCCAACGCCGTCGTGCAGCAGTACGACGAGCCGGCGGCCAGAGAGGTCATGATCCGCGTCCACTCGGCCGGCGTCGAGTCGGGCGGATCGCTCAGCGCGACCGCCGATGCCGTCGTCGCCGAGCTGACGAAAGCGGGGATGGGGCCGATCGCGGGCACTTGCACGGCGGGACGCCCCGGCAATTGCATCGCCGGCACCACCATCGTCGGCCCGACGGTCGGCAAGGAGCTGGAACAGCGCGGGATCCTCGCCACGGTGTTCGCGCTCGCCGGCATCCTCGTCTACATCGCCCTGCGGTTCAGGCTCAGCTTCGCGGTCGGCGCCGTCGTCGCGACCATCCACGACCTGCTGATCACGCTCGCGTTCCTGGCGATCTTCAAGTACGAGCTGAGCCTGAACGTCATCGCCGCGCTGCTGACGATTACGGGCTACTCGATGAACGACACGATCGTCATCTACGACCGCGTCCGCGAGAACATGCGCTCGATGCGCCGCGACAACATCGCGAGCGTCGTCAACGCCGCCGTCAACCAGATGCTCGACCGGACGATGATCACCGGCGGCCTGACGATGCTGTCGGTCATCGCGCTGTTCCTGTTCGGCGGCGAAGTGCTGAAAGGCTTCGCCTTCACGATGATCGTCGGCATCATCACCGGTACCTACTCGAGCGTGTTCATCGCCGCGGCCATCGTCGTCATCTGGCAGGGCCGGACGCCGCTCAAGACCGCG
>WNFM01102469.1_pt1 | contig 11143 bp, 9 predicted proteins | sample 5400271 | NCBI WGS metagenome assembly WNFM01 (sample SAMN13153352, study PRJNA577476) | soil metagenome | isolation source: 60 cm saprolite on Douglas fir-dominated hillslope | place: USA:California | collected 2013-09-17 | reverse complement strand
AGGATCTTCGTTGTTCCGGTGTAGTAGTTGGGCAGCAGCAGAGCAACGACGGCAGATATGATTGCCACCGCCGCAGGCAATCCCCCTACCAGGACTTTGTGCTTCGCCAGGACAATCAGCAGGTCAAGAAGACTGATCTCGTCGTCGCGTCGCTTATCTTCTACTGGCTCATGCAGCTCGCTCATCTGTTCTTTATGACCGTGAGAGCAGCGGCGCCAAGGCCGAACTGATAGAAGATCTGCGTCCAGTCTTTCAAATCCTTGGTCCACGTAGTGCGCGTCAGATCCTCGGGGACGACGATGGCGTCGCCTGGCATCGGACGCATGCCGATGAGAGACCCTACTAAAAAGCTGCTGCTACGCCTGCTTATCACGGAGCCGTCCGCACGCAGCACATAGATGCTGCCCTGATCTGCCTCCTTGCGGGGGCCGCCGGCCTGGGCGAGGTAGTCGGAGACGCTTTTCTCCGGGCGGTACAGGAACGACGTTTCGTTGAATACCGTGCCGAAGACGCTCACCATTCCCGGGCGCTGCGGGATGATCAGGCGGTCGCCATCCTCGAGCGGGACATCCGGGATGTTGGCCAGGGTCGGCTCTTCGGGCAGCTCCAGCACGATTCGGCCGGTTGGTTTCAGGGTCCGGAGACGCGCGACCATGGATTGCTGGGCTTCGGCCTCGGCCTTGAGCGACGCGGCATCTTCGGGGCTGGTGACGTTGCGTGCGCGGGTGGCGGCGGCACGCTGCAGGTCGCGCTCGTAGTCGAGGATCGCCTGCTTGAGGCGATCTTCCTGGTTCTTGCGCGTGGAGTCGCGGGTGAATTCCGAGCCGAAGATGTAGGCCTGGGGCGTGAGGCCGCCGGTGCGCGCGACGAGCTGGCGCAGGGTTTCGCCGGGCTTCGCCTGGTAGACGCCGGCGAAGTTGAATTCGCCTTCCAGGCTGACGACCACGGCGCGGCGCTGGGCCGGCGCGGCGACGTCCGTCTTGGAGAACACGGTCACGACGTCGCCCGGCAGCAGGGGGATGTTGTGCTCCGGGTCGCCGTCGAGCACGGCCTTGCCGAGGTTGAACGGGATGAGCGAGGTGGTGAGGTCGGCCTGGTTCAGGCGCTCGACTACGGCGTAGTCCCAGTTGATTTCGTCGCTCAGCTTGCGCACGTCGCTGGAGAGCTGGCCCTGGGTCAGCAATTCCACACGCACCGCGAGGTTCTGGCGGCGGTAGTAGTCGGGCGTGATCAGCGCTTCCTTCTCCGGGATGAGGTCCAGGACGCGCAGGCCCGGGCGGAAGGGGTGGCGCAGGGGCGTGGCGACGTTGCCGCGCAGGGTCACGGCGTTCTCGAAGCGCGGCAGGATCGCGAGCACCGAGACGAGGTCGCCGTCCTTCACCGGCCGCTTGGCGGCTTCGGCGTCGAAGTCGAACTGGTCTACCACGCGCCGCGACTGCGCGGTGGTGGCGAGGCCGCCCGCGTACTGCATCAGGGTGCCGACCGTGGTGTCGCCTTTCAGCTCGAAGATCGCCGGGTTGTTGACGCTGCCGGTGACCGCGGCGAGCGGCCCGACCGGCGGGATGTAGATCACGTCGCCGGGCAGCACCGGCGCGTCCTTCGATTTGTCGCCGGATAGCAGCAGGTCGTAGAGGTCGAGCTCGGTGATCACCTGGGTGCCGCGCTTGAGCTGGATCGCGCGCAGCGAGCCGCGCGTCGAGGGCCCGCCCGCGGCGAAGACGGCGTTGACCAGCGTGGAGAGCGAGCTCACGGTATACGCGCCCGGGCGCCGCGCCTGGCCGACCACGAAGATCTGGATCGCGCGCAGCTGCCCCATCGTCACCAACAGCTCGAAGTTGCGGAAATTGCGCGAGATCGAGATCCGCAGGAAGTTGTTGAGGTCCTGGTAGCGCACCCCCGCGACCTGCACCGAGCCGACGCGCGGGATGTTGATCATGCCGTTGCGGTCCACTGTGGCGCGGTAGTCGATCTCGATCTGCCCCCAGGCGCGCACCAGCAGCTCGTCGCCCGGGCCGATGACGTATTCCGGCGTCACCGGGACGTTGTCCACCGGCGCGAAGGTGGTGGGCGCCTCGAACAGGTTGTAGCCGAAGAGCGGCAGCACGTGCCCGGTGGAGGCCCAGATGAAATCCTGGAATTCGCTGCGCTCGATCGAGAGGTCGCGCGTGACGCCCGGCGCAGTGAAGGCGCCGCGGCCGCGCTGCTCGCTGCCCGGCTGGAGCGGCTGCTGGGTTTGGGTGCCCTGCTGCTGTCTGAGTTGTCCGCCTTGCTGCTGCGGGAACTGCCCCGGAAACTGCTGCCCTGGGAATTGTCCTTGCGGATACTGTCCTTGCGGGAACTGCCCCGGGAATTGCTGATAGGGATAGTAGGGACTTGGAACGAAAATCGGCTGCCGCGGGTAATCCGGGTTGTTGGTGATCGTCGGGGACTGCACTGGCTGGGTCTGCAGCGGCGTGACCTGCTGCACCGGCCCGCCCATGGTGGGCGAAGTCTGCTGGCTCGACTGCGGCGTGGACATGATCCCAAGATCGTCCTGCCGCTGCTGCTGGCCGTATTGGCCGAATGCGGACGTCGCGGATGCGGCCAGGACGAGCCCGGCAAGAAGAAAACGGTGCACCGACATAAGCCCCTCGACCCCTCCTCCGAAGACCGCGATTCTAGCGCGGACCGGGGCCCGAAAGCTTCAACAATCTAAGGGGTTGCGGTTACATCCTCAGCGCCGCCGGCAGCCAGAGGGCGAGGGCGGGGAAGGCGACGAGCAGGGCGACCAGCACGAAATCGGCGACCAGGTAAGGCAGGGTGCCCAGGTAGATTTTTCGGGGTTCTGCGCCTGGATCACGAACACGGTGAGGCCCACCGGCGGGCTGATGAGGCCGATGGTCGCCATCACGGTGACGAAGATGCCGAACCAGATGCCGTCGTAGCCGATGCTCGTCATCAGCGGCAGGATCACCGGGACGGTGATCAGGATGGTGCTCACTTCCTCGAGCGCGGTGCCGAGCACGACGTAGAGCACGATCACCGCCAGCACGATCGAGAGCGGCGCGAGCTGCATCTGCTGCACCCAGGCCGCGAGCTCGTTCGGCAGCCGCGTCAGCAGGATGAAGCGCGAGAAGATGAAGGCGCCGACGATGATGAAGAACAGCATCGCGGTCGCGAACACGGTCTCGAGCAGCGCCTCGGCGAGCCCGCGAAAGCTCAGGGTGCGGGTGGCGAATCCGATCAGCACCGCGGCGAAGGCGCTGATGGCGGCGCCTTCGGTGGGCGAGAACCAGCCGAGGTAGATGCCGACCACGGCGAAGAAGAACAGCAGCCCGAGCTTCCACATGCCGCGCCCGGCGCGCAGCCGCGCGCGCCACGGCATCGAGGGCACGAGGGGCGTCCACTCGGGGCGGAAGCGCGCCTGGATCACGACCGCGATCACGTAGAGCGCGGCGAGCAGCAGGCCCGGGAGCAGCGCGGCGGCGAACAGCTTGGAGAGCGACTGCTCCGCCGCGAGCGAGTAGATGGCGAGGATCACCGAGGGCGGGATCAGGATGCCGAGCGTGCCGGCGGCGGCCACCGCGCCGGCGGCGACCGTGTCGCTGTAGCCGTGGCGGCGCATCTCCGGGATCGCGACCTTGGAGAAGGTCGCGGCGGTCGCGATCGAGGAGCCGCAGATGGCGCCGAAGGCGGCGCAGGCGCCGATGGTGGCGCTCGCGAGCGCGCCGCGCAGGCCCGAGAACACGGCGTTCGCCGCATCGAACAGCTCGCGCGACATCTCGGCGCGCGAGGCGACCGCGCCCATCAGGATGAAAAGCGGCACCACCGAGAGCGAATAGGCGCTCGCCAGCTCGAAGGGCACCGCGGCGATCACGGCCAGCGCCTTGTGCCAGCCGTCGATCGCGGCGTAGCCGCAGACCCCGGTGAGGGCGAGCGCGACGCCGATCGGCACGCGGACGAACAGCAGGGCGAGAAGGCCCAGCACGCCGAGCAGCCCGATCGCGAGGTTGCTCACGCCCGCTTGCGGAACCAGCGCGCGATGAAGACCAGCGTCGCGAGCGCCGAGGCCCCGACCCCCAGGAGCACCGGGATCCAGTAGACGATCTTCGGGATCGAGAGGTCGGCGGTGACGTCGCCGAAGAGGTGCATGTCGCGGGCGAGCGGCACCATCCGCCAGAACATTACCGCGAGCACCGCGAGCGAGGCCACGGCGCCGAAAAGGTCGAGCACCCGCACCACGCTCGGTTTCACCAACTGGTCGACGACGTCCACCACCAGGTGCTGGTCGCGCAGGAAGACGGCGGGCAGGGCGATGAAGATGGTGCAGGCGAGCCCGAGCTCGACCAGCTCGAAAGTTCCGTGCAGCGGGTAGTTGAACACCGCGCGCAGCACGACGTCCGCCACGGTCAGCAGCATCATGCCGGCGAGAAAAACCGCCGCGACGGCGCCGAACGCCTTCGCGACGATGTCCAGCGTTCGATTCAGTGCCAGAAGTTTTTCGAGTCTTTAGAGTGCTTGTCCGACAGGGCTTTCATATTGTCGTACACCGCGCGCGCCGGCAGGCCCTTGGCTTCGAGCTCCGCCAGCCTCGCGTCGGTAACCTGCGCGCCGATCTTGCGGAATTTCGCGTCTTCCTGCGCCGAAAGGCGGATCGCCTGGGCGCCGCCGTCGACGAGCGCCTTCTTGCCGATCGGGTCGAGCGCGTCCCAGCCCTCGCCGACTTCCTTCTCGACGCCCTTCATCGAGTCGTCCACCAGCTTCCTCAGGTCGGCAGGCAGCTTCGCGTACAGCTCCGGGTTCATCGCCACGCCGAACGAGGTCACGTAGGAGTACATCTCGGTCGAGTACTTGATCGTGCCGCCCATCTTGAAGGCCATGCCGGCGCCGCCGTAGTCGATGAAGGTGCCGTCGAGCGTGCCCTTTTGCAGCTGCTCGAGCTGGTCGGGCGGGGGAACGCCGACCGGCGTGCCGCCGAGCGCGGCGACGAAATCGCGGATGGTGGGCGAAGCGAAGCGGATGCGCAGCCCCTTCATGTCCTCGGTGGTGCGGATCGGCGTCTTGGTGGTGTGCACGTTGCCCGGCTGGTGCGTGAGCAGCAGCAGCACGCGCACGCCCTTGTGCTCGGCGTCGAGATACTTCGCGCGCAGCGCGGCGTCGTTCAGCACCTTGGTGCCGATCTCGGCGCTGCCCACCACGTAGGGCAGGTGGCTGATCTCGGTGAGGGGGAAGCGCCCCGGCGTGCCGCCGTGCAGGAACCACGCCACGTCGGCCTGGCCGCTGCGCGCGAGGTCGTAGTGCGCGGGGGCCGGCGCCATCTGCGCGCCCGGGAAATGGCGGAACGCCAGCCGGCCGTTGCTGGCCTTCTCGAGCTTCTCGCCCCACTTCACCAGCCACTGCGTCATGAAGTGCTGCGCGCCGACGAACTCGGCGACCTTGAGCTCGAATTTCTCCTGCGCGAGCGCCGGGCCGGAAACGAAAATGAAAAAAACCGCAAGCCTGAACTTCATGGATCCTCCTCGCTGTGCGCGGATTATAGGTCGGGATATCCGTCCGGGTTCATGGACTGCCAGCGCCAGGCGTCTCGGCACATCTCGTCGAGGCCGAGTTGCGCGCTCCACTTCAATTCCTTTTTCGCAAGGGACGGGTCGGCGTAGCAGGCGGCGACATCGCCCGGCCGGCGCGGATGCATTTCGACCGGAACGGATTTCCCCGACGCGGCCTCGAAGGCTTTCACCGCTTCGAGAACCGAGTAGCCGCGGCCCGTGCCGAGGTTCACGGTGATCGAGCGCCGCATCGCATCCAGGTAGCCGAGCGCCGCGACATGGCCGCGCGCGAGGTCCATCACGTGGATGTAATCGCGCACGCCGGTGCCGTCGGGCGTCGGATAGTCGTTGCCCCAGACGCGCAGCGCCCGGTGCCTGCCGACCGCGACCTGCGCGATGTACGGGAAGAGGTTGCTCGGAACGCCGCGCGGATCCTCGCCGATGCGTCCCGAAGGATGGGCGCCGGTAGGATTGAAATAGCGCAGCGCGGCGTAGCGGAAGCCAGGATCGGTGACCGAGCGCTCGGCGAGCAGCGCCTCGATGGCGAGCTTGGTCTCGCCGTAGGGGCTCTGCGGCGCGAGCCTGTGGTCTTCCCTGATCGGCAAGTGCTCCGGCTCGCCGTACACGGTGGCCGACGAGCTGAACACCAGCGCCGGCACGAGGTGCTGCGCCATGGCTTCGAGCAGGACCCGGGTGCCGCCGACGTTCACCTCGCGATAGAGCGCGGGCTTCTCGATCGACTCGCCGACCGCCTTGAGGCCGGCGAAGTGCACCACCGCGTCGAAGCGCGTTTTCGAGAAGATCTTCACCATCGACGGGGCGTCGCGCAGATCGGCGCGATGGAACGGGATCTCGGCGCCGGCCAGCTCGCGCAGGCGCGGCAGCACCGACTCCTTCGAGTTCGAGAGGTTGTCGACGATCTCCAGCCGGCAGCCCGCCTGCGCCAGCGCGACGCAGGTGTGCGAGCCGATGTAGCCGAGCCCGCCGGTGACCAGGACGGTCTTAAGCTGCGTCGGCGGCAAACGGCGCGAGCCCGCGCAGGCGGGCGTAGATCGGCGTGAAGTCGGGGGCGGTCTCGCGCATCAGCTGCTCGAACGAGTCGATGACGAAGTACGTGGCCTGGTAGCGGTCGATGAGGTACCCGGTCCGCATCATGCGCTCCAGGTCGAACCCCAGGCGATGCGGGCGCGGGTCGTCCACGCAGTAGGCGAGCTCGCCGCCCGAGGACAGCAGCCCGGCGCCGTACGCCTTTACGCCGGACTTCGTCTTCATCAGCCCGAATTCGATGGTGTACCAATAAAGCCGCGCCAGCATCTTGACGGCGTCCAGGCGCATCGCCTTCAGGCCGCCCTTGCCGTATTCGTAGAGGTGGTCGGCGTACACCTGGTCGAACAGCAGCGGCACGTGGCCGAAGAAATCGTGGAACACGTCGGGCTCGACGATATAGTCGAACTCCTCGGGTTTTCTCAGCCAGACCGTGACCGGAAAGCGCCGGTTGGCGAGATGCGTGAAGAAGGCATCGTCCGGGATCAGGCCCGGCACCGCGACGATCTGCCAGCCGGTCCTGCTTCTCAGCTTTCTCGAAACCTGCTCGAAGTCCGGAATCTGCGTCGCGGCGTCCAGGCCGGAGATCGCGGCGATCCATTCCGGGCAGGCGTAGCGCGGCACGAGCTTCGACTGGCGCTCGAAGAGCCTGCGGTAGAGCGCGTGCTCTTCGGCCGTATACGCCGGCCAGTCCTGCTCCACCGAGTAATCGAGGGCGGCGCGGCTGTAGTCGCCTCGCAGCTGGGGCTTGTTCACCCCTTCATTATGGCGCGGGCCGGATGCGCCCGGCAGCCTGGCCGAAGCCGATCGCCGCGGCGCCTTCGCGCTCGCAGCGGCCGCGCTGGATCGCCTCGTCGCCGTCGGCGAGAAAGCTGCGCGTCTCGCCGGTCGGCAGCGCGAGCGGGCTCTTGCCGCCTTGCGTGAGCTCCATCATCGATCCGACCGAGCCCGGCCCGGCTCCGGAGATGGTTCCCGAGCCGAGCAGGTCGCCGGGCTGCAGGTTGCAGCCGTTGGAGCTGTGGTGCGCGACCATCTGCGCCGGCGTCCAGTACGCGTCGCGAAAGCTGCCGCGCGACAGGCGTGCCGGCGGCATTTTTTTCTCGCGCATTTGCGCGCTTTGCAGATGCATCTCCACGCCGATGTCGAAGCCGCCTTCCTTCTGATCTTTTTCAGAAAGGAGATAAGGCAGGGGCCGGGGATCGTCCGCGGCGCGCGCAAAGGCCGGGCAGCGGAAGGGCTCGAGCGCCTCGAGCGTCACGATCCACGGCGACACAGTCGTCGCGAAGCTCTTGGCGAGGAACGGCCCGAGCGGCTGGTATTCCCAGGCCTGGATATCGCGCGCCGACCAGTCGTTGAGAAGCACGACGCCGAAGACATGATCCTCCGCCTTGTCGATGCCAATGGGCTTGCCGAGGGCGTTTCCCGGACCGATGACGAAACCCAGCTCCACCTCGTAGTCGAGCCGCCTGCTCGGGCCGAACGACGGCCTGGGTTCTTCGGCAGCCTTCGCCTGTCCGTTGGGACGCGTGACCGGCGTGCCGGAGACCACCACCGACGAGGCGCGGCCGTGGTAGCCGATCGGCAGCCATTTGTAATTCGGCAGCAGCGGGTTGTCCGGGCGCAGCATCTTGCCGATGCCCAGCGCGTGATGGATGCCGGCGTAGAAATCGCTGTAGTCGCCGATCGCGAGCGGGAGCAACAGCTCGGCCTTTTTCATCGGCACGAGGAATTTCAAGATTTTTTTCTTGTATCTTTCGTTCGAGAGGGCTTTCGAGAGCTCTTTGCGCAGCGCGCTCCACTGCGAGCGCCCGGCCGCGGCGAGGCCGTTCAGCGTTGGCCCGGTCTTAAGGCCGAGCGCGGCGAGATCGAAGATCTGGTCGCCGATCGCGACGCCGCCGCGCGGCTTCTCGTGCGAGTTTTTCCGCCTGAAGACGCCGTACGGCAGGTTCTGGATCGGAAAGTCGCCCGCGGGATCGTTGGCGCTATCGACCCAGCTCCGCAGATTCGGATCGTGCGTCAAATCGGGGACAGGCACCGATTTCCTCGTGGCAATCGATTTATCGAGGCTTTCCGGGAAATCGGTGCCTGTCCCCGATTTGGAAGCCGTCCCAGACCTTGTCGTAGTCCTTCTGCAGCTGCGGCGCCTTCATCGCCGCCCTGGTCGGGCGGAACGCGTAGCGCGACTCCCACATGAACGCGAGGCTCTTCTCGAGCTTCTCCGGTTTCAATTCCTTTTGAGATGCTTTTTCATAAGAGGCGAGGTCCGGGCCGTGCGCGCTCATGCAGTTGTGGATCGAGACCCCGCCGGGCAGGAAGCCTTCGGCCTTGGCGTCGTAGGCGCCATGCACGAGGCCCATCAGCTCGCTCATCACGTTGCGGTGGAACCACGGCGGGCGGAACGTGTGCTCGGCGACCTGCCAGCGCGGCGGGAAGATGACGAAATCGCAGTTGGCGACCCCGGGCTGGCCGGAAGGCGAGGTGAGCACGGTGAAGATCGACGGGTCGGGGTGGTCGAAGCTCACGCTGTTGATCGCCATGAAGCGCGCCAGGTCGTACTTGTAAGGCGCGCAGTTGCCGTGCCAGGCGACCACGTCGAGCGGCGAGCGGTCGAACTCGCTCGCCCACAGGTTGCCGAGGAACTTCGCCACCACCTGGCATTTGCCGGCCTTGTCCTCGAACGCCGCTACCGGCACGAGGAAATCGCGCTTCTGCGCGAGGCCCTGCGAGCCGATCGGCCCGAGCTCCGGCAGGCGGAAGTGCGCGCCGTAGTTCTCGCACAGGTAGCCGCGCACCGGTTTTTCAAAAGAAATTTTCAGCTTCAGGCCGCGCGGCACGACCGCGATTTCGCCCGGCGCAACGTCTAGCTTCCCCAGTTCAGTAAACAGCGTGATCGCGCCTTGCTGCGGCACGAACATCATCTCGCCGTCGGCGTTGTAGAAGTACCGGTTCGCCATCGAGCGCGTCGCGCGATAGATGTGCACCGCGAGGCCGCTCTGCGCGGCCGGGTCGCCCGAGCCGGCGAGCGTGAGCAGGCCGTCGATGAAATCCACCGGCTTCGCGGGCATCGGCAGCGGGTCCCAGCGCAGCCGGTTGGGCGACGCCTCGGTTTCGGCAAAAGGGCCCGAGCGCAGCAGGCCATTGTCGATGCGCTTGTAGGGCGCGTGCATCGCCGAAGGCCGCAGGCGGTAGAGCCACGACGATAGGTTCTCGGCGCGCGGTGCCGTGAACGCAGTCCCGGAGAGCACCTCCGCGTAAAGGCCCTTCGGCGCGCGCTGCGGCGAGTTCTGCGCGACGGGCAGCGCTCCTTTGATGGCTTCCGTGGAGAACGTGTTGCCGAACCCGCTCTGGTAGCTAATTTTCATTTTTTTATGAAAGACCTGTCACTGGAAGCGCGGCACCGTGAATCGCGCGCGCCTCGTCCGACGCGAGGAAGACGATCACCGCCGCCAGATCCGCCGGCGCCACCCATTTTTTCGGATCGACCTTCGGCATCGCGGCGCGGTTCTGCGGGGTGTCCAGGATGGTAGGCAGCACGCAGTTGACGTTGATGTTTTTCTCGCGCAGCTCCGCCGCCATGGTCTCGGTCAGCCGGATGACCGCGCTCTTCGACGCGATGTAGGCGCCCATCTGCGCCGCGCCCTTCTGCGCGGCGTAAGCGCCCACGTTGACGATCTTGCCGCCGCCGGCGGAGATCATGTGCGGCACGACGGCGCGCGCGGTGTGCAGCACGGTGCGCGCATTGAGGTCGAGCAGGAAGTTCCAGTCCTTGTCGGAAGTCTCGTGGACCGGCGGGCCCATGCGGAAGCCGCCGGCGATGTTGCACAGGACGTCGATGCGCCCGAACTGCCGGATCGCCTCCTGCACCGCGCGATCGACTTGCGCCTGGTCGAGCAGGTTGGTCGGCAGGTCCACCGGCACCAGCTTGGCGCCGAGATCCGCGAAGGCCTTCGCCACCGCCGCGCCGAGATTGCCGGCCGCGCCGGTCACCATGACGATTTGAGAGCTCATGGCGTCTTAAGCACGCCGCGGCGCATCTGGTCGAGCTCGATCGATTCGAACAGCGCCTTGAAATTGCCCTCGCCGAAGCCCTGGTCGCCCTTCCGCTGGATGAACTCGAAGAAGATCGGGCCGAGCTGGTTCTCGCTGAAGATCTGCAGCAGCAGCTCGCCCGCCTTGCCGTCGATCAGGATCTTGCGCTTCTTCAGCTCGGCGACGCTCTCGCCGTGGCCGGGAATGCGCTTGTCCACCAGCTCGTAGTAGGTGTCGACCGTGTCGAGCAGCTTGACGCCGCGCGCGCGCAGGGCGTCGACCGTCTTCGGCAGGTCGCTCGAGCCGAGCGCGACGTGCTGGATTCCCTCGCCATGGTAGAGATCGAGGTACTCGGTGATCTGGCCCGCCTTGTCCGTGCCTTCCTCGTTGATCGGGATCCTGATCTTGCCGCAGGGGCTGGTCATCGCCTTGCTCTTCACCCCGGTGACCTGGCCCTCGATGTCGAAGTAGCGGATCTCGCGGAAGCTGAACAGGCGCTCGTAGAAGTCGGCCCACTCCTTCATCCGGCCCTTGTGCACGTTGTG
>WNFM01084147.1_pt1 | contig 11144 bp, 12 predicted proteins | sample 5400271 | NCBI WGS metagenome assembly WNFM01 (sample SAMN13153352, study PRJNA577476) | soil metagenome | isolation source: 60 cm saprolite on Douglas fir-dominated hillslope | place: USA:California | collected 2013-09-17 | reverse complement strand
CCGCCGACGTGGTGAAACGGCAGACACGTACGCTTCAGGGGCGTATGCCCGTAAGGGCTTGCGGGTTCAAGTCCCGCCGTCGGCACTGACTATTGGCGCACGACGGTCTTCACATACCAGTCCTCGATGTTCCAGAAGCGCTGCGGTGGATCGTTCACCGGCGCGACCTTCAAGCCGCGCACGGTGTGCGACTGCGCGTAGAGATAGTCGGTGTAGTAGAGGAACACCACGGGCACGTCGGTCGCGATCGCGGTCCACACCTGCGCGAACAGCTCGCGCCGCTTCGCCTGATCCACGGTCCTCCGCGCCTGCTCGAGGAGGCGATCCATCGGCAGCGTCGAGTAGCCCGAGAAGTCGTCGCCCGGATCGTTCAGCTGGCTCGAATGGAAGAACGGGTACGGATCGGGATCGTTGCCGACGGTGATCCCGACGAGGAGCGCGTCGAACGTACGCGCCCGCGCGACGCGATCGACGAGCTCACCGAACGGTACGGCCGTGACGGTCACCTTCATGCCGATCGCGTTGAGGTCATCCGCGATCTGCCGCGCGGCCGCAAGCCGCGGTGGCTCGTCTGATGTTGAGATCGAGAACGCGAGGGAAACGCCGCCCTTGTCGCGGATGCCGTCGCCGTCGTGGTCGACCCAGTCCGTCGCGTCCAGCTGTGCCCGCGCGTCGCTGCTCGAGAAGGTGAATCTCGGCACGTCGCGGACGAAGGCCCACGACGTTGACGGCACGAACTCATCGGCGACGCTCCCCCGCCCGTCGGCGGCGGCCTGCAGCACCTTGCCGCGGTCGATCGCCGTCGCGATCGCCTGCCGCACCGACCGGTCGCGAAAGACGGCCTTCGTCGGGCGCACGTTGAGGAAGAGTGCGGTGAAGTCGTTGGTCGGCAGGCTGAACAGGTCGACCGAGCGCAGCGTCCGAGCCCGGCCAGCGTCCTGCGGAGCGAGGCCGCCGGTCGCATCGACCTCACCGCGGGCGAGCGCGGCGAGCGCCTCGCTCTCGTCGCGGTAGAACCGCAGGATGACCTTGTCGAGGTAGGCACGGGAGCGTGCCGGCTTGGTCCGGTAGAAATCCTCGAACGGCACGAGCGTCACCTGCCTGGCGTCCACCTCGCTCACCTTGAATGGCCCCGTCCCGACCGGCTGCGTGTTGAACGGCTGGCGCGCGAGGTTCGCGAAGGTCACCTTGCCGAGAAGGTGCGCCGGCAGGAGCGGCACCGTCGTGCTGCCGGCGAACGGCGCGTACGCATCGGGCAACGCGAACCGCACGATCTTCGTCGCGAGCGCGGTGACGGTCACGCCACGGAATGCGTCGGCGAACGGACCGTTGTAGGTCTTGTCCTGCACGAGCCCGACCGTGTAGAGGACGTCGTCAGAAGTGACCGGAGCGCCATCCTGCCAGTTCGCGTCGGAACGGATCGTGAAGGTCCACGTCTTCCCGCTCGCGTCGACCTCGAAGCTCGACGCGAGATCGGCGACGATCGATCCGTCTCGCGCGAACCGCGTCAGCCCGCTGAACACCAGCCGCGACACGTCGAGGTCGACGCTCGTGGCGGCGATGATCGGATCGAAATAGAGCGGTGAGCCAGCGACGCCCTCGACGTAGGTGCCGCCGAACGCCGGATCCGTTGGTTGCTCTGTCTGATCGGACGCGATCGCGACGACGCTCGTGACCGCGAGCAGCGCCACGAGCGCGAGGACGATGAGCTTGTCGCGTCCGGTCAACGATCAGCGCCCCGACTTCGAGTGGAGGCCGGGATCGGTCAGGCGGCGGGCGACGTCGTCCGCGCGCCGACGAGCGAGATGATGATGAACACCGCGACGAGCACGATCGTCAGGCGGAACAGCGTCCGCTCGATGCCGCGCCGGCTGCGATAGGCCGTCGACTCGCCGCCGAACGTCGACGAGAGGCCGGTCCCCCGCGCCTGCAGGAGGATCGACGTCGCTACGGCGACCGCGATGAGCAACTGTGAGACCTGAAGAAGATCCATCGGGAGACCTCAGTGTAGCCGCTCAGCGCGGCCGATAGACGAAGAGACCACCGGGGGCGCGCGAGGTGAGCCGGTAGCGCGCTTCGATCGCCCGCACGAGCGACGGATCCCACCGCGCGCGCTCGTACGCCGGGGCGGTCGCGAGCTGCGCGAGGTCGACCTCGCTCACGATCGCGGTGAAGCGCGCCGCCTCGACCTCCGTCAGCAGCGGGCCTGGGTCGATGCTCCCCCGTGCGACGAGCCGGCTCCAGAGGAAGAGGTCATCGACGACGACGCGATGGCCGGTCGCGACAAGCAGCCCGCTGTCCTCGGCCAGCACGAGCTCGTCACCGCCGAGCGTCGACGCCGCGCCGGCGATGCGCGCCGGATCGCCCCAGGCGCCGGTCGTCGCGGTCCGCCCCGGCACGATCGCGAGCGGGTCGAGGATGAGCGCGGCGAGGACCAGGTCCACGAGCGCCACCGCCGGATAGAACGGAGCGCGGGCCAGGACCGGCGCGACCGACGCGAGGGCGAGCGATCCGGCGGCACCGAGGTCGAGGAGGTAGTTGATGGTCGCTCCCTCCCGGCCGCCGAGGACGACGATCCCCAGCGCGGCCGCGACGTACGCACCGATCGGCCCCGCGAACGCGCGCGACACGAGGCCCGCGCCGAGGAGCGCCGCGTACAGCACGACGGCGAGGAACGCGAGCAGCGCCGCCGACTCGAGCGACCACGGGAGCGCGTTCCAGATGACGACGTGGGTCCAGAGACCGCCGTACCCGAACGGCACGAGCCCGACCGCCGCGACCACGACGGAGATCGCCGCGCCTCGCAGGAACGGACGCAGCAGGGCGCGGTCGCGCCACGCGATCCACGCGACGAGCGCGAGAAGGACGACCCCGGCGGTCGGCTTGGCAGCGACCGCGACGACGAGCAGCGCCGCGGCCAGCGCCGCGCGTCGGCGTTCGAGCACGAGGACGCCTCCGACCGTGAGCGCGAGGGCGACCAGGTCCGGCTTCACGGCGGGGCCCCAGATCGCCACGGGAGCGAGCGCGAGCCAACCGAGGCCGAGCCCCGCGGCGACGATCCGTCCCCCAGACCATGCGCGCCACGCGATGAGGCCGGCGATCGCGATGGTCGCGACGACGCTGAGCACCCGCCCTGTCACGAACGGGTCGCCGACGGACGCCAGGAGGAAATACAGCGGCGGGTAGTTCGCGGCGGTGAACGTCGCGCCGCCGGTGTCGGCGTACGGGGCGAGGGAACGCGATAACAGCGCCGCGTGGGCGACAGCGCCTTCCCCGTAGAGGACCGGCCCATCGAGCCCGATCGCCCGGAGCCATGCCGCGACCCCGAAGACCCCGACGATGCCGGCGACGGCCACGTAGGCGAGCCACGCGCCTCGCGCGACGCGGGTCACCGGCGCGCGAGCAGCGATCGCCCGGTCATGCGCGACGGCGCCGCGATGCCGAGCAGGCCGAGGATCGTCGGCGCGACGTCGGAGAGCTCGCCGTCGCGGATGGTCCACCGCCCGGGCTCCTTCGAGATGAACACGACGGGCACCGGACCCGTGCTGTGCTGGGTGTTCGTCCCGCCGTCCGGGAACCGCATCTCTTCGGCGTTGCCGTGGTCGGCGGTGAGCAGCATGCAGCCGCCGGCCGCAAGCGTCGCATCGACGACCTCACCGACGGCCGCGTCCGTGGCGGCCATCGCGCGCAGCGCTGCGGCGAAGACGCCGGTGTGGCCGACCATGTCCGGGTTCGCGAAGTTCACGATCGCGAAGTCGTACGTGCTGGAGCGCACGGCCGCGACGAGCCGTGCCGCGACCTCAGCGGCGCTCATCTCGGGCGCGAGGTCGTACGTCGCCACCTTCGGTGAGGGGACGAGCACTCGATCCTCGCCGGGAAACGGCGCCTCGCGGCCGCCGTTGAAGAAGTAGGTCACGTGCGCGTACTTCTCGGTCTCGGCGATGTGGAGCTGCTTCAGGTGCTTGTCGGCGAGGAGCTCCGCGAGCGACGTCACCTTTCGTGGCGCGAAGGCCACGCGGACCGCCGGCAGCCCGACCTGGTAGTCGGTCATCGCGACGAAGGTGAGGTCGCGTAGCACGCGTGGCCTCGCGAATCCGGCGAAGGCCGGATCCATGAGCGCGCGGGTGAGCTGGCGCGCGCGATCGGGCCGGAAGTTGAAGAAGATGACCGCGTCACGATCGGCGACCGGACGGCCGGCGCCGACGACGTGCGGCTCGAGGAGCTCGTCCTTGCACTCGGCGGACCGGTAGCACCCGCGCAGCGCGTCCTCGGCGGTCGCGACGCGCGGGCCGTCGGCGTCGACGATCGCGCGGTACGAGCGGAGCGTGCGGTCCCATCGCTCGTCGCGATCCATCGCGTAGAAGCGCCCGTGCACCGTCGCGATCGGCGCGCCCACCTGGCCGAGGAGCGGCATCGCGCTGCGCGGAGGCATGTCGCGGCCGTCGAGGAACGCGTGCACGACCACGTTCTTCACGCCCTCGCGCTTGGCCAGCTCGATGAGCGCTGCGAGATGACGCATGTCGGCGTGTACGCCGCCGGTCGACAGCAGGCCCATGAGATGGAGGGTCTGCCCCGTCCCGGCCGCGGCGCACGCGGCCCGCAGCGCCGCGTTCGCGAAGAACGTGCCATCCGCGATCGACCGGTCGATGACCTCGAGCGACTGCGGCTCCGCATACCCCGCGCCCATCGTCAGGTGGCCGACCTCACTGTTCCCCATCACCCCCGCGGGGAGCCCGACGGCCGTCCCGCTCGCCTCGAGCTTCGCGTGCGGATGATCACGTAGGAGAGCGTCAAGGCGAGGGGTCTCGGCACGGGTCACGGCGTTCGAGGGTGAGTCAGGCGCGATGCCCCAGCCATCGAGAACACAGAGAACCACCGGGCGGTACGCCGCGGTCACAGGCACCTAGGCGAAGGCCTTCACGATCGCCGCGAACTCGTCGGCCTTCAGCGACGCTCCGCCCACGAGAGCTCCATCGATACCGTCCGCCGACGCGAACTCGGCGACCGTCGCCGCCGCGACGCTGCCGCCGTACAGCACGCGGATCGCGTTCGCCTCGAGCCCGTGGACGCGCAGCGCGGTCCGGATCGTCCGCGCCGCGGCGCTCGCGTGCGCGCCCGTCGCCGGTCGGCCGGTGCCGATGGCCCACACCGGCTCGTAGGCCACGACGAAGCGATCGGGCGTCGCCCCCCGCACGCCTTCGAGGTCGCGCTCGATCTGCCGCTTCAGTACCGCTTCGGTCTCGTCGGCGGCGAACTGCGCCTCGGTCTCGCCGACGCAGAGCACGCCGCGCAGGCCCGACGAGAGCACGCGCGCGAGCTTTCGCGCGATGCGCGCATCGTCATCGCCCTGATCGCGGCGGACCTCGGAGTGGCCGACGATCGCGCCGGTCGCGAGTCCCCGCAGCATCGCGACGCTGAGCTGCCCGGTGAACGCGCCGCGGTCCTCCCAGTGGACGTCCTGGGCGTACACGCCCACGCCGGTACCGCCGAGCGCCTCGGCCACCGCCGCGAGCGCGATCGCGGACGGGGCGACGCCGACGTCGGCCGTGCCACGCGGCATGGCGGCGACCGTGCGCGCGAGGGTCACCGCGTCGGCGATCGAGGCGGGGTTCATCTTCCAGTTGCCGATCACGAGCCGTGCGCCGGTCACGCTTCCGCTTCCTCCACGAGCCGCCGCAGCCGCGAGCGCACGACCCACTTCGTCGTCTCCAGGCGGCGGGCCAGGTCGTTCAGTGTCGCGGTCGGTGCGCGAAGGCGCGCACGAGCCGCCTCGCGGAGCGGCTGCGGCAGCCGCGCGAGGCGGCCGCCGCGGACGAGGGCACGGATCGCCTCGGTCTGCGTCCGCGCGGCGACGACGGCCCGCGCGAGGTTCGCCGCCTCCGCGTTCACGAGCGCATTCGTGCGTCCGCGCACTTCTCGCGAGACACGCTTCGCCTCGAAGCGCAGCAGCGTCTCGGTCGCGCCACACGCGCGCAGGTAGGCCGCGATGAGCTCCGCATCACGGATCGTGAACACGAGCTGCCCGCGCCGCGAGCGGATCGCCGGCGCGAACCCCTCGCGCCCGAGGAGCGACGCGGCCCGGCGCACCTCGCCCCGCGGCGGACGGAGCTCGAGGAGGTAGCCGGACGGTCCAGCCGACACGGAGCCGCCGGACAGCATGAGTCCGCGCAGATAGGCGCGGCGGCAGCACGACCTTCGGAACAGCGAGCCCGGGTCCACGTCCTCGGTCCGATGCGCGAGACGCCGCGCCGGGACGCCGAGGTGCCCCGCCCGCGGGAGCAGCGCGGCGAGGACGCGAGCGTCGCAGGACTTGAGCGGCACGCGGGCGAGCTCGGCCTTGATCTCGTCGGAGAGCGGAGATCGCTCGCGCGCCCGGACCCCGCGGCTCACGTGCGGACGTCCGGCTTGTCGCGGTCGCGGTGCTCGACGACGACCTCGCCGCTCCACGACGTGGCCAGCCGGCGGGCGACCTCGTCCGCGATCGCGACCGACCGGTGCCGTCCGCCGGTGCACCCGAACGCGATCCCGAGGCGGGCCTTCTTCTCCTCCTCGTACCGCGGCAGTGCGAACTCGAGGAGCGGCATGAGGCGATCGAGGAACGCGCGCGTCGCCGGATGGTCGAGCACGAACCGGCGGACCGGCTCATCGCTCCCCGACAGCGGACGAAGCGCCTCGATGTAGAAGGGGTTCTCCATGAACCGGACGTCCAGGACGAGGTCCGCGCTCGGCGGCAACCCGAACTTGTAGCCGAAGCTGATGAGCTGCACGAGCATCCCGGCCTTGCCCTCGCCGTACAAGGAATGGAGCGTGTCGCGCAGGTCCTTCACCGTCAGATGGGTCGTATCGATGACCTTGTCGGCGCGCGCGCGGAGATCGACAAGTAACCGCCGCTCCTCCTCGATCGACGGCTGCACGCCGCCGGTCGTCTCGAGCGGATGGCGATGCCGGGTCTCGCTGTACCGGCGGAGGAGGACCTCGTCCGACGCGTCGAAGAACAAGACGTGAGGCCGGGTGCCGGCACGGTCGAGCTGCTCGAGCTGCGCCGCGGCGTCCGTGAAGAGCGCGCCACTGCGCGCGTCCACGACCATCGCGACCCGCGGATGGCCGCCCTTGCGCGCGACGTCGAGCGCCGAGCCCATGAGCGCGGGCGGGAGGTTGTCGAGGATGTAATAGCCGAGGTCCTCGAAGACCTTCGCGGCCTGCGACTTCCCGGCGCCGGAGAGGCCGGTGACGACCACGAAGTCGGGGCGCGTGGCCACGCTCTAGTGCGGGATGATCCGCGAGACGACGAACCCGACGAGCCCGATCACGAGCGCTCCGATGATCGCCGTGAGGACCCCGTCGACCGCGAAGCCGAGGACCGGGATCGCCGAGACGAGCAGGAGCATGAGCCCAGCGATGACGAGCTGGAACAACCCGAGGGTCACGCAGGTGATCGGGAGCGCGATCAGCGAGATGATCGGCCGGACGAACGCGTTCACGACGCCGAGCACGAGCGCCGTCAACCCGAGCGAGACCCACTTGTCGGCGTCGCCGTAGCCGTACGCGGTGTGGCCGTAGGAGATACCGGGGATGAGCGCCGCGGCGACCGCGATCGCGATCGCGTTGATGAGCACGCGCCCGAGCAGCTTCATCCCGACGGATATTAGGGGGCTAGTACTGGTTGATGGTGCCGAGCCTGCGGATGCGGCGGTCCGCTCCGCGATAGGCCCAGAGGCCGATCGGGATGAGCACCAGGGTGCTCGCGATCAGCGCGACGTACTCGAGCGCTGGATCCAGGAGCGGTCGTGTTCCCAGGGCCTGCTGGCGAAGGATGTCCATCGCGTAGGTCGTCGGCAGGGCGTAGGCGATCGGCTGCAGCACGCCGGGGAGCAGCACGACCGGGAACGCCGCGCCGGAGGCGACGCGACGCCGACCATCGCGACGATCGCGATGAGGATCGCCGGGGCGGCGAGCACGATCTCGGGCCGGAGGCGCAGCCCGAAGAACGCGATCCCCACGATGAAGATGACGATCTGGCCGAAGGCGAACCAGAACAGACCGCCGAGCGCGCGGCCGATGACGAGGGTCTCGCGCGACGTCGGGGTCAGCCACGTCGGCTCGAGCGTGCCCATCTCCATCTCGTTCCGGAAGCTCATGGCCATCGCCCAGAAGGCGTATGCGACCAGCCCACTGATCACGCCGCCCATGAAGATGAAGCCCGCGAGGTCCGCCGTGCCGATCGTCTTGTCGAGGCCGACCACCTTGCCGCCGACCGCGAAAGAGGCGCCGAACAGCAGACCTGGGAGCACGCCCTGGTAGAGCGGGATGAAGATCGACGACGCGACGGAGAAGCGATAGCGCGACGCGTTGCGGATGTCCTTCTTCGCGACGGCGAGAGCCGCACGGAGCTCGTCCATCAATACCGCCCGAGCATCCCGCTGCGGCGCGCGCTCGCTTCGAGCATGCGGAAGATGACGACCGCGAGGACCCCGAAGACGAGCGCGAGGACGGCGAGCACGCTGGCCGTCGGCACGAGATCGAGCGGCGTCGCGCCCTTGAGGAGCACGTCGCGGATCGCCGCGACGATGTAGGTCGGCGGCATGACCGTCGACGTCGCCTGCGCCCAGTCGGGCAGCATCACGATCGGGAACGTGATCCCGCAGAGGAGCGACAGGGTGCCGCGGACGAGCTGGACGACCGGGTTGATCTCGCCGAACCGCAGGACCGCCGCCCCGAACAGCGACCCCATCGCGTACATCGCCGGCAGGCCGGCGAACGTCACGAGAAGGGTCAGGAGGATGCCCTGCAGCGGGAGGACGACGCCGAACAGGACCCAGACCGCGAGGCCCATGACGACGAGCTGGAACAGCACCCACACGATGTTCGTGAGCGTCGGCCCGAACAGGGGCACGAGACGCGACACGGGCGTGAGGAACACCGCCTCGAGCGACCCACGGATCTGCTCCTGCCGCAATGCCGTGCCCGGCCCCCACAGCAGCGCGCTCAGCCACATGTACATCGCGTAGCCCACGAAGACGAAGACCGTCACCCCGCTCGTGCCGGCCCGCGACGCGAACGCATCGAGGGCCTGCGGATCGCCGCCTCCCGAATAGGCCTGGCCCATGAGGACCCATACCGCCGGCAGCAGCACGGGCCAGAAGACCTGCCCGATGAGGTTGGCCGGGTAGCGGCGCAGCGTACGGAAGGACATCCGGCCGGCCGCGCCGAGCGCCCGGAGGTCCGCGGCCGCGAGCGCCATGTTCATTCCCGCAGCGCGCGGCCGGTGAGCGAGATGAAGACGTCCTCGAGCGACACCGGGACGACCTCGACGTGCTGGATCGTCGCGCCCTCGCTCCGGGCCGCGTCGAACGCCGCGGGAACGAACTCGCGGGCCGACGCGCAGTGCGCGGTCACGGCGAGGGTGCCGTTGTGGCGCTCGCTGCGGGCGATGACCGCGCTGTTCGCGAGCCGCGCAAGCATCGGCGCATCCTCACCTGAGGGCATGCCGATCTCGAGCGTCACGACGCCGTGGTCGATGATCGCGATGCGGTCGCAGAGCTGGTCGGCCTCCTCCATGTAGTGGGTCGTGAGGAGGACGGTGCGGCCCTGGCGCTTCAGCTCGCGCACGCGGTCGCGCAGGTCGCGCGCGGCCTGCGGGTCCAGGCCGACGGTCGGCTCGTCGAGGATCACGAGCGGCGGGTCCGGCAGGAGCGCCCGCGCGAGCGCCAGGCGCTGCCGCATGCCGGTCGAGTAGCGCTCCACGTAGTCGTCGGCGCGATCGGTGAGCTTCACCGCGACCAGTGCCGCGTCGATGCGCGCCTTCGCCTCCTTCGGCGGCACGTGGTAGAGCGCCGCGAAGTACTCGAGGTTCTCGCGCGCCGTGAGCTTCCAGTAGAGGCTGCGTTCGCCCGAGAGCATCGCGCCGAGGTTCCTGCGGATCTCGCGCGGGTCCTTCCGCACGTCGATGCCGAGGACGCGCGCCTCGCCGCTCGTCGGTTCGAGCAGGGTGGCGAGCATCCGGAGCGCCGTCGTCTTCCCCGCTCCGTTCGGCCCGAGGACGCCGAAGATCTCGCCGCGCTCGACGCGAAGGTCGATGCCATCGACGGCGACGAACTTCTGCCGCTTGTCGGGCTCGCGGCGGAGGCGCTGCCAGATCGTGCGACGGCCCTTCTCGAAGACCTTGGTGAGGCCCTTGACCTCGACCGCGGGTGACAGGCCCATTCGTACCTACTCGACGACGATCAGGACCCGGTCGTCACCATCGGCGATGTCGACGATCGGACCGGAGTGCGAGATGTGCCGGAGCACGTCGTCCAGGTCGATGCCGAACTTCGCGAGCTGCTCGCGCACGAGGCCGCTCGCCGCGATCTTCGTCTTGCCCATCCGGGCGATCCCGAGGGGGATCGCGATGTTCACCTTCGTCTTGCCGCCGGACGTGACCGTGATCCGCAGCGTCCGCCGGCCGAGGCCCGGAGGCATCGACGGATCGGGGGGGAACGGCGGCCGGCCGGGGCCGTGCGCGCTGCCCGGCCCGAAGGGCGCTTCAGGACGCACCTTCTCGTCGACGTCGCCGATCGCCTTGAGCAGCCGGTAGGCCTGCTCGGGATCGATCTTCCCGTCCGCGAGCAGTTTCAGGACCTGCTTCCCTTCTTCGCTCGGCATCAGCGTCCGCGACGCGCGTCGAGCTCGGCCGCGGCCGCATCGACGTCGACCTCGCCACGCGCCACGCGCGCGAGCAGGTCCTTGACGTCGACGGTCGCGGGCTCCGCCGGCGGTTCCATCGGCTCGGTCCGCTCGACGTCGTCCGGCTGCTCGGCCTGAGCGGCCGCCGAGGCTTCCGGCGCGCCACCCTCCGACGTGCGGAGCTCGAGATCGCCGCTCATGGTCTTGACCTTGACCTTCGTCTCGGCCGCCCCGATGACGACGTGCTTGTCCCGGCGCCCGGTGGCGTTCACGTCGCCACCCAGCTGGCTCTGGAGGTCGCCGCTCACGCTCACGAAGCGGATGTCATAGGAGCCGCCGCTCAGGCTGAGCTCCACGTCGCCGCTGATCGTCTTCACCCGGTGCTCGCGCGACTTGTCGAGCTCGCCGTCGATCTTGACCTCGCCGCTCACGGTGACGATGTCCGAGCCGTGCAGGCGCACGCGCTCGAAGCCGAGATC
>WNFM01240771.1_pt4 | contig 11145 bp, 10 predicted proteins | sample 5400271 | NCBI WGS metagenome assembly WNFM01 (sample SAMN13153352, study PRJNA577476) | soil metagenome | isolation source: 60 cm saprolite on Douglas fir-dominated hillslope | place: USA:California | collected 2013-09-17 | reverse complement strand
GACCTTTGGTTTGTTGATGCCGAGCGTCTTGAAATAGGCAGTGAGATCCTTGGCGCGAAAGCCGCCGCCCAGTTCGATGATCGCGATGCACTGGCCGCTGCCATCGAGCTTCGGCGGGAAATTGTAGAGCTTCGCGACCTGCAATGGCGTCATCGGCTTCGCCGCGTCGGCCCGCGGCCGGAAGCCTTTTTTCACCGGTCGCAGATGAAAGTGCGGCCGCGCCTGCGGGCGATTGTCCAGGCCGAACACGCCCTCGATAATCGCGGCGAGCTCCTTGGGGACGCTGATGGTCCCGGTGCGGCCACGAAACCGCTGCTTGCTTTTATTAACTTGGTACGACTTCAAGCGCACGCCGAAGGCGCTCTGCATTTCGGCGACCGTTCCCGACAACCGCACCGCGCGTTGCGAGACACTGCTCTGCACGATATCGAGCCCGTGTATGTTCGCAAAATTTTCGATTTTCTCGATATCCTCCGGATCGGCGCCATAAGCCTCGCGATATTGTTCGCGCGTTAGCGGCACGACACCGACGACGGGCGTACCGGCGCCCGCTTTGCGGCGCACGCGAATGGTGATTTCGACGCGCTCGGTCGGCGCAAGTTTTCCGATGGCGAGCTTCGCGTTTTTCGGTGCGCTTTTCTGACTGGAAGGCAGCGTGACGCGAGCGACGGGTTTTGTCTTGGTCATGGGTTGGGCTCCTTTTAAAAAGAAGTGAGGGTGGGAGAATCACTGCGGCTATTGCCGGATTCGATGGGTATGCAATGCGGCAGCGATGCCGTACAAAACATCAAACTATAGCTGCTAGCCATTGATGCCACCTTGCTGGGAATGCGTCGGTTGAGCAAGCGTTGAAACGCAATGCTCAAGTTACGCCCAAGACAAAATGAATAACCCACCCGAGCGGGTGGGTTGCTCACCGGACCGTATCGCGCGACGCCGATTGACTTGTGTAAGGCCGATGCCGCGCCTACAAAAAATCCGGCTTCATGCCAGGCTTTGATCGCGCCACGTATTTTCAATCGCGCGGGGCGAGGCGGCAGCTAAGATATTTGCTTAAGCAAATATCTTATGCGCCCCTCATGCGGCCGTTTTCTCGCCGCGCAACCCCGCCAGGTGCATTCCCGCTCGGCAAAATCCGTTTCATTTCCCACCCGGGCGGGTGGGGACAGATACTTGCGGCAGTCGCATCATTTCAATTCTTATCCGGCCAGAAAAAGAAAAAAACATCCGGGAATGGGGAACGCAATGACTGCCTGTGCAGCACCTGCGCATCTGAAGACCCGTGCAGCAGACGCGATATTGCGCCGCGCCGCCAAAACCCAACCCAGGGCCGATGAGAATTGGCGAACCCACGCGGTAAGCGCAAGCGCCGCGGCCGAGGCCGAATATCCCGCCATGAAGGCGACCGTCAATGCCGGTTGGCTCGGTGGCACCGCGACCGCCATCATGCTGGCCGTCGCCCTCACCCTGCATGCCCAGGGGACCGCGGAAGAGAGCAGATGTCTCGCCAGCAATCTGAAGCAGACTCTGAGGATGGGAAAAATCCCCAATATGAAAGACTGCGAATATAAGGGAGTTGCGATTGGCCTGCAGCTCGCCGATCACCCGGCCGATATAAATTTCAAACCATCCACATTTGCCGCCGGCAGGATTTTCGAGCAGAGCCCGGAAGCGGGGTCGGCATTACTGCCCGACAGCAGAATAAGCTTGTCTGTTTCGAATGGCATCGCGCCTGCCAACCCGAAGCAGAAGACAACGATGGGAGTTCCGGTTTCACCCCCGGTCGAACCAGCCGCACTATCGCAGGCTCCACCAGAAACAGCCAAAGAAGGTCCCACTAAGAAACCCGGTGCCTCCAAATCGGCTAACGTTTCCATCAACGCGAAATTAGCCCAACCAGAACCCTATGAGGTCGGTAAATTTCTCGAGTTTGTAGTCATTGTTCGCAACAACGGACCGTCAGCGGCAACACAGCTGAAGGTGAATTTCAGTACCACCAACCTGGCGAACTTGAGGATCTTACGTCCGGCAGATCAGTGTAAATGGCCTGTTTGCAAGATTCAAAATATGCCGGCCGGAGCCGGCGAAAAAATCCTCGTCTCCGCGCAGACTGACCATGTCGGCAAATTTGAATTTACCGCGTCTGTTTCTTTGGCTGAACCCGACCCCTCGCCAGCAGTCCGGCGCTCAACAGTCAGTAGTTTTGCCACCCAAGCCCCGTTGCCGTGGTTATGGATTGTGGCGGCCGGCGCCTTGCTGGCGGCGGCAATAACAATGGCCAGGGCCATCCGCAAATGGCGATGGCGAAGGCTGCTCAGAATAACGCCCTCGGTGGAACTGACCGGCAAATCGAGCGCCATGCCGATTGCGATGGCCGCACCGCCTCTGGGCCTGGACGCGCAACTCGAAATTGGCGAGGCCGCGCCGATCGGCCCGATACCCGTAAGCAAACTGGAGAAATCCGATGACAACTGAAACCGTATGCCAGATCAGCGAGCTGCTCCCCGGCAAGTTCGCGCACATGGATGAAATCGTGAAAAACCAACTGCAAGGTGAAACAGATTCCAGCGGCGCCGGCATCCCCGGCTTCGTCTGGGGCATCGTCAGCGCGAAAGCCGCGGAATCGATTCACGAGGTGCTCGGCTACGACGTCATGGGGCTGCTGGCGCTGGCCTGGTGCTCGGCGCACGAGCTTCAGGAATATACGGATATCTGCAAATACCCGCCGCGCAAGAAACTGACCGTGTTCCTCGGCGAACATAAAGTCGCGACCGAGGTGCACCCCATCATTTCCGTCTCCCTCGGCGCGGCCAAATTCCGGCCGCTGCGTTTCACCGTTGAGCTGGCCGCCGAGTTTCGCTCAGCCGAGCTGACCATACGCGACGGACACATCATCGCCGTCGGCGCCGGCGATTGCGCCGTCAGCGCGCAGTTGAAGTACAACGACATCAAGCTGCACAAATCGAAATCGCGAAACGTGAAATTCTCGGCGCCGATGCCGCTGGGTGCCCCCGGTTTGGCGATAGGCTGAACGTCGGAAGGTAATTTTGCCGGCACGCGGATGCGAGATACATGGGCCCCGGACTGCATCCGGGGCGACAATTTCCCTTAAGCACCCGTCATCCTGCTTGGGTCAAGTCAAGGCAGGTTAATTGCCCTCACCCTGGAATGCGCGTCATGTCCATGATCCAGTTGCATTCCCAGGTGCGGCCGCCGTCCGCCGAGAAGGCCTGCTCCCAGCGCGCGCTATCGGCGCCGATGTCCGACCATTTGTATTCGACCTTGATCGGCCGGCCGTCGAAGGTATCGTCGCCGGTGAAAATGCCGACGCCGTCGCGGAACCCGCCGACCACCGGCGGGGTGAGGTGGCCGGTGGCGGCATCGAGGCCGCCGGTCTGGTTGTCCAGCCAGTAGATGCTCCACTTGCCGGTCACCGGGCTGAAGACGCGGAACGACATGCCGACGAAGCCGGGCCGCCATTCGCGGGCGATGAAATCGTCGTAATTGCCGATGCCGCCGGGCAGCTTGCGCGCGTGGCCAACAGCTTCAAAGGTTTCCCAGTCGGTGCAGCCGGCCAGGCGCTTGACCAGACGCCGGTTGCGGATGAGCCAGTGGCCCATGTAAAAATCGAAATCGCCGGCGCCGTTGGTGTCTATCGTTGCGGGTCTGCTAGTCATATCCGGTCCTTGTGCCTTTCTTGTGCCTTGTGTACAGGTTAAGTCTTGCGGCCGCCCCGGCGGCAAAATGTGACCGCACTCAGCGCAACTGCGATCGTGCCGTCGGCTCCAGCATCAGGCGCTCGGGCGGCGATTTGAGCTGCTGCAGCAATGCCGGCAGCACCTGCCCTTGCCATTGTTTCGATTGCGCGAGGCGGCGTTCATGTTCTTGAAACTGCGTGGCATTATCGAAACGCGCGAACCAGATCAGCACATGCTCGCCCACGCGCACCGGCAGCCTGGGAAAATTGTTTCCCGCAGGCTCGCTCTGGAACGCCGCGATGGGTGCAGCCCCGGCTGCGGTCATCGCCGGCTTCACTTCCTGCTCGAAGAAGCGAATGAAATCCGCACCAAGCGGCGCGTGCAGATAGTAGATCGTCGCCACCACGCGCGCATCCGCGCGCGCGACGGCGCCCACCGGCGCGCGGGCCGGCATGCCGGCTGCAAAGCCCGAGCCCGCCGCTAGCGGGCGCAGCAGCAATACATTCGAGGCATCGATCATCGTCGGGTTGGCGGTGTCGCGATGCGCCTGCCAGACCGGCCCGTCGTAAAACGCCGTCAGGGCCGCGCCGCGCGCCGGCATATCGGCAAAGCCGCGCATCCAGACGAAGCGATCCGGATTATCGGCATCGCGAAACTGGCCGACGATATGCATGCCCACCGCCTCCTGCGATTCTATGAACTCACGGTCGAACAGATCGATTAGCACATCGCGCTTGCCGGGGTAAAGCGTGTATTGCCGCAACTCGATGACGGCGCAGCAGGAATCGTTGCCGCCCCTGTCGGGATTTACTGCCATGGAAACTCCTGGGTAAGTGAAAGCGAGGGCCGCCGCCAGACAGGCTGCAGCCAGGGAAAGTTTTGGAAGCATCTGGCGGCGCCGCATCATCCGCCGCTTCAAGCCGCCGCCCGGGGACGATCGCGCAACCCGTCGATGGTGGCCTCGTCGACCACGATGACGATGGTGGCGTAGCTGTCGATGCAATCCAGGATTGCCTCACGCGGGCCGTCGCGCCAGGCGCTGCTGCCATAGAAGGCCAGCTGGCTGGCATCGCGTTCGGCGGCGTCGGCATAGGCGCGAATCAGGTAATAGGCATTCTCGTCGGCGAGCGAAGCCCGCATCGCCACCACATCGGTGCCGTGCCGCAGGAGCATGGGCCGCACCTCGGCATTGGCGATGCGGTCGAATTCGACGCATCGCTGCGGTTTCAGGTTATAGCTGCGGATTTCGATGATGCGCGGCATGTTCGCCTCTCCGATTGTTGGGCGGTATGATTGAAGGCATATGCTATGGCCTTCGCGACGATTGCGACACCGCAATTCCAAGGCAATTTACGCCTTCGCCTTTATTTTCCAAACCGTTTTAGCGAAATCACATTAATGTTCGAACTCGACGCCCACGACCAGAAAATTCTCGCCCTGCTGCAGGAAAACGCCCGCCTCAGCTTCACCGAAATCGGCCGCCGGGTGCACCTCACCGCGCCCGCCGTCACCGAGCGCGTAAAACGTCTGGAGGAAGCCGGCATCATCACCGGCTACGGGGCGCGCATCAATCTGCGCAAGCTGGGCTACAGCTTCGAGGCCTTCGTGCAGGTCACCGTCGAATCGCATGCGGCGCTCGACGCCTGGGCGGAATCGCATGCAGAGCTGCTGTCCCTGCACGCCACCACCGGCAGCCATTGCGCGATCATGCGGCTCGGCCTCACTTCGCCCGAGCATTTGCAGGCGCTGCTGGAATCGCTGGGCGAAATCGGCCGGACCACGACCTCGATGGTGCTGTCGTCGACGTTCGAGGATCGCAAACGCATACCGGGCGCCTATCTGAAGACCGCGAAGTGAAGGCGATCTTTCACTGCCGTTCGGTCTCGCCGTTTCTCATCCGGTTCATCGTCATGGCGATGCTGGGCGGCGCGGCCCTTTCCAACGCCGCCGCGCAAAGCGGCGATGCCGGCAACGACAAGCCCGCCAACAAGCTCACTCTCGGCGGCTACCATTTTGCCGACAGCGGCAATGCCGGCGATATCAACTGGCGGCACAGCAATGATTTCGGCGACACCTGGCTGGGCTACTACCATTCCGCGGCGCGCGAGGAGCATCAGGGCCGCGCCGGCTGGGACAACACCTTTACCTTCGATGCGCTGCGCGTCACGCCGGCCGCGCAGATCGCCTCGCGCGGCTACCTCAATGGCAGCGTGAATGTCGAAACCGGCGACACCTGGTTTATCGGCGCCGGCTTCGGCCGCACCAATCTCAGGCCCAACTGGAACCTGAATTTCGACCCCAACGATTCATGGGCCGTCTCCGGCGGCTGGCGCGGCGACGGTCGCTCATTCGCCCTGCAATGGATCCGCGACGATCGCGAGAACCCGGATGAGCGCCATCTTCATGCGATCTATCGCCAGGCGCTGGCGGGCGGCCAGCGTGCGACCCTGGATATCCTGCACAAGCGCGGCCTGGTCGACGGCGCATCGATCCACAAAACCGGCGTGAGCTTCACCTACGACTGGCCGCGTTATTTTGTGCGCCTGGCTTACGACCCCAAAGTGAATTTCACCCCTGAAGATATGTGGCGGCTGGCGGTGGGGACGCGGTTTTAGGTCTTGTTGTCTGCGGCATCCAACGCACCAAGCGAAGAGTGCTGCGATACCGGCTCTTTCCGCTGGCCGGTCCGGGCGCCCATTTTGGAAACACAAAAAATAACGCTGTCATCCCGGCGCAAGCCGAGATCCAATTTTGGGGCTACGCAGGTGCGACCCAAATTGGGCCCCGGACTAAATCCGGGGCGACAACTCTGGAATTGCGCGCACCTCAAACGCCGGCACATTCCACAATCAGAAACGCAGAACGCCATTTGGCGCGGCTTTCCGGGCATTTTTTCCCGGAAAGCCGCGCCAGTGCTTGAGTTTCACTTTCGCGCTTGAGAATGAGAACGATCAGCCTTTCCAGTGCGGCGGATAGGTCTTGTCGAAATACGGCAGCGATTGAATGCGCTTCATCCACGCCTTCAACTTGGGCGGCATCAGGCTGAGCAGATCGTGGCCGGGCTTGCGGCTGTCGATGCGGCCGAGGAAGGCCACATAGGGATAGAGCGTGAAATCGGTCGCGCCGAGTTGCTTGCCGGCGAGGTAGTCTTGGTCGAGCCAGCCTTCGATGATCGCCAGTTGCGCGCCCATCGCTTTCTTCCACTCCGCAATCGCCGCCAGATCGGGCCCCTTGTCCCCGGCGCCGAACACCAGATCGAAAATCTGGCCGTTCAGCGGATCGATATGCGACAGCACCTCGGCGGCACGGCGGCGCGCGATGGCGCGGGCCTGCACATCCTTCGGCCATAGCGGCGCGCCGCTGTCCGGATAGCGGTCTTCCAGGTATTCGAGGATGGCGCTGGATTCGTACATGGCGAAACCGTTGTCCACCAGGGCCGGCACCTGCTGGCGCGGATTGATGGCGAGGTATTCGGCGGTTTTCAGATCGCCGCCGTCGAAGGACATGCGCTTGGCCTCGTAAGGCAGTTTTTTGTGCTCGAGCGCGAGCCAGGTTTTCCAGGCATAGGGAGAGCCGGAACCGAAATAGAAGATGATGGCTTGTGACATGGCTTGATCCTCGACGTTAATGAGTGTGTTTGAGTATGTGAATATGTTGACCCGGATTCTAAATGAGTGGGGGCCGGCCGTATTCAAGGGCGTGCGCGGATAATTATCTCTCCGCGCAGGGTTCTCCTTCACCACCTCCGACTCACCCGAGGTAAGGACAGCACTCGAATTGCCCCGGCTCACCACCGCCGGCGCCGGCGGCCGCCCCGAAGGCGTCCGGTCGCATCAACCCATCGTCGACCCGGGCCGCATTATTTCTTCCCGGTCTTGGCTTTGGCTTTGTCTTTATCCTTGGGCTTCCACAGCGGCAGCGAGGGGTTGTCCTTCACTTTTGCCGCCAGTTCGCCAAGATTGTTCGCTGGGACGACGAGGTTTTTAGAAGCCCCCAATCACCGATCCGGATGACCGAAAGATCGCTACACCAGTAATTGTTCCCACAGCTTCCGACGATAATTGGCACTCTCAGGCCCAACGCCAAACACCCTTGCCGCCGTTTCAAGGCCGAGGCGACGATAGCTTTCCCACTGCGCTTCGTCATAAAACTGGTCCGCCGTGGGCTGCTGCGGAAAATCGGGGTTGGTCGAGTGATATTGCCGCAGGTCCAGCGCCGACGAAGACAGCAAGTGCGGCTTGAGCACGACGATGTGGGAAATCAGGTCGCGCCTGCCGGGTTCTTCCGGGCGCGGCAAATACACCTTCAGCAGCAATGCACACTTGCTCACATCGGCGGCGCGTAAATCACCGGTCGAATCGTCGCCCGTTATGGCGTGGAATTCTTCCGGTGTGCCGAACACCTGGTCCAGCCGATCCTCCATCGGGATCGCCGGATTTTCTCTGGCGATATCGCGATCGACTTCAATCTCGATGCCGAAATCGATCCGCACCAGCCGGATCAGGTTGGCCACATCCTCAAACTCGTATTTCGGATCGCAGCCGCAATCGCACAGCACGATCAGCCGCACATTGCGTCCGGGCCGCAGCAATTCGTAGACGGCGGTATTTTCGAAATGGCCGCCGTCGGAAAGATATTGCAGCGGCCGGCGCGTGCCGTAGAACGATGCGAACAATTCATCCGACAAATAGGCATGCGTTTTGAACGCCCTGCGAATATGCCTGGAAAAGTCGTCCAGGTCGTCGCTGTATTTGCCGAGCCCCGAACGCCACCAGCGTCCCAGGCGAACATTGGCCAGGCCCATCAGCAAGGAATAGCCGAGGGTGGTCCGGCGCCCGAGACCGGTCGAGAATGCCGCGCCCGACACCCCGACCCACTCGCCGATGGTCAGTTCCTCGTAGAGCTCGCCGCGTTTTGCCGTCGGCGGGAAATTGCAGAACTCGCCGTCGAGCGAAAACCCGCCGGGCAATATCGCCAGGGGCTTGCCCTTGCGGTCGCGCTGCACCAGCTGCTCGCCGGGATCATTGTTCTGGTTGACGCAGACATTGATGATGTGGATCGGCATCAAGGCGTTTTTGTAATACTCGTCATGGCTCACCTGATCGCCGGGGATCGGTTCCGCAACGCTGCGAAACCCGGCATTTGCGGTCATGAAGCGCACACCATTGCTGGCGCCGAGATAAGCGCGTGTCAGCCGCGCGCTATACAACCCCTGCAGCGTCGACAGGTTCAGAAAACCGGGGAACTGGCTGCTCAACCAGGTAAGACCGAACGCCAGCCCGGCCGTGATCAGCAACACGGCAAGCATCTCGCGATGCGCTGCTGCATTGCTGAGGAGTTCGAGATAGGGCTCAGATCCCTGCCATTGCACCCATTGCAGCAGCATCGCCCAGAACAGGGCCACCAGAAACAACAGGGCCACACCGGCGACGGAAATGATCGCGCCCAGCGGAATCTTGCTCAGCCAGCCTTCGCGTTCTTTTTCCGCAAAGGCGGTTGCGAAATGCCGCGCCAGCCAGACAATGGCGCCGATGACGGCGGTGGAGCTCAGCCAGCCCTGCGCCTGGTACAGATTGGCATACAGCGATTGGCTGGCGGTATCGACCGCGGCCAACAAGACGATCGCCAGCAGGCACAGCAGGCCGTTGGCGAGCGCGCGCGTCAGCGTAACCCTTTGGTCGGTAATCATGGCCGGTCCATAGGCGTTGTATGTGGTCTGGTAATGCCACAGCGAGCCCAACATCGCCAGCAATCCCGCCATCTCCAAGGCCAAAATCACCCGCAGCCACTGGGCATCGAGCAAGTAGCCCCCACACACGCCGAGCCCGAACAAAATCAAGCCGCTCAGCGCAGTTGCCATTGGTGCCAGGGTGCTCCATTTGGAAGGATCGGAAACGCTGCCGCCGGGCGGCGGCTGAGTCAACCAGAATGCCAGCGCCGCCGGGATCAGCCACAGGCCGAACAAGGGCAGCAGCAACCACCAGATGGGGCTCCACCAGATCACGAATTCTTCAACTTCCACCACATCTTTCAGTTGCTGGTACTCGAATTCCCGATAACTCCAGCCACCCGGGAACTCCGGCAGCCAATCGAACAGCAGACCGCGCGTGACGGCAATAAGCGCAAACGCCGTCAACAAGGCGGTGCCGATCACGTAATGCACCGCAAACCAGTTTCGAATCGTCAGGGCCACGGCGTAGACCAGATCGCCCGAACCGGATGGCGCCATATAGCGGCCGTTCTCGCGCAACCAGGCCAGCGGGCCCTCCCCCGGCTCCTGGGCGTTGAACATGACGTTGCTGCGCAAGCGGCCCGGCGGCTCGGCCTCAAACACCTTGTAGGCCTGAATCGCCAGGTCGCGATCATTCAACTGCTTTTGCGGGTTCAGCCGGCAATCCGCAAACAGGCTGCCGAAAAAACTGCCGCAGTAACCGCCGCCGCTGACCGTCGACACATAGTCGAACTGCGGCAACAGACTCTCGGCGCTGTTTTTTGGCGGGCCGTTCACCACCCCCGCTTGCGGAACAGGCGGCGCCGCTTTTGCCAGGCCCTGCAGTACGCCGAGACAAAAGGTGGCGCTGCGAATCCCCCCGCCGGAAAAGGCCAGCGCCCATTCCGCTTGCCGGTGAGCTTCCGGGCGCGGGATTTGCATGGTCGACCGCCGCAATTTTGCGCGGTCCTGCTCGTCCGATATCGTTGGCGGCAGCGGTACTGCCTGGGCCTGAGCCGCCGCACTTGGCTCCTCGTGCGGCTCCCCGGTTTGCGTTCGAAGGTCAGAGGCGTCAGAAGACATGGCGTTTCCTTTCGCAACAACGTCGGGAAATATTCGGCAGGCAATCGCGGCATGGTCACGCGGGTGCAGTCCGAATCCAGCCTGCGTAATTTTTTAACGGCCTGGCGCGGTGGCCGCGTGATTGATCCCGGACGGCACTGACAGTCTTCGCTCATCCCGAATCGATAGGCAAGAAATTTCAACGCCGCAATGAACAAACCCACCTGCGAGGGTGGGTAAATTGATCCCAAAAGATCAGGCTGCCGATGATTGCCTGAACGAATGTATTGCGGGGAAATGACGCTGTCGGGATGGCCCCGCTGGACAGCCGCGTCGCAACGATTTATTTCAAGCCGGGCTTGTTTGAGGGCCCGAATTTCCAGCCTCCAGCCAACCTCTTGGCAGCCGTTTGCAGAAAACGCAGAACGCCATTCGGCGCGGTTCTCCAGGCAAAAATGCCCCGGAAGGCGCGCCAATGCTGGACTTTCAAATTTCGTTCGGCTATTTCTTCTTGTCACGCGGCGGAGCATGCGGCTGCGTGGCGGACGAAGGATCGCTGGCTGGAAAGCTTTCATCGCTCGCTTCGTCGATCAGCCATTCCTCATGGGCCGGGTCCGCGGGACTGGGGTGCGGCGGCAATTTGGTGCCTTGCGGTTTCGGCGTGGCGGGGTTTTT
>WNFM01192521.1_pt1 | contig 11145 bp, 8 predicted proteins | sample 5400271 | NCBI WGS metagenome assembly WNFM01 (sample SAMN13153352, study PRJNA577476) | soil metagenome | isolation source: 60 cm saprolite on Douglas fir-dominated hillslope | place: USA:California | collected 2013-09-17 | reverse complement strand
GCTGCACGGCGTCAATGGATAAGGTACGGATGGTGTTGATGCAAAGTTGGTCCAACGTTTGCTGGGGTACAGCGGTTTGCTGGCTCACAGAGACTCCTTTGATGGAAAAACGGGATGCCCACGGAAGAGGGACGATGGCCGGGGACACCGCTCGGCAGGAAGCGGGGGCATTGTACTGCAAAAACCGGCGAAATGGCGTACCTCTTAATTCTGAGTACCTGGGCGGGATGCACCGTCCGGCAACTGTATCACAACACGGAAACTGTGATGAACCAGGAGGAAAAAAGTTACGTTTTGGAAGAAAATCGGGATCAGGGGGAGGGGATTTTGCGGAGAGAGACGAGATCGGTTTCAACGGGGACGCCTTTGGCAATTTTCACGTGAAGCAGAGCCTCAAAGGGCTTGAGTCCGCCGGTGTCGGATACGGAGAGGCGCAGGAGGAGTTCCTGAACGGATTTTTCGCGACAGGCGTACTCGACGGCGCCCTGGGTGCCAAACGTGGTGGTACCCGCGATGATCATGACGGAACGCGAAGGGTTTAGACCGGGGATGGAAGCGACCAGGGCGTAGTCTTCGGCGAGGGGGGCATCGGACGGTGAGGCGAGATAATATTTTTGTTCGCCGGGCTGGGGATGGACGTTAAACACAGCAAGGTCGCCTTTACGAGGCCCTTCGGACACACGCTGGAAAATAAATTCGCGGGTACCGGGAATTTCAAGGAGGTTGAGATTTTCGGAGGGTGAGCCGACGAAGATCAAGTCGGTATTCTGCGCGTCGTCGAGGGAAAAGAGGCTGCCGCGTTTCACACGAAGGTTCCGATGCAGCAAGCCGAAGACCTGATCGAGGCTGTGGACGGCGATTACTTCGCCGACACCAGTGTAGTGATCCCAGATGGCGGTTTTCTGATCGTGCGTGGAATTGTAATAGCGCATGCCGATTTCCGGGCGGCCGACGAATGCGGCGTTGCTGAAGACGACCCACGGTTCTTCGGGGCCGGTGAGGAAAGGTTTCCAGAAACTCTCAAAGGCTGCGGGTGCGGGCTTGGCATCGCCGGCAAAGGCGCTGGGAGTGGTCTTTCGAGTCAGGAAAAGAGCCAAGAGCGAGCCAGCCAAGAGCAGGGAAAGGACAACTACGGCGAGGAGCCAGGAGCGGGGACCCTGATCGTTGATCGGGTGAGCGGGCTCTGGAAAAGAGTGAGCGTGGCGGTCAGATTTTGAACTGGCATCCTTTTTGTGGAACGCGAGGGTGTAGGTGCCTTTGGGAAACTCGATGCGAACGTGGTCTTCGGCGCCTTCGCCAGCATAATATTCCGCAAGCTTGGAGCGAAGGCGGCCAGCCTGCACGCGGACCATGGAATCGACAGCAGGGTCGAAATCCGGCGGGCGGCCGAACTCCTCAGTAGCAATCTGGTATTCCTTGACAGGAGTGCCGGGGTGTTCGATGGCGTGGTGCGCGAGATAACGCAGAAGCTTGCATAAGGATTCCGAACCGTGAAGGACAGCGCTGGCTGCAACCTTCTCGACTTGGCGTAGGTGTTGCTCCTTATCCGGCATACTACCCCTGTAACGGAAGAAGAATCTGTTTGTAACAAAGTAACAAAGGGTGGAACTGACTGCAAGAGAAGAGGTTTTGATTGTAACAGTATCAAACGTGGCGAGACTTCTTTAAATAGCTCGCATTTGAAAAATTGATGCTCAATAAGGGTGCAGTTTCTCGTATCGGGTGGCCAATCTCAGCAGATAAGAATGTTCCAAATTCGGGATCCGAGGTCAGGAATCTCGTTCTAACGCAAGTCGAGAGGCGTTCGGGGATAGAACCGCCCAGTGGCAGGGTGTGTGCGGGTGTGAACAAACTCGGTTGAGCGAAGAAAAGGGGCATCGAATGAAGACGAAATGGATGGGGAATTGGGCGGTGGTTCTGTTGATGGTGCTTTCGACGGCGGCGGCCTGTCTGGCTCAGAGTGACACGGCGCGCCTGCAGGGGACGGTGACGGATCCGCAGGGGAATGCGGTCAGCGGGGCTGCGGTGAATGTGACGAGCGTGGAAACCGGACGGCTGTCTACCGCGACAACTAACGAGTTGGGATACTACACAGTGGCGGCGCTGCCGCCAGGCAATTACCGGGTGGACATTGCCCAAAAGGGATTCAAGAAGGTTACGCGGACGCTGGAGCTGCAGGTGGCGCAGTTGGGCGTTGCGGATTTTCAACTGGCGGTGGGAGAAGTAACGGAAACGATCACGGTGGAGGCAGGATCGCCGGTGATCAACGCCCAGGACTCGGCGCTGGGTACCGTGGTCGAGGCTAAGCAGATCGAGGAGCTACCACTGAATGGCCGCAATTTCACGCAGCTTGCTACGCTGGTACCGGGGGTCATTAGAGGTAGTGGCAACGCCACGGGTGCAAACGGCAACGCGGAGACCTACCGGTATAGTCAGGAAGGTGGCGCATCACTGGTCGTCAACGGGATTCGCGCACAAGCGAACAACTTCATTCTCGATGGAATTGATAACAATGAAACGCTGGTGAACTCGATTGTGCTTTTTCCGCCCGCCGATGCCATCGATGAATTCAAAGTACAAACGAACATCGCGCCCGCACAGTACGGCCGGGCCCATTAAGTCGGGTACCAACGACTACCATGGCAGCCTCTTCTGGTTCAATCGCAACAAAGCCTTGAACGCCGAAAATTTCTTCACCAGTCCGCACACGCCCACACCGAGTTTCGTGCGCAATCAGTTCGGTTTTACAGTGGGCGGACCCGTGATCAAAAACAAGCTCTTTCTTTTTGGAGATTATCAGGGATTGCGGCAAAACGTACCCAGCGGACCCGCGTACTCGACCGTCCCCACTGACGCAATGCGTGGAACTGGAACCGCGGCTCCTGGAGAAGCGGACTTTTCGGCACTGCTCGATCCTACAATGACCGCCGGACTCGACCTGTCGGCGACAGGCGGCGTCATTTACGATCCGTCGACGGACGGAACAGTGTGCACTCCGATAGGCCAGCCGAATGCAAACTGCCCAGCGACCAATCCGAATGGCGCCAAACAATTCATGGGTACTGGCGCCCAGCCAAACGTCATTCCGGCGGACCGCTTAAACCCTGTGGCTCTGGCGTACATCAACGCTTTTCCGGAGCCGAATTGCACGCCGGCCCAAGATCCCAACAACTGCTTCCCCATCAAACACAATTTCAAGATCAACCGGACGGTAATCGAAAACTGGGACGACTTTGACATCCGCGGGGATTACATCCTCGACCCGAAGAATGCTCTATTTGTCCGCTTCAGCCGCGGCCATTCAGACCAGACCAACACGACTTCGCTGGGCATTCTTCCTTCGGGCTTTGGCTCCGGAACGAATTTCAACTATCCCACGGGCGCTTCGGTTGGCTTCACGTCAACCCTGAGTTCGACGCTCATCAACGAGTTCCGTAGCGGCTATGTCCGGACCAAATACGGATACGAACCCCCCTTGAGCAGTACCCCTTGGTGCACAAAGTTCGGCATCCCAAATTGCTATTCGATTGTGTCGGGCGGCATCGCGTTGATCGGCGCGTACGCGCAGCAAATTGAGTACACCGGAGATTTCGGACCTTACTTGGTGCCACAGACTGGTTTTAATTTCAACGACACCCTCACGTGGACCAAGGGTAGGCACACGGTGAAGGTCGGAGGCACCATCCTTCGCCGCGAACTGAATCTCTTCCGCCCCAAATATGGCAAAGGAGGTTTCCGGCCGTCCGGAAATGGCAGCGGGGGTTGCTGCAATGGGGGCCAGGGACATGTGGACACAGGATACGAGGTTTCCGATTTGCTCGCGGGTTTCGTGGACGACTATGAACACGGCACGCCCTTCGGTTCGGTCGGAACTCGGACTTGGGAGAACGGTTTCTTTGCACAAGACGACTTCCGTGTTACGCGCCGCCTGACATTGAACCTGGGACTCCGCTATGACGTTCTCACTTGGCCGGTCGAGGTGCAAAATCGCCAGGCCAATTTTGATCTGGTCACGGGCGCCTTGGTAGTGGCTGGGAGCAATGGCGCGCCCAGAACGCTATGACCTGCTGGGTGACGGGAAGACCGTGCTGCGTGGCGGCTACGGCTTGTTCTACTTCATCGACCGCGGGGGGATTGACAATCAGTTGGCACAAAATCCTCCGTTTGCTGGGGTACAGACGGTTACGTATAAACAAGGGGCTCGGGTCACGCTTTCGGGCTCACTGCCTTGCGAGCCGACTTGCACACCGGCGCAGCTTATCTCTACGAACGCCACAGGCCCATTGCCGACGGGAGTCTTGACGAATTTTGACTTGTCCACACCAACAGGTGTGAGCGTGGTAGGAATTCTACCCAGCAATGTGACGCCCATGGTTTCCGAGTGGAACTTGCAAATACAGCACCAAGTAGGCACCAATCAGTCCGTGAGCATCGCCTATGTAGGGACGCATGGGGCGCATCTTGTGCGGAATTACAATGCCAACCAGACTTTGTTCAATACCGGTGGGAACCTTTATCCGAATTTGGGCAGTATCGATATTCAAGACACGCGCGGCAAGTCGGACTATCACGCCTTGCAGTTTGAGTACCAACACCGTTTGTCCCACGGCTTGACCGTTACGGGCGCGTTTACGTGGTCGAAGACACTGGATGACGGCTTTGGAAATCTGGATGCCGGCGGCGGCAATGTGCCGCAGTTGTATACTGACTACGGGATCGAGCGTGGCCTATCCAACCAGGACGTTGACTATGTCCTGTCCGCCAGCGCGTTGTATGAGCTGCCCTTTGGCCGTGGAAAACGCTGGGGCGGAGACGTAAGCCGGTGGGTTGACTACGCGATCGGGGGTTGGCAATTGAACGGCATCTACTCGCTGCAGGGAGGCACGCCGTTCAGCATTACCGCCAGCGGCAATCCCAGTACGGCTCGCGCCGACCGAGCAGGTAAGATCAGCGTGAGCCCGGGAAACATCCCGAGCTACGTCGGCGAGACGTTCGCGCTTTGCAATCCGAGTTTGCCCTTGCAGCCAGATCCCAACAAGCCGAACTACAATCCGAACTACCCTGTGGGGCCCTTCCTCTTCCCCGCCAGTTCAGCACCAAATACTTGTCTCAATGATGCGACCAAGGTGGTATCTCCGGGGGGCGTTTACCTTGCCCCGGGCACCGCGGGCCGTGATATTGTGCGCGGACCTGGATTTTCCAACATTGACTTCGCTCTGTTCAAGAATTTCCCGGTCACCGAGCACATAAAAGGGCAGTTCCGCGTCCAAACGTATAACCTAACCAATACGCCGCACTTCAGCAATCCGGCGGATACGAACCTTAATGACCACCAGATCGGACGGATCAACAGCGTTCTAACCAATAGTTGGCGACAGGTTGAACTGGCCTTGCGTTTTACTTTCTAACCCGAACACCCCGGGAGGGAGGCGGAGTAATGCTCCGCCTCTTCTCTTTTTTTAAACTTGAAATCTTTGGGAGAGGGTACGTCCTTGCTGCCTAATAAATGGTTGCTCGCTCTTGTTGTGCTTGGATTGGGGCTTACTACGCGGAGTTCGGCACAGAATGCGCCCGGTGCGCCGGGGGCGATGCCGACGTGGACGGCAGGAAGCAAAGAAGCGGTGGGCACGGCGACGTCCACTCAGTCGCATGTTTGGTTCACACTGGAAGGTGGGATTCTGACGGAGGTGTATTACCCGCGGCTGGACACGGCGAATTTGCGGACGCTGGAATTTGCGGTGAGCGATGGGAAGACGACATGGGCGGAGTCGAAGGATTTGAAGCATTCGCTGGAGCGATTGAACAACGATGCGCTGCTGTACCGGCAGACGAGCAGCGAACCGAGCGGGAAATTCAAAATTCAGAAAACATACGTAAGCGATCCTCAGCGGGATGCGGTGCTGATCGAGGTTACGCTAGCGGCGCCGGCAGGGTACGAATTGTATGTCCTGGCGGATCCCTCCTTGAAGAACAGCGGGTATGGCGACACGGGATTTACGCAGGATGGGGCGCTGGTTACACAGAAGGAAGATGTGGCGTGCGCGTTGATGGGCGCGCCGGGATTTACTGAGGCGAGCAGCGGATTTGCGGGGAAGAGCGACGGCTACACGGATTTGCTACTGCACCATAAGCTGACTTGGAAATATGCGCGGGCGGAGAAGGGAAACGTGTTTCAGGCGGCGAAGCTGGGTGGGGCGGGGAATTACACAGTGGCGCTGGGATTTGGGGCAGATGCGGCGGCGGCGATTGATGTGGCGAAGAAATCGTTGGGGCGTAAGTTCGCGCAGATCAGCAGCGAATATGTCGCAGGTTGGCGGGAATATGTGAAGGGGCTGCGCAAGGTGGACGCGCGCTACGAGAACGAGTTTCAGCTTGCGGCGATGGTGCTGAAGGCCCACGAAGACAAAACATATCGCGGGGCAATGATCGCTTCGATGACGATTCCGTGGGGATTTGCGGCGAAATCCGACACGGCCGGTGTTGGCGGGTACCACCTGGTGTGGGCGCGAGACCTTTATGAAGTGGCGACCGGGTTGATGGCGGCGGGCGATCGCGCGGCGGCGGATCGCGCTCTGACCTATTTATATACGGTGCAGCAGAAGTCGGACGGGGGATTCCCGCAGAACAGCTGGCTGGATGGGCGGGCCTACTGGACGGCGCTGCAGATGGACGAAGTCTCCTATCCGATGGTGCTGGCGTGGCAGTTGGGGCGGACGGACGCCGAGACCTGGACGAAGCATGTGCGGCCAGAGGCCGAGTTCGTGATGTCGCACGGGCCGGTGACGCAGCAGGAACGCTGGGAAGAGGTGGGAGGCTATTCGCCTTCGACGATTGCGGCGGAGATTGCGGGGCTGGTGTGTGCTTCGGACATTGCGCGAAAGAATGGCGCGACCGAGGATGCCGATCGCTATATGAAGACCGCGGATGATTGGGCGGCGCATATCGAGACGTGGATGGTGACGACGACGGGACACTTGGGCAAAGGCGCAGGAGAGCCGGGATACTACATCCGGATTGATAACAACACCGATCCGAATGATGGATTCAAGCTGGACACCCGGAATGGCGGCGGCGTTTGGGATGAACGCGACGTGGTGGACGCCGGGTTCCTGGAATTTGTGCGGCTGGGAATTCGTCCGGCGAACGATCCAATCATCCAGCATTCTGTAGAGATTGTGGATGGCGCGATTCGCGTGGAGACGCCGAACGGGCCATCGTTCTACCGCTACAGCCATGATGGGTACGGCGAAACTTATTTTGGCGGGCCGTGGCAGGGAGAAGGCATCGGGCGAATCTGGCCGATTTTTACCGGGGAGCGCGGCGAGTATGAAATTGCCGCGGGACACGACCCGACACCGTATTTGACGGCGATGCTGCGTTTCGCGAATGAGGGTGGAATGATTCCGGAACAGGTCTGGGAGCAGGCGGAGCCGACGCGCGCGGGATTTGTATTTGGACGCGGAACGGGCAGCGCGACGCCGCTGGCCTGGAGCATGGCGCAGTTCCTGCGGCTTGTGGTGTGCGCAGAAGAAAAAAAGATTGTGGAGACGCCTGCCGTGGTGGCGAACCATTTCTTGAAGAGCAGGAAGTAGGCTGCGACTGCGGTATGGCGAAGCCTACGCTGGTTAGCGTTGCGGGTTGCAGGAAGCCGGCGCGTTGGTTAAATTTGTAAAGCCAGCGCCCGGGTGGCGGAATGGCAGACGCTGAGGACTTAAAATCCTCCGGGGATTTTTCCTCATGTGGGTTCGACTCCCACCCCGGGCACCATTTCACTTCTTTACGTCGCGTGTGGTCCCGGTTCCGCCGGGATTTCGGCTGTGGCCCCGGATGACCGCAAAGCCCCTCAAGTTCGGCTTCTCCTGGCATCATTTGTTGCGACGCCTGTAGAAAATACACCCACGTTGTTTCCTCTCCTCAAACTGTGTTTGATTATCATGAAATACGCGTGAAATGGGGCGTTTACGCACGTTGGATTCAAAGTTCGAGTAGCTTTGAGAAGCGGAATGATTTGCTGTAGGTGCCCAAGTGCGGGCAGGCAGCCTGAACCCGGCATTTAGATAAGTATCTAACTCTTGCCCCTCTGCATCCAAAAATAATCGGTCTTTCCAGGAGCGCCCAGGCGGCTGTTCCTGGTGCCGAGGTGGTCGCCCGACCCGAAACTGAGTGGGAAAGAATAGAAAAATTTTCAGGAGGCCGAGGGGTATGTACAGGCCAGAGCAGGGATTCGAGACGAGCAGGACCTCAAGTCGCGGGGCATCACGGCCCGCGAATTTTGTTTCAGTTGCAGCACCGTTGGCATTACTGGCGCTCTTGATCGGCGGATGTGATACGAAATCCGCCCCGATGACGAAGGCTCCGGCGCCACAGGTGACCGTGGCGAAGGTGGAGTGCAAAGCGGTGATCGAGAGCGACGAGTTTACGGGCCGTCTGGAGGCGGTGGACCACGTGGAGATTCGTCCGCGTGTTTCAGGGCAACTGGACAGCGTTCACTTTCAGGAAGGCGCGATCGTGCAGAAGGGGGAACTGCTGTTCACGATTGACCCGCGGCCGTTTCAGGCGGAGGTGGATCGCTTGAAGGCGGAACTGGAGCGGGCGAAGGCGCAGTTGGCGCGAAGCCAGAGCGATTTTGCGCGCGCGGAGCGGCTGCACAACAACAATGGAATGTCGGTGGAAGAATACGACCGGCGGAATTCGGCGCGGGCGGAGGCTGAGGCGCAGGTGGCGTCGGTGGAGGCTTCGTTGCGCGGCGCGGAATTGAATCTGGAATTTACGCACATTGTTTCACCGATTACGGGTCGAGTGAGCCGGGCGGAAGTGACACGAGGGAATCTGGTGACGAGCGGAGGCGGTGGGCCAGCGACTTTGCTAACGACAGTGGTTTCGCTTGACCCTGTCTACGCGTATTTTGATGCCGACGAGCAGACTTATCTGCGGTACGGAAAACTGGCGCGTGCCGGAAAGAAGGGCACGAACGGCGAAGCAAATGGCCCGATTTATCTTGGGCTGGCCGGGGAAGAAGATTTTCCACACAAAGGCGTGGTGAATTTTATTGATAACCAGGTGAATCCGACGACGGGGACGATTCGCGCACGGGGTGTGTTCACCAACAAAGACTTTTCACTGACGCCGGGACTGTTTGCGCGGTTGAAGCTGTCGGGCGGTGAAACGATTCGGGGCTGCCAGGTTGACGATGCGGCGGTGGGGACGGACTTGAACCAGAAATTTGTGCTGGTGGTGGACGCGGGCAACGCCGTGGCTTACCGCCCGGTGACGCTGGGGCCAATGGTGAACGGGCTGCGTGTGGTGCGCGACGGGCTGCATGAAGGCGACGTCGTGGTGGTGAACGGACTGCAGCGCGTGCGGCCGGGAATGAACGTGACGCCGAAGCAGGTGCCGATGGGGAGCGCGTTGATGTCTTCGCCGCCGGGCGTGAATGACGATGCGGGTGCGAAGAGTCAGGGCGGCTCGGGCAAGTAACCTCAGGCGAGCGAAACGCAAAGGGATTCCATGAAAATCGCAGATTTTTTTATCGATCGACCTATTTTTGCCGCGGTGGTCTCGATTGTGATCACGATCATCGGGGCACTGGCGTTCTTGCGGCTGCCGATCAGCGAATACCCCGAAGTTGTGCCGCCGACGGTGGTGGTGCGGACGACGTATCCCGGCGCGAACCCGGTGGTGATTGCGGACACGGTGGCTTCGCCGCTGGAGCAGTCAATCACGGGCGTGGAAGACGAGTTGTATATGTTTTCCCAGGCGACGGCGGACGGCGTGATGACGCTGACGATCACCTTCCGCATTGGGACCGACCTGGACAAGGCGCAAGTGCAGGTGCAGAACCGCGTTGCACAGACTTTGCCGCGGTTGCCGCAAGAAGTGCAACGGCTGGGTGTCACGACGGAGAAGACTTCGCCGGATTTGCTGATGGTGGTGCACCTGATTTCTCCGGACAAGCGCTACAACATGCTGTACCTGGCGAATTATGCGGTGCTGCAAGTGAAGGACGAGCTTTCGCGATTGCAGGGCGTGGGCAACGTGCAGATTTTCGGCGCGGGCGATTTCAGCATGCGTGTCTGGCTGGATCCGAACAAGTTGGCGTCACACAGCTTGACGGCGACGGATGTGGTGCGGGCGATCCGCGAGCAGAATGTCCAGGTGGCGGCGGGCGTACTAGGCGCCCCGCCGGTGGCGAACGGTAAGAATGCGTTTCAGCTGCTGGTGAATACGCAGGGACGGCTGACGACGGAAGAGGAGTTTGGAAGCATTATCGTGCGGGCGGCGCCGCAGATTACACGCATTCGAGATGTGGGGCGTGTGGAACTTGGCGCGAGCACGTACGCGTTGCGGAGCTTGCTGAACAACGAACCGGCGGTGGCGATTCCTATTTCGCAGCGGCCGGGTTCGAACGCGCTGGAAACGTCGAAGCAGGTTCGCGAGACGATGGCGAGGCTGAAGACGCAGTTTCCAGAGGGGTTGGACTACAAGATTGTTTACGATCCGACGGTGTTCGTGAGGCAGTCGATCGAGGCGGTGGGCCACACGTTTATTGAGGCGCTGATTCTGGTGGTGCTGGTGGTGTTGATTTTCTTGCAGACGTGGCGGGCCTCGATTATTCCGTTGCTGGCTCTGCCGGTCTCGCTGGTGGGCACGTTTGCCATCATGCTGGCACTGGGATTTACATTGAACACTCTTTCGTTATTTGGGCTGGTGCTGGCGATCGGCATCGTGGTGGACGACGCGATCGTGGTGGTGGAAAACGTCGAGCGAAACCTGGAACTGGGCTTGCAACCGCGGGAAGCGACGCAGCGGGCGATGGCGGAGGTGAGCGGGCCGATTATCGCGATTGCGCTGGTGCTTTGCGCGGTGTTCGTACCGACGGCCTTCATCGTCGGGCTTTCGGGCCAATTCTACAAACAATTCGCGCTGACGATTGCGATTTCGACGGTGATTTCGGCGTTCAACTCGCTGAGCTTGAGCCCTGCCTTGGCGGCGCTGCTTTTGCAGTCGCGCGATGCAAAGAGGGATAAATTTTCGCGGGCGCTGGATTTTGCGTTTGGGTGGTTTTTCCGCGGTTTCAACAAGTTTTTTGGGTGGGCATCGGGCAAGTACGGAACGTTCGTGGGACATGCGATTCGGTCGACGGGA
>WNFM01060388.1_pt1 | contig 11146 bp, 12 predicted proteins | sample 5400271 | NCBI WGS metagenome assembly WNFM01 (sample SAMN13153352, study PRJNA577476) | soil metagenome | isolation source: 60 cm saprolite on Douglas fir-dominated hillslope | place: USA:California | collected 2013-09-17 | reverse complement strand
TCGGATCCGGCACATTATCCGTACGGGATTTACACCATTCCGGAGATTTCGTTTATCGGGAAAACCGAAGAACAACTCACGGATGCCGGTATCGCCTATGAAGTCGGCATTGCTTATTTCCGCGAAATTGCACGCGGGCAAATCCGCGGCGATACCACCGGCCGCTTGAAGCTGATTTTCCAGCCAGAGACAAAAGAAATCTTGGGCGTGCACATCATCGGAGAAGGCGCGTCGGAATTGTTGCACATCGGCCAGGCAGTTTTTGTGTTGAAAGGCACGGTGCAATATTTTGTGGATACGGTATTCAACTATCCGACGCTCGCCGAGTGTTACAAAACCGCGGCGTTCAACGGGCTCAACAAGCTTTCGAAGATGTAGATGGGCGGAAAAATTATGGGCAGGAATGCGGGAGTACTGGTAGCAGAGCACATCGCCGCCGGACTGGTCGAAAACAACCAGGTAAGCGGAGCGGTGAAAGTGTTTCCGGAAGCGGGCGACTCGCACGATGCGCTGCTCTCGATGCCGGCCGAACATATCGCCGGGAAAATCGCCGAGCTGGTAATGTCGCTCGATGGCGGCAAATCGGTGTCAGCGGTCGGTGTGGGATTCCCTGGGATTATTCGGGATGGCGTGGTGGAAGAATCACCCAACCTTCAACAGATCAAAGGCTTCAATCTTCGTGGGGCGCTGGAAAACGCGCTTGCGGCCAGCGGCTCGCGGTTCACGGTGCGGATCTACAATGACGCGGACGCCACAGCCGCAGGCATCGCCGCCACGCGTGGAGTGCTGCACAAACTCAACCGTGTTTGGACGCTGGGAAATGGAGTAGGCTACGGGCGCTATCCGTGGAGCGAAGGTGCCGGAGAAGGCGGGCACTCGGTGGTGACGCTGGACCCGAAAGAAAATTTCTGCGGATGCGGCGGGCGCGGGCATCTGGAAGGGATTCTCGGCCATCGCGCGATGCGGCTACGGTTCCTGGATCTTGAACCGGAAGAGGTTTTCGAGAACGCGAAAAATGGCGACCCGCGCTGCGTGGAATTCGTTTCGCGCTGCCATCGCGCGCTGGCCGCTGCGACCGCAACCAGCATTCACATGGAAGGTCCGGGGCCGTTTTATTTAACTGGGCCAAATGTCAATTGGATCGATGTTGGCGTGATCGACCGACTGGTGCATGACATGGTAAGGATGAGCCCGCTACAGGGAAGCCGGTTCGAAGTGATTCCCAAGAACGACGATCTGGGGATTATCGGGGCAGCGGTCAACGCCGCCGGGGCGGTTGCGGCGTGATCTGATTCTGTTAGTGGCTGGCTTCCGTGGAGAGCTTCGTTTCGAGTTGGGACACGATCCGCCAACCGCGCGGTGTGTTTATGTACACCCTGAGAATGCGGAACTGGTTATAAAACTTCTTTTCATTGGCGTGGCCAACTTCCGAACGCAAGCTCAATACATACGCAGCGTCGCGAAACATTCGAACTTGCGTGTCGCTACTGACCACTGAATCAAATTCCAATGGGGAACTTTCCACGTCGTGGATCATTTTGGTTTTGTTGATCACTTCCCCGTATCGCGAAACTCCGTGGAAGTCCTCTGAATAAGCCGCCTTAAAAAAGGTTGAATTGTGCAGCTTGATCGCGCGGGCATTTTCCAGTTCCAGGTTGAGCAGTTCCTGGCGCTGCATTTCGAGATTTGGGGGAGGTTCCCCAGGCTCCTGGGCTCGCACAAAACCGGCGAAGAGCAGCCATGCGGCCATGAATGGAAAAAGCTTTTTCACGGAAATTCTCCTCAGTCTTCAGGGATTCCTGGGAAAATTGCAGACTTCTTTCAGTATAGGACTTGCCGAAGCGAGTTTCGAAAACTAAAGTAACCATGCGCCCAATCCGGCATCCAAGCGGAATCATTGGGAGAAAATTTCGACGGCTCGGGAGGAACCATGAGTGCGACGAGAATGGCTGAGACGCCCCTGTTTTCCAGGCGCGGATTTCTTGGCAAGACCTCGCAGTGGAGCGCGCTGTTAGCGGCTTATCGGTTCCTGCCGCTGCCAGCGTTTTCGGAATCGTTCGTCAGAGATTCACGGGTTTCGCAAACGCCGATCGCGGACAAGGGCTTCGCTTCGGTGCGCAAAGTGGGCGACGGCCTCTACGCCACCATTTCCGACCCGTCCAAAGGCTTCCAAACACTGTGCAACGGTGGTTTTCTGGTTGGAAGAGATGCTGCGTTGCTGATCGAAGGGTTCGTGAGCGCTGCCGGTGCCAGCTTTCAATACGACACCCTCCGTACCCTCAGCAAAGGGCCGATTATGGGCGCGCTCGACACGCACTATCACTACGATCACACGATGGGAAACGCGTTCTATGGAGCGAACGGAATATCGCTCTGGGCGCACGCTGGTGTGGGAAAAAGGATTCTTGACAGCTATGGGGTTATGCAGGGCGCGGACAAAGCCGCGTTTTTCGCTCCCCTCGAAGCGCGCGTAAGAAATGCCAAGACCGAGGCCGCGAGGAAACATGCAACCGAACTCGTCGGTGCGGTTGGCAATATTTTCAACGTCGCGAATTCCACGGTTCTGGGCTTGCCGAACCGTCCACTGGAGCCAGCAAAACTTCCGGTCAAGCTGGACCTCGGCGGGTTAACCGCGGTGGTCGAAACGCATCCCGGCCATTCCGGAACGGACCTGATCGTTCGCGTACCCGAACAGAACGTCGTGTACACCGGCGATTTGCTCTTCAACAACTTGTACCCGGTGGCGTTTGACGAACAGGCTACGGTGTCTGGTTGGCGCTCGACGCTCAAAACCTTTTTGTCTTATGACAAGGACACGATCTTCGTTCCCGGCCACGGTCAAATCGGCGGGCGAGAGGGCCTGCAGCTGTTCGTCGATCTGTTCGATGATGTAGCAGGGCAAGCTGAGAAAATGTTCAAGTCGGGCGTGCCTGCGGACGACGCTGCGGATCAATACGTCGTCCCTGAAAAGTTCAAAGGGGTCACCATCTTCGTGTGGAATCTGTCGATCGCGCCAACCATCACCAAACTCTACAAAGAGTGGGCTGCCAAGTAAGTCGCGACAATTCGCTCGGAAAAGGGCGCTAAGTTTGCGCCCCTTTGCGTGATTGTCTGGCCGATCTAGAATTTCACCAGGATCGCCATATTGAGGCGCGTTTCATTTCTGCGCAGATCTGGCGCCCAGCCGGGAACGAATGAGCCTGGCTTGCCTTGGTTGCCGCCTGGAGGCGTGACACCACCCGGCCCACTGAAGTACGGCACGTTCGCAGCGCGGTAGTTATACTCCCAACGCCAGGTGATGTACTGGCTCGGCATCCAGTCAAAGGTGCCCGATAGGTCCCAAGCTTTGTAGGGATCGCCGGGATTTTCCGTGAAGTACGGAGTACCGGAGGCCGCGGTGGCGCCGTTGATCGGCGGCAAAAGGACCAGATAGCGGCCCGGATTGTTGATTTTCCCTCCGCCGATCGTCAGGCCAAAAAGATCGTGGTCAAACCAAGCCCGGTTGTAAAACATGAAACCGAGAAAATCCTGCTTCGGTCCCTTTGCGGAATTGGTGTAGCAACTCACGCCGCCACCGTGTTCGCAGCCGATATCGCCGGTAAGCGAGAACGCCAGTTTGTCCAGGAACTTCTCCGGGTTGTCGTAATACTTGATCTGGATGCTGTCGTCGGTGTGATAGCGCACGCGACCGGGAGTGTTCAAGGCGTCTTCGCCAAGCATGTATTGATTGCCGAGAATCGATAGCCAGCCATTCGGCCTGTACAAAATCTGCACGCCAATGCCGGGACGGTTGTTGAAGCGGCCGTAAGATTGCCAGCCGTTGGTAAACCACGGTTCGATCTTCAAATGTTCGGTGGGGAAGATCTGCACACGCACCCCATTGAAAAACCATGGGGTGTTCGAAGAAACGTATGACGGCTGGTAGGCCCAGTTGTCAAACTGGTAGTAGCTAAACAAACCGACGTAAGACATGAAGATGCCGGCATCGACGTTGATGCCGTGCATTACATTGAAGTGGTATCCACCGTAGGCTTCGGATATGTAGCGATAGGCATCGGCCAAATTCCACTGGCCACGCGCTGGACTGGCGTCATTCCTGGGCGTCGTCTCGGAATACAAACCAAACTGGGTCATCAAGCGGGCGCGCACATTGTCGTAGTGAAAATCGCCACCGACGCCGAGCTGTGTGAGTTGTACTTCGTTGGTGCGAAAGACTTCGCTCGAGCCGCTAACGGTGTCGTCCTTGGGATGGCGAAAATCGTAGATGTAGTCGACGTCTGAGCGAATTTCCGGCGTGAAGAATTTCGTATCGAGGGGAATTTCCTTGGTGCGCGGATTGCCGTTGAGCCATGTGAAGTCCGCAAAGGCGAACGGTTCGCTCGCAGGCGCTTTCTTCGACTTATCGGTCGTCCGCGTCCCCACGGTTGTCGCGGGAGCAAGTGCGGCGCTGGTTGAGACTGCAGGAGCTGAGCCGCTGGCGCCGGAATTATTGGCCGGGACCGAGGTTGTGGGTGTTGCGGAAACTTCAGAACTAGCCGAGGTTGGCGCAACCGTAGCGGGAGCCGGGGCACCAGAGTTCGACGTCGGTGCCGCGGCAAGGGCGGCTGGCTGATGCGCCGATTCGAGTTCGGCAACTCGGCGTTCAAGTTGCTCGACGCGATCGAGGAGCATTCGTTCGCGCTCGGTCAAGCCGGAAGCCGCTGCGGAATTCGGCTTGGCTTTGGAGTCTTTCGGAGAATCGGTCGAAGCCGCTGCCGGTTTTGCGGCGGCGTCATCATCAAGCGACCGCGCTTGCGCGGGAATCAAACTAACGCTGGAAAGTCCGGCAAGAAACAACCCAAGAATCGGTGAAGCATACAGACGTGCAAACGTGCGCATTTCTCTCTCCTCAGACAGCGTGGCAACGGGTGTTGAAAATCTGATGCGCGTAGTGCTAGAGCGAATTCAGAAGGCGTCGTTGTTGCCAAACAAAGTTAGCAAAATGGGTGTAAGGGAAAGATAAGACTGGTGTAAGCGCAGAGTTAGGCCGAGGGAACGGGCTAAATAATTAGTTTTGAGTGACTTACACTGCGAATTGAAGTGGCGCCCTTGGATCGCGTTTGGATATTTCAAGCGCTTTCTCACGCATCTCCTGGTGGACTAGAGCATTGGTAGCTAACACCACTGGACCGCCGAGGCGGTACGGATTGCCGTGAAAATCAGAGATGGCGCCGCCGGCTTCCTGCACCAGGAGTACGCCTGCGGCGGTGTCCCAAGGCTTGAGGCCAAATTCCCAGAAGCCATCGAAGCGGCCTGCAGCGACGCAAGCGAGGTCGAGCGCGGCCGAACCGTCACGGCGCACGCCATGCGAACGCAGCGTGAAATCATAGTAGTAGTGAATGTTGGGATTGGCGAGACGCTTGTGCACGGGGAAACCAGTACAGAGCAAGGCGGTGGAAAGCGTCTCGACTTTGGAGACGGCGATAGTTTTTCCGTTAAGGGTCGCACCTTCTCCGCGCGCAGCCGCGAAGAGTTCGTCATAAATGGGGTTGTAGACAACACCTGCCAAAAGTGTCTCGTTCTGGGCAAGAGCAATGGAGACCGCGAAGCATGGGTATTTGTGGGCGAAGTTGGTGGTGCCATCGAGTGGATCGACATGCCAGTGAAATTCGGAGCTGCGCACGTGGCCGGTTCCTTCTTCCGCAGCGATGGTGTGATCCGGAAAACGTTTGCCGAGACGCGCGACGATCGCTTGTTCACTGCGGCGGTCGGCTTGGGTAACCAAATCTACGTCACCTTTGTAGCGAATATCGGGAGGCAGTGCATACTCTTCACGGAGAATCTTGCCTGCTTCCAGAGCGGTCTCGATGGCGGCTTCGAGAAATTGTTTGGGAGTCGTATCGGCGGATTTGGTCACCATAAGTTTCTAGTGTAACGGGTTTTGAGTTGCGCGGTGTTGAAGCGGTCCATAGAATCGGCGAAGGAATAAGTCTGTCAAAGGCGGAATGAGAATGCGAATGATGGGTGGAATGATTTTTGGGCTAGCGCTGATAGCTAGCGGCGCGTGTGCTGACGCGCAGGATCTGGCGGGGGCGCGGCAAGTATTCGACGGAAAGATGCTGCCAAGGATGGAAGTCGCGACTTTCGCACACAGCGAAACACTCTTTCCCGTGAAAGTAGTTGAGCGAAAAGGCCCGGTGCGGCCGCTACCGGCTGCCGCGAAGCCACTGATCAACATTCAATTCGAACAGGAACGCAACCAGTTCGACCTTTATGACTACCTCGCGTACAACCGTGTGGCTGGACTGCTGATTTTGAAGGACGGAAAAGTGGCGTTTGAAGACTACGAACTCGGCACCGGGCCGGAGACCCGATGGCCGTCGTTTTCGATGGCCAAGTCGGTGTCGTCAACACTTGTAGGTGTGGCAGTGCAGCAAGGGCTGATCAAGGGTCTGGATGAACCGATTACACAGTATCTGCCGGAATTGAGGGGCGGCGCCTATGATGGCGTCAGCATTCGCAACGTTCTGCAGATGGCTTCGGGTGTGAAGTGGGACGAGACGTATACGGATCCAAGCTCGAATCGCCGAAAATTGCTGGAGGCACAACTTACGTTGAAGCCGGGCTCGATTCTGGCATACATGAACGCGTTGCAGAAAGCCGGGACGCCAGGTTCAATTTGGAACTACAGCACCGGAGAGTCTTTCCTGGTAGGTACCCTGCTGGAACGCGCGACGCACAAGGCATTGGCGACGTATTTATCCGAAACGCTGTGGTCGCCGCTGGGAATGGAAAAGGACGCGACTTGGTGGATCGAATCACCGGGCGGAATGGGGCTTTCCGGTAGCGGGCTGAGCGCCACGCTGCGCGATTACGGCCGATTCGGACTGTTCGTGCAGCAGGATGGCGTGATTGAGGGCAAAAGGACTGTGCCCGAAGGCTGGTTCCGAGAAGCGGGCACCGCGCACGTGATTGGCGGGAAGGCGGTGGACTATGGCTATTTCTGGTGGCCGATTCCCGCGGGCGATCCGATTCATCAAGGAGCGTTTCAGGCCATCGGAATTTTCGGCCAGCACATGTACATCAATCCAAGGGAAAAGCTGGTCATCGTGGTATTGAGCGCGCGGCCCAAGCCGGATTCCTCCGCGCACATTTTGAATGACGCCGCGTTTTTTGCGGCGGCGGCGCGAGCGCTGCAGTAGGTTTGCGCGAGCCGGTGGCGGCGAGGGGCAGTTACGGTAAGCCGGTGTAATACGATTTGCGATGGCGGACGGAGTACCCCGAGGGCTGAGTGTTGGCAGTATCGGTTTGTATCGCGGACTGCGCGACTGGCGTCCCGGAATTTGGTGGATCGGCGGCAACCTGGCCGCCATTGTGACTCGAACCAGGTTGCGATGATGCGGCTAGCGGCGTGACCGTGACCTCGATGCGGCGGTAAGTGTCAGCTGGGCCGCGAGGATTGGGATAGTAGCCGAGACGGTATTGGGTGCGCAGTTCCTTATTGATGCGATCGAAGATGGAGTCGAGCTCGGTCGTCGAGTCCGGATAGAAAACCGCGCCTCCGGTGGTGTCGGTGATCGTCTCCAGCGCGTGCTCGCCAGCGGTGTTGCGCCCGCTTTCGCTTTTCATCGGGCGAACGACGACGGTATAGAGGAGAGTGCCTGCACGCACAGCTTCGCGCCGGCAGCCTTCGAAATCGGAGTGGCTGGTGGTTTCGCCGCCATCGGTAATCAAGATGATGACATGACGCCGATCGGAGCCCTGGCGCGTGAGTGCTTTTGAACCGAGCAACACCGCATCGTAAATCGAAGTTCCGGCGCCGGCCGGGATGCGGCGGACGGCGTCTTGCAGGTGCCCGACATTGTCCGAAAACGCTGCGATCTGGGTTACGTTTTCGGCGACCGCATAAACCGCGAGATGGTCGCCCGCGCGCAGTACCTGTTGGATGAAGCGATTGGCCGCCTCGCGCTGCGCAGGCATGCCCAGCTGCGCGCTGAGGCTGGAGTCAATCATCAGAGCGAGATCGAGCGGTTGTTGTGTTTCCTTTTCAAACACCTCTATTTTTTGTGGATTATCTTCGTCGAGCACTTGAAATGCTTCGACCGGCAGGTTGGGGGCCGGACGATTGTGATCGTCCAGCACGCTGACCAGAACGTTGACCAGATTGACGGAGACTCTAATTTTGCTGCGGTCTTGATCAGGGTCGGATGAAGCTGTCTTTGTAGGTGCGGGAGTCGAACCGGCGTCGGAGCTTTTGGATTTCTGCGCCCACGGTGGGCGATTGGGGTTTTGCTCTTGTTGTGGGAACGCGTCGGCGCAGGTTACATCAGCAATCGAGGCGCACGCGATTAATACACCAGCATGGATACTGGCGGCCAGTTTGGATGAGCGAAGAACGGGAATTGGCATCGATTTAGTTGGATGCGGGTTTGGCGACGGGAGTCTCCGCGGGCACCGGCCCCTCAGGTTCTTTCGAGGTAAACGGAAGTTCGCCATCGGCCCAGACTGCGCCGTCAGCGAAGAACTCCTTTTTCCAGATGGGGACAGTCTTTTTCAGTGTGTCGATGGCGTAGCGGCAGGCATCGAAGGCAGCCGCTCGGTGGGCTGAGCTGACGGCGATGAACACGCTGGTCTCACCGATTTCCAGCCGGCCGAGCCGGTGAACCATGGCTACGCGGTCAATCGGATACGTCTGGTGTATGTGCGCGGTGATCTCCCGCATTTTGGCCAGCGCCATCGATTCATAGGCTTCGTATTCGAGGTGCAGCGTCGCTCGGCCGTGCGAATGATTGCGGACGCACCCATCGAAAGTGGCGACCGCGCCGTCTTCATCGGCGCGAACTTCGCGGGCTATGGCGACGTTGGGAATAACGTCGCGCGTCAGTTCGATTCGATCCTTTGCACGGAGATCAGTCATATGCAGTCATCCACCGCTCACCGGCGGCAAAAATCCAATTTCATCTCCAGCGGAAAGCACTGTTTCCCACGATGCAAATTCCTGATTGCGCGACGCAACGACTGACGAGCGATAATCGCGCATGGCGGGAACCTTCGCACAGCATTGCGAAAAGAGATCCTTGATGGCCGCGCCTTCGCACACGTCGACGGACTCCTCCGCGGAACCGCAGAGTTCTTTCAATCGGCCGAAATAGAGTACTTTCACGACCATCGGGCCAATCTTTAGTTTACCTTAAGGCGTCGCGTCCAACATCGCCGTAGATTCTGAGGTAGTCTGCTAGAAGCCACCGGTTGCGCTCCGTCCTGCAGAAAATTGTGAATTTTGGAGCCGGAATCCATATCCACCGATGATCCATCTCGCAAGTCTTGAAGCGAAAAGGAAGTCCTGAAGGAAAACTATGCAAACTCGTGGTATCTCGATTGCGATTCTGTGCTTTCTTGAATTTTTCGTGGCCCAAAATGCGGCGCAAGAGCGCTCTGATGAGGGCACGATTCGTGGTCTGGAGTCGAAGTGGACCGACGCCTACAAGCAACGGCAAATCGCCCCGCTGGCAGCGCTGCTGGCTGACGACTACGTCATCACTATGGAAGATGGCACAACGTTGGGCAAAGTGGGCTTCCTGAGCAAGAACATGGGACCGCTACGAGTGGACGTTGCCGAAATGCTGGAGCTCAAGGTGCGCTTGCGAGAGAACATCGCGATCGTCACCGGTAATTATCACGAACGCGGCGAGGACAGCGGAAAGTCCTTCGATTACAAGGACCGCTTCACCGATGTCTGGATGAAGATCAACGGAAAATGGCAGCTCATCGCATCGCACTACAGCTTGGCGACGAAACTTTAGCATCCGCAAACGGCAGGTTCACTTTTCCACTGCCACATCCAGCTTCCGCCTGCTCGACTGCCCGCCTATACTTCAGGAATGAAAATTCTGATCACGGGAGCCACCGGCCTGGTCGGCGCGGCGCTGGCTGCGGCTCTGGCTAGTGACGGCCACATGGTGTGCCGTCTAGTGCGACCTGGAACAAAGACGGATGGAGGCGCGAAGGGCGCTTTCGACGTGGCCTGGAACGCCGAGACTGGCGAATTGGGAGGCGCGGCTGTCGGCGCGGACGCGGTGGTGAATCTCGGCGGGGCGCCGATTGCCGGCGGGCGTTGGACTGGGACTCGGAAGAAACTAATAGTGAGCAGCCGTGTGGACGCCACGCGCGCGCTGGTAGCGGCGCTCGGAAGAATGAACGCCAAGCCGGAGGTCTTGATCAGCGCGTCGGCAATTGGATTTTACGGAAACCGGGGCGAGGAACTCCTGACCGAAGAAAGCGCGGCAGGAAATGAGTTTCTGGCCGACGTCGCAAAGGATTGGGAAGCTGAAGCGCTGCGCGCAGAAGAATTTCGCACGCGGGTGGTGCTGGCCCGATTTGGAATTATCCTGGCGAAGCACGGTGGCGCGCTGCCGAAAATAATGCTGCCCTTCAAGTTTGGCATGGGTGGACGAATCGGCAGTGGCAAACAGTGGATGTCGTGGGTCACGCTGAACGATGTCGTCGAGATTCTACGATTCGCGCTGGCAAAGCACGACCTGCGCGGTGCGATGAATGTCGTGGCGCCGAATCCGGTGACGAATGGCGACTTCACCAAACAGCTGGCTACTGCGCTGCATCGGCCTGCACTCTTCCCTGCCCCGGCGTTTGCGCTGCGATTGGCGATGGGCGAAATGGCGGACGCGCTGCTGCTCAGCAGCCAGCGCGTCCTTCCTGAAAAGTTGCTAAAGGCAGGCTACCGGTTCACGACTGTCAATCTCAGCGAAGCGCTGACGAAACCTCTGTCCGGAGCGCACTGACAAATCGCGCTATTTCACAACGTTGAGGGTTACTCCAACGTGATACACGTGACCGTTCAACGGGTCGGTGGAAACAATGCTTTCCACGGTCTGGCCATCTCGCAGTACCGGATTCATTTCCGCTTTGAATTGGCGAACCATCGGGGTGCTGGTTTCAGGGGCGTTGCTGACGGCGGCAGAGCTTCGCTCCACGGTCATCATTAGTTTATACCGGCCATCCTCCTGCAGCGTCGCCGAGCAATCGATGTTGGTTCCGACGTCGATGTAAGTGAGCTGGTCTTTGCCGGTAGAAATCGGGATGCGAACTCCATTTCGGATTTGCGAGCCGGGCCGCGCTCGGCGTTCATCGGCGTTCACGGTGAACGAAT
>WNFM01037259.1_pt1 | contig 11147 bp, 10 predicted proteins | sample 5400271 | NCBI WGS metagenome assembly WNFM01 (sample SAMN13153352, study PRJNA577476) | soil metagenome | isolation source: 60 cm saprolite on Douglas fir-dominated hillslope | place: USA:California | collected 2013-09-17 | reverse complement strand
TCAACATGAACTCGCCGCAGGTGCAAGCCGCCGAGCAGGCCTGCCGGCCCCTCGAGCCCGGCGGCAGCGGCGGGGCCTCCCAGCCGCTGACCGCCGCCCCGCAGCAGGCGCTGGTCAGATGGGCGGCGTGCATCCGCGCCAACGGAGTGCCGTCCTTCCCCGACCCGACCTTCTCCGGCGGCACACCGGATTTCGTTTTCTCAGCCAAGCCCGACCCCGGCATGCTGCGGCTTGCGCAGCGTGCCTGCCAGCAGTACCTGTCCGGTGTGCCAGGCGGCAGCCCGGTCCAGGTCGGGCCGAAGGCGTGAGTGCATCCGGTCGGCCGGCGCACACTCGAAGAAAAGGCGTAGCCATAACGGGTTCAGCGGCGACCAGGGGGTGCGGAGATGTTCGAGAGGTTCAAGCGGCGACCAGGGGGTGCGCAGATGTTCGAGAGGTTCACCGACCGGGCCCGGCGGGTCATCGTTCTTGCCCAGGAAGAGGCCAGGCAGCTCAACCATAACTACGTCGGCACCGAGCACATCTTGCTGGGCCTCATCCGCGAGGGCGACGGCGTCGCGGCCAAAGCCTTGGCAGCAACGGGGATCAGCCTGGACGAGGCGCGGCGGGAGGTCGAGGCGATCATCGGCCGGGGCACAGAACAACCCGCGGGGCACATCCCGTTCACACCACGGACCCAGAAGGTCCTCCAGTTTTCATCGCGGGAGGCACAGCAACTCGGGCACAGCTACGTCGGTACCGAGCACATCTTGCTGGGCCTCATCCGCGAGGGCCACGGCGTCGCTGTACAAGTGCTCGTGAGACGGGGCACCGACATCGACCTGGACCGCGTTCGTCAGCAGGTGATCCAGGTGCTGCACGGCCGCCCCGGTGACGTGCCGCCTACGGGGGGCTCCGCGTTCGACGAAGGCGAGAAGACCATCGCGGCCACGGGGACCGAACAGGCCGCCGACGGTGGCCAGATCCGGCTACTTCGCGGTGAGATCGAGCGCTTGCGCGCCCTGCTCCGTGCGCACGACATCGACCCCGGCACCGGCTACGTCGACTGAGCCGCGCCTCTGAGCGGATTTGCGCCGGGCCCTGTCTGCCCTGGCCGTGTTCGTGCGGTGCTTCCCGGGCGGCGGCTGGCTCGATCGTCGGCGTCCAGACAGACTTCAATCCGTCGCAGGACCGCACCCCTAACTCCCGCACTGGCCACGGCTTCTACGGCAACCGTGAACCGTGTGGCCGCGGCGACCGCGCTTACCGGGACGCAGTCGCAGCTCGCGACGCCGCCAGACCTCGGCTGGTTTCCCGCAGCCATCGCCGGCCAGGGCCGTCCCGACCTGGATCGGGCCCTGCTGCGGGAACGGCGCGACTGTTTCCTGCGGGAAGCACTGGAGCACCTCACACAACAACCCCCAAGGCCCGCTTCCCGCCCGGCGAACGGCGTAGATCCGGCCGGGTCACTGAGCGCATTCGGCAGTCATGCCGGTGACCCGCAAAATATCCGCCGTTATCTCAAGTCAGTTTCGGGTGTCCACGATGTAGCTTGACGGACCTTTGAGCTGCGTCGTGGACGCGTTATCTTAAGCGGTGTCTCCCACGCACCAGAAGCTGTGTCACCCCACCTGACCTGCGTCTATCCCCTTGTTACTGCGCTTTTGGGTTCTGGGCCTCGCCGGGAACCTCACGTCAGCGACATGTCTACGACGCAAAACCCCCGCTCCACCTGGGCTTCTCCAAAATGGGCTTAAGATAACCCCCGATCTGCGTGGCTCTTGGAGATTGGCGATCTGCGATTGCGATCACGCATATCAGGGAATTCTGGCCGACCAAGTTGTCGTGTGCCTGCCGGCGCCCGAGTAGGGCGAGTGCAAGCGAGTAGCTGACTGCCAGGCCCGCGGATCACCCGTCCCGGTGTTCTGCGATCGCCTCGATCATCTGCCGCAGGTCCGCCAGGTCCGCGTCGAACTCGGCGTCCAGGCGGCAGTGCATGCCGAGCCACGGCACAAGCCTGCTGAACGCTGGCAGCGCTCCTTCGGGCAGCTGCTCGCGGCGTCCCCGCGGATCGAGTGGGCCGGCCCCGAACCTGCCGCCTGCCTCGGATGCGGCGAACCCGAGGAAGAACGTGCTGACCAGCCGTTCGAGCCGCGGCACCTGCGACTCCGGCACCCCGGCGTCGAGGAGCACCTGGTATATAAGGTCGACAGCGCGAAGGGCGTCAGGCGCCACCGCCGGCCGGGAGAACAGCAGCGAGGCGATCCACGGGTGCCGCCGGGCCAGGTTTCTCGCCGCGTGGGCGAACTGGTCGAACCTGTCCTGCCAGCGCTCTGCGAGCTGACCTGGCAGCGGCTCGGCCCGCTGGCCAGCGCTGGCCGGAACCTCAGCCGGGCCGGTGCTGGGTGGCAGCAGCTCGCCGATCAGCCGCCCCATCATCGCGTCCAGCAGTTCGGCCTTGCTGCCGACGTGCGGATACAGCGCCATCGGCGTGACGCCGACCCGCCCGGCGACGGCACGCATCGACACCGCGTCCAATCCGCGCTCATCGGCCAGCGCCATCGCGGCGTCGAGAATGACTTGCCGCCGGTCTTCCATCGCTTTACACTGTAGATCGTATACGGTGTAGATCACTACAGCGGGGCGGCGGTTACCGATGCTGGTGGCAGCGGGACTGGTCAAAAGGTACGGGACGACGGCAGCGCTTGACGGCTTCAACCTTGACGTCGGGGCGGGCGAGATCGTCGGCCTGATCGGCCACAACGGGGCAGGGAAGACGACGTTCGTGGAGATCGTCACCGGGCTGGTCCGGCCCGATTCCGGGCTGGTGCGCATCGGCGGTGTGAACGCGCTACGCGACCAGCGGGCCGCCCGGCGCATGATCGGCGTCGCGCCGCAGGAACAGGCGCTCTATCTCAGCGCGACCGCGCGCGACAACCTCCGGTTGTTCGGCGCCCTGGCCGGGCTGCGCCGGTCGGCGCTGACCGGCGCCGTCGACCGCGTCGCCGCCGAGCTGCAGCTGACCGGCGTGCTCGGCCAGCGCGTCGGCCTGCTGTCCGGCGGCCAGCGCCGCCGCACCCAGGCAGCCACCGCGCTGATCGGGGACCCGCCGCTGCTGCTGCTCGATGAGCCGACCGCCGGGGCTGACCCGGAGACCCGCGGCGCGCTGCTGGCGGCGGTGCGTGCTCGCGCCCAGGCCGGTGCCGCGGTCGTCTACACCACGCACTACCTGCCCGAGCTGGCCGACCTGGGCGCGACGCTGGCGGTGGCCAGGGCCGGCCGGGGGATCGCCCGCGGAGCGCAGCGCAGCCTGATCAGCGGCTTGCCCGGCGAGCTGAGAGTGCGCTTCGACGACGCCGGCCGGAAGGCGCCGCCGTCGACGCTGCCTCCCGCGCTGGCCGACCGGGCCAGGAACGTCGACGGCGAGCTGCGGATCGCTAGCACGAACCCGCCAGCCGACCTGGCAGCCCTGCTGGCGGCGGGCTGCGCCCCAATCTCGGTGGACGTGCGCCAGCCCGACCTCGATGACCTGTACCGCGCGCTGGCAAAGGAGGCGGCACATGCTGCATGAGGCCGCCCACCGGACTGGTGCGCTGATCCGGCACAACACGCTGCTGATGCTCCGCGAGCCAGGCCCGCTGGCCAGCAGGATGATCCTTCCGCTGGCGTTCCTGATTCTGCTGCACCCCCTGTATGAGCAGGCGCAGGGCGCCGGCCGCGGGGTAGCGCAAGCGGTCCTCGCCACCCTCGTCACGTTCTCGATGCTCGCGATGAGCATCGTCGGCAGCTCGATCCTGACCGAGCGGATCTGGCACACGTGGGAGCGGGTCAGGGCCACCGCGACCCATCCGGTCGAACTGCTCGCCGGCAAGGCACTGCCGGTCATCGTCGCGCTGCTTGCCCAGCAGGCCGCAGTGATCCTGCTCGGTGTCGCCGCGCTCGGCCTGACCGTCAAAAGCCTGCCGCTGCTCGCGGTCGCGCTGCTGTGCTGGACGCTCGCGCTGACCGGCATGGGCGCCGCACTAGCTCTGCTGGTCCAGAGCCTGAGCGCGATGGGCGCCTGCTACGACATCGGCGCGATGATCCTCTCCAGCCTCGGCGGGGCACTGGTACCACTCGCGGCCATGCCCGCCTGGATCAGGCACGCCGCGCCAGCCTCACCCGGTTACTGGGCGGTCTTTGCACTCCAGGCCGCGCTCAGCGGAGACGCCGGCCGCACCATGACCGCCTCGGCCGTGCTGCTCGGATTTACCCTCGGCGCCTGCCTGGTGGCAGCAGCCAGGGCAACCCGCGGCCGGGCACGCTCCGCCCAGCTGTGATGCACAGGTGAATGCCGCCGAAGCCCGCGCCCGTCACAGTCCGGCCAGGCTGATGATCGCCAATGCGGCCGCCCCGACGTCGACCGCGCGAGCGCTATTCGCGGCGGCCTGACCAGCACCGACCGTTCACCCTCCCGAACGGGTGAGCTGCCGACAGGATTGCGGCAGAACCTCCATGCGCACCGTCTCCTCGGCAGCCCACGAAATGAGCTGGGATCAGCTTCGCGCAATCGGCTTAGTGACGTGCGTGGCGGCGGGGCAGATCGGAGGGCTCATAACCGCCTTATGTGCGCGTTAGCACACCCGCGGTTGCAGCAGCACTCCAGGAACTCAGAGTCGGCAGACGCGATCCAGCCAGACGGCGGCACCCGGCAACCCTCACCCACCGTGACGGCTGCCGTCTGCGTGCGAGCTGTCCTTAGCCTGGTCACGGTAGTTGCGCGCACGCCGTAGCCATGCCGAGCGCTGACAGTGTTTTTGTGCTATACGGACCATCTCAGGTTAATGCCCATAGCCTATTAGCGCTCGGAATGGCGTTCCCGGCTCCGGATGTCCCATATTGCGGTGCTCCGGCGGGCTCAGCGTCCGCCGGAGACGGCGGCAGACGCTGACAGGCCCGCACTGGTGTCAACTGGCATATCGCTCACGCTGGACCCGGTAGGAGGTCGTCCTCGGACCACATTAATCGACAACATCACACAGAGTCACGGGGAGAACGCTCGCCGAGCCGCCGTTCCGGTCCGCCAGCCGGTCCCCGGCTACCACCTGCTGCCCTGGCCTCGCCACACGGATGATCTTACACCGTTGTAAGCCTAACTTAACGCCATTGGGCCAGAGCCGGCCCCAGGCAACCCTTACTTCAGCACCCTTCGCCGAGATGTTGGTGACAATCGGCGTGAACAGCCACTCTGACGTGCACGGTGGCCGCTGTCGTCGATCAGGCTGGCCACATCTTAGGAGCTGCGAGCTTCGCGGCCGCGACTCGCGGCTATGCGCAGCTGGCCACCTGGGCCGGTCAACGCCCGTGCTCGCGCTGGGCTGATGCGCCATGATGGACGCATGCCCGCCAGTCGGCACCACGCCAGCGCCGCGTCCGATGTCCAGACAGCGCCGTGATCAAGTCCAGCGTCATTCCCGTAGCCGGCCTCGCGGTCATCCTGGCCCTGGGAACCGCCGCGAGTGCGGCACAGCCGGTCATGACCGCAGCCCGCGCGCCGGTGCGACACAGGCCGGTGACTGCCTACGTCGTTGGAGTCTCGAACGGTGTGACCCCCATCCGGATTGCCACCAACACGGCCGGGAAGACCATCCGAGTCGGCAACTTCCCTCTGGCCATCGCGGTGACGCCGGACGGGAGGACCGTCTACGTGGCGAGCTGGATCAACATTCTGAAGCACGTCCGGGGAACGGTGACCCCGATCCGCACCGCCACCAACATCGCGGGAAGGCCCATCAGAGTCGGCGCCGGACCCCAGGACATCGCCATCACGCCGGACGGCAAGACCGCCTACGTCACGAGCTGGCCCATCAAGGGCGGCGGCCCGCTCGCGATCACTCGCAACAGCAAGACCGCCTACATCGTCTCCGGCCTGGACACCGTGAGCCCGCTCCGGACCGCCACCAACACCCCCGGGAAGCCGATCAAGGTCGGCCGCGAGCCCTTCCACGCCGCCATCACCCCGGATGGCAGGACCCTCTACGTAGCCAGCGAGATCAACGTCAACAAGCCCGTCCGGGGAACGGTGACCCCGATCGACACCGCCACCAACAGGCCGGGCAGGGCGATCAGCGTCGGGATCGGTCCTGATGCGATCGCGATCACGCCGGACGGGAAGACGGTGTACGTCGTCAACCTCGGCTCCGGCACCGTGACACCGATCCGGACCGCCACCAACACGGCCGGGAAGCCGATCAAGGTCGGGGGGCTTCCCTACGCCATCGCCATCACGCCCAGCGGCACCGCCACCAACATCGCGGGAAGGCCCATCAGAGTCGGCGCCGGACCCCAGGACATCGCCATCACGCCGGACGGCAAGACCGCCTACGTCACGAGCTTCGACACCAACACGGTGACCCCGATCAAGACCGCCACCAACGCCGCGCTCAGACCGATCAGAGTCGGGTTCGAACCCGAACTCATCGTGATCACGCCCTGACCTATCACCCGCCCGTGTCTTCGAGGTGGACGGTCCCGATGCGTGGCAGCGCCTCGTCGCCGCCTACCCCCGAACGGCGCCCGCTGCCTGGCGGCACACCTGGGCGTGGACCGGATGGGATAGGGACTGTCCGGGGAGGTGCTTGTCGGGCACTAGCCCAGGCCTGCAAACTCGATGGTGGCTGGGCGCCATAAATGGATGATCTGCGCGCAGATCTTCGGACGATCCAAGCGGTCACCGCAAGCAAATATTCGGCGTTCTGCGTTAAATGGACAGCATTGGCGCCTGTCCTCGTGCTCACTCTCCGTGACTGCCCATCCCGGCCCTGCGCACGATTGGCAGCCGGCCTCGGCGCGCGGGCGCCGCACGGGCTCGCCGGGCTCGCCGTTGCGGGTGGCCGCATCAGGCACTCCCAGTAACCCCGGGCAGGGAACTACGTGCTGGCAGAGGGGCCTGCCACACCGGCACGCAAAGAACTGGACTCCACATCGTCTCACGCGGCCTTCCGCGCAGCGCCTCCGCCGTTCGGTGCTTCACATCCTTTGGCTGGGGCGGCGAACCGATTCTTCCGACGCGTCAGGCGCGGACAACGCGCGCATCTGCCGCATATGGCGCGTCAGGCATGATGAAGCCGCGTGGCCGCCGCGGTGCCAGATCGACAAGCACCTCCCCTCTCGCGAATTTGGTGCCGCAACATGCGCCACGCTCGCTTCCGGCGGGGATCGGTGTACCGGACGGTGCACGGGCACGTTGGCGCACGTGCGCGACCCGAAGGCCCGGCGGCTGTGTATAGCGGCCGCTCGTCCAGCCGGGATTGTGCGCGACCTCCCACACATAGCCGTCGGGATCGGCGAATGCGCCGGACGTGCCGCCCCACTCCGCACGAGCCGCAGGCCGCACAACGGCGGCACCCGCCCGCTCGGCCTCAGCAAGTACAGCGCCGACATCCTCGGGCGAGCGGACGTTGTGGGCGAGCTCGATCCCGGGAGCGCCGTGACCGCCGAGCGCGGTCCACAAGCCGAAGACCATGCCCCCAGCCTGAAAGAAGCAGACCTCATCGTCGGGCTGCCGGGCGTCGCCCCAGCCGAGCGCCTCGTAGAACGAACGGGCTCGGGCAAGATCGGTGACGCCCAGCGTCACAAGGCTGATGCGCTGGTCCATGCAGAGATCATCGCAGACGCGGCCACCAGCACGGTCGTTCATCCTTGCCGACCGGGGTGCCTGCCGACGGTCATCGCGACCGCACCCGCAAACGGTAATGCCAGGCTGCGCATCGGTCACCAGCCTGTCACCAAACGTGGCCCGCCCTTGCCAGCGGGACATCGGTTCAGGGGCGCCGGATCCGCCGATCTGCGCGCCAGCCACGGTTTGCCGGCACGTTGTCAGTGCCGCGCCGAACGGGGTGTTCTGCGTGCGGGCAGTCGTGCCGCGGACACGGTTGGCAGCCGCACCGATCGGGCGGTTGGGAGTCGGCCCAGCTATCGGTCCAGCCCGGCCGGCAGTTCCCGGTGACCACGGCCGCAATGATTCTGCCTGGCCCGCGGTCGCGCTCTGAATCTTGGGGTAGCCCGTGGTGGGCTGGCGGGGGTCTGCGGCGATGGGCGGGGTGGCTGACACCTGGGGCCTGACCGGAGACGTGATCGACCGCATGGCCGGTTTCCTGGCCGCCTGCATGGCCTATTACCAGATGGCCTTCCCACGCTGATGTGCTGGATGGCGTGCCCGGGTGTACTGGATGGCGTGCCCGTGCTGACGTAGCGGCAGAGAGAGCAGCTGACCAGGCCGGATGGCTAGCCTGTCGCGGCCCCGACTGACACAACCAGATCAAGCAACCGGCACCTACGACATGGTTTCGGTGCGCGTCGACCGGCGCCCGCTGACCGCCACGGCGAGTTTGGTGTGGAGCTGCGATCTGCCACGCCGGTTGCAGCAGGTGCTCTTCGACACCGCCGATGGCATCATTGCGGGAGCGCCGGCGGGCTGACCCTATAGGGCGGGCCAATATCAGGAGAGCTACCCTCGCCTTTACCGTCGCGAGATTGTGGAGGTGGACTGGCCGGTGAGCGGCAATCCCCGCCGCATCCGCCGCGGAAAGGACACGCAAGTGGGCAAGACCAAGGATATCCGCGGGGCAGTCGATGCAGAGCTCACTTTCGACCCGCTGGTCGACCCGGCGGACATCACCGTTAGGAACATGAACGGGGATGTTGCGCTCAACGGCACCGTGCCGAGCTAATTTAGCCGCAGTACCTGGAGGCCGCCACGGCGGCGCAGTGCGTCGGCGGCGTGGCGAACGTGCATAATCACCTGGAGGTGGTGCTGCCGGCGGGCGACTACCGGGACGACGACGCCATGCTGACCACCGCGGCGAACAACGCGCTCGCGGCGATTGTCACCGTGCCCGGTGGTGTGGAGGCGACCGCCCGCGACGGCAACCTCACGCTGACCGGCGCCGTACGCTACGGCTCGCAGCGCACCGCCGCCTGACTGGCGGTCGCCGGGCTGACCGGTGTCAGCCATGTCAAGGACGAAATCGAGATCTGGACCGATGCCGACCCGGTCGACGTCACCTTGCTGGTCCAGGACGCGCGCGAGAGCGCGGGCCCCCGGCCGGATGCGCCGACCGGCCGCCGCCACGGAAAGGCCGGCGGCGGCCGGCGGTGCGGTGGATCGTGCACGGCGTGATGTTCGTGGCGCTGGCGGCAGGCGTGTTCGTCCTGCTGCCCCGGCTTGGCGGACTGAGCTGCGACGCCGCTGGTCTGCGGCACGCCCGCCCGGCGTTCGTGCGGCAGCAATCGTGGCGCAGGCGGTGTCGCTGGGGTCTTATGGCTCACCGAACAACTCCCCCAACGCCGCCCGCGCCATAAGCGCGTTGCGCATCCGGCAGCCTGTCTGCCGTTTCGGCTTTGACGGGAATCGGCCGCGGCTGGGTGGCCCGGTTACCCTGGACCGTTGCTGCCCGGAGGAGAACCCTTGAGCGGCGGCGGGGAACCACGGGGTGCCAGGCGGAGCTCGATCCGGGCGGTGGGGATGCGTTCTTGCTCGCGAGCCAGCAGAGCCAGCGCGCGGACATCGGCCGCGGTGGGGCGGCTCGCGTCCACCGCGCGTGGCCACAGCCGGGCATGGCGGACGGCTGCAATCTCCGCCGCATACACCAGCGCCTGGTTGACCAGGTAGAGCAGGGCGAACATGCCTGCCACGGTGGCGAAGCTGCCATAGACGGGCCCGGCCTTGGTGACCAGCCGGGCTAGCAGCGGCGCCCCGGCGTTGAGCCCTACCGTCACCGCCGCCGCGCCCAGGACGGCGCCCGGCCACAGGGCCCGGACCGGCGCAGGCCGCGCCAGCAGCAACCTGACGGCAAGCAACAAGACCGCGAAGACGGCCAAAGCCGACCCGAGCACCGCCGCCGCCCGCTGCACCCCGGGCACCCCGGGCAGCGCGGTGACCACTACCGTGAGCCCACCGACCACCACTGCCCCCAGCAGCAGCGTCACCAGCATCACGAACACCCGGGCATACCGTGAGACAAACCCGGCGCGGAGGCGGTGCGGGACCGCTGCCACATGGTTGAGCGTCTGGTAGACGGAGAACACAACACCAGTTCCGGAGAACAGCAAACCGATCAAGCCCGCGACGAACGGAATGGCCGACGTCGGCAAGGTGGTCACCGAATGCTCAACGGTGGATCGCAGCGCCTGCGGCACGATCGCGGTGATCAGCCGCTGACGCAGGTCCGGGTGATCCACCAGCACCCGTGACAGCACCGCCACCGCAAGCAGCAGCAGCGGGAAGATGCTCAAGAATCCGTAGTAGGTGATGAGCGCGGCCTCCCGCCCGCCCTCATCATCCCCGTACTTCTTCACCACCGCATAGGGGAACCCCAGCACACCGTGCCTGCGCTGCAGACGATCCGCCCAGGCGATTACCCGGGTCACCCGGGTGCTCAAGCCCTCGAACCTCATGGGCCCAGCCTGCCTGGCACCGTCCTGCAATTCATCATGCCCCCGGAGACCGCGCTCAGCCATGGTAACCGCCCGCCGGGATCGCCGGTGAGGCCGCGCCCGCGCACCGTCCAGATTGCAGCCATCCCACAGGCCGCGTAGCGATCACTCGTTAGCCGGCCACCAAACAAAAGTGAAACGTTCGCGCAGCAAGGCACGTATCACGGCCGTTTCAAGATCATTAGATGAGTCCGGGGATGGTGAAGGGCCGGTGTACGTTCCGGCTGGTCCCAAGGGTGGCTTCGGTGGTGTGGTGCCGCCCGGCTAGTGGAGTCGAGGCTGGCGACGCCGACCGCGGCGACTTCGGAGAGCGGGGTACCCGTCCCGGTTCGGGCGCTGCCCGTTCCAGGGTGATCATGACACTATTGCCAGCGTGGCGACCATCCTGGCCTTTCATGCCCACCCCGACGATGAGGTGCTGCGGACCGACGGCACCCTGGCCCGCCGGATCATCCGGTGGCGGCGGTGCTGGCGCTGGCCGCCGCGGTGGTGGTCGCCGGGTCCCGGTCGTTCACCACGATCGCCGGGTGGGCCGCTGACGTGCCCGCGGGCGTGCTGGAAGACCTGTATCGGCGGTGCGGGGCCAAGTCCCGCCCGGCCACACCCAGGCCATCCGGGGCCACGGTCGGCCCGAGAAACGCACCATCAGGGCCGTCACCGTCGATGCTGGCCTGGTCTTCCCGCACGCCCAG
>WNFM01225137.1_pt1 | contig 11149 bp, 12 predicted proteins | sample 5400271 | NCBI WGS metagenome assembly WNFM01 (sample SAMN13153352, study PRJNA577476) | soil metagenome | isolation source: 60 cm saprolite on Douglas fir-dominated hillslope | place: USA:California | collected 2013-09-17 | reverse complement strand
CTCGTCTGCGTCAACAGCTACCTGATCCAGGATATCGCGCGGGCCATGGTGCCGGCGCGGCCGGAACGCGAGGTTCCGCTGTGGTACCAGTATTACTTTCAACTGGAGCGCGGCCGGGCCGGGCTTGCGGCCAACCGGCGCGGCATCACGAAGATCTTGTGGGAGCAGTGGTCGCCGAACTGGCCGTTCGACGAGACGTGCCTGGAGCGGACTGCGGCGGCGCACGACAATGCTGACTATGTCGACGTCGTGATCCACAGCTATCGCCACCGTTTCGGCCTCGCCGAAGGCGACCCGCGTTATGCCGATATTCAACAGCGGCTCGCCGCGCTGCCGCCGATCACGGTGCCGGCAGTCACGCTGGATGGCGTCGGCGACGGCGTGAGCCCGGCCACCGATGGCAGCTCCAGTGCAGCGAAATTCACCGGCCGCCGCGTCCATCGTGTGGTGCCACGCGCCGGACATAACCTGCCGCAGGAAGAGCCCGAAGCATTTGCCGCAGCTGTCATGGAGCTGATCAAGGCGTAAGCAATGTCCGATTCCATCGATCGCCGTCGTCTGATCATCGGCGCGGCCTTGTCGGGAGTTGCAGGCCGGGCGTTTGCCCAGGCCGATGCACCGGCGCGCCCGGCGTTTGCGCCGTCATCGCAGCGGATGGAGCCGTTGCGCTATGTAGATGCCGGCCCGCTCAACATTGGCTATTACGAAGCAGGTCCCGCGGATGGACCGGCCGCGATACTGCTGCACGGCTTTCCCTACGACATTCACAGCTATGTCGACGTCGCAATGCGGCTCGCCACGCAAGGCTGCCGCGTCATCGTGCCTTACCTGCGCGGATTCGGCGCGACGCGGTTTCGCGATTCCGTCACCTTGCGCTCGGGCGAGCAAGCGGCGCTCGGCGCTGACGTGATCGCGCTGATGGATGCGCTTGGTATCAAGCGCGCGGTGATTGCCGGGCATAACTGGGGTGGGCGTGCGGCCTGCGTCGCTGCCGCACTGTGGCCGGAGCGCTGTAGCGGCATGGTGACGGTCAACAGCTACCTCGTTCAGGATCTCGCCCGCGCCATGGTGCCGATCGACCCGCGATATGAAGTCGAACTCTGGTACGAGTATTATTTCCAGATCGAGCGAGGCCGGGCCGGGCTCGCCGCCAACCGGCGCGAGATCGCTCGGATGCTGTGGGAGGATTGGTCACCGGACTGGGATTTTGATGACGCCACGTTCGACCGTAGCGTAGTGGCGCACGACAATCCGGACTATGTCGACGTCGTGATCCATAGCTACCGTTATCGCTTCGGCGTGGCGGCGGGCGATCCGCCATATGCGGAGCTGCAGCGTCGCCTCGCACCGCTGCCGCCGATCACGGTGCCTTCAATTACATTGGACGGCGACGCCGACGGCGTGCTCCCCGCCGGCGACGGCCGCGCCAGCGCCGCCAAATTTACCGGCCGCCGCATCCATCGCGTGGTGCAGGGCGCCGGTCACAATGTGCCGCAGGAAGCGCCGGAAGCGTTTGCCGCGGCGGTGATGGAATTGGTGAAGGCCTAGGAAGTATAACGTCCGCTCTCAATTCCGCCGCGGGCTGATCTTCCACGTCGCCGCGAGGATCGCCGACGTGATCAGGCCGCTGATAACAGCGGCGAACGGGATCGAGACCGTCAGCGCCGCGGTGGCGGCCCAGCCGATCGAGCAGAAGGCTTCGGCAAAGGTCGCAAGCCGCGACGAGGTCTGGCGGCGGCGGAATTGGCTGCGTTTGGCCTGCACGCGAAACCAGAGCTGGATCGCGGCGGCCGACGTGGTGGCGATGATGACGCCAAGCGCGGTGACGGCCGCTTGCGTGACGGAAACATAGGCGAGGGCGGCGATCAGCGGCGCGAAGATGACGCCGATCACGATCAAGACCACCTCGATCTTGGCGCGGGTCACGCGCTGCGGCGGCAATGGTGCGGTTGCGACCAGGTCGGCGGCGTCCTCGCCCGAGATCGTCAGCCAGGCGAGGCCACCGGCGAGCTGGCCCGCCGCCATCACGATGACAGGCGTGATCAGCACGATCGCGGCCGAGCTGTCCGAAAAACTGCGCCACAGCATCAGTGCCGGCGGTACCAGATAAAGCAACTGCATCAGGCTCTGCGACACCAGCCAGGGATCGCGGCGCAGCAGCAAAAATTCCTTGGCGCGCAGCGCCTGCTGCCGCGAACCGCCGCGGAACGCGCTGGCACGTGGCGCCCGGCGGGTCGTCATTGTTGTTGCCGAGACATGCGCGACGGTGTCGGCGAATCTCGGCGAGAAGATCGCCATCACGCCGCCGAGCAGCACGAGGGCAAAAGCAACCAGCAGCGCCAATACCTCGCCGTCGCCGATCGCGGCGCGCGCCGGCCACCACAGCGGACTGTCGGGACCGGGCGCATAGGCCGCGGCGGCATCTGACGTCAGCACCGTAAAGCGCGACAGCGTGCCGTACGAGAGGATCGCGGCAACCTGCAGCGCGATCACAAAGCCGGCGCCGATGATGGCGGCCAGGATCTGCGCCACCAGGCGTGTGCGGCTCGGCCCGATCAGGCGGAACAGCATCACCGTGATCGCGATCGCAACGGCTGCGGCCGACAATCCAATGGCGACGACGACGCCAAATGCGGAAAGCCATCTGGCGCCGCCGCCGAGTACGAGTACGTCAATGAAGGGCGTCGACAACAACAGCGCCATGCCCGTGACCGACAGCGCGATCGCCGCGATCCGGACCGAGAACACGTTGGTGAGCCGCGCCGGTGACGACATGATCAGGTCGAGGTCGGCGCGGGCATAGAATACGCGCGTCACCGATTCGATCGCCTGCGACAGCATCAATGTCCAGGCCAGCAAGATGGTCGCGGTGATGACGATGAGAGTAGGCTTGTCGAGCGGCGGCTGCAGATCGGCGAAGCGGCCGATCACGGCCCATGCCGGCAGGTGCATGATCGCGGCAAACAGGATCAAGCCAATGACCGCGCGCTTACGCTTGCCGCGGCTGCCGGTCATCATGGCGAGCCATTCGCGCCACGCCAGCCGGATTTCGTGCCGGGCAAACCAGCTCAGCGCCGCCGTCGCGTTCATGCTGCCGCAGCCTCGGTGTCGACAAGTGCGATGAACATGTCTTCGAGACTGGTATCGGTGCGGCCGTTCTGCTGGCGCAATTCGGTCAACGTGCCCTCGGCGACCAGCCGGCCGGCGGCGATGACGCCGATCCGGTCGGCCATTCGCTCGGCGACCTCCAGAATATGTGTCGTCATGATCACGGTGCAGCCGGCGCGGACGCGATCGCCGAGCAGTCCCTTGACGTGACGGGCCGACAGCGCGTCGAGCCCGGTCAGCGGTTCGTCGAGAATAATCAACCGGGGGTCGTGGACCAGCGCGCCTGCCAGCGCGACCTTCTGGCGCATGCCCTTGGAAAACCCCTCGCAGCGCTCGTGCAGATGCGGCTCCAGGCCAAGCGACACCAGAAGCTGGTGCGCTGATGGTTCCGACACCGCGGGATCGATACCCCAGAGGCCGGCGACGAATTCGAGATATTCCAGCGGCGTCAGCTTGTCATAAATCATTGGCTCGTCGGAAACCCAGGCCATCACCTGTTTGGCGGCGACGGGATCTGCGAGTGCGTCGATGCCAGATATAAAGACAGAGCCGGCGTCGGGCCGCAGCAGGCCAGCCACCATGCGCAGGGTTGTGGTCTTGCCGGCGCCATTGGGGCCGAGCAGGGCATAGAACTCGCCGGCGCGAACCGTCAGGTCGAGCGCGTCGACCGCGGGGCGGTCAAAACGCTTCGTTAACCCTCGCACTTCGAGTGCGGATGCATCTGGTTTCATGATTTTCGGGCGATCCAAGGTTCGCTTAAAGGTTCGCTTATTCGTAGCGCACCATGGACCCAAGAACTTTCGGCACGGTGAATCGCCCACCCCAAATCGCGCCGAACCCTGCAACTCCGAGGGACTGCGGCATATCTGCGCAATTTCCGGCCCCGACGGCCACCAGCGGTTTGTTGACAGGGCTCGGGGCTTTAGGATCAACTGCAACAGGACATATGCAGTCTTCAGCGCTCCGACACGATGGCGCGAAGGCAGGATGCGACAGGCAATCGATAGAATTGCCGGGCATCCGGGGGAGGGAAATCATGCTGGACTTCGTTCAGCAGCTGGTAAGCGGTATCGCGCTTGGCTGCGTTTACGGCCTGATCGCGCTCGGCTTCGTGCTGGTCTACAAGGCCACCGAGGTCGTCAATTTCGCCCAGGGCGATTTGATGATGCTGGGCGGCTTCTTTGCCTTCACCTTCATCGGCATGCTCGGCCTCAATTACTGGGTCGGATTCGCCGGCGCCGTCATCGCGATGGCGCTGTTCGGCATGCTGGCCGAACGCGTGGTGGTGCGCCCGATCCTCGGCTATCCGCAGTTTTCCATCATCATGGCGACGATCGGGCTCGGCTACTTCCTGCGCTCCATCGTCGGCATGATCTGGGGCACCGACGATTTCAAGATCGAGACGCCGTTCAGCCAGGGCGTGCTGCGGATCGGCAGTCTCGTGCTGGCCTATGACAAGCTCTCGGTGATCGCCGCAACCGTCATCCTTTGCGCGCTGCTCTATCTGTTCTTCAACCGCACCACGCTCGGCACCGCGATGCGCGCCAGTTCGGAAAACATGCTGGCCGCCTATTACATGGGCATTCCGGTCAAGCGGGTGGTTTCGGCGTGCTGCTGGCGCCGATTACCTTTATTCATTCCAATGTCGGCCTGGTGCTGGGCCTGAAGGCATTTCCGGCCGCGGTGCTCGGCGGCTTCGGCTCCATTCCCGGCGCCGTGGTCGGCGGCGTGATGATCGGCGTGATCGAGAGCATGGCCGGCTTCTATCTGCCGCAGGGCTGGAAGGACGTCGCGCCCTACATCGTCCTGCTGGTGGTGCTGCTGCTCAAGCCCGAAGGCCTGTTCGGGGTTCATACGCGGAAGAAGGTCTGATGCGGTTCCTGTTCAAGACCGACTACGAGGACGACATCAGGCTGTTTCCGCACAGCGGCTACATCGTTTCCTACGGTGTCCTGCTGGCACTGCTGGTGATCGCACCATTCGTGCTGTCGAGCTACATCGTCAGCCAGCTGGTGTTCGTCTGCATCTACGCCACCGTCGGCGTCGGGTTGATGATCCTCACGGGTTTCACCGGGCAGGCGTCACTCGGCCACGCCGCGTTTCTCGCCATCGGCGCCTATACGGCAGCCTATCTGCAGCAGTTCAACGTGCCGTTTCCGGTGTATTTCCTGGCCGCGGGATTGCTGACCGGCGGCAGGGCATCTACCTCGTGATTGCGACGATTTCCTTTGCCTTCATCGTCGAGGAAATCCTGGCGCGCTGGGAAAGCGTGACCCACGGCAATGAGGGCATGCGCGTCAAGACCATGAGCCTGTTCGGCAGCGCAGTGCCTCGCGACGGGCCAATGTTCTATTTCCTGTGCGTCGGCGTGCTGACCCTGACCATCGTCGGCACGCTCAATCTCCTGCGCTCGCCGACCGGGCGCGCCTTCGTCGCCATCCGCGACAGCGAGACCGCGGCGCGCAGCATGGGCATCAACGTATCCCTCTACAAGGTGAAGTCGTTCGCGATCAGTGCGGCGATCACCGGATTTGCCGGTGTGCTGTTCGCCCACAAGCTGTCCTTTATCAGCCCGGAAATGTTCACGCTGCAGCTTTCGATCGAGTTCATCATCGTGATCCTGATCGGCGGCACCTTCAGCCTCCACGGCGCGGTGCTGGGCGCGATCTTCCTGGTCATGATCGATCCGTTCCTGACTTACCTCAAGGACGACATGCCCGGCATCATCGCGGGCGCGGCCGCCACCTTCGGCGCCGGCAAGGCGACGGCGGACAGTATTCAGAGCAGCGTCGCGGCGTTTGCGTCCGCCAACGGCCTGAAGGGCGCGATCTACGGGATCATCATCGTGCTGTTCGTGCTGTTCGAACCGCTCGGCCTTTACGGGCGCTGGCTGAAGATCAAGCTCTTCTTCCAGTTGTTCCCGCTCTACAAGCGCGCCACCTTCAAGCGGCAGAAGATCTACGTGAAATCGGAGCGGAACCGGTGAGCTATTTCCGCGCGGAAGACCTGTCTTTGCACTTCGGCGGCCTCAAGGCGGTCGATTCCGTCAGCTTCGCGGTCGAGAAGGGCGAGATCCTCTCGATCATCGGCCCCAACGGCGCCGGCAAAAGCTCGATCTTCAACCTGATCTCGCGGATCTATCCGCCGACGTCAGGCAAGATCTATTTCGAGGATCAGGATATTACGCAACAGCCGGCCTACCAGATCGCTGGCCTCGGCATTGCCCGTACCTTCCAGAACATCGAACTGTTCGAGAATGCGACCATGCTGAGCAATCTCTTGGTCGGCCGCCACCGCCATTCCACCACGCAGCTCTGGCAGGAATTGCTGTTCCTGCCGAGCGTGCGCGCCAACGAAAAGGCGCATCGCCGCCGTGTCGAGCAGGTGATCGAGTTTCTCGATCTTGAGGCCTATCGCGACAAGCTGATCTCGGGGCTGCCCTACGGCGTCCGCAAGGTGATCGAGCTGGCGCGGGCGCTGTGCTCGGAGCCGAAGCTGATCCTGCTGGACGAGCCGTCCTCCGGGCTGAATGTCGAAGAGACCAGCGACATGTCGTTCTGGATCCGCGACATGAAGACCGAGCTCGGCATCACCGTCCTGATGGTCGAGCACGACATGACACTGGTCAATCGCGTCTCCGACCGGGTGATCGCGCTCAACTACGGCCGCGTGCTGGCGATGGGCTCGCCGGCCGAGGTGCAGCGCCATCCTGATGTCGTCGCCGCCTATCTCGGCGCATGAGGATGAGGCCATGAGCACACCCGACATCATCCTGAAGCTCAGCAACATCGAGAGCTATTACGGACCGATCATGGCCATCCGAGGCATCAGCCTCGAAGTGCCGCGCGGGCGGATCGTCACCCTGCTCGGCGCCAACGGCGCCGGCAAGACCACGGTGCTCAAGACCATTTCCGGCATTCTCGATCCGCAAAAAGGCTCGATCGAATTTCTGGGCAAGCCGATCCAGCGCATGGAAGCCGACAAGATCGTGCGGCTTGGCCTCAGCCATGTGCCGGAAGGACGGGAAGTGTTTCCGTTCTTGTCGGTGCACGAGAATCTGATGATGGGCGCCTATCCGCGCAGCGATCGCGACGGCGTCGCCGAAGACCTCGAGCGCGTGTTCGGATATTTCCCGCGGCTGCGGGAGCGGATCAACCAGCCGGCCGGGCAGCTTTCCGGCGGCGAACAGCAGATGCTGGCGATCGGGCGGGCGCTGATGAACCGCCCGACCTTGCTGCTGCTGGACGAGCCGTCGCTCGGGCTGTCGCCGATCCTGGTGAAAGAGATTTTCACCATCATCAAGCGCGTCAACGAGGAGCAGGGCATGTCGATCCTGCTGGTCGAGCAGAACGCCAAGATCGCGCTGGAGACGGCGCATTACGGCTATGTGCTGGAAATCGGCCGGGTCGTGATGAACGACACCTGCGATCGGCTGATGAATTCAAAGGACATCCAGGAATTCTACCTCGGCGCCAAGGAAGAGGGCGCTCGCGGCGAGCGGCGCTGGAAGAAGAAAAAGACGTGGCGGTAGGGATCTGGCGAGATTTGGCTGGCGTCGACGACATTGGCCGTAAGGATGACAGTCAAGCGCATGGCGTTCTGAACGGGTTGGAGCTAAATTCGGGCCCTGCTTCGAAAAACAAGACCGGCTAACGGCGTTCGGGGCAGGCGAGAGAGGGAGGAAGCGAGCATGGCCAGGCCGGCAGTGCTGACGGTCGCCGACACGATCGCGAAGAGTTTTCTGCTCGGCGTGGAGACGCGCGGCGACCGGCCGGCTATCCGCGAAAAGAAGTTCGGCATCTGGCAGCCGACCAGCTGGCGGCAATGGCTGCAGATATCCAAAGACATCGCCTACGGCCTGCACGCCATCGGCTTCAAGCCCGGCGAGGTCGCCTCGATCATTTCCAACGCGGTTCCGGAGTGGGTGTATGCCGACATGGGCATCCTCTGTGCCGGCGGCGTTTCGTCCGGAATCTATCCGACCGACTCGTCGGTCCAGGTCGAATATCTCGTCAACGATTCCGCGACCAAAGTGATCTTCGCCGAGGACGAGGAGCAGCTCGACAAGATCCTGTCGTGTCGCGCGCGTTGCCCGACTTTGCAGAAGATCGTCGTGTTCGACATGGAAGGCCTCGCCGGCTTCAGCGATCCGATGGTGCTGTCGCTGGCCGAATTCATCGCGCTCGGGCGCAACCATGCGGTGGCTAACGAAGCGTTGTGGGATGCAATGGTCGGAAGCCGCGGTGCCGACGATCTCGCCATTCTCGTCTACACTTCAGGCACCACCGGCCCGCCCAAGGGCGCGATGCATTCCAACCGTGGCGTGACGCATCAGATGCGCCACGCCAACGATCTGTTTCCGTCCACCGACGCCGAGGAGCGTCTGGTATTCCTGCCGCTGTGCCACGTCGCCGAGCGGATCGGCGGTTATTACCTTTCGCTGGCGCTGGGCTCGGTGATGAATTTCGCCGAAAGCCCGGAAACCGTGCCGGACAATCTGCGCGAGGTGCAGCCGACTGCTTTCCTCGCGGTGCCCAGGATCTGGGAAAAATTCTATTCGGGCATCACGATCGCCTTGAAGGATGCGACGGGATTCCAGAACTGGATGTACCGCCACGCGCTGGCCATCGGCCACCGAGTGACGGCCTACCGGCTGGAAGGCAACATGCCGCCGTTGCCGTTGCGGCTGGCCAATCGCGCCGCCTATTGGTTGGTGTTCCGCAATATCCGCCGCATGCTCGGCCTCGACCGCTGCCGGCTGGCGTTCACCGGTGCCGCGCCGATCGCGCCCGATCTGATCCGCTGGTATCTCGCGCTCGGCCTCGACATGCGCGAGGTCTACGGCCAGACCGAGAATTGCGGCGTCGCCACCGTGATGCCGTTCGATCGCATCAAGCTCGGTTCGGTCGGCAAGGCGGCCCCCTGGGGCGAGGTCGCGATTTCCCCACAGGGCGAAATCCTGATCAAGGGCGACTACCTGTTCATGGGTTACCTGAACCAGCCGGAAAAGACCGCCGAGACCATCGACGCCAAAGGCTGGCTGCATACCGGCGACGTCGGCTCGATCGACAACGAAGGCTTCGTCAAGATCACCGACCGGATGAAGGACATCATCACCACCTCGGGCGGCAAGAACATCACGCCGTCGGAGATCGAGAATCAGTTGAAGTTCTCACCCTACGTTTCCGATGCCGTTGTCATCGGCGACAAGCGGCCGTACCTGACGTGTCTGGTCATGATCGATCAGGAGAACGTCGAGAAATTCGCGCAGGACCACGACATTCCCTTCACCAATTATGCCAGCCTGTGCCGCGCGGCCGAAATCCAGGACCTGATCCAGCGCGAGATCGAGGCGGTCAACGTCAATTTCGCCCGGGTCGAGACCATCAAGCGCTTCTTCCTGATCGAGCGTCAGTTGACGCCCGAGGACGAAGAGTTGACGCCGACCATGAAGCTGAAGCGCAGCTTCGTGAACCAGCGCTACGCCACCGAAATCGACGCCATGTATCGCGAACGGGCGGTGGCGTGAGCAAGCATGACCCGGAAAAGTGGGAACCGGTTTTCCGAAAAGGTCATGCTCAAAAGAGGATCTTGCATCGGAGTTTTTGAAAACGGCGAAGGATCGAGGAGGCCCCAGCCTTCGCTCAACACGGGCCAAAGAGGAGATGTTTGCCATGTCGAAATCGCTTGTTGCGTGGGGCCTTGCGGTGAGCGCCCTTGCGCTGACCCATCTGCCGGCCGCAGCCCAGACCAAGGTTACCAATGAAGGCATCTCGGCCAGCGAGATCGTGATCGGCACCCATCAGGACCTGTCCGGCCCGATCAAGGTCTGGGGCGTGCCGGTTTCCAACGGCATGAAAATGGCGGTGGAGGAGATCAACGCGGCGGGGGGCATCCAGGGGCGCAAGCTCAAGATGATCCTCGAGGACAATGGCTACGATCCGAAGAAAGCGGTGCTGGCATCGCAGAAGATGGTTGAGCGCGACAAGATCTTCGCCATGATCGGCCCGATGGGCTCGCCCACCGTGCTCGCCGCGCAGGACATCCTGTTCGACGCCGGCGTGCTGCAGCTGTTCCCGCTGACGGCGGCCGAATTCACTTTCAAGTTCGACCCGACCAAGCCGCAGGAGCGGCTGAAGTTCAACAACCTGCTGCCCTATGTCGAGAGCACGCGGGCGGCACTGAAATGGATGATGGAGGCGAAGAAATTTTCCAAGCCCTGCATCATGCATCAGGACGACGAGTACGGAAAGAACGTACTTGACGGCTTCACCCAGCAGTTGGCGGCGATGAAGGTCCCGGCGGCTTCGGTGACCAGCTACAAGCGCGGCGCTTCCGACTTCTCAGCGCAAGTTGCCAAGATGAAGTCCGATGGCTGCGACATGGTCGTGCTCGGCACCGTGATCCGCGAGACCATCGGCGCGATGAGCGAGGCCAAGAAGCTCGGTTGGGACGTCACCTTCCTCGGCGCCACCCCGACCAACGTGCTCGAAGTGCCGGCGCTCGGCAAGGAAGCCGTAGAAGGCCTGTATGCCGCCTCTGCCTTCGAAATCCCCTACGAGGACACCGCGAAGGGCAAGGTCAAGGACTGGCTCGCCAACTACAAGAAGATGTTCGGCACCGATGCCAACACACAGGCGATTATCGGCTACAATGCGGTGACGACGTTTGCTTTTTACGCCAACAAGGCCGGCAAGGATCTGACCGGCCAGAAGATGCTCGACGCGCTGGAGGCCGGCGACAAGTTCCTCGACATCTTCTCCTCGCCGCCGACCAAGTTCTCCAAGACAGACCATCTCGCCAACACCATCACCCAGGTGCAGCAGGTCCAGAAGGGCCGCTGGGTGCTGATGAAGGACGGCCTGATGTTCTGAGGGTTCAGTCTCGCCTTCCAACGACAAAGGGCTGCGCGATCAAATCGCGCAGCCCTTGTTTGGAGAGTGCCGTCATTCCGGGGAGCCAACGGGTCGCGTGAACAGGCATCTACGGGCCGCGCAGCGCGACCCCGAGTTCGATCGGCTGCAGCGCAAGCGTATTGCAG
>WNFM01158542.1_pt2 | contig 11149 bp, 8 predicted proteins | sample 5400271 | NCBI WGS metagenome assembly WNFM01 (sample SAMN13153352, study PRJNA577476) | soil metagenome | isolation source: 60 cm saprolite on Douglas fir-dominated hillslope | place: USA:California | collected 2013-09-17 | reverse complement strand
ACCGCCGCAGGCAGGAGATCGAGGCACTCCGTGCCGGTGAATTTCTGCGAGAGATGCTCGGTGCCGAGCCGCTGAGCCGCGAGCGCCGCCCAGGGAGACTCGTCGAAGCTCTCCTCTGCGAAGCCGATGGAAAACGTCCGCAGCGGCCTCTTGTGCCGGCAGGCGAGCGCGGCGACGCAGGTGGAATCGACTCCGCCGGAAAGGAACACGCCCACCGGCACGTCTGCGACCAGGCGCTTGGCGATGGCCGCCTCGAGCAGCGACACGAGCTCGCGCTCCGCATCCGGCGGGGCAGAGGCCGACGGCACCGGCACTTCCCAATACCTGCGCAATCGGAAACCGCGCTCGTCGAGCACCGCGATATGCGCAGCCGGCAACTTACTAACGTCCTTATAGATGCTCTTCGGGGCTGGCACGGATTCGCTCGCGAGATATTGCACGAGCGCCTCCGGATCGATCTCGCGCGAAATGCCGCCGTGCGCGACCAGCGCCTTCAACTCCGAAGCAAACAGGCAGCGACCGTCGCGCAATGAATAGTAGAGCGGCTTCTTACCCAGCCGATCGCGCGCCAGCACCAGCTTGCGCACCCGCGCGTCCCAGAGCGCGAGCGCGAACATCCCGTGCACGCGCTCGACGAAGCTCTCTCCCCATTCGAGATAAGCGCGCAGCACCACCTCGGTATCGCTGCGGGTGGTGAAGGAGCGGCCGCGTCCCATCAACTCGTCGCGCAGCGCCACGAAGTCGTACGCCTCGCCGTTGAGGACCAGCGTGACTCCCTCGCGCGTCATCGGCTGATCGCCGGTCTCGAGGTCGAGAATCGAAAGACGCCGATGCCCCAGCGCCGCCGCGCCCTCGACGAAGAATCCCTCCGCATCGGGCCCGCGGTGGGCGAGGGCTCGCGCTGCCCTGCGCACGCCTTCCGCGTCGGGCACGCCGAGCAGCGTCACCTCGCCCGCGATGCCGCACATTCAGACGACCTTCCGCGGCAGCGCCTCGGGCCGGTTCAGCTCCTCGGCGATCAGATAAGGCCGCTTGCCCTGCGATTCATAGTAAGTGCGAATCACCAGCTCTGCGAGCAATCCCATCAAGAGCGAGAGCGCGCCCACCAGCGTGAACATCACGGTCACCAGCGGCAGCGGCGTCTGCACGAAATCCTTCAATCCGGCGAGCTTGTAATAGAGCGCCCATAGGAAGGCGGCCATTGCGCCCGCCAGTGAGAGCAGTCCGAATCCGCCGAAGACATAGATGGGCTTGGTGGCATAGCTGGCGAGAAACTTCACCACCATCAGATCGAGCACCACCTTGAAGGTGCGCGAGAGCCCATAGTTCGATTTGCCGGCGCGCCGCGGGCGGTGGTTCACCACCATCTCGGTCACGCGGGCGCCCTGCCACGAGGCGTAGACGGGGATGAAGCGGTGCATTTCGCCGTAGAGCTTCACGTCGCGCAGCACCTCGCGGCGGTAGGCCTTCAATGAGCAACCATAGTCGTGCAAATGAACGCCGCTGAGCGCGGAGATGAGCTGGTTGGCGATGCGGCTTGGCAGCGTCCGCGCGAACTCGCGGTCGCGCCGTTCCTTGCGCCAGCCGGAGACCACGTCATAACCCGCGTCGAGTTGGGCGAGCATTTTCCCGATGTCGGCGGGGTCGTTCTGCAGATCGCCGTCCATCGGCACGATCACCTCGCCGCGCGCGGCTTCGATGCCGGCGCTCATGGCGGCGGTCTGCCCGAAGTTGAGGCGGAAGCGGATGACGCGCAACTCGGGCCGTCCGGCCGCGGCCGCCTGCAGCGCCGCGAAGGTGCCGTCGCGGCTGCCGTCGTCGACGCAGATCACCTCGTGAGTGTGGCCCAGTTTGGACAATTCCGCGAAGAGCTCGTCCAGCAGCGCGCGGACGTTTTCCTCTTCATTGAAGAGCGGGATCACGATGGAGAGATGGGGCCGTTCCATCGCGGTGAGGATGTCACGGCCGCCCACTGCGGACAACCAAAGTGATTTTCGCTCGCGCGATGGCTTACACCATGCGATCAATCGCGCGGCTCGCCTGCTGGAGGGAACGCACATGCCCATTCTCGCCCTGCTCTTCTCCACGCTCCTTGCCCAGGCCGATGCAGCCGATTCCATGCGGCGCGCCGCCGAAGCCGCCGAGAGGGCGGCGGTCGCCGCGCAGAAAGCGGCCGAGGCGGCCGAGAAGGCAGCTGAAGCCGCCACCAAGGCGTCCGCGGCTCCTGCAGCCGCGCCCGCTGCTGCAGCGCTCGCCGCTCCCGCCGCACCGGCACCTGCCTGGGCAGGCACGGTGAACCTGAGCCTCATCTCGCTGACCGGCAACTCCTCGACGCTGACGTTCAGCACCAACGCCGCGCTCGAGCGCAAGTCCACCGACTGGATCTGGGGCGTCAAAGCCTTCGGCGCCTATGGCCAGAGCACCGCCTCCGGCTCGTCGGTCGCCACCGTCACCGCGCTCAACGCCGGCTTCCAGGCGCGCGGCGATCGGCGCTTCGGCGATCAGCTTTCGCTCTACCTCCTCGCAGGCATCGACACCGATCACCTCAAGTCGATCGAATCGCGCCCTTTCGGTGAATTGGGCGTCTCGCTGATCTGGTTCGACACCAAGGAAGGCGATCTCGCGAAGAGCTCGTTCAAGACCGACCTCGGCTTCCGGTATGGCCGTGAATACCGCTTCCAATACTATCCGGTGCAGGTCTCGGCCAATCAGGACCCGGCGCTCGCGGAGGTGGACGTGGTCGCGCCGCGGCTGGGCGCCGCGTTCCGCTACGCGATCAGCAAGGACATCATCTTCACCGAGGACGTGAGCGCGCTGGGCAACATCGTGGGCACGGCGCGTCTTCTCTTCAGCAGCACCTCGAAGATCTCGGCGCGTCTCACTGAAAAGGTGGCGCTGGGCGTGGGCCTCGTGGTCCAGGACGATACGGTGCCCGCTCCGGGGAAGGTGCCCACCGACACCGCTTTGACGATCGGCCTCGACATCGGGATCTAAAGCAGCATCGGCTACACTGCGCCGCCATGTCCGAACAGCTCATCCTGACGTTCACGGGACGGGACGCGCCGGGGATCACCGCGCAGCTTTCCCGCGTCCTCGCGCAGGCCGGGGCGCGCCTCGACGACATCGAGCAGGTGGTCGTGCAGGGACTGCTCACGCTCGGCTTCGCGGTCACGCTCGACGACGCCGAGGCGACGCTGAAGGAACTTCTCTTCGCCGCCAAGGGCCTCGGGCTGCAGCTCGAATTTCGCAAGCAGGCGGGCGGCGCCGAGGTGCCACAAGAACGCTACGCGCTGACGGTGATCGCGCGCACGCTGGGGCCGGCCGCGCTGCAGGCGGTGGCCGAAGTGCTGGCGGCGCATCGCGCGAACATCGAGCACATCCATCGGCTCAGCGAGGGCGGGCTCGCTTGCGTGGAGTTCAACATCTCGCTGCCGCAAGGCGCAGACGAGCAGGCACTGAAGCGGGCGCTCCTCGCAGCGGCGGGGCAGGGCTCGTTCGACTGCGCGCTGCAGCGCGAGACGCTGCTCCGCCGCAGCAAGCGGCTCGTGGTCATGGACATGGACTCGACGCTGATCGGCATCGAGGTGATCGACGAATTGGCGCGAGCGCACGGCGTCGGCGAGCAGGTCTCTGCGATCACGCGGCGTGCGATGCAGGGCGAGATCGACTACGACCAGAGCCTGCGCGAGCGCGTCGCCTTGCTCACGGGCCTCGACGCGGGCGTCCTCTACGAGCTGGCCCAGAGGCTCCCGCTGACAGAGGGGGCGGAGACGCTGCTGCGAGTATTGAAGAGGCTGGGTTATCGAACAGCAGTCATCTCGGGCGGATTTTCGGTCGCAGCGGAGGCGTTGCAAAAACGGCTCGGCATCGATTTCGCGTGGAGCAACACCCTGGAGATCGCCGGGGGAAAACTGACCGGGCGCGTGGTCGGGCCCATCGTCAATGCGCAGCGAAAGGCGGACATCCTGCAGGAATTGTCGGTGCGGGAGGGCGTGCCGCTCGACCAGGTGATCGCCATCGGCGACGGCGCCAACGATCTGCTCATGCTGCAGAAGGCGGGGCACGGCATCGCCTTCCATGCCAAGCCCAAGCTGCGCGAGGCGGCGCATACCGCGATCAGCGCGATGGGATTGGACGCGATTCTTTACTTACTCGGCATTACCGGACGCGATATCGCGTCATTGGAGGAGCCGTGACGCTCACTCGACGAACGCTCCTGGGAACCGCTGCGGCGGCCGCGGCGCTTGCCCGTGCCGAAGCGGCGCGCGCGCAGAAAGCGCCTGCGCGGCCGGTGGCAGTGTCGTCGTCCAATGGCCTGCACGCGGTGGAGTTGGCCGTGAAGCGGATGCAAGCGGGCGCCGACCCGCTCGATGCGGCCATCGCCGGCGTGAATTTGGTGGAAGACGATCCCGGCGACATGACCGTCGGCTACGGCGGCGTACCCAACGAGGAGGGCGTGGTCCAGCTCGACTCCTGCGTGATGCACGGGCCGACCGCTCGCGCAGGGGCGGTCGCGTCGCTCGAAGGCGTGAAGAATCCGTCGAAAGTGGCGAAGCTGGTGATGGAGACGACCGACCACGTGCTGCTGGTCGGCCCCGGCGCGCGCCACTTCGCCACCATGAATGGATTTGCCGTCGAGAATCTCTTGACCGAGAAAGCGCGCAAGGTGTGGCTGTTCTGGAAGCAGAACCTGTCCGACAAGGACAAATGGCTGGAGCCCGATCCCGAACACTACGATCCCGACGTGAAAGCCTTCATCGAGGAATTCGGCTGGGACGAATTCCGCAAGCCGCAGCGCGGCGGCACCATTCATCTGAGCGCGGTGGACGCGCGCGGCGACCTGGCGGGCTGCACGTCGACGAGCGGCCTCTTCTTCAAGATGCCGGGCCGCGTCGGCGACTCGCCGATCATCGGCGCCGGCTGCTTCACCGACAACGAGGTCGGCAGCGCCGGCTCGACCGGCCGCGGCGAGGCGAACATCCTCGTCTCCGGCGGCCACCTCGCCGTCGAATTCATGCGCCAGGGCAAGCATCCGCGCGAGGCCTGCCTGATGACGCTCGAGCGCATCGCGCGCACCACGCGTGAGAAGCGGCTGCTGGCTGCGCCGGGCCGGCCCAATTTCCCCATCTCGTTCTATGCAGTCAATAAGGCCGGCCAATACGCGGGCGCCTCGATGTATTCACTGGGCGATACCGGCAAGAGGCGTCAATTCGCAGTGGCCGACGCGTCGGGACCGCGCAAAGAGGACACGGCATTCCTCTTCGAAGGCCGGTTGTAGGGTTACTTGCCGCCGCGGGTGGTTGCGCCCGGGTCCGCGCCCAGATGCGAAGTATCGTTCCAGAGGCGCAGGAAGGGCTCTTTGCCGGCGCGCAATTCAATCAGGTTCAATGCGCACTCATCCTGTGGCCAGCGCGTGCGGTACTTGGCGATCGGCGCGCTGGTCAGCGCAGCTCCCAGAATGCGCAGCGTGGCTTTGTGCGAGACGGCGAGCACCGGCTTGTCGAAGGACTCGTGGCGCTCGCGGATCTCTTCCAATGCCTTCAATGCGCGCTCCGCAACCTGCGTCGCCGTTTCGCCGCCCGCCGGCCCAGTCTGTGTCGGATCGGCGAGCCACGCCTTATAACGCCCGGGATTGAGCGCGCGCGCCTTGTCGGGCGAGAGGCCCTCCCAGTTGCCATAGTTGATTTCAATCAATCCGGGCAATGCAACGCTTTCGATTCCGGGCGCAATCAATTCCGCCGTCTCTCGCGTGCGGCCGAGTGGCGATCGGTAGACTGCGGCCCATTGAATTCCGGCGAGCCGCGCCCCGAGCTTGCGGGCTTGCTCCTTCCCGTGCTCGGTCAGCGGCAATTCGGTCTGGCCATTGAAGGAATCGACCGCGCTGGAAGCGGTCTGTGCATGCCGCGCCAGATAGAGAAGCACTAGGCCCCCTTTGCAATGAAATGGCGCTGCACGTAACCGACGGTCTCGCTCAAGGTCTCCAGCGGATCGCGCGGGCGGAAGCCCAGCAGGCGCTCGCTCTTGGCCGAGTCGATGAAGAACCAGCACTCGCCCATCTCGACGTCGCTCGCGGGCAGGTCGGGTTCGCGGCCCTGCTTGCGCGCCAGACGCTCCAGGAAATGTGCCCCTGCGATCTTCACGGGCGAGGGCAGGCGGAACACGGGCGGCGGCTTATGCGCAATGCGGCCGAGGCGCGCGAAGAATTCGGTGAACTCCCAGTTGGCCGCGCCGATCAGATGCCGCTCGCCAGAGTTGCCGCGAGTGAGCGCCGCGACGAAAGCCTGCGCTGCGTCGCGCACGTCGACGAAGGAGATTCCGCCGCGCGGCATGACCGGGATGCGCCCCATCAGGAAGCGGAACACATCCTGCGTCGAAGACATGCGCGCGTCGCCGGGGCCGAGCAGCAGCGACGGGTTGAGCACCACCACCTCGAGCCCGCGCCTGGCGTGCTCGAGCGCGATCTTCTCCTCGTAGATCTTCGAGAGGTAATAGGGCCAGCGGCCGACGGCCTCGATCGGGTAATCGTCTTCTTCGGTGGCGACCCGCCGCGTCCGCGAGACGCCGATGGTGCCCGACGAGCTCGCCAGCACCACGCGCTTGACGCCCGCCTTCTCCGCCGCCTCGAGCAGATTGCGCGTGCCGCCGACGTGCAGGTCGTACATCTTGCGCGCGTCGGCCGGGTCGCGGCTGACGAGGCCGGCCAGGTGATAGACGCCTTCGCGGCCCTGCAATGCCCGCGCGACCGACTCTTTGTCGAGCACGTCGCCGCGCGCGGTCTCGCAGCCGGCGAACGAGCCGCCCGAACGGAGCAGCACGCGCACCTCGTGTCCCGCCTCGAGCAGCAGAGGCACGAGCGTCGACCCGAGAAAGCCCGTCGCGCCGGTGACGAGGAGCTTCACCGCCGGGCCTCCAGCAGCTTGCCGGCTTCGATCTCCGGAGGCGGCTTCTGGTCGCGCAGCGCCTCGACCGCTTGGCGCACGAGGCGCGTGACTTCCTTGTGCGCCGCGGAGCGCGAGAGACCGGCAGTGGCCGCGCGCAGCTCCGCATACCGCAGCGGCGGCCCGATGCGCACCACCAGCTTGCGACGCTTGCGCGGGTCGGGCGCGAAGGCGCCTTTGGGCATCGCCTCGTGGGTACCCTCGAGATAGACGGGCAGGATATCTACGCCTGCTGCAAAGCTCAGATATGCAATGGCCGGCTTGAATTCCTGCAAAGAGCCGTCGAGCGACCGCGTCCCCTCGGGAAAGATGAGCAGGTGATACCCATAGTTCAAAGTCCGCACCGCGGCCTGCAATGATTCCTTCAATCCGCCGCGGCGCTCGATGGGCACCAGGTTGGTGAAGTTTCCAAACCAGGCGCGCTTCCAGGGATTGTCGAAGAAGTAATCGCGCGCCGCCAGGGAGGCGAGCTTCTTTCCCTCGCCGCCGAGCGCGATCTTCACCAACCCGACGTCGAGGTGGCTCTGGTGGTTGGCAGCCACCAGGAAGGGAGCGTGCTGCGGCACGTTCGTCTGGCCTTTGACGTCGATGTCGAAGACGCGGCCATAGAGCGCCCGCTGGAAAAATTCGATGGCCGCGCGCCCCGCCGCCGCCACCGTCTGCGGCACCGGGATCTCGGCTTCCCGCTCCTCGAGCGCCGCCGCGCCGTCCCCGTCCCGCAATGGATCGGCAGACGGTCTCTCAATGGCCTGCGCGAGATCCCCTGCCGTCACCAGCGCGGCGTATTGCGATTCGGGCGGCGGTTTCACGCCGGCTTTCTCGAGCGCGGCCGTCAGCTCTGCCACCAGCAGGGAGTCGAAGCCGAGATCGGCCGCCATCCGCGTCTGCGCGGTCACGCTGCCCCGCGGCTTCTGCGCCAGCTCCGCCAGCAGATCGAAGAGCCAGCCGTCGCTGCCCGCGGGTTGCGACGACGCCTGCGTCGCGGCGGCGGTGGCGCGCTCGAGCCGCTGCAACTCGGTGACGATGAGCGGCCGCTTCACCTTGCGCGTGGCGGTCTTGGGAAGATCGCCGTCCCAGAAATGAAGGATCTTGACGCGCTTCCAGAAGGGCAGATCCGACGACACGTCCGCGAAGTGCTCTTCCAAGGCCGCGCGGACTTCCTCGCGGGTCTCGCCGTTCTTCACTTCGCGCGGAACGCAGAGGCAGGCGACGCGCTCGTGCCCGTTGCCGTCGGGCAGTCCGACGACGGAGAGTTCCTTGAGCAGAGGCGAGGCACCGTAGAGCTCTTCCAATTCGTCGGGATAGACGTTCTTTCCGCTGGCGTCGAGGATCAGATCCTTCTTGCGTCCGACCAGCGAGAGCCGTCCGTCCTCGGTGATCTTCCCGAGATCGCCGGTGTGCAGCCAGCCGTCCGTCAGCACCGCCGAGGTCGACTGCGGATCGTCGAGATATCCCGCCATCACGTTGGGGCCCTTGGCGAGCACTTCGCCGACGCCTTCCGCATTCGGATCGGCGATGCGGATCTCCACGCCCGGCAGCGGTGGTCCAACCGTACCGGTACGGAGCTGGTTTTCCGGAACCGTCACCGCCAGCACGGGCGCGGCCTCGGTGAGTCCGTAGCCTTCGGTCAGATCGAATCCCAGCTCGTGGAAGGCGCGCTGCACCTCTTCCGGCAACGCGCTCCCGCCCGAGACGAGAAGGCGCAGCCGCCCGCCGAAGCGATTGTGGATCGGCCAGAAGAGAAGCTTGCCGACGTTGAACGAAGTCCGGTTGCGCAGCTCTCCGTGCAGCGCCATCGCCGCCTGCGCCGCTGCGCGAATCAGGCGCGGGCGCGAGGCGATCTCCTGGGTGAGTTTGCGGTGCAGCAGTTGCCAGAGCGCGGGCACTCCGATCATGGCGTGGACGCGCCCGCTGTTGAGCGCTTCCGAGAGCCGGTCCGCCGTCAGCTCGTCGAGGTAGGTGATCTCCGCGCCGAGCATCAGCGGCGTGAGCAGGCCGCAGGAGAATTCGAAAGTGTGGTGCAGCGGCAGCACGCTCAGGACGCCCTCGCCCACGCGCAGATCGAACAGCCCGGCGAGCTTGGTCGCGAGCGAGGCGAAGTTGCGGTGCGTGAGCAACACGCCCTTGGGCTTGCCGGTCGTGCCGCTGGTGAAGAGGATGGACGCGACGTCATCCGCTGCCGCGCTCTTGCGCAGGGGCGGCAGGTTCGCCGCTGCCGGCGCTCCGCGCAGGAGCTCCGGCAGGACCAGCGTCTTCAGGCCCGGCACCGCGCCCAGCTTTTCCGCGACGCGCGGGCTGGCGACGAGGATCTCCGCCTGGGCGGCCGCTGCGCAGTTCTGCACTTCGGCGAGGCTCAGGTTCTGATCGAGCGGCGCGGCAGCGGCGCCCGTTTTCAAAATACCGAAATAGGCCATCGCCCATTCCGGCCGGTTCTCCGAGATGAGCAGCACCCGGCTGCCCGCGCGCGCCCCTGCGGCCTGCAGCGCGCGGCCGGCTTTATCGGAGAAGCGCTGCAGCTCGTCGTAGGTGACCCGATCGTCGCGGGTGCGCGAGAGCTCCGCCGCATCCTCTTCACCGGCATAGAAGCGCAGCGCCGTCCGCGGCCCGTAGGCGTGCACCGCTGCCGAGAGGAGCTGCAGCAGATCCTTGGGCTGCGGCACTTCGCGGCGCAGCGCCTGACTCTCCTCTTCCAGCCCCGGGAAGACCCACTCCTCGAGGCCGTTCATATGGACTTCAAGCCAATAGTTGCGCCAATCGATCGCTTCGGGATCCCACGGCAGCTTCGCGCGGTCTTCCTGGCTGAGGCGGGCCCAGAGCGCGCGCGTCTGGGTGCACTGGAAGACGAAGCGCTCGCCCGCGACGAATGGCAGGAAGAGCTCCCAGGTCATCTCCAGCTGCATCAGTTGGCGGTCGACGCTCTCCAGCGTCTGGTCCGCGCGCGCGAGCAGGGCAGTTCCCACCGGCGCGCCCCACTTGAGTCCCCGCTCGGCGATGAGCTTGCGCAGTCCCTTGGCGGCGGCGCGGAAGAGCGGAGCGCTCGATGCCTTGTAAAGCTCGGCCGAGGCCGGGTACGGCTCGAGCCAGGTGTCGAGCCAGGTCTTGAAGGCGCTGTGCTCGCCGCGGTCGGTGCGCTCGCGGAAGTACCGGCGCTTGTAGAGCGCGACCAGCTCGACCGCGCGCCGCACGTAGAAGGGATTCACGTCGCCGGAAGCGAGCTGGAAGACGCGCTGCTCGAGTTGCTGCGCGCAGGCCGCGCCCGCGACGCCGAGGATTCCGGCGGCGACCAGGTCGACCGGAATCAAATCCAATACCAGCTTATTTCCCGCGGGAAATACGCGCTGGCCTTTGAGGCCCATGAAGGCGAGCGGTGCGCTGGTGGTGAATCCTTCGTTCCACCCGGGGAATGGAAATCGCAACGCGCTTTCAACGATTGCCGGCCTTACCAGCGCATAGGAGCAGCCGCTCGCGGCGATGGCCTGCTCGCCCATCGCTTTCGTATAGGTATAGGTATTCGGCCAGCCCCACGCTTTGGCGCGGTCCATTCCGGCCTGCACCAGCTGCGCGGCCAGCCACAGCTTGCGCTCGCGTCCGGCGGCGAGGCGCAGCGACTTCTCGTCGGCGGGGTCGCGGCCCTCCTCCTCGAGGCGCTTCACCGCCGCCGCGCGGAATTGCGCGGCCAGCGCGTGGTCGTCGGCCTGCGCCCGCGTGCGCGCCACCAGCGCGTCGACGTCCTTCAGCTCGGTGTCCACCGAGAAGGGAACGTGCGCGGCCTCGGTCAGGTCGTGCGACTTGGGATAGTTGCCGACCAACGGCTCGTCCTCGAACACCGGGCCGCGCCGCGTCCCTGCCACGAAGCAGGTCGAGATGTGCACCAGCGTCGCGCCGGTCTTCTTGCACAGCTCGGCAGCATTTCGGGCGCCTTCGGTGTTCACCGAAACCGCGATCTCGATCGACGGATTGAAGGTGACCAGGCCCGCCGAGTTGATCACGCAGGCGAGCTTCCCGGTGAGCCGGGCCACCTGCGCTTCGGTCAATCCCAGCAGCGGATCGGTGACGTCGCCCGCGAGCGGCACGCACTTCTCGCGGAGAAAGGCCTCGAGCTTGTCGCCGTGTTTCTCGAGGAGCGGCTTGAACGGCGGAGACGTCGTGACTTTCGCGAAAAATCTGTCGTCCGCCGTTCCGCCCGCTCGCGGCCGCACCAGGACGTAGAC
>WNFM01003127.1_pt1 | contig 11149 bp, 12 predicted proteins | sample 5400271 | NCBI WGS metagenome assembly WNFM01 (sample SAMN13153352, study PRJNA577476) | soil metagenome | isolation source: 60 cm saprolite on Douglas fir-dominated hillslope | place: USA:California | collected 2013-09-17 | reverse complement strand
AGAAGTACACCACTCCGTCGAAGCTCATCATCAGCGGAGGCAGCGCCGGGGGCCTGCTCATGGGCGCCGTGACGAACCTGCGTCCCGATCTCTTCAAAGCCGTCGTAGCCTACGTCCCCTTTGTCGACGTGATGAACACCATGCTCGACGCCTCTCTCCCCCTCACCACTCAGGAGTACATCGAGTGGGGCAATCCGAATGAGAAGGCCGCCTACGACTACATGAAGAGCTACGACCCCTATTCGAACGTCGCGAAGAAGGCGTATCCCAACATGCTCGTACGGACGTCGCTCAATGATTCCCAGGTCGGCTACTGGGAGGGTGTGAAGTGGGTGGCAAAACTTCGTGCGAACACGACGTCCGCCAATCCCATCCTGTTGAAAGTGAACATGGGCGCGGGACACGGCGGCGCGTCCGGCCGCTACGACTCCCTGAAGGACACCGCGTTCGACTGGACCTGGATGCTTGGGCAGTGGGAGTTGGCGAAATAGTCTGGTTATCAGTTGTCAGTGCGAGCCTCTGCACGGGCCGCCTTTCGTCAGCCTCGGTAGGGCGTGTATCATTGCTGCCAAGAACGTAGCGCCGGGAGGGTGTGATGGGCGAGATCAGGTTGTTCCAGATCTGCTACGAGGGCGAGCTGACCGTCGGCGTGACCAACGCCATGCGACGGTTGGGCGCCGAGCCGAACTTCGACCAGAGCTGGCAGGTGTGGCTTCCTGAAGGTCGCCACGCGGCGCCCCTGGTACGGTATATCCGCAGGCAACTCGACCCCGAGGCGCGCCTGTTGGTTGGCTGCACACACTTCACCCGGGCGCGAGACTTCCTGCTCGTCCGTCACAGCCTCACGCCGAGCTGCGACTATTCCGAGCTGCACGACGCCATCCTCCGTCTCGGCGTGGTCATCGAGCTGCCATTCGAGTCGACATACGTCGTCCAGTCGACAGACCGCACCGACGTTCACACCCTCGGACTCGCCCTCGGCGAGCTTTGCCCGGACGAGTCCCTGATGATCACCGGCATCAGCCACGACTGGGCCTATTGCGCTGAAGCCGTCAGCCGCATGTACGTGGCCTCGTCGCTCGAGGCAGGCACCCACTTCCGGCAGTTCTAGTCGCGAGAGGGCATACCTTCTCCGGGTCTCCGCGTCTCCGCCTGAGGTCCTGACTTGGACTCGCGCGGAGTTGCTTCGAGAGGTGGCCAACGCCGTGCGTTGAACATTCGCTCCTGCCCGATCGCGACCCTCTATCGAGGGTGAACTGAATGCTCAGTGGCGCGTTGCCCGCCGAGAGCCCGCTCTCGATTGCACCGGTAAGCGGCTGTCGCGATCGTATGGAGGCTTCTCTTTCGGCGGTAGCGACTCGCCGAAATCCTGGCGCCAGTGATCTGATTGTCTTCCTGGCTGCAACCACCGATCGGGCTGATATGCCAGGCCCCTGCACTGCTGCTGGGCAGAACCGTCTCCTCGAGCAGCGCGTCGGTGAGGAGGTACCGGTAAAGCTCGCGGTCGCTGAGATGGTCCGTCGATTCCAGGAGCATCCCGATCTCCGCCATCTCGTCGATCAGCAGCTCCAGTTTCTGATGGAGCGTCTCGTCGTCGAGCGAGGAGTCATCGGGCAAGTCGATCCCGCGCTCGCGAAGGACATCGAGTGGACGGTCACCATCCTCCTCACCGTCCAAAAACGCGTCGAGTTTCTTAATGTCAGTCAGGGGGTCGCTATCGTCATCGTCGATTCGCATGGCTTCTATCTCCACGCCGAGGTTCCCTCGGCTTTGGAGCTGAGTCAACTGTTCTACCCCTGGTGGAATGTTGGCGGTGTCGAAGGAGACGGACCACCTCCTGACAAACGTCATACCCGCAAACTGACCTCCGGCAGGGGCACGGCCGGCGGAGGATCACTATCTTTCCCGCTACAATGCACGAGCCACTGCGTGCCGGAACGAAACCCATGAGCCTTGCTGAAGAGAAGCCGCGCCCTGACCTTGCGGCGCTGAAAATCCATCGCGATGAAGAGCCGGCGGGGCGGTCATTTCCCGTTGGAAGGATCGTGAGCTGGCTCGTCGGGCTCGTTCGTCGTCCCGCGTAGCGCGCCGGTTGCGGAGACGATGATCATCAAACCGATGGTCAACGTCGCCAACCCGCCGCTCCTATCCGCCAGCGGCTATCTCGTCGCGAACAAGCAATCGAAGATCACCCCGAAGATCTCGGGTAAGGTCGTCCGGCTGCCGATCGACACCGGGATGAAGGTGCGGCAGGGCGACGTCCTCGCGGTGCTGGAGAGCACCACGGTTCAGGCACAGCTCGACGAGGCGCAGGCAGCGCTAGTCGAGTCGGAGCGCGAGCTGAACCGCCAGACGGCTCTCTGGAAGCAGGGCGTGACGAGCAAGGCGCTGCTCGACAACGCCGACTCCACGTACAAGGCTGCCCTGGCCCGCGTCCATCAGGTCGAGATCAACATGCAGGACATGGTCGTTCGTGCGCCGTTTGCCGGCACCATCGCCACGAAGAACACCGAAGTTGGTGAGGTGATCTCGTCGGTCATGATGGGCCAGGTTGCCGGCACGCTTCCGGCCGGGGCCATCTGCACGCTCGTCGATCTCAGCACTCTCGAGTCCGAAGTCGACGTCAACGAAGGCAGTATCGCCCAGCTCCAAGAGGGACAGGCCGCCGAAGTGAGCGTCGACGCGTTTCCCGGGAAGAAGTGGCGCGGTGTCCTGCGGCAGATCATCCCCACTGCCGACAGAGCTAAAGCAATCGTTCAGGTCAAGGTCCAGATCGTCGAACCAGGAGACCGGTTGCTACCCGAGATGAGCTCGACGGTTTCCTTCCTGCAGGCTGCCAGAAGCGACGCCGAGCTGCAGGAGCCAGCCAGAATCTGGCTTCCGTCATCAGCGATCTCCAGCGGGCATGTCGCCGTCGTCGACGCCACAGGCCGCGTCTCGTTGCGCAACATCACTGTCGGCGCGACCAGGGACGGCAGGATCGAGGTGACCGGAGGGGTGCGCGCTGGCGAGCGGATCATCACGGACAAGGTAGAGACGTACAAAGACGGGCAGTTGGTGAGACTGTCCGAGTCATGAGCAACGTCCCAGACGGGGGGCTCGAGCGTCGCTGTCGATTTCAGGCGGCTGTGGCGGAAATCTCCGAACCGGAGTACCCAAATTCAAAATCGAGCAGCTCAACGAGGAGGATCCATGGAGACCCTGGTCCAGATCGACAACGTACACAAGGTATATCGGCGTGATCAGTTCGACGTGCCTGTGCTCAACGGGATTTCGGTCGAGGTGCCGAAGGGAGACTTCCTCGCCCTCATGGGGCCGTCAGGCTCAGGAAAGACGACCCTGCTGAACCTCATCGCCGGAATCGACCGGCCGACGAGCGGCAGGGTCGTCGTCGACGGCAAGGAGATCTCGCGCTTCAGCGAAAGCGCCCTGGCAAGCTGGCGCGCGCGGCACGTCGGCTTCATCTTCCAGCTCTACAACCTGATCCCGGTGCTCAACGCGTTTGAGAACGTCGAGCTGCCTCTCCTTCTCACGAACCTGAAGAAGAAGGAGCGGCGGCAACACGTCGAGACGGCGCTCCAGATCGTCGGTCTCGGCGACCGGATGTCTCACTATCCGCGTCAGCTGTCGGGCGGGCAGGAACAGCGCGTGTCGATCGCCCGGGCCATCGTCACCGACCCTACGCTCCTGGTGGCGGACGAGCCCACGGGCGATCTCGATGCCGTCAACGCTCAGGAGACGCTCGATCTCCTGCAGCGCCTGAACCGAGACTTCCAGAAGACCATCGTCATGGTCACGCATGATCCGAAAGCCGCGGGCCATGCGCAGCACACGCTGCATCTGGAGAAGGGCCTGCTGGCCGAGGGCGTGTATGGCGCCGAAGCGGCGAGGGTCTGACGATGAAGTATTTCAAGCTCATTCGACGCAACCTCTTCCGCAACCGCCTGCGGTCCGTTCTGACGCTGTCACTGATGGCCGTGATCTTCTTCTTTGTCGCGACGCTCCTCTCCATCCTGGAGACCTTCGACGTGGTGAGCGACCAGGGAAACGGGGCCAACCGCCTCGTTGTGCAGTCGGCGATTTCGCTGGCAAACTCGCTGCCGTACTCGATGGAGGAGAAGCTCAAGCAGGTGCCGGGTGTGGTGGATTCCTGCAAGCTGCAGTGGATCGGTGCGTACTACAAGGACAAGAAGAACTTCTTCGCCAACTTCGCCGTCGATCACGACAAGATGGCGACCGTCTTTGACGACTACAAAGTAGATCCAGCCGAGATGGCTGCATTCAAAGCCGACCGCCGCGGCTGCCTTGTTGGAACGGATCTGATGGATCGCTACGGCTGGAAGGTCGGCGATCGCATCACACTGAACCGCGTGATCTTCCCCTACGATCCGGAGCTCACCATTCGAGGCGTCTACCGGCATCCGGTCAACACCGCCGCCCTCTACTTCCACATGGACTACCACGAGGAGGCCTCGGTGGGGATGCCCCGTGGGCGCGTCGGCACCTTCTGGTTGAAGGTCAAGAGCGCTCCCCAGATGGCAGGCGTGAGTCAGCAGATCGACGCCATGTTCAAGAACAGCGAAGATCCCACGGAAACCGTCACGGAGAAGGATTTCCAGGCCAGTTTTATGGCCATGATGGGGAACGTGAAGCTGCTATTCACGAGCGTGAGCTCGTGTGCCGTCTTCATGGTCATCCTGCTGGCGGCGATCACCATGAGCATGTCGGCGCGCGAGCGTGTCACCGAGGTGGCCGTCCTCAAGGCCATCGGTTTCGGGCAGCGGCTCGTTCTCACATTGATGTTGACTGAATTCGTCCTGTTGACCATCTGTGGCGGAGGTCTCGGCGTCCTGTTCGCCAGGATCATCTATTCGTTTGTTCCCATGGGCAAATTGACGCAGGGGTTCCTGGTCGGATTCAAAATCTACCCAGGCGTCGCTGGTATCTGCATGCTGATCGCCGCTGCCGTGGGTCTTGTCGCCGGCGGTCTTCCGGCACGGAACGCGACGCGCATCAGCGTCGTCGACGGACTCCGGCGTGTGGTCTAGGAGATTCTCATGATTGTCGGTCGTCTCATCCTTCTCGCGGTCGCGTCCGGATTCGCGTTTCTAATCTTCTGCGCGATCACGTCATTGCGCCGCGTCCCGCTTTCGTACACGGTTGGCAACCTGAAGGCACGCCGCATCTCGACGGCGATGTCGATTCTCGGCATCGGTGTCGTCATCGCCGTCATGCTCTCGATGATGGCGCTCAACAACGGCGTCACCAAGGCCACGGTGTCGTCTGGCTCGAAAGACAACCTGATGATCATGCGCGAGGGAGCGGAGGCGGAGCTTTCGAGCTGGGTCACCAAGGACGCCGCTCACATCATCGCCACGCTGCCGGGAATCGCCAAAGACGGTCACGGCCAACCCCTTGTTGCTCCGGAGCTGGTGATCCTCTTCAAGCTGCCACGCGAGGGCGCGCCGAAAGGCTCAAACGTGACCGTCCGTGGCGTGACGCCGGCATCGTTCGAGATGCGGCCCTATCTGAAATTGGTCGATGGCCGCATGTTTCGGCCCGGCTCCAATGAGTTGATCGCCTCGCGCCGCCTGGGAAAGCGGTTCTCGAACCTTCACGTCGGTGACACCTTCGTCTTCGGGCCCCAGTCATGGACCATCGTCGGCGCGTTCGATGCAAATGGCACTGCCTTCGACTCCGAGTTATGGGGCGACGTCGACTACATTGGTCAGGTCCGCCATCGCCAAGCCTACTCATCCGTGCTGGCGAAGTCGATCGATCCCGGAGCGTTCGAGCAGGTAAAGTCGGCCATCAAGAACGACAACCGCCTCAAGTTGCAGGTTCGTTCCGAGTACCAGTACTACGCCGACCAGACCAATGGTCTCCTGGGCATCAAGATCCTTGTGGGAATCGTGACGGTCTTCATGGTTCTGGGGGCAATCCTCGGTACGACGAATACGATGTTCTCGGCCATCGCGCCGCGGCAGCGCGAGTTGGCAACGCTCCGGGCTCTCGGGTTCAACCGGCGTACCGTCATCGGTACCGTAGTGCTGGAAAGCGCCATTGTTGCCCTCTGCGGGGGCTTGGCGGGTCTGCTGCTGGCGCTGCCGATCAACGGCATTTCCACCGGAACGACGAACTGGTCGACGTTTTCCGAGGTCGCATTCAGTTTCAGGGTCGACTCAGGCGTTGCCATGATCGGATTCATCGTCGCGTTGGTTGCCGGAATCATTGGCGGGGCGATGCCGGCGATCCGGGCGGTACGTATGCCAATCACCTCGGCGCTAAGGGAGATCTGAGGAAGAGTGAAGGGTGAAGAGTGAAGAGTGAAAGGTGGGAGACCGCGGGTCCGGCAATGCATCAGCGGCACCTGACTGTTTCACCCTGCACTCTTCACCCTTCACTCTTCCGAGGAACCCTCTTCTCGAATTCTCCGTATACCCCCCAGTCCCCCGCGACGTTATGCTCTGCGTGCGGGTGACGGCTGTCCGAGGCCGCCCCACGTTCGAGTCATGACACCGCCGTCGATACTGCAACCCGACCCGCCGCCCAGGAAGAGCAAGCGTGCCGCGCGCCTGTGGCTGTTATGGGCCATCGCGCTGGCCATCGCCATCGTCGCCGACGCGATTCGGGCGCCGTTGCGCAGTGCGGGCATTCCCTCGGGGCTATTCGGCTTCCTGTCGTTCGGCGCCATCCTCCTGTTCGTCGCTGTCTCGCTGTACGGCCTCGCTCTGATCACGCGCTGGCTGCTGCGTCACCTCTTCTGGAGAGTCGGCAGACGGCTGTTTCTCAGCTATGTGATGATCGGCCTGCTGCCGTTCTTTCTGTTCGGCTTCCTGCTGGTGGCGATCGCCTATTGCATCGGCGGACTGATGAGCCAGGCGGCTTTGCGGGGTGAGCGGCAGGCCAGCTTGGGACAACTCGAGACGGCCACGCTCGAGTACTCGATTACGGGAAAGAAGCCTACCGAGACGCTGCGGACGCTCGAGATTTACGACTCCGCCAGGCATACCGACACAGCGCTGCCGGACTGGATCAGGCAGAAGAGCTTCAGCGGAGTGGTGTTTCGGGACACGCAATCGCTCCTTGTCGCGTCGCGACAAATAACGGACGAGCAGGGGCGGGTCACGCGATCGATCGTCTTTGCGCAGCCGATCGACCAGTCGTGGATCGACGCCCTGCGCGACAAGGACGGCATGATCGTTCGAGTCAAGCAGGGCATGAACAAGCGCCGCTCGCGGGGCCGCCACGTCAGCGAGGATGGCGATGTCGACGCGGAGGTCAACTTCGACGACAAGGATGGCAAAGACATTCCGCGTCTCATCCTCAACGCGCTTTGGCCGCCGTTCGAGAATATCGTCTGGGTCGATCTCTCCTCCATGACCGACTGGCGAACCGGTCGCGACGACGAGTCACACAGGCTCGGGGCGCTGATCATCAACCCGACGCGAAATCTCTTCAACTTCTACTTTGGCGCGGGTGGCAGCGCCATTCTGAGCAGTGTTCTGGGCGTCATTTTCGGCCTCTCCATCATGCTGCTCTTCGTCTATCTCATTGCCGTCCTGTTTGCAGGCGTGCTCGTCTTCTCGATCTCGCGCGCCGTCAATCGCATCGAGAAGGGCACGAAGGCAGTCGAACGTGGCGACTTCAGCTATCGGATTGCCATGAAGCCGACCAACCAGCTCGGCGAGATGGCCCGATCCTTCGACCGGATGACGGAGTCGATCAGTTCGCTGCTCGTCAGCGTTGCCGAGAACGAGCGTCTGCAGAGCGAGATCGCCATTGCAGCCTCCATCCAGCGCAACTTGTTGCCAAAGGAAGGGCCGCAGTTCCGCGGCGTCTCCTTCTCGGCCCACTTCGAGCCGAGACTTGCTGTGGCCATCGGCGACGTCTCGGGCCACGGGCTCTCGACCGGGCTCGTGATGGCCATGGTGAAGGCCGCGATCACCACCCTGGTCGAGGAAGGCGCGGACGAGGTATCGCTTTTCCACCGCCTGAACGATCTCGTCTTTCGCTCCACGGAGCGGCGGGCGTTCATGACTCTCGCATTCACGATCTTCGACCTCGAGAAGGGGACGATCCGGCACACCAATGCCGGCCACCTGTATCCCTACCTCTTGCGCAGCGGCGAGGCGCCCGTTGCCATTGAAGTGCCTTCGCTGCCGCTCGGAGTCAAGGCCGATGTCACGACACGCACCGCCGAAGTCCCACTACAGGAAGGGGATACGATCGTTTACCTATCAGACGGAATCGTCGAGGCGCAGAGCCCCGACGGAGACCCCTTCGGCTTTGACTACCTCGAAGACCTCCTCCAGAAAATGCCTGACCGCTCGCCGAGCATCGTGCGCGATGTGATTCTCGAGGCGGTGTCACGGCACAGCGGAACCCGGCCGGCGGATGACGATCGGACGATCATGGTGATTCGTTTCGACAACCTGAAGAGCTCCGTTCGGAATTCGCCCGAGGCGGCGCTCGTCACCGCGACCGCCTGACCCACTGAAGCGCACCGCTCAGCGGCTAGCGGTCTCGGTGGTCTTTTTCGCGGGCTCGCCCAAGTGAGCCCGAAGGCGGGTCGCGATTCGATTGATGTAATTGATCGTCTCGCGGAAGGGGGGGACTCCGTTGTACTTCCAGACGTTCCCCTCACCGGCATTGTACGCAGCGACCGCGAGGTCGGCGTTGCCGTGGAAGGTCTCCAGCAGCCAACGGAGATAGCGCACGCCGCCGTAGATGTTGGCCTCTGGGTCGTAGGAGTCGAAGACGCCGAAGCGCTCGGCTGTCGCAGGCATGAGTTGCATCAGCCCGCGGGCGCCCTTGTTCGAGATTTCCCGCGGGTTGAAGTTGCTCTCGTTCTTCGCGGCCTGGACGATGAACTTGTCGAACTTGGACTTCGCGATCGGGCCGTGCGACTCGTCATAGTGCCACGACCGCTTCGGGAAGATTCCCTCTTCCTCCACGATCTTCTTGACCTCCTCCACGATGGCCGGGGGGGCGATCTCATCGTCGACGATCCGGTCGACGCGGGAGAGCGGCACGGTGATCGCGCCGCCGTTTTTCATGGCGAGCTGGACATGTACCTCATCGATGAGCTTGTAGCCCTCGATCTTCATCGTTCTGCCATCGGTGAACAGGGCAATGCTCGCGCCCGCCGGCAGAGTAGTAGCGAGTAGCAGGGCGGCACAGAGCGCTGGGAAGCGGAGTCGCGTCATCGGAGCAACCGCGCAAACTGCCAGGCGGGCCGGCTTATGCCCGCCCAGTGACTCGCTGAACGTCGTTGAGCCCATGCAGAGGTTTGACGTGCCTGCGGTCCGGATGGTTTCAGAGTGCTCAGGCTCTGGGGTGGAACTGCTCATACATCCGTTGCAAGCGGGCTCGTGAAACGTGGGTGTAGATCTGCGTAGTGGAGATGTCCGAGTGCCCCAGCATCATCTGGACAGAACGCAGATCTGCGCCATTTTCGAGGAGATGGGTGGCGAAGGAGTGCCGGAGGACGTGAGGGGAGACCTGCGAGGCTATGCCGGCGTTGCGTGCGTAGCGCACAATCTTCATCCAGAACGCCTGACGCGACATCGGCCGGCCCCGGCGGGATAGGAAGAGGTGTGGATCGCCCTTCGTATCGAGCTCGGCGCGACCCCGCTCGAGAAAGACGACGATGGCGTCGCGCGCCTTGTCGCCGAACGGCACGATTCGCTCTTTGGAGCCCTTGCCCATGGTGCGCAGGAAGCCGGCGTCCATCACCAATTCGTCGATTCGGACCCGAATCAACTCGCTGACCCGCAAGCCGGTGGCGTACAGCAGTTCGAGCATCGCCGCGTCGCGGAGTCCATCTGGGTTGCTCCGGTCTGGTGCGTTCAGGAGCGCCTCCACCTCCTCGGGCTGGAGAGACTTTGGCAGCGTTGTCCACAGCTTCGGGTTCTCGATATTCTCCGTGGGATCGCGCTTCAAATGTCGTTCCGCGACGAGAAAGCGGAACATTCCGCGGATGGCTGCCAGCGCTCGAGCTACCGACCGCGCAGAGATCCCAGCGTTCCTCAGAGTCTGGAAATAACGGACGATGTTGATCCGCTCCACTCGCTTGAGCTCGAGCTCCTGATCGTTGAGATAGCGTCCAAAGCCGCGAAGGTCTGTCTGGTAGGCAGAAAGGGAGTTCTTCGCCAGCCCCTTCTCGACGGTGAGATAGTCGAGAAAGATGGGGAGGTAGGTAACAAAGAACGGTCCGGTGTACTTCTTCTCCCGATCAGAGTCGCCAGTGTCAGGCTTGCCGCGCTTCATGAGCCACCAGGTCCGCCATGTAGGAGCTTCGCACGAACGGGCCCGAGAATACTGCCCCGAACCCGATGGCCTCGCCGAGTGCCCGGTACTCGTCGAACACTTCCGGGTGGATATATTCGACGACGTCGAGCTTCTCCCGCTTCGGCTGAAGATATTGGCCGATGGTGAGGATTTCCACGCCGGCGCTCCGGAGGGCCTGCATGACGTCGAGCACCTCCTCGCGGCGCTCACCGAGGCCGAGCATGAAACCTGACTTCGTGACTACCGTCTGGTCGACACGCCTCGCTTCGGCGAGCACCGCGACCGAGCGCTCGAATCTCGAGCCGGGGCGCACGAAATCGTAGAGACGCGGAACGGTCTCCACGTTGTGATTGAAGTAGTCGGGGCGTGCTTCGACACGCACGAGAGGTTGCCTCGGAAATCGGGCGTGAGTACCTCAACAGCAACGCCCGGCAACAGGTCACGTAGGGCGCCGATGGTTTCGGCGAAGTGTTGGGCCCCTCCATCCGCCAGGTCGTCCCGCGTGACGGAGGTGACGACTATGTGACGAAGCCCCATCCGCTGCGCGGTCTGGGCCACATGGCGGGGCTCATCCGGATCGGGGGCTGCGTAAGGACGTCCGGTCGTGACGTTGCAGAACCCGCAGGAACGGGTGCAGACGTCTCCCAGAATCATGAACGTCGCCGTCCCGCGGGAAAAGCACTCTGTGCGATTGGGACAGGCCAGCGACTCGCAAACCGAGTGGAGAGACTGCTCCCGGAGGAGTGACTTCACCTCGTGCAGTTCGCGAAGGTTCAGGCGCTTTTCGCGTATCCAGGGTGGAAGGCGTTGGGTCGGCATAGGAGTCTGGGTGAGCCAGGGTACGAGTGACGATCGA
>WNFM01356221.1_pt1 | contig 11150 bp, 9 predicted proteins | sample 5400271 | NCBI WGS metagenome assembly WNFM01 (sample SAMN13153352, study PRJNA577476) | soil metagenome | isolation source: 60 cm saprolite on Douglas fir-dominated hillslope | place: USA:California | collected 2013-09-17 | reverse complement strand
GCGTCGAGCCGGTCGAGATCACCGGCGAAGGGAAAATCCATGAAGGTCGTGAAGACGCCTCGCGGCGGAACGGTAAGCGGCGACATGGTGGCTCTCCTCACTAAGCGAACTCTCTCACAGCAGGCCCGCCAGCAGGTTGATGCTGAGCGCCAGGATGACCGTGTTGAAGAGGAAGGCGATGATGCCGTGGCCGAGAGTCAGGCGGCGCATGATGCGGCCGGTGACCTGCACGTCGGAGACCTGGCAGGTCATGCCGACGACGAAGGAGAAATAGAGAAAGTCCCAGTAGTCGGGATTCTCCTCGCCGGGGAAGCTGAGGCCGCCCGCCACCCCCGCGCTGTCGCCGGGATCGTCGGCGTCGCCGTAGAAGCCGTGCGCATAATGGATGGCAAAAAGCAGGTGGGTGAATCCCCAGGACAGCAGGATCGTACCGCCGGCGAGGATCTCATGGCTAACGGCGGGCCAGCCGGATTGCTGCTTGGCATCGTGCAGGACGAAACCGATCGACAGCAGGCTGGCAGCAGTGGCGAAGACCATCAGGCCGAGGATCACCCATTGGCTCGAATCCTCGATCTGGGCGCGATAGCGCAGCTTCTCCGGCGAGCGCGCCATCATGGTGCCGGTCAGGCACATATAGAGGGCGGCGCAGAGATCCCAGGCGAGCACGAAGCGGATGGGTCCCGGGATCGTGGCGGGCAGCGCTGCGAAGATCGCGGCGGCACTCGACACCGCGATGAAGATGCGCGGTCGCGCGCTGACGATGCGCCGAATGCGTCCCGGAATCGCCCCAGTGATCGCCATCATCTAAGTCAGGCCGGACGGAACCAGCGCGGTTGCCGCCTCGCGCAGCGCATCGGGCAACGGCGCCGGCCGGCGCGCCTCGAGGTCGAAATGCACGCCGAACTGGCCCATGCTGGCCAGACGCTTGCCGCTGCGCGCATCGACCATGCGGTGGAGAAAACGGATCGACGATTTGCCGACCTGCAGGATGCCGCTCCCGACCGCGATGCGGTCGCCGGCGCGCGGCAACGCGTCGATCGCCACGTCGAGCTCGAAGGTCGAGTAGCCGCGCCGATTGTCGCGCAGATATTTCGGCGTCATCCCGGCGGCGCGGCAAGCATGCAGACCGGCGCCGGAGAAATGATGGACGAGATGCTGCCAGCTCAGTCTTCCGTCATTGCCGATCTCCCAGGGCTGCACAACGCGCTGCCCCGACGGCACGAAACCGGCGTCGCTTGCCGGCGCCGAGCGCGCCTCGCGTGGCGGCCCGTCCCAGGCGACGACGCGGCTCGCCAGCGCGCTGCGCTGCGCCGGCGTGAAGCCTTCGAGCGTAACGCGCTGCTCGGTCGTCGTCGTGAGCTCGCCGCTCGCCGAATCGAAGATCTTGTGGCCGATGGTCAGGGTCGCGCCCCCCGAGTCCGACGATTCAAGCGCGATCGGCGCGCTCATCACATGCATGAGATCGGCGGCGCGAAACTCCTTCATCAGCCGGACATAGAGCCCGTCGGTGCGCCCGCCCGCCACCCCATCCAGCGCGGCAACCGAGGCGTCCTCGAGCCGGGCGAAATAATAGGCGATGGTCAGATGGGCGAAGGCATCGCACTCCCAGGCGGCGACGACGCCGCGATAGGTCTCGGTCCATTCGGTCATGATGGCTCCATCAGCGTGGGACGATCGGCAGGACGATATGCGACGGGTGGTCGGCATCGACATGGACGGAATTGATCGCGCTTTGCCGGCGCCGCGCCATTCCTTCCGGCTCGTCGGTATTCGAATTGACGTCGAAATGCGGGAAGTTGCTGCTCGATATGTCGAGGCGGATGCGGTGGCCGGCCTTGAAGAGGTTGCTGGTCGCGAAGGGCTCGATGGCGATCTCGGCGATCTCGCCCGGCGCCAGCATTTCGGGATGCTCCCATGATTTGCGGTAGCGCACGCGAAAGATGCCGTCGGTGATGTTCATCGCGAAGCCGTTGGGATAGTCGGCGCTGGGCGGGTAGCAGTCGATCAGCTTGGCGGTGAAATCGGTGTCGGGACGGGATGACGAGATCCACAGCCGCACGGTGATCGGCCCGGTGACCTCGACATCGCGCGTCAGCGGCGCGGTGGTGAAGACCAGGATATCGGGCCGGCTGGCGAGCGGCAGATAGGGCTCGCGCGAGCCGAAGAAACGTGGCCCCTCGACCTGGTCATAGGCGCCGCCCGCCATCACCGGCTCGCCCGACGTCATGGTGCCGCCGATCGACGGCACCGGATGGTCGGGGTCGTAATCGTAGCTCAGCGCGGCTCCGTCGATCGCCGGCGGGGCCTCGTCGAGCGAGAGATCGGGGTAGAGATAGAACTTCGTCCAGCGCGTCGCCGGCAGCGGCCAGTCGGCGGCGCTCCGCCAGGCGCCGCCGTGGTCGAGCCGCCCATCTGCGTTCTTGCGGCCGGAGCCGCCGCCCATGACGAAATAGCGCAGCCGCTTCTCGTTCTCGACGCCGTTATCGGCATCCTTGAGCCAGCGGTCGAACCAGCGCAGGCGCAGCGCGCGGTGATCCTCGGCGAGGGCGCCGTCGAGCGTCGCCTCGGCGCCGAAATCGACGTCGCCGGCGAAGGTGACGGAGCGGTCACCATGCGTCCACGGGCCGAGGATGAGAAATTGCTCGCCCCGCCCGGCCGCCTTGAGGCCGAGATAATTCTCGGTGGCGGTCCGCGTATAGGCGTCGTACCAGCTCGACATATGGACCATCGGCACGGCGGCATAGCGATCGTAGAACCCCGCCATCCAGATGCCGACGCGCTTCCAATAGTCGTCGAAGGTGCCGTGCTGCCATTGCTCGAAGAGATAGGCTTCGTAATCCGGCGCCGCGGCGAGCGGCGAGTGGCCGCGCTTCCACGGCATGCGGGTGAACCACTCGGCGGCGTCGATCCGCGCCATCGCCGCTTTCGCCACCGGGTCCGCCATCACCTCGGGCGCTTCGCGCGCCTGCTTGATCGCCCAGGTCGCTTGCTTCAGCTCGAAGGCGCCGCCCTGGCGGATGCCGGCGAGATAGGCGTTGGAGAAGCCGCCCGAATCGAGGAACTGGCAGGCGAGGCCGGGCGGATCGAGACAGCCGAGCGCGGCTTGCGTATGCGCCGCGTAGGAGAGGCCCATCGTGCCTATGCGGCCTGAGCACCAGGGCTGCTGCGCCAGCCAGGCGACCGTGTCGTAGCCGTCCGGTCCGTCATCGAGGTACTTGGTGAACGTACCCTGCGAGCCGTAGCGGCCGCGGCAATCCTGGTAGGCGACGATGTAGCCGTGACGAACGAAATAGGCGGCGACCTCGCCGCGACCGCGCGGCTCCGGGTCGCGCGCCGTCCGCTCCGAGCGGCTGACCGCCGCCTTGTCATAGGGCGTGCGCTCGAGAATGACGGGGAAGCGTCCCTCGACCGCCCGGCCGCCGCGTGCCGGCCGATAGATGTCGGTCGCGAGCGCGATCCCGTCGCGCGCGGTGATCATCACGTCCTTGTCGACGACGACCTCATAGGGCGGCTCGCTCAATCTCTCCTCGCTCATTCCGCCTCGCTCATTCAGGGGCCAGATCGATCGCCGTCGTCGATTCGTCCATCCGCGCATGGTAGCGGAAGCCCTTGCGCGTCGCCCAGTCATTGGCCTGGAACTCGATCGGGATGATGGCGATGTCGCCGAACGCCACCGCGGCGGCATCCTGCAGCAGCTTCTCGCGCGCCGCCGGATCGAGCGTATGATCGGCCGCGGCGAGCAGCCGGTCGAAATCAGGGTTGGAGTAGCGGCCGCGATTGTTGGCGCCGGTACCGCCGGCCGCGTCGTAGCTCGCCAGCACGTTGCGCATGCCGTTCGCCGCATCGCCGGTCGCCGAGCCGAAGCCGATCAGGAAGATGGAGAATTCCTGCTTGGTGGCGCGGGTGAAGAAGACGTTGCTCGGCATCGTCTCGACGCGCGTCTCGATGCCGATGCGCGCCCACATCTGGGCGATCGCCAGCGCCACCTTCTCGTCGCCGACATAGCGGTTGTTGGGGCCGTGCAGCGTCAGCCGGAAGCCGGCGGGATAGCCCGCCTCGGCGAGCAGCTTCTTGGCGCCGTCGGGATCGTAAGGCTCGGGCACCAGGGCGGGGTTCCAGCCGACGAGACCCTGCGGCACCATCTGCCCGGCAATGCTCGCCGAGCCTTCCAGGATGCGGTCGACGATGGCTTGCCGGTTGATCGCCTTCGACAGAGCGAGGCGAACGCGGCGGTCGCGCAGCGGGTTGCTCGGCAAAGGACTGCCCGCCTTGTCGGCGGCGAAGGGCGTCGTCGCGCGCGCCGTGTCCATGTGGAGATAGATGAGTCGCGTCGAGGCGGCGCTCCATACCGCGACGGCAGGGTTCTTCCTGAGCTGCGCCAGATCGGCGGGCGGCACTCCCTCGATGAGGGCGACATCGCCGGCGAGCAGGGCGGCGACGCGCGCGGGATCGCTCGGCAGGACGCGGAAGACGGCGCGCTCGATCGCCGGCTTGGCGCCCCAATAGCGCTCGTTGCGCTCGAGCACGACGCGCTGTCCCGGCTGCCATTCGACGAAACGATAGGGTCCGGTGCCGATCGCCGCCTTGCCCTTGTTGAAATCGTCGGTGGTGGCGTGCTCGGCGGCTTTCCTCGAGACGACATAGAGCTCGGAGAGATCGAGCGGCAGCGTCGGATAGGGGGTCTTGGTGCGGATCCGCAGGGTCAGATCGTCGACGGCCACCGCCTCGGCGATGTGGCTGACATAGGGCGCGTAGGAGGCCGGGCTGTTCGGCACCGCCGGGGCGCGGGCGATGGTGAAGACGGCGTCGGCGGCGGTGAAGGGGGTGCCGTCATGAAAGACGACCCCCTCGCGCAGCTTGAACTCCCAGCTCGTCTCGTCGAGCAGCCGCCAGGCGGTGGCGAGGGCCGGAACCGGCCGCAGCCGCTCGTCGCGTCCGACCAGCGTGTCGAAGATCTGCTCCGAGATCTGCTGGTTGGCGCCGAGGATGGCGAAATGCGGGTCGATCGCGCTCGGCTCCGTCTTGAGACCGATCGCCACCTCGGCGGCGCTCGCCGTGACGGCCAGGATCGCGCCCGCGACCAGGCCGAGTAGATATCGCACCGCGCCACGCGATCTGCCGCTCATGGTTCCCCCGAATGTGTCGCGACGACGAGATCGCGCATGGCATTGAACCATCAAGGCGCCACGAGCACCAAGGGATTATCGGGATTGCCTCGGCGCCGCGCCCGGACCATCATTCCGGGAGATTGAACGGGGGGTACCATGCGGCATCTGGGCAAAGGGCTGACGGGACGGGTGGCGATTGCAGCGGTGGCGATCGGCTTGGCGCTGGCGCCGGCGATCGCGCGGGCGGAGAGCGTCATCCGTATGATCCCGCAGGCGGATCTCAAGAATCTCGATCCGCATTGGACGACGGCGGCGATCACCCAGAATCACGGCTACATGATCTACGACGTGCTCTTCGCGCTCGACAGCAAGCTCGAGCCGAAGCCGCAGATGATCGACAAATGGACGGTGAGCCCGGACGGCATGAAATGGAGCTTCACGCTGCGCCCCGGCATGAAGTTCCATGACGGCTCGCCGGTCACCGCCAAGGACGCGGTCGCCTCGGTGATCCGCTGGGCGAAACGCGCGACCGACGGCCAGGCGATGATGGCGCAGGCGGAATCGCTGGTGGCGACCGGCGATCTCGGCTTCGAGCTCACCTTCAAGAGCAAGTTCGGTCCGGTGCTCCAGGTCCTCGCCAATCCGGCGCTGCCGGCCTTCATCATGCGCGAGAAGGAGGCGATGACCGATCCCTTCGAGCAGGTCAAGGAAGCGATCGGCTCCGGCCCCTTCGTCTTCGCCAAGGACGAGTGGGTTCCCGGCAACAAGACGGTGTATCGCAAGTTCAAGGACTATGTGCCGCGCGCCGAGCCCTCGGACGGTTTCGCCGGCGGCAAGGTGGTCAAGGTCGACCACCCAGGCGCTGATCTCCGGCGAGGTCGACGCCTTCGAGCAGCCGCCCTACGACCTCCTGCCGCTCCTCAAGAAGGACAAGAACATCACCGTCAAGGTTCTCGACTCGCTGGGGAAATACGGCCACATCCGGCCCAATTTCCTGTTCCCGCCCTTCGACAACGTCAAGGCGCGCGAAGCCCTGATGCTGCTGATCGACCAGAAGCAGTTCCTCGCCGCCATGGTCGGCAATCCCGAATTCGAGAAGGAATGCTTCACCATCTTCATCTGCGGCGCGCCGCTGGCGACGGATGCCGGCGCCGAGCCCTATAAGAAGGCCAATATCGAGAAGGCGAAGCAGCTCTTCAAGGAAGCCGGCTACAAGGGCGAGCCGGTCGTCGTCATGACGCCGACCGATCAGCAGATCATCGGCAATATCGCGACGCTGACCGCCGACATGCTGCGCCAGGCGGGGCTCAACGTCGATCTCCAGTCGATGGATTGGAGCACCGAGACGACGCGGCGCACCAAGAAGGATCCGCCGAGCCAAGGCGGCTGGAACATCTTCACCACCTGGCAGAGCGGCTATCCGATGACCAGCCCGATCACCAGCTTTCCGCTCGTCACCTCGTGTGACCAGAAGAACTGGTTCGGCTGGCCGTGCGACGAAGCGATCGAGAAGCTGCGCGCGAGCTTCATCACCGCCGGCACGCTGGACGAGCAGAAGAAGATCGCCGAGGCAATCCAGAAGCGCTACTACGAGTTCCTGCCCTACATGAACACCGGGCAGTTCTTCGCCCCGGTGGCGTGGCGCAACACGCTCGTCGGCGTGCCCAACGCGCTGCTCCTGGAGTTCTGGAACATCGAGAAGAAGGGTTGAGAATTTCCACCGTCGGGGGAGCGATCGCGCGCGAGCGATCGAACTAGCTCCTAAGTATGACGGACAGGCAATGAGCCGAGTCCTATAATCCTGTGCGTCGCCCCTTTGCACGAAGGCGGGGCGAGCTCGGGTGGAAAGGGATTGCGCCAGATCCTGGCGCAACGACGGTTCTCCTGATCGGCGGCTAGGTGCAATAACGCCGCTTGGATCGGCCAGCCTGTCGTCGCGCAGCAGGCCCTGGATGCGCTGTCTCGCCCAGCCGAGACTCATGACGCACCTGACGCTTCGGCACATTTCGACGTCTACACATCAGAGGGAGATGAGCGATGGTCACTCTCCGCGTGAACGGCCAGGAGCGGTCGTTTGACGGCGATCCAGCGATGCCGCTGCTCTGGTATCTGCGCGACGAGCTTGGTCTCACCGGCACGAAATACGGCTGCGGCCAGGCTCTGTGCGGCGCCTGCACCGTGCATCTCGACGGCGAGGCGACGCGCTCCTGCGCCGTCACCATGGGCGATCTCGCCGGGCGCAATGTGGCGACGATCGAGGGCCTCGATGCCAACGGCAATCATCCGGTGCAGAAGGCGTGGCGGACGCTCAACGTGCCGCAATGCGGCTACTGCCAGACCGGCCAGATCATGCAGGCCGTCGCGCTGCTTGCCGCCAAGCCGAATCCGTCCGATGCGGAGATTACCGACGTGATGACCGGCAATATCTGCCGTTGCGGCTGCTATCAGCGCATTCACGCCGCCATCAAGCTCGCCGCGACAGGAGCGTGACATGATGAACTCGCACGCGATCATCGAGAATGTCAGCCGCCGCTTCGTTCTCAAGGGCGTCGCTGCTGCCGGCGCTCTCATCGTCGGCGGCCGTTTCCTGAGCGGCCGTAGCGCCCTCGCCTATGCCACCGGCGCCGGCGCGATGCCGCATGGCACGGTCAACGACCCCCATGTCTTCATCGCGATCGATGACAAGGGGATCGTCTCGATCATCGCTCACCGCGCCGAAATGGGCACCGGCTCGCGCACCAGCCTGCCGATGGTCGTTGCCGACGAGCTCGAGGCCGACTGGGCGCGCGTGCGAATCGTGCAGGCGCCGGGCGACGAGGTCAAATACGGCAACCAGGACACGGACGGCTCGCGCAGCATGCGGCATTTCATCCAGCCGATGCGCGAATGCGGCGCCGCCTGCCGCCAGATGCTCGAAACCGCCGCCGCCAAGCGCTGGGGCGTCGATATCGGCGAGGTCGCGGCGGTCAACCACGAGGTCGTGCACAAATCCTCGGGCAAGAAGCTCGGCTTCGGCGAGCTCGCCGCCGCGGCGAGCGCTTTGCCGACGCCACCGGTCGACAAATTGCGCCTCAAGGATCCCGCTTCCTTCCGCTATATCGGCAAGGGCCAGGTGCAGATCGTCGACCTCTTCGACATCACGACGGGCGCCGCCAAATACGGCCAGGACATCATGCTGCCCGGCATGAAATACGCCGTCGTCGCACGTCCGCCGGTGGTCGGTGGCAAGGTCGTCTCGTTCGACGAGAAGGCTGCGATGGCCGTGCCGGGCGTCGAGAAGCTGGTCAAGATCGAGGGCACGCCGGCGCCCTATAAATTCGCGCCGCTCGGCGGCGTCGCGGTCATTGCCCGCAACACCTGGTCGGCGCTGCAGGGCCGCGAGGCGCTGAAGATCGTCTGGGATGACGGACCCAACAAGAGCTACGATTCGACGGCCTACAAGGCCGAGCTCGAGGCGACTTCGCGCCAGCCGGGCAAGGTTGTGCGCAATGACGGCGATGCCGACAAGGCGCTCGCCACGGCGGCGAAGACTGTCGCGGCGGAGTACTACCTGCCGCATCTCGCCCATGCGGCGATGGAGCCGCCGGCGGCGACCGCGAACGTCACCAACGGTAAATGCGAGATCTGGGCGCCGGTGCAAAGCGCCGGCGGTACCCGCGAGGACGTCGCGAAGAAGCTCGGGCTCAAGGAGGAGGACGTCACCGTCAATGTGACGCTGCTCGGCGGCGGCTTCGGGCGCAAGTCGAAATGCGACTACGCGCAGGAGGCGGCCTTGCTGTCGCGCGAGATCGGCGCGCCGGTCAAGGTCGTGTGGACGCGCGAGGACGACATCCAGAGCGGCTTCTTCCACACCGTCTCGGTCGAACGCATCGAGGCGGGGTTCGACGCCGGCAAGAAGGTCGTCGCCTGGCGCCATCGCAGCGTGGCGCCGACCATCCTCTCGACCTTCGCGCCCGATCCCAAGCACGAGGCGGCGTTCGAGCTCGGCATGGGCGTGGTCGACACGCCTTTCGCCATTCCAAATCTGCGCTGCGAGAACGGCGAGGCGGCGGCGCATGTGCGGATCGGCTGGTTCCGCTCGGTGTCGAATATTCCGCACTGCTTCGCCATTCAGTCCTTCGCCGCCGAGCTCGCCCATGAGGTGGAACGCGATCCCAAGGACTTCCTGCTCGAGCTGATCGGCGCGCCGCGCATCGTCGATCCGCGGAAATCCGATCAGGTGGCGGATTTCTGGAACTACGGCGATCCGTTCGAGACTTATCCGATCGACACGGCGCGGCTGCGCCGCGTCGTCGAGCTCGCCGCCGAGAAAGCCGAATGGGGCCGCAAGCTGCCGCCGCGGCACGGCCTCGGCATCGCCGCGCACCGCAGCTTCCTCACCTATATCGCGACCGCTATCGAGGTGGCGGTCGACGAGAAGGGCAATCTCACGGTGCCGCGCGTCGAGACGGCGATCGATTGCGGCTTCGCCGCCAATCCCGAGCGCATCCGCTCGCAGATCGAGGGGGCGGCGATCATGGGGCTGAGCCTTGCGCGCTATGGCGAGGTCAGCTTCAAGAACGGCCGCGCCGAGCAGAGCAACTTCAACGACTACCAGGTCGTGCGCATTGGCGAGGCGCCAGGCGTCACCAACACGCATATCGTGCCGAACGGCATCGAGGTGCCGTCGAGCGGCGTCGGCGAGCCCGGCGTGCCGCCCTTCGCGCCGGCGCTGTGCAACGCTATCTTCGCCGCCACCGGCAAGCGCATCCGGCGCTTGCCGATCGCTGACCAGCTCTCGGCTTAAGGCGCCTATAGAGCAGGACAACCGGCCCGCCTAGCGCGCACGAACATTACGCCGGCGGCGAGACGGGCCGCGATAGGGAGGCTGAGATGGTCGTCTCGTCCGAGGATGGCCGCGATGTGCCGTGCCGTCCGAACAGCAGGGCGGCGCGTGTCTGCCGGCGAACGCTCTGCGCCGCGCTCGTCGGCGGCGTCGGCCTGTCGCTTCTTCCGCCGGCCGTGGCGCAAGACGAGAAGCCGGGGAGCGAGGAGCGACCGCAGCCTAGCGATCTCTTCGTCTTCGCCGAGGGCGATCGCGAGGGCGAGACGATCGCGCCGGGCGACGTGCCGGAGGGCGGGCCGCAAATCCCGGCTTGGCCGATGGACCCGAAGACGCGGGTCGTGCGCGACGGCTCCCGGCTGAACCAGGTGCTGCTGCTGCGTCTTGATCCGAACAAACTCGATGACGACACGCGATCGCGTTCGGCGGACGGCATCGTCGCCTACTCCGCCATCTGCTCTCATGCCGGGTGCCCGGTCACGGGCTGGGTGGAAGCGGACGGCATCCAGGTCTTGAAGTGCTTCTGTCACAACTCGGAATTCGATCCGCGTCAAGGCGCGCGGGTCACTTTCGGGCCCGCGCCGCGACATCTGGCCGCGCTTCCCGTCGACGGAGCGCTCGTCGCGGCGGGCAAGTTCATTGGCAGCGTAGTGCCGCAGCAACAGGGCTGATACCGCCTTGCTGCCGGCCCTTCCGACAGGGGGGTCATCTTGATTAGGGAGGACTCGATGCGAATGCGAGCATGGGTTTGGAGCGGGTTGGCCGTGGTGGCCGCCTCGCTTCCCACAATCGCGAGTGCCGGCGAGGTCAAGAATTACACCCCGGTCACCGCTCAACGGCTTACCAATCCGGAGCCGGGCAATTGGATGCTCTACCGCCGCACCTATGACGGTCAGGGCTACAGCCCGCTCGACAAGATCAATACGTCGAACGTCAAGAATCTGGTGCCGGCGTGGACCTTCGCGACCGGCGTCAATGAAGGTCACGAGGCGCCGCCCATCGTCAATAACGGCGTCATGTTCATCGCGACGCCGCAGGCTCAGGTCATTGCCCTCGATGCGAAGAACGGCGAGGAGATCTGGCGCTACAAGCGTCAACTTCCCGAAGACCTGTTCCAGCTGCACCCGACCAGCCGAGGCGTCGGCCTGTGGCAGGACAAGCTCTTCCTTGCCAGCACCGACGATCATCTCGTGGCGCTCGACGCCAAGACCGGCAAGGTC
>WNFM01358869.1_pt2 | contig 11151 bp, 12 predicted proteins | sample 5400271 | NCBI WGS metagenome assembly WNFM01 (sample SAMN13153352, study PRJNA577476) | soil metagenome | isolation source: 60 cm saprolite on Douglas fir-dominated hillslope | place: USA:California | collected 2013-09-17 | reverse complement strand
TGACGTTGGCGATCGCGGCGCCGACCATCCCGACGAGCGTCAGCGCGATGCCGACAGCGATCTGTCGCCCGTTGGCCGGATGTTCCCTGATCTCGTGCATAAACAGCAGGACGATGCCCGTCACCGCGACCAGCGAGCTCCAGGCGAAGCGGCGGCTGGGCTTGTGGCCGAGCATCAGCCAGCCGAGCAAGGTCGCGGGGATCAGCAGCAGCGCGAACACGGTCGCGACCACGCCCGAGGTAATGTGCCGCTCGGCGAGATAGACGGCGTTGAAGTTGATGCAGAATTGCGTGAAGCCGAGGAAGATCGCCACGGCCAGGCCCTTGCGGCCGATGTTGAGATCGTCGCCCTTCCAGCGAGCTACCGCGGCCATCGCCAGCGCGGCGACGATGAAGCGATAAGTGACCGACCATTGCGGCGGCACGGTGCCGAGCTGGCCGCGGATGACGATCCAGGTCGAGCCCCAGATGGCGGTGAAGATGATGAACGGAATGGCGACCGAGGGGGCGCGTGGCGCAGCGGTCAGCTCCCCCGCTTGCAGCTGATCATTCCGCTTCACGCCTCCCCGCTTATTTGGCTCGCCGAGCGTCCGCCAATCAATGCGCGGCTGCCGGCGATAAGAGGGACTTATCGGTCAGGTTCACAAAGCCGAGAGCAAGGCGGCGAGACGCTCCACTTCAGCCTTCTCGTTGTTCCAGCTGGTGACCAGCCGGATCTCGCCCGGTCCCCAGTCGTAGAAGTCGACGCCCTTGTCGCGCAGCAGCTGGGCTTCCTCGGCGCTGACCCGGAGGAACAATTCATTGGCTTGGACCGGATGGACCAGCCGCTGCGTCGCGGCTTTGGCGAGTGCCTGAGCCGCGGCATTTGCGGCGCGGGCATTCTCCAGCCACAGATCGTCCTCAAGCAGCGCAAGGATCTGCGCGGCGAGGAAGCGGCCCTTGGACAACAGATGACCGGCGCGCTTGCGCCGGACCGCGATCTCGTCGGCAAGCTCGGTCCTGAACAGGATCACGGCTTCCGCATTCATCCCGCCGTTCTTGACGAAGCCGAAGCTCATCGCGTCCACACCGGCGCGCCAGGTCATGTCGGCGAGGCTGTCGCCGGTGCTGGCGACGGCGTTGGCGATCCGCGCTCCGTCGAGGTGGAACGCCAAGCCGCGCTCCTTTGCGAACTCGCCTAAGGCTGCAACCTCGGCGGCCCGATAGACCAGCCCATATTCGGTCGCGTTCGTGATCGAGAGAACTGCCGGCTGGACCTGGTGAACGTCCTTGCGAACGAGATCGAAGGCTGCGGTTGCCGCATCGACGCTGACCTTCGCACCCGGGCCGTCGAGGAGCATCAGCTTCGCTCCGCCGGTAAAGAAACCGGGCCCACCGGCTTCGTCAACTTCGACGTGCGCATCCTTGTGACACAGGATGCCGCGATAGGGCGGGCACAAAGCGGCGAGCGCAAGGCAGTTTGCGGCAGTGCCGCTGGTCACCCAGAAGACACGGACTTCGGTGCCGAACAGGCCGGAGAAGGCGCCGTCGAGGCGTTGGCTCCATTCATCGCCGTCATAGGCCGTGTCGAGCCGATTGGCGGCGACGATCGCCGCCATCACCTTGGGGTGGACCGGCGCGGCATTGTCGGAGAAGAACCTCACTTAGCGCTGTTAGCGCCGTCCTCCGCCTTGGGTCCAGCCGACGCCCGCGCCCGCGCCTTGCGTCGCCGCAGATTCTCGCGCAGCGCCGCGGCGAGGCGCTCCTCGCGCTCCTTGTTCTTTTCAGACACGGAAGCGAGATGGCGAGGATCGCCCTGCGCCGCAAGCGGGTTGACGCGCCCCGCCCGCCGTCATAGGCGCGCCATTCCGCTGGAAATGTGCTGCCGTAGCTCAGTGGTAGAGCGCATCCTTGGTAAGGCTGAGGTCGTGAGTTCAATCCTCACCGGCAGCACCATTTCTGCCCCGCAGGACATCCGGGAGATGTCCGAGGACGGAATTCATCGAGATGCTTTAAACGTCGCGGTCGCGCAGCGGTTTTTCGCCGAGCGCGCTTTCAACCCCACCGGCAACGGCGTCGCCGATCCAGATGATGGCGCCGAGCAAAAGCAGGGCCAGGGCAAACAAAAGCGCGGTCGTCACGAGTCGAATCTCCGTGATTTCCCTTTACCGCCAATGCATTGAACGCGCAATTAATGGCTGGCGAGCTGTCACAGAACGGGACTCACTGTCCCTCCGGCTTCATCAGAAACGCGTTCAGCTTGTTGCCGTCGGGGTCGCGGAAATAGCCGGCGTAGAAGCCGCCGCCGCGGTCGCCGGGCGCTCCTTCGTCCTTGCCGCCATTGGCAAGCGCGATGTCGTACAGCCGCTGTACCTGCGCTTCGTCCTTCGCCTCCAGAGCGACCATCACGCCGTTGCCGACACTTGCCGCATTGCCGTCGAACGGCTTGGTAAGCCCGATACCGGCGCCGGCGCCGGGCTTGCCCCAGGCGATGAATTGCTCGTTGTCCATCATCCGGCCGACGCCGAGTTCGCCGCACAACGCATCGTAGAATTTGGCCGACTTCTCGCGGTCGTTGGTGCCGAGCGTCACATAGCCGATCATCTCATGTCCTCCTGCCGAGTCGGGGTGAGAACATTAAGGGAACATGCGCTCCCGATCAATCGCCAATCGGTGCGCAGGCATGCTGCAGCCAGACAAGGTCCGCACCCGACAGTCTCGGCCCGATCCGCGCCAGCACATGCGCGTGATAGCAGTCGAGCCAGACGATCTCCTCGGGCTCGAGCATCTCGACGTCGATCAGGCGGCGGTCGATCGGGGCGAAGGTCAGGGTCTCGAAGCCGAGCATCTCCTTTTCCGCGCCTTCGATCTCGCGCGGCACCACCAACACCAGATTCTCGATCCGGATGCCGTACTCGCCGGTCTTGTAATATCCGGGCTCGTTGGAGATGATCATGCCGGCTGCAAGCGGCTCGTCACCGCCGCTCTGCGAACTGCCGACCGGCGAGATGCGCTGCGGGCCTTCGTGGACGGCGAGGAAGCTGCCGACCCCGTGGCCGGTGCCGTGGGCATAGTCGAGGCCCGCTTCCCACAACGGCTGCCGAGCGAAGCTGTCGAGCTGCGAGCCGCGCGTGCCCTTGGGGAAAACGGCGGTGGCGATGGCGATGTGGCCCTTCAAGACGCGGGTGAAGCGGTCGCGCATCTCGTCCGTCGGCTGGCCGATCGGCACGGTTCGGGTGATGTCGGTGGTGCCGTCGACATATTGGCCGCCGCTGTCGATCAGATAGAGCGTGCCCTTCTCCAGCTTGCGGTTGGTCTTCTCGCTCGAGCGGTAGTGGACGATCGCGCCATTCGGCCCCGCGCCGGAGATGCTGTCGAACGACAGGTCGCGCAGCTCCGGGTTCTCGCGGCGCAGCGCTTCAAGGTGATCCGACGCCTCTAACTCGTCGACGCCACCTTTCGGAGCTTCCTGGTCGATCCAGTGGAGGAAGCGCGAGATGACCGCGCCGTCTCGCTCCTGCGCCGCCTTCTGCCCGGCGATCTCGGCCGGGTTCTTGAGCGCCTTGGGGAGGATCGTCGGATCGCGCAGCGGCAGGATCTTGGCCCCGGCCTTCTCCAGCGCCTCGAAGATGGCGGCTACGGCCCGCTCGGGGTCGACGACGACGGTCTTGCCCTTGAGCCCCGACAGTGCGCCTTCGAACGCGTAGCGCTCGTGCAGGCGGACGCCATTGCCGAGGTGCTGGCGAACTTCCGCGTCGATTTTTTCCGAGGCGACGAATAAATCGGCGGTGCCGTCTGAGTGGACCAGGGCGTAAGCCAGCGCGACCGGCGTGTGCGTCACGTCGGCGCCGCGGATGTTGAACGCCCAGGCGATCGAATCGAGCGCGGACAGCACCGCCGCATCGGCGTGGTGCTTGACCAGCCAGTCACCGATCTCTGTCCGCTTCTCGGCCGCCGACTTGCCGGCATATTGGTCCGGCTGGACGACGAGGTGCGCCTTCGACGCTTCGGGCCGGTCCTTCCAGATCTCGTCGATCGGATTGCGGTCGACCGCCACTAGCTCGGCGCCGCGGCTGGCGAGTGCTTCCTTGGCCTTTTTCACCCACTCGCCGGTGTGCAGCCAAGGGTCGTAACCGATGCGCGCGCCCTCGGGCGCATGCTCCTCGAGCCATTGCGTGGTGCTGGTCTCCGGCACCGACTGATAGCTCCATTCAGTCGCTGAAACCTGCTGGCGCACCTGCAAAGTGTAGCGCCCGTCGACGAAGATCGCGGCTTCCTCGGGCAGCACGACCGCGGAACCCGCCGAGCCCTCAAAGCCTGTGAGCCAGGCGAGCCGCTGCGCGTAGCTTCCGACATATTCGCTCATATGCTCGTCGGTCAGAGGCACGACGAAGCCGTCGAGCTTCTCGGCCTTCAATTGCTCGCGCAGCGCTGCGAGGCGGTCGGCGTAACTGGACATGGCCTAACTCCCTTGCCCCTTCAGCTAGTCCCTGAAGCGTCATTGTTAAAGAGCGATCCAGCCGACAGGTCGCAGCCAGTCTGCGACCACAAACGACCGCCTGTAGGACAGCGAAATCGAGTGTGTCCGGTTTCGGCGGAAACTACTCATCGCGGCAATCGCTATCCGTGTTATGTTGACTGCAAAACAGGGAGGTGACCGTGACCGGCATTCTCAACAAGTTTCACGTCGAGCATGGCCTTCAGGGCGCGCGGGTGATGGCGCGATCGCATCAGCTCACCCCCGGCTGCGCCTCCGACGCGGAGATCGACGCGCATATCCAGATGCTCAAGGACGATCTCGATGCCTGCGCCAGGGAGATGAAGCGCCTGCTCAAGGTCAACAGCAGCGGCGCATTGTTCGAGGGCTGGCCGTCCGCCAACGACGACGGGCTGAGACCCTAGGCGAGACCTGCCTTTTTGGTATCGAACGTAAGGGCCTAGGTCCGGTTTCAACCCATTCCTGCGATCAGCGGAAGTTCCGCTTTCCACCTATTGCGGACACTAGCTTAACATCCGCTCTCCCCGACTTGCCGACATTAGGCTCAAACGCGAAGCGCTTGTATTGCAGTTCTGATGCGAATTATTCGAACCAGCATTCATATTGCCGCTCCTCCTTCGAAGGTGTGGGCAGTGCTGGTCGCCTTTCGCGAATATCCCCAATGGAATCCTTTGAATGTGTCGGCCGAGGGGGAAGCACGCGCAGGCGCGAAGGTGCTCATGACTTTCGTTGATGCAGGCGGTGGTAAGGGCAAACTGATCACTCAAACCGTGACCGTGACCAGGTGCGAACCTGAGCGACTTTTGGAATGGGTGGGCCGAATACCGCTGCTATTTACCGGACGCCATTGGTTTGAACTCAAACGGGAGGGTGAGGGCACCCGATTGTTGCATGGTGAGGATTTGTCTGGCCTCGCGCCGAGCCTCTTCTCGAAGCCGCGGCTTACCCGTCAGGCCGCGGCGTATGAGCAGATGAATGCGGCACTTGCGTCTCGAGTTGAGCAGCTGTCATTGTAGCGCCCATCATAACGGCAGGCGTGAATGGACGTCTGTCGTGCAGCTCTCGATGTCAGCGGCGCGGCGCGAGAATACGCGGATGAATGACCCAAAGGGGGCGAGATGTGGCTTGAGCGTTTAGTTTGGTTCGCGAGCGTAGTGAGCGCCCTCGCAATTGTGGTGAGCGCCATCTACGCCTCTCTGCAGATCTGACATAATACGCGCGCGGTTCGGGCAGCCGCGTTTCAGCAGGTCGTCAATTCGTTCGCTCAAACTCCTTCGACATCGCCAAAGACAAGAAACTCGTGGATTTATACCTGCGCGCCGGTCGAGATTTCCGCTCGCTCAGCGACGTGGAGCGCGCGCAGTACAGCTTGATGCTGCTGAGCTTTTTGCGCCGTGCAGAAAACGTCTTGTTTCAATCGAATACGCGCTTGCTCACAAGCGAGCACTGGACCGGCATCCGGAAATCGAAAACCGAGTAAATCCTGAGTTTCGCTCCTTCATCGAGGCACTAATTGCGGAGCAGCCCAACTTGTAAGTCCGCAGTGCTGCTCGTGCTAATGTCCGTTTTCTACCCATTGCGGACATAAGCCTTATCGCGGTTCCAGACCGTAGCTCGCGAAATGCTCGATCCGGCGTGGCGCGATGATCAGTCCATCGAGGCCGGGCGTGTCGAGCACGAAGCGCAGAGCCGCACCCGGCATGGCTACGCCTTGCGCGTCGGCCGATCGCCTCAATTGCTCGATCGCCGCGAATGCGTCCTCGTTCAAATAGGCGGCACCAATCTCGGGCGCATGAGCGAGGCGACTGCCGGACGGGGGCGCTTCGCCCAGCCGGTATTTACCGGTGAGCAACCCGCCCGCGAGGGGGCTGAACGCGGTATAACGCAAGCCGTGGTCGGCGCAGTACGGGATCAGCGCGTCAGCATCCGAGGTGGCGAGTAGATTATACTCGTTCTGGACATATTCGAACGCGCTGCCGGCAAGCTTTCTGACCGTCTGCACGTCGGAGAGCGTGGCGTTGGAGATGCCGATCTGGCCGACTTTCCCGGCCTCCACGGCGCGGCCCATGGCATCGAGCGTTTCGTCCAGCGGCGTCACACGGTCGAATTCGTGAATGTAATAAAGATCGATGCGATCGACGCCCAGGCGGCTGAGCGACCGGTCGAGATGATATGCGATCTGACCCACGCTGAGCGGCGTTTCTCCCGGCGGACAGCCGTGCGGATTGCCGACCTTGGTCGCGATCTGCGCATCCTGCCGGAAACCAGAACCTTGGGCGGCAAGCCATTTGCCGAGGATCGTCTCGCTTGCCCCGCCGCCATAAGTGTTGGCGGTATCGAACCGTCGAATCCTCACGGCGCGGGCATGATCGAGCAGCAGCAGCGCCTGGTCGCTCCGCAGGCTGGGCGACGAGCCGATCCCGGCGAAATTGCCGCAGCCGAACCAGATCCGGCCGATGTCGCTTTCGCCCAGCACCATCATCTCCCCTTCCCGTCCCCGGTCACCGCGCTAAATGTCGCGGATGGACAAGCCCGCCGAGTTTCCCGCCCCGCCCCAAGCCGAACAGCGCCCGTACAACTACGAACGCCATGGGGTCACGATAGAAGACCCGTGGCACTGGCTGCGCGATCCCAAATACCCCGCGGTCGATGACCCCGACGTGCTCGCCTATTTGAAAGCCGAGAACGCCTATTTCGACGGCTGGAAGGCCGAGCACCAAGGGCTGCTCGACCAATTGTTCGAGGAGATGAAGGGGCGGATCAAGGAGGACGACAGCTCGGTCCCGATCCGCGATGGCGATTTCCTCTACTGGTGGGCGTTCAAGCCGGGGTCGCAATACCGGACCTGGTACCGCAAGTCTGTCACTGGAGGCGAAGACCAGGTTCTGTTCGACGAGCCGGTGGAAGCCGAGGGCCGCGACTATTTCCGCTTGGGCGCGCTGGAGGTCAGCCCGGACGGGAAGCTGGTGGCGACGCTCGCCGACTATGACGGCTCCGAACGGTTCGAGTTGCGCATCCGCGACATTGCGACGGGCAAGGACATGGAGACCGTCACCAAGGTCGGAATCGGCCAGCCGGTGTGGTCGAGCGACAGTTCGGGAATCGTCTTCACCGAGGTCAACGACAATTGGCGCAGCTATCGGGCGCGCTATCACCGCCTCGGGCGACCGGCCGAGGAAGCCGAGACGCTGTACGAGGAAACCGAGGAGCTCGGCTTTACGGTCGGCATCGGCAAGTCGCACGACCGTAGCACGATCTTCGTTTCGACCGGCGACAATGCGACCAACGAAGTGCGGTTCGTTTCCGCCGACGACCCGGCGCAGCCGCTGACTTTGATGTCACGCCGCAAGCCGGGGCGCGAATATCACCCCGATGCTGCGCACGGGAAATTGTGGATCCACACCAACGACGATCACGTGAACTTCCGCCTCGCGGTCGCCGATCCGGCTCGACCGGAAGAATGGGAGACGTTGGTTCCCGGCTCGGACGAGGTCTATCTGACCGGCGCCACCGCCTACCGCGACCATCTGGCGATCAGCAGCCGCGTCGAGGGGCTCGATCAGCTGATTCTGCGCGGTTACTCCGGCGACGAAACGCGCATCCCGTTCGCCGAAGCGAGCTACAGCGCGTTCTTCCTCGGCAACCCCGAGTTCGCGACGGATGCCTATCGCGTCGGCTACACTTCCATGGTCACGCCGACGACGGTCTATGATTATCGACCCGAGAGCGGCGCACTCGATGTGCTCAAGGTCCAGGAAATCCCGTCGGGCTACGACGGCTCGCAATATGCGACCGAGCGGCTGACGGTCGAGGCGCGCGACGGGGCGAAGGTGCCGGTCTCGGTGGTCTACCGAAAAGGCTTCGAGAAGAATGGCGAAGGCAGGCTGTTTCTCTACGCCTATGGAGCATACGGCATGGCCATTCCGCCAAGCTTCAACACCAACCGCATCAGCCTGCTCGACCGCGGCTGGGCGTGCGCGATCGCCCACATCCGCGGCGGCGACGACCTCGGATACCAATGGTTTCTCGACGGTAAGCTCGCCAAGCGGACCAACACGTTCAGCGACTTCGTCGACGTCGCGAAGGGATTGAGCGCAGCCAAGTTCACGAGGCCCGGACGGATCGCCATCAACGGCGGCTCGGCCGGAGGCGAGCTGATGGGCGCGGTGGTCAATTCGGACCCCGAGCTATGGGGTGCGGTCGTCGCCGACGTGCCCTTCGTCGACGTGCTCAACACCATGCTCGACGACACGCTGCCGCTGACCCCGGGCGAATGGCCCGAATGGGGTAATCCGATCGCCGACAAGGCGGCGTTCGATCTCATCCGAAGCTACTCGCCCTACGACAATGTCAAAGCGCAGGACTATCCGCCGCTGTTGATCACCGGCGGGATCAACGACCCGCGCGTGACCTATTGGGAGCCGGCGAAGTGGGCAGCCAGGCTGCGCGCGACCAAGACCGACCAAAACCCGTTGTTTCTCAAGATCAACATGGGCGCGGGTCATGGCGGCAAGTCCGGCCGCTGGGAGAAGCTGCACGAGGTGGCGGAGACCTACGGATTCATCCTGACGATGGTGAAGTGACGCGGCCAATCTTCGAGCTGGCGCTCACCGCAGCGCCCGAGCACATCGACGAGCTCGGCCACGTCAACAATGCGGTGTGGGTGCAGTGGATCCAGCAGGTGGCAGTGGCGCACTGGTACTCGGTCGCCGACCCCGCGCATGAAGCGGCTTATTACTGGGTCGTGGTGCGGCATGAGATCGACTATTTGCGTGCGGCCCATGCGGGCGACCGGATCATGGCGCGGACCTGGGTCGGCGATGCGCCGCGGGGCGCTCGTTTCGACCGTTACATGGAATTCACTGGACCGGACGGCAAAACCTGCGTTCGGGCGAAGACCCAGTGGGCGATTATCGACAAGGTGTTGGCCCGGCCGATCCGGGTGCCGCCAGAGGTGATAGCGCCCTTCCTTTCACAAGTGTAAGCGACCCGACATATGCCTCGTCCAATTTTCTACGAATATTGGCGCTCGTCCGCCGCGTACCGCGTCCGCATCGCCCTCAATTTGAAGGGCATCGACTATGAAAGCCGGCCGATCGACCTGCGGCAGGGAGCGCAGAACAGCGCCGATTATCACGCAATCAATCCCTTCGGCCTGGTACCGATGCTCGAGATCGACGGGAACCGGCTGGTGCAGAGCCTGGCGATCATCACCTATCTCGACACCAAATATCCCAACCCGCCGCTGATCCCGGCGATGGCGGCGGAGCGCGCCCAAGTGACCGCGATGGCGCTGGCGATTGCCTGCGACATCCATCCGCTCAACAATCTGCGGGTGCTCAAATATCTGAAGGACGAGCTTAAGCATTCGCAGGACGAGGCCGACGACTGGTACCGGCACTGGATCGGCGCCGGGCTCCCGGCGCTCGAGATCCAGGCAAAGCCGCTGTCCGGCGCATTCCTGTTCGGCGACAATCCGACCGGCGCCGACGTGTGCCTGGTGCCGCAGCTTTACAATGCACGGCGCTTTGATGTGCCGCTCGATGATTATCCGACGTTGCTCCGCGCGGAGGAGAATGCCAACAAGCTGGAGGCGTTCGCAGCCGCCCACCCGGACCGCCAGGAGCCGTCGCAATGAACAGAGTCGCCAGCATCAACCGCGGCATGGACGACATGAAGCCGCTGGATTCCGTCGAAGTCCCGTCGCTCAAAGGGAAAGTCAGCCCCGAGGAATGGGAAATCCGGGTCGACCTTGCCGCCGCCTACCGGATGGTCGCGCATTATGGCTGGGACGACCTCATCTTCACCCATTTGTCGGCGCGGATTCCGGGGCCCGAGCATCAATTCCTGCTCAACCCCTATAATCTGATGTTCGAAGAAGTGACCGCCTCGTCGCTGGTCAAGGTCGACGTCAACGGCAATCCGGTCGATCCGACGCCGTTCATCACCAATCCGGCGGGCTTCACCATCCATTCGGCGATCCACATGGCGCGCGACGACGCGCATGCGGTGATGCATCTGCACACTCCAGCGGGACAGGCGGTGGCGGCGCACAGCGAGGGCCTGCTGCCGCTGACCCAGACCGCGATGCTGATCCGCGGCGACGTCGCCTTCCATGATTATGAGGGCGTTGCCGTCGACTTGAGCGAGCGCGAGCGGCTGGTCGCGGACCTCGGCACGAAGAACGCGATGATCCTTCGCAACCACGGCACGCTCGCGGTGGGCAAGAATGTCGGTGAATGCTTCGTGCGCCTCTATTTCCTCGAGCGCGCGTGTCAGGCGCAGATCATGGCGCTGTCGGCCGGCGACCAGGTCAACAACCCGCCCCAGGGTTCGCCCGAAGTCACGGCGCAACAGGGTCAGGTCGGCGTCGCGCTGGCGGCAAACCTGCTCGCTTGGCCAGCCTTGAAGCGCAAGGCCTATCGCCTGGACCCGAGGTTCGCGACCTAGGTTGGCGGGCAAGGCGGCATCGGTCAGCGACTATCGCGCGCTTGCGAAGGCGCGGTTGCCGCACTTCCTGTTCGAATATCTCGACGGCGGTTCTTACGACGAGGTGACGCTGGCGCGAAACGTCGCGGACCTTCAGGCCGTCACGTTGAAACAGCGTGTGCTGCGCAACGTGTCGTCAATCGACCTTTCGACCGAACTGTTCGAGAAACGCTGGGCACTGCCGGT
>WNFM01306896.1_pt2 | contig 11151 bp, 6 predicted proteins | sample 5400271 | NCBI WGS metagenome assembly WNFM01 (sample SAMN13153352, study PRJNA577476) | soil metagenome | isolation source: 60 cm saprolite on Douglas fir-dominated hillslope | place: USA:California | collected 2013-09-17 | reverse complement strand
GTACATGCCGCGCTGCGCAATATTCTCGGTCCGCACGTCAAACAGGCCGGCTCGCTGAACGGCGTCGACCATCTGCGCTTCGACTTTTCACACTTCGCTCCGGTCGATGCGGAAGAGTTGCGGGACATCGAGCAGCAGGTCAACGACGAAATTCGCCTCAACACCGAACTCGAGACCAACGTCACCTCACTCGACGATGCTCTCGCATCGGGAGCTCTCGCCTTTTTCGGCGACAAATATCCGGAGCACAACGTCCGCGTAGTGACCATTCCCGACCCGCGCGCGCCGCGCGGCTTCTACTCCAAAGAACTTTGCGGCGGCACCCACGTCAAGCGCGTCGGCGACATCGGCGTGGTCAAAATCGTGCGCGAAGAGTCCGTCGCCGCCGGAGTCCGCCGCATCGAAGCGGTCACCGGCATCGGCGCGGTCGAACATTATCAGCACCAGGCCAACGTCCTGGCGTCGGTTGCCAAGCAGCTCAATGTCGGCGAAGACGCCGTGCTCGCCGCAGTCGAAAAGCTCACTCAGACCACCCGCCAGCTCGAAAAGCAGCTGGCCGATCAGCGACGCAAAGGCGCCATGAACCAGCTCGACGAACTGGCTGCCAAAGCTCAGACCATCAAGGGTACGAAAGTCGTCGTAAGGCAGGTCGAGGGGTTGGACCGCGACGGTATCCGGCAGCTGGTGGACAGCCTTCGGCAGAAGCTGGGTTCCGGCGTGGTGGTTCTCGGCCAGGCCGATGATGGCAAGGTCGCCCTCATCGCCGGGGTGACCAAAGACCTCACCGCTAAAGTGAATGCTGGCAAGCTGATACAGACGCTGGCCAAACAGGTAGGCGGCAAGGGCGGGGGGCGACCTGACCTTGCGGAGGGTGGCGGAGAGGACACAAAAGCGCTCGATAGTACTCTTGGGGGAGTGACGGCCCTACTGGAAGGGTTGCTATAATTCCCTCGCGCGGCCCCTACCGGGCTCGGCGCGGATTTGCGGCCCGCAGGTTCGTGGACCGCTACTTTTAGCACCAAAGCGCCTTACCCGGCGCAAAGGTGATGGGAAAACGAAGACCAAACTCGGGCCTTCTAGCGATTCCGGCAGTTCTCTTCTGTGCGCCCTTTTTCATTGCACCAGGCGCCCAGGCTCAGATCGCCAAAATCGGCAATTATGACGGCCGAACGCTGTTCGTAAACGCCGAGCCGCCCACAGTCTTGAAGTTAATCCCGCGGCGCAACTCCATCTTCCTTCCCTCCACAACTTCGATTACCGGCCGGGCCCGACCCGCGATGAACGTGGATCGCGACGGCGCGGAAAAGCTGGTGCGCGAAGCTGCAGAACGCCACAGCGTCGATCCCGCACTGGTTCGCGCGGTGATCGAAACGGAATCCAACTGGAATGCGGGGGCGGTTTCCCGCAAAGGCGCGGTCGGACTGATGCAGTTGATTCCGACCACCGCGCAACGCTTTGGCGTCAATGACCTGTACAGCCCGCAACAGAACGTCGATGCCGGTGTTAAATACCTGAAGACGCTGCTGCAGCGCTACAACGGCAATCTGGACTTAGCCCTTGCGGCGTACAATGCGGGAGAGGGAGCGGTGGATCGTGCTCACGGAGTGCCCTCGTTCCGGGAGACCCGGGACTACGTGCAACGGGTGCAGAGTGCCTATTTTCGGCCAGGTTCGGGACGTCTGGACGGCGCGTTCATCAATCCTCGCGCCATCCGCAAAGCGACCAACTCGGGCGGCCGGACGATCTTCACGAATGATTAGAGAACGGGCGATGAGGGCAGTGGCGACTAAAGTGAAATGCCGATTGAAAAGAACCGGCGACTGAGCAAACGTAGTTGTCGGGCCAGATGGGTTTGGGGCGGGTTGTCGGATGGAAGCCATTTCAAAAAATTTGTGTGAGATTTTTGTACTTTCCTGCCAAGATTCTAGTGGTATGCGGGAATCCTCTTCTTGCCGGCGCGATGCGGCCCTTTTTTGGGGCTTTTTTTTGCACAGGACCTTCGCCCGCGTTTCGCCGGTTTTTGCTGTAGCCCTGCTCGCTGCCTCAGGCTTCGTTTTCACCCCACTCACCTCCGCATCAACCGCAACTGCTGCTGACCCGGCTGGTGCGGTCAAGCGCCAGGCCGCAAGTTCGCAATTCGCGCGCGCCGAAGACCAGCGCGCCGCGCTGAACGAAAAGCCTGCTGACAAGCGCACGCTTGCGGATTACAAGCACGTCGTTGATTCCTACCGCAGGGTTTACCTGATTACGCCGCACGCGAACGAAGTGCCGGATGCGCTGCTGGCGGTCGCTGAGATTTACACCGAAATGGGCGACAAGTTTGGCCGCAGCTATTTTCAGTCGGCGGTGGATACCTATCAATTCCTGATGCGGGAATATCCGAAGAGCCGTTACTGCCAGGATGCGTATTTGCGCTCGGCGAAATTGCAGAAGGATCAATTGGGCGATACCTCCGGGGCGATCAAGACTTACGAGACATTTTTAAAAAGGTTCCCCCGCTCCCCACACAAGCGCGAAGTGCAGGAAGCGCGCGCGGAACTGGCGCTGCTGCAGAATTCGGCGCCACCTCAAGTCAGCACAAATTCTTTGACGAAAAACGAGGAAGCGGAAACCGCGAAGCCTGAACCCGCGCCGCGAGTGCCTGCGAAAGAAGTTCCGCGCGATATATCAGTCGAAGTTGCCAAGAAAACTGCCAGCCCGAGCGGCGGAAGCCCTGCTGTCAATGGCCGCGTTCCGCTAATTCACAAAATCAGCGCGAAGGCCGCCACGGACACGACGCGGGTGACCATCGATCTCGACGGCAGCGTGCAATATGTTTCCGGGCGCATCGCCAATCCCGACCGGATTTATTTTGATTTGCACGCGGCCAGGCTGATGCCGGAACTGGTGCACGCCAAGATCAAGACTGACGGCGCGATGGTTTCCGCGGTGCGCGTGGCGCAGAATCCCGCGGGAGTGGTTCGCGTGGTGCTGGACGTCAACAGCGTGAAGGACTACACCGCCTCTCTTTTGAGCAAGCCGAATCGCTTGGTCATCGATTTGTACGCGAATAGCAAGGCCATGCAGACCGCAGAGGCTTCCGGTAGCGCAGTGGCAGATACGCCCGCAACGGAAAACCCAGTAGTAGCTTCTGTCAACAAGCCAGCGGAAAAAGTACAGTCCGCGATTCCAATTCCCAGGAGGACTCCGAACCGCCGTGATTCCGCAGCCGAAGAACAGACTGGCGACGGCAAAGGTTGGCAAAGCTTCTGGAAAGTCCCCGGACTTGGCGCAACCGGCGTCGTCACCGCAGCCAACACGCGATGGCAACTCCACCTTGACCCGCGCACTTGGCCTGAAAATCGGCCGTATCGTGATTGACGCCGGGCACGGCGGCCACGATACCGGAACCATCGGGCCAACCGGCTTGATGGAAAAAGATTTGTGCCTGGACATCGCACTGCGTTTGGGAAAAATCATTCAGCAGAAATTGCCGAGCGCGGATGTTGTCTACACGCGTTCTGACGATACGTTTATTCCGCTGGAAGAACGCACCCACATCGCCAATGAAGCGAAAGCGGACATGTTCATTTCGATTCACGCGAATTCTAGCCAGGACCCGGGCGCGCGCGGAATCGAAACCTACTATTTAAATTTGAAGGGTTCGGCGGAAGCGATGGAAGTGGCGGCGCGGGAAAATGCCACCGACGATCAAGGCATCCACGAACTGCAGGACCTGGTGAAACAGATCGCACGCACCGAGAAAATTGACGAGTCAAAAGAATTTGCCGAGGATGTGCAAGACTCGCTGGCCAAGAGGGTGCAGAAGGCTGCGCGGCCGGTAAAAAACCGTGGCGTGCGCAAGGCGCCGTTTGTGGTATTGATTGGCGCGGATATGCCGTCGATCCTGACCGAGATTTCGTTCCTGAGTAATCCCGCGGATGAAAAGATGCTGAAGCAGCCCGAACACCGTCAACGGGTCGCCGAAGGAATTTATCAAGGCGTAGCCAGCTACCTGCAAAACCTGAATAGCATGTCAGTCAACCAGAGCAGCACTCCTGCCCCCAAGCGCACCACCACCTCCGCCGAGGTAGAATCATCTCGCAACCGAAACTAGGGTTCCGGTGTCTAATAGACTTACGGGGATGAAACACTACTCAAGATTCGCTTCGTATATTCTGGGTGCAGCGCTTTGCTCGTTGGCACCAGCCGCATTTTCACAGCAGCAGCCGCACATTTTGCCCAAACAATTTAGCAAGTGGGTGGTTGGCGACGGACCGGCGGACGAGCCTAAGCTTGTGGCTCCCAATTCGCCGCTGCTGCAAGAAGCCGGCCAGTCAGCGGTCGAGCTAGAGCGCTACACGAACGGAAAGCAGTGGCTTCGCGTGTGGCTGCAGGAGTTCCGCGATCCGAGCGGAGCTTACCAGGCCTATACCTCGAGTTTGAATCCCAGACTGACCGGTTCAACCGTAGGGCCGCTCACGGCCGCGGGCGACGACCAGTTGATAGCGCTGGTAGGAAACCGGATCGTAAGAGTCTTGTGGATCAAGAATGCCAGTGATGCTGATTTAAAGTCGCTGCTTGATTCGGTGAAGCAGAACGCAGATCACGCTCCGCTGCCGCCGGTGCGCGCTTATTTGCCCGAAGAGCAGTTGGTGCAAGGGACGCAGCGTTATGCGCTGGGCGCGGCGGGATTCAATGCGGCTCTCAGCTCGCTGAATGAGGGCAAGTTTGCGCCGATTACGCCGGAAATTGGATTTGCCACCGGCGCGGAGGTGATGCTGGCCAGCTATCAATCGGAAGGCAACAAATCACAGGATTTGCTGATTATTGACTATCCGACGCCGCAGCTCGCGGAACAGCGGTTGCACCATATTCAATCGGTGATTGCAGCGAATCCGGCGCTGGCGGAGGTGACCGTCGGGCGCAAGACTTCCCTGCTGTCGCTGGTGCTTTCTCCGGCGTCGCCACAGGCCGCTGCCAAACTGCGCGAGAGGATTCAGTACCAGATGCAAGTCACCTGGAATGAGCCTTCGCAGACGCTGACCGATCCGCCGTGGGTGTCGGTGCTCAAGAACATATTCGCGGGCACCATGGTGTTCTGCGGTTTCGCGCTGGTGATGGGCGTGGCATTTGGCGGAGTCCGGGTGGTGACCAAGAGATTTTTCCCCGGGAAAGTATTTGACCGTCCCGAAGATATGGAAGTGCTGCAACTCGGATTGTCCGGCAAACGCATCGACCCGCGCGACTTCTACTAAGATTAAATAAGTCCAAAATCCAGGCGTTTCCACCCACCTCCAGGATGTAACGAAAAGCAGGCGACAGCGTCTAACGGGCAGTGTTGCGAAGTGTGCGATTTCGTCTCCAGCAGAGAATGTCGTACCATCTTTGCCACCGCATGACGGAGATTCAGAGGAGTATGGATATTTCCATAAAGAAACAATTTATTGAGCCACGTGCTGCACGGAACATTGCCTGGGCATTACTGTATTTAAATCTCGCGGTCGTCATGCTGGCGGGTTGCGGGCAAAAGACCGCGGCAGACGGCGCGGGCGGATTGCCACCGGGCGGAATGCCGGTGCAGGTGCAGAGCGTGAAGAGCGCGACGATCCCGGACGTTGCGGAATACCTTTCGGTGCTGAAATCGCGGCATTCGGCAAATATCAATCCGCAGGTGGAAGGCCAGATTACCAAGATATTTGTGAAGTCGGGCGACCGGGTCAAAACCGGTCAGCTGCTGCTGGAAATTGATCCGTTGAAGCAGCAAGCGACGGTGAACAGCCAGGAAGCAGCGCGCAATGCGCAAGAGGCCAATCTGCGCTTGGCGACGGTTTCGTACGAGCGCGCGAAGAGGCTTTCCGAGGCGGGCGTGATCAGCAAAGCCGACTACGATACGGCCGAATCGAATTACAACGCGGCGGTGGCGCAGCTGAAATCGCAGGACGAACAGGTGACGCAGCAGAAAGTGGAATTGCACTACTACTCGGTGAGCGCGCCGATGGACGGACTCGTCGGGGACATTCCGGTTCGAATGGGCGACCGCGTGACAGTAGCGACATTGTTGACGACCGTGGATGAGCCGGGCGCGCTGGAGGCATACATTTATGTTCCAGTGGAGCGTTCGAAAGGATTGAAGCTTGGCCTGCCGGTGAAACTGCTAAATGAGTCGGGTGATTTTCTGGCGAGCACCGCGATTACCTTTGTGTCGCCGCAGGTAGATCCTGATACGCAGACAATTTTGGCGAAGGCTGCGGTTCCGAATGTGCAGGCGAAGCTGCGGATTTCGCAGCAACTACGAGTGCAAGTGACGTGGGGTCAGCGGCAAGGAGCGGTGATTCCCTTCCTGGACATTACCCGCATCAACGGCCAGTATTTTGGATTCGTCGCGGTGAATGAAGGCAAGGGAACGGTTGCGCGGCAAAAGCTGGTGAAGATCGGCGACAACGTCGGCAACGACGTGGAAGTGCTCGACGGAATCAAGCCGGGAGAACATTTGATCGTGTCCGGCACGCAGTTCTTGCAAGACGGAATGCCGGTGGCGGAGCAAACCGCGGCGCCAACGGGCAGCAACACCACACAAAAGGAATCCGGCCCGGCCAAGCATTAAATCGCTGCCCACTGACCATGACCGTTTCCCCCAACAAATGCGGATCGATGGAGCGCCCTAGTGTTCGTTGATTTTTTCATTCAGCGGCCAGTGTTCGCGACGGTGTGCGCCTTGTTGATCGTGCTGGCGGGCGCGATTTCGATTCCCACATTGCCGATTGCGGAGCTGCCGGACTTGGCGCCGCCGCAAGTAATCGTAAGCAGCAATTACATCGGCGCGAACGCGCAGACCGTGGAATCGGCAGTGACGATTCCGCTGGAGCAGGCGATCAACGGCGTGCAGGGGATGAAGTACATCACCTCATCCAGCGGCAATGATGGCACCAGCCAAATAACCGTGGTTTTTGACGTGACGCGGGATGTGGACCTGGCTTCGGTGGACGTGCAGAACCGCGTGAACCAGGCTCTGGCGCGGCTGCCAAACGCGGTAAAAAACACCGGGGTCATCATCACCAAGCAAGCCAGCGGGTTCGTGCTGGGCGCCGGGGTGTACTCCGAAAGCGGACAATACGACAGCCTGTTTTTGAGCAACTACATCGACGTCTACATTAAAGATGCGGTGAAGCGTGTACCGGGCGTCGGCGACGTCATTATTTTTGGCGAACGCAAGTACGCGATGCGGTTATGGCTGGATCCGGCAAAGATGGCGCAGCGCGGGCTGACGGCTTCAGCGGTGGTGAATGCGCTGACAGAACAAAACGTGCAGGTGGCCGCAGGCCAGATTGGCCAGCCACCGTCGCAAACAGGGCAAGCGTATCAAGTGAGCGTTCGCGCGGTGGGGCGGCTCTCCGAAGCATCGGAATTCGACAACATCATTTTGAAGACCGGCGCCGACGGAACGCTGGTTCGCGTGAAGGACGTTGGGCGGTCCGAATTGGGGGCGGAAGATTACGGGACACTGCTGCGGTTCAGCGGGCACGACGCGGTCGGCATGGGCGTGACGCAGTTACCGGGCGCGAACGCGTTGGACGTTGATAAGGCAGTGAAAGCGGAGTTGATCCGGCTGTCGAAGAATTTCCCGCCGGGATTGAAAGTAGCGGTGGCGTTTGACACCACCACAGTGATCGGGGAATCGATTCAGGATGTGATGCAGACGCTGTTACAAGCGATCATCCTGGTGGTCATCGTTATTTACATATTCTTGCAGGATTGGCGGAGCACACTGATTCCGGCGATCACCATTCCGGTGTCGCTGGTCGGGACATTTATTTTCGTGAAGGCGCTCGGGTTTTCGATCAACACGTTGACGCTCTTTGGCATTACCCTAGCCACCGGATTGGTGGTGGACGACGCGATCGTGGTAATTGAAAACGTCGAACGCCACATCACCGAAGGCATCAGCGAACCGCACATGGCGGCTTCAGTGGCAATGAAAGAAGTGGCAGGCGCGGTGATCGCGACGTCACTGGTTCTGGTGGCGGTATTCGTGCCGGTAGCACTGTTTCCGGGGACCACGGGCATCCTGTTTCGTCAGTTTGCGCTGACCATCGCGTTTTCCGTTTCGATTTCCGCATTCAATGCGTTGACGCTGACCCCATCGCTTTCCGCACTGTTTCTGGGCCACTATCGAGAGCGCGCCAAGGGCTTTTTCTTCAGCTGGTTCAACAGAGTAGTTGCGTCCGGAACGGAATTGTACCGGCGCACGGTACAACACATTCTGGAATGGCGAGTAGTGGCGGTGATCGCGTTTCTGGCAACACTGGGCCTCACCTATTGGTTGTATTCGCGGGTGCCGACGGCGTTTATCCCGGAGGATGATCAGGGTTATGTAATGGTGATCGTGCAGGCGCCGCAGGGTGCTTCGCTGGAGTACACGTCAGAGATCTGCACGCAGATTGAAAAGGAAGTTCTGAAATTGCCGGATGTGGAAGGCACATTTTCGGTCATGGGATTTGGATTTTCCGGAAGCGCTCCGAATCGCGCGATTGTATTCGTGCCGCTGACTTCTTTCGACAAGCGCAAGGGCGACGCTCATTCTGCGGCGGCATTGCTACAAAGAATGCGCCCGGCTCTCGGCGGAATCTCGGGCGCGCTGGCGGTGCCGTTCAATCCCCCGGCGGTGCAAGGACTGGGAAACTTTGGCGGGTTCACATTTGAAGTGGAGGATCTGGGCCGCAACTCGGTGCAGCAGATTGCGAATGCGACTTACGGGTTGATTGGCGCGGGAAATACCAGCGGGACATTGACCGGGATGTTTACTTCGTTTACGGCCAACGATCCGCAATACCTGGTGCAAATTGACCGCGAAAAAGCGAAGAGCCTGCAAGTTCCCTTCACGCAGATTACCGACGCGCTGCAGGTGTACATGGGCTCGGTGTACGTGAACGATTTCGACTTCAATAACCGGTCGTATCGAGTGTACGTGCAGGCAGACAGCCGGTACCGTTCGAAGCCCAAGGATATTGGGCAGTATTACTTGAAATCCGATACCGGAAAGCTGATCCCGCTGGATAATTTCGTGAAGGTGGAGCAGACCGCGAATCCGCAGGTTATCAGCCATTACAATTTGTTCCGGTCGGCGGAAGTGAATGGTTCGGGCGCGCCGGGACGCAGTTCCGGACAGGCCATTGCGGACATGGAAGCGCTAGCGAAGAAGAGTTTGCCTGCGGGCATGACGTACGAGTGGAGCGGCCTGTCGCTGGAAGAAATTCAATCGGGCGGGAAGGCGCTGATTCTTTTTGCGCTGGGCTTGGTGTTCGTTTACCTGACGCTGGCGGCGCAGTATGAAAGCTTTGTGTTGCCGTTTATCGTGCTGCTGGCGGTGCCGGTGGCGCTGCTGGGCGCGGTTGGGGGATTGGCGTTGCGCGGGCTGGATAACAATGTGTACTGCCAGATTGGTTTGGTGATGTTGATCGGCCTGTCCAGCAAGAACGCAATTTTGATTGTGGAGTTTGCGGAACAGTTGCGGGCGCAAGGAAGCACGATTGCGGATGCGGCGATCGAGGCGGCGCGGATCAGGCTGCGTCCGATTTTGATGACGTCGCTGGCGTTTATTCTTGGCGTGGTGCCGCTGGTGCTGGCGACAGGCGCGGGAAAAGCCGGACGCATCTCGGTTGGTACGACGGTGTTTGGCGGAATGATCGCGGCCACGACTTTAAATCTTATTTTTATTCCGCTGTTGTATGCGACGGTTCGAACCATTGTGCCCGGCGGAGGAAGACGCGCGGGTGCGGGCGGGCAACACGGATAGAGCTGGCGTCCGTCATTCCTCGACAAAACTTCCCGGTCCAAGAACCCGGGCATGATGGTTCTAGTACCCCCCGTCGCACCGGCAATTAAATCGTTCAAACATAAAATTTCCATTGGACAGGCCCAATTGGCGGCATTATGCTCTTAGCAATCAGTGGCGGCCAAATTGGTCTTTAAACTGATTGGGTACCTCCCAATCCAGGAACTGGAACGACTCGTCGAACTCCCGGCCAGCGATTCCAGTTGGACCATAAGCCCCGCAAACGAAAGAACCTGAGAGCGGTAGTCATGGCAGAGACGCTCAGGGGGACAGTTTCTTTCTTGGCGGAAAACCACGCCGTGCTGCGCGGTGCAGCGTTTGACGGAAATTCCGGGTGCCTGCCGAAAACTAGTGTCTGAGAGGAAATTAAAAAATGAAGCGATTGTTGGTTCTGTTTTTATTGGCTTTGGCTTTTGTGGTAACGACCAATGCACAGACCTTCCGTGGATCAATCAACGGCACGGTGACCGACCCTTCGGGCGCTTCTGTGCCTGGAGCGACGGTTAAGGCAACGGAGAGCTCAACGAATATCGAACACTCGACGGTCACGTCGAGTGAAGGGCAATTCTCCTTTCAAGACCTACCGCCCGGATTTTACAAAGTGAGCGTCGTCGCGTCAGGATTTCCGACGTACGCCGTGGATAAGGTGGAAGTAGTTGCAGGACAGATTCATACGCTAACGATCCAGCTGAAGATTGGCCAGGCATCGACCACGGTTGAGGTTTCGGCGGCCGCTGTCACTCTAGAGACAAGCACCGCGACCGTTGTGCAGAATGCCCCGCTGAACGGGCGCGATTTCACTCAGCTGATCGCGGTACAGCCTGGCTTTGGCGGTTACAACGTCGGAGGTTTCGGTTCCCTAAATGGCACGCGTCCCAACCAGATCAATTGGCAGATTGACGGCGTGGATAACAACGACTTCTGGCACAACATTCCAGCGGTGAATCAGGGCGGTGTATCGGGGATTGCTGGGGTGGTTCTTCCAATGGACTCGATCGTCGAGTTTTCCTCGCAGACTGAAGGCGGACCCGAAGCCGGCCGCAACGCCGGTGGTACCGTCAACGTCATCACCCGCTCGGGCGGCAATGAACTGCATGGCACGGTGTACTATTACAATCGAAACGAATTTTACGCAGCACATACGCCGTTCTTGCCCTCGGGCACCAAAGCTCCGCCTCTGCGCAATGAAAACTACGGTGCTTCGGTGGGCGGTCCGATCCTCAAGAACAAATTGTTTTATTTTGTGAACTTCGAAAAGCAGAAGTTCACCATCGGACTTTCAGGCCGGGCGACGGAGCCTTCCGACGCGTACGTACACGAGGCTTTGACACTCCTAA
>WNFM01054294.1_pt2 | contig 11151 bp, 8 predicted proteins | sample 5400271 | NCBI WGS metagenome assembly WNFM01 (sample SAMN13153352, study PRJNA577476) | soil metagenome | isolation source: 60 cm saprolite on Douglas fir-dominated hillslope | place: USA:California | collected 2013-09-17 | reverse complement strand
CATCTTTAAGATACAGGTGGGTTCCGCCCAGCCAGCCGGCGCCGCCGATGCCGAGCGCCGCCGCTGTCTTCAAAAACCCTCGTCGGGAGTGGCTGGGGGTCTCCATTCCCGGGAGTCTAGGAGTCTGCGGGGAAAATCGCAATATGCTCTCGCGTCGGGAGGGCGGGACGGGGGAGAGGTTCCCTCGGCGGGCGCGGGTCCGGCTCGCTGGCGCGAGCCTCCCCTCACCGCGCCTCGCTCCCACCCACCGCGCTGAAATGCGCGCGGCGGGGCCCTGGTCGCTCGGTCGCTCATGGCCCGCCGAGGGAACCTCTCCCCCGTCCCGCCACCCATCGTGGGAGTAAAACCTTTTCCCCGCGCCACCTTGGCTCGGGTTGGGAGCCTCCGTCTCACCAGCCGGGGTGTTGCTGGAGTCGGCTGCGACACCGCCTGTCTGGGCTGTGGGTAGGCGAGTCGGTCAGCGGGGGGAGACCCCCACGGGGTGAGGAGCCGGGGCGGAGTTGCTCTCGCCGGGCCATGAGCGACCGAGCGACCGGGGCCCCGCCGCGCGGTCCACAGCGCGGTGGGTAGGAGCGAGGCGCGATGAGGGGAGGCTCGCGCCAGCGAGCCGGACCCGCGCCCGGCGAGAGCAACTCCGCCCCGGCTCCTCACGCCGGGATGATCTCCCCTCCCTGCCTTGACTTGTCGTTCGCCCGGCCGCATTTTGACCTGCATGGCGGACGAATATCGGGTCCCCAAGCGGGAGGTCACCGCCGAGGTGACGATTGCCGGGCAGAAGCCGGCCGCGCTCCGCCTCTACCTCGCCGGACAGGCGGCGCACCATGCGGGATACGAGAGACCGAGCGATCTTCTCAACGGGCCGGATCCGTTCTTTCCGGCCACCGATCGGAAGGGACGGCTGGTGCTCCTGCAGCGGGACGCGGTGGTCACCATGTCGGTGCCGGCCGAGGACGAGCAGAACGTCGACGACGACCCCGACGCGGTGGTCGTGTCGGTCTCGACCGATCGTGTCGAGGTCAGTCTCGACAACGGGGCCAGCCTCAAGGGGCTGGTCGAGTTCGTCATGCCGGAGGGGCGTCGGCGCCTGGTCGACTTCCTGAATCTGGGCGAGCGGTTCCTGGCGGTGCGCGAGAACGGGACGATCCATCTGATCAACAAGTCGCGCATCGCGCGGATCGCGGTCACGAAGGCGGCATAAATGGCACGCATCGACAAGCTGATCCAGGCGATCGCCCAGTTCCGCGCCGACGGGCTGGTGCTGTCGACCGGCGAGAAGGTCACCCTGATGATCGGGTCGACCCGCAAGACCGTCAGTCCCCAGCCGGTCACCAGCGAGCAGATCCAGGATCTGCTCGAGGAGATCGCTCCTTCCGAGCTGGCGGAGACGCTTGCGGAGGATGGCGAGCATCATTTCCCGTACTCGATCGAGGCGGGAGATTTCATGGTCCGCGTGGTCCGGGACGGCGGCTCGTTGCAGATGCACGCCTCTCCGGCCGGGCAGGGAGCCGCGGACGAGACGATCGGAGACGAAGCCGCCGCTTCCGCTCCGGCTCCCGAGGCGCCTCCCGCTCCGGCCGCCGCGGCCCGTCCGCGGTCCGCGAGCCCGGTGGCGGCCGGGAAAGCGCTGCCGGTCATCGAGGCGCTGTTCGCCAAGATGGTCGAGGAGCGCTGCTCGGACCTCCATCTCTCCTCGGGCTATCCGCCGCTCTATCGCAAGGATGGCGAGATCGTGCCGATCGGTGACGGCGGGGTGCTGTCGGCCGAGAAGGTGAGCGCGCTGCTCCTGGCGATCGCTCCCGAGACCAAGCTGGCCGAGTTCTCGCGGTCGCACGACGTCGATTTCTCGTACGAGATCGCCGGGCTGGCCCGCTTCCGCTGCAACCTGTTCGAAGACCGGCGCGGCATGGGAGGGGTGTTCCGCGTCATCCCGACCGACATCGCCTCGGCCGAGAAGCTGGGGCTGCCGAAGACCGTCATGCAGCTGTGCGAGCTGCACAAGGGGCTCGTGCTGGTGACCGGGCCGACCGGGTCGGGAAAATCGACCACGCTGGCGGCGATGATCGACCATATCAACGCCAACGAGTCGGTCCATATCATCACCATCGAAGACCCGATCGAGTTCGTCCATCCGCCCAAGAAGGCGCTGATCAACCAGCGCGAGGTCGGCAATCACACGCAGGGGTTCAAGAACGCCCTGCGGGCCGCCCTGCGCGAAGACCCCGACATCGTTCTGGTGGGAGAGATGCGCGATCTCGAGACGGTGGCGATCGCCATCGAGACGGCCGAGACCGGCCACCTCGTCTTCGGGACGATGCACACCAACTCGGCGCCGTCGACCGTCGACCGGATCATCGATCAGTTCCCTCCCGACCAGCAGAACCAGGTGCGCACCATGCTCTCGGAATCGCTCAAAGGGGTGATCACCCAGACGCTCTGCCGCAAGAAGGGGGGCGGCCGGGTGGCGGCGCTCGAGATCCTGCTGGTGAATTCGGCGATCAGCAATCTGATCCGGGAAGGAAAGACCTTTCAGATCCCTTCGATCATGCAGACCGGCAAAGCGATCGGCATGGTCACCCTTTCGGATGCGCTGCTCGATCTGGTCAAGAAGGGTCTCGTCGAGCCACCCGAGGCGCTCGCCTGCGCCGTCAACAAGGGCGAGTTCAAGGCGACCCTCGAGCGCAGCGGCATCAAGCTGGGCTGATTGTTCGCTCCGGGTCGATCGCCAGCCAGCAGAGAGCCGCCAGCAGATAGAAACCGGCCAGGCTGAGAAGCGGCGCGTCCCAGGAACCTCCCCTCTGAAGCCAGAGCCCCACCACCAGCGGGCTGAGAGCTCCTCCGAGGTTGCCGAAGGTGTTCATCGCGCCGCTGACCACTCCGGCGTTCGCGCCGCCGATCTCCAGGCAGACGACCCAGGCCGGCGCGACCGCGAGGGCGCCGAGACCGGCGGCGGCGGAGAACAGCAGGATCGACGCGACCGGGTCGTGCGTCAGCACGGCGCCGACGACGGCGCATGCGGCCAGCGGCGGGCCGGCGAGGCCGGGCAGGCGCCGCGCCCGGCGCGCCGGCCAGCGGCGCGAGAGACGGTCGCTGAGGTATCCGCCGCCGAGCACGCCCGCGCCCAGCCCGAGATACGGCAGCGCCGCCAGCCAACCGACCTCGCGCATGCCGAAGCCGCGGGCGCGCATCAGGTAGGTCGGCAGCCAGGTCAGGTAGAAGTACCAGCCGTAGATGGCGCTCATGTACATGAGGCAGAGCGCCAGAAGGGTGCGGCTGCGGGCCATCGCCTTCCAGGGGACGGCGCCGCGCGGTCGCGGCGGCTCCCGGCCGATGAGCTTCAGCTCTTCTTCGTTGACGCCCCGGTGCCGGCGCGGGTCGTCGCGGAACCAGAGATAGAACGCCGCGGCCCAGGCGATGCCGACCAGGCCGAACGAGCCGAACAGGGCCCGCCATGAGATCAGCCGGAGCAGCGACGCGACGAGCGGCTGGGTCACCGCGCCGGTCAGAACCCCCGACATCACCGCCAGGCCGAACGCCCGGCCGCGCTCGCGCGCCGGCAGCCAGTGGGCGAAGGCGCGCGCGGTGCCGGGGAAGGCTCCCGCTTCTCCGACGCCGAACAACAGGCGCACGAGGAAGAGCGACAGGAAGCCGCGCGACAGTCCGGTCGCGGCGGTCAGAAGCGACCACCAGACGACGATGCGGGTCAGCATCAGGCGCGGTCCGAACCGATCCGCCAACCAGCCGCCCGGCAGCTCGAACAGGGCGTAGGCGAAGGTGAAGGCGCTGAAGACATATCCCATCCGGGCGTCGCTCAGGCCGAGGTCGGCCTGCATCGCGGGGGCCGCGATGGCGATGCAGACCCGGTCGAGATAGGCGACCGCGGTCAGACCGAGGATGAAGCCGAGGACGACATGCCGGGCCCGGGTGGGGGGCATTTCAGCCCGATCCTCCCGGCGGCGTGTTGCGCTCGTAGAGGTAGATATGCAGCGGGCTCCGGGGGGCGAGCGTGGCGGCATCGCGGCCCCAGGTGTAGACCGTCTCCTCGTCGGCAAAGAGCTCCGTCACGCCGACCCGATCGTACCGGGCGCCGGCGTACTTCCTGAACCAGTCGAGGATCGTCCTGTCCGAATCGTTCCGCCAGCTCCAGGACTCGGGGAGGTTCACGAAGACGAGGAAGCGGGGCGCGGCCGCCTCGATCTCCTTGATCGCCTCCTGCTGCATCCGGCCGGCGTACGGCTGCTTTTCCATCAGGCCGTACATATAGATGTAGCCGGTCGCCGATCGCAGGCCGGAGTAGAAGCAGATCTCCGGCTCCGATCCGAGAACCGCGATCTGATCTTGAGGCTCCGAGCGCGCCTTGAGCCAGGCGCCGATCGTGACCGCCTCGGGGAACGGATTCGTCCCGTAGATGAAGCGCGACAGCTCGGGCGGGGTTGTGCCGAGAAGATACGGCGCCTGCGGATAAAGCGCGAGGAAGCCGGCGGCGAGGAGCAGAAGCGCCGCCGCCGAGGCCGCGATCTCCCGCTGGCCGGTCTCCCGCAGCAGCCGGCGCAGGGCGTCGATCGCGACGCCGGCCGAAAGCGCCACCGCCGGCAGGAGCAGGACGAAGTAATGCTGGCGCAGGTAATAGCCCGGCAGCACCGAGAGGAACGAGATGCCGAGCAGGGTGGTGACGAGGTAGCGCCGTCCCTGGTACTCCTGCTCCTTGAAGAGCGCCGCTGTTCCCGCCGCGGCCAGAAGCCAGATCGGCCAGAACGGTCTGATGATTTCGACGAGGGTGCCCGGCAGCATCCGCCGCAGATCCGCGAACGGCACCTCGGAGACGTAGACCCGGGCGTAGGTGAAGGTCCAGAACCAGAACTGCCTGAAGACGCCGCAGGCGGCCAGGGTCAGGCAGGTGAGCGCGAACGGCAGCCCCGCTCCGAGCGCGAACAGCCCCGCTTCGCGGGCGACACGCCGCAGGGGGAGCCTGAGCCAGCGCGGCATCAGCCAGAGCAGGCCGAGCGCGATGAAGAAGAGACCATGCTGCTTCATGACGAAGCCGAGGCCGAGGAGGAATCCGCCGCCGAGAAGCGTCGCCGCTCGTCCGTCGTCGATCGCATCGAGCAGAAGCAATAGGCCCGCGAGCGCCGGCAGCAGAACGAAATGCGTCGCATGGGCGAACGGGCCGAGAACCGATGGAGAAAGGGAGAGCAGGGCGTACGAGGCGCCGGCGCCCGCGGCGGCGAACGAGCTGAACAACCGGCGCGTCACGCGGTAGATCAGCCAGCTGGTCGCCGCGTTGACCAGCAGGAAGCCGAGGTGGATCCCCCGCACCGTCTGGCCGAACAGGGCCATGATCAGGGCGTAGGCGGCGTAGGTGCCGGGGAGCTTCATGTTGTAGACCAGGCGGTAGGGCGCGATCCCCTTCAGGATCAGCTGTCCGGCATAGGCGTACTCCCCCTCGTCGCGCTCGAGCGGGATGTCGAGGAGCCTGACCCGGACGGCGGCGGCGAACAGGATGGCGAGGAGAAAAATGCCGCCGGCGAGAAGCTCGCCCGGGTCGCGCGCCGGCGCGGTCGATCGCGAGGGTTCGGGCCACGCCGCTGCCCCGCTCGCCGGCGAGGGTTCGGACGACCCGGCGGGTCCGTCTTCGGCTCGCCTCATTCTTGCTTCCGACGCATCAGCACCAGAGGCGGCGCGTCGACAGGTGGCCTGAAGAGGTGGTACGTCGGGTCGGGGTCGTTGCCGAGCATGGTGTCGGCGACGCCGAGGTCGACCGGCTCGTAGGCGGCCGGGTCGATATGAGCCTGGATGAAGCGGGTCACGTCGAGATCCTTTCCGGGGTCGGCGCTGACGAAGAACCGCCGCACCACAATCCAATCCGGTTTGTCCGGAAGCTCCCGCCCCTGCATGCCGCCGGCCACGACCAGCGGGCTGCAGAACTGCAGCGGCAGATCGCCGTAGGTCACGAGCGCCACGTCGCCGGGGCGCGCCAGCCTGTTCAGAGCGCCGCAGAGGGCCGCTTCGGGGTCCTCGAAACGGTGCGTCCGTTCGTAGAGATAGCCGAGGAGCGGCGAGCCGGCGGGACCCGGCCCTGGAAAGGAGTCGGCCGACAGGGTGCCGAGGGTCTGCGCGAAGCCGAGCGGTGTCAGATGAAAGATGTTGGTGAAGATCAGGGAAAGGATCACGACCAGCCCCGCCGCGCGGCTGCGGAGCTGGATGAAGCGGACGCCGAGCGCGAGCAGGATCATGGCGGGCGGCAGGAGGACGCTCATGTATCGGAACAATCCCCACGGGGCGAACGACAGATAAAGAATATCGCCGAGCGAGAAGAGCAGCAGGAACGTCATCCAGCGCCCCATGACCGCTTCCGGCTCCCGTCCCGTGGCCGGAGCGGCGGCGAAGATCGCCACGAAGAGCATCGGCAGCGGCAGGAGAAAGGTCAGGTACGCCCCGAGATAGAAGACGAAGAGCCCCAACGCCAGCCTCAGGTCGAGCGGCCCCCGCCTGGCGAGCAGCCCGAAGAAGACGACGCCCGGGGCGCAGAGAAGAGCGACCGCCAGGAGCGCCGCGGCCAGCCGAAACAGGAAGGGCCTCCCGAGCCGGAGCGCCGGGGCCGCGGCGCAGAGAGCCAGCAGGGCGCCGAGGGCGACGAAGTAGTTGGTGTAGAACAGCAGCGTCCCGGCGGCCGCGAACCATGCCGGGGCCCGGCGCGCCCCGTCCGCGATCCCTTGGAGAGCGAGCAGGAGAACGATCAGCAGCAGGTAGGCCGCCGCGTACCAGCGCGCCTGCCGGGCGTGCAGCAGGAACGGCACCGAGAGGGTCAGGAAGAGCGCGCTGAGCCGCGCCGCCGCGGTCGATCCCGAGAGCCTCCTCGACAAGAGATAGAGCGCGGGGACGCAGCAGAGCCCCAGGATCGCGAACGGCAACCGGGCCGCGAACGGCGTCGGGCCGAGAAGGCCGATCGATCCGGCCGCGAGATAGAACTGCGCCCATGGAGACCAGCGCCAGAGGAAGTCTTTGCCGAATTCCTTGCCGGCCTCCTGCGAGACGACGTTCTTTCCGTCGGAGGCGATCGGCAGGCCGGATCGGAGGATGCTCTTCGCCAGAAGACCGGTCTCGGCTTCATCCTGCCAGAGCACCCGATCGCCGAGGCGCCCGAGGAGCAGCAGCGCCGCGAGGGCGGTGATCGCCAGAAGGATCGGGTCGCGGCCCGCACGGAAGGGGTCCCGGCCCGCAAGGATCGGATCGCTGGCTGTCCCGCCCGCCGGAAGGCCCATGGCCGTCACGCTATCCCACGCTTCCGCGGCCGGTCAAGGGAGAGGCGCCGGCCCGGCGGCGTGGTATCGTTTCGTCCTATGCGCCTGCCGCCATGGCTCAAGCTCGTCCTGGTCGTCGCCGCTCTCATCCTCGCCGGCTACCTTCTGCGGCTGACCATCTTCCGGCCGAAGCCGGTGCCGGTCACGGTGTTCCGCGTCGCCCCCGGCACGGTCGAGGAGACGGTCACCAACAGCAAGGCGGGGACCGTCAAGGTGCGACGCCGCTCGAAGATGAGCCCGGAGGTGGGCGGCCGGGTCGCCTATATCGGGGCGCGCGCCGGCGATCGGATCACGAAGGGCGAGGTGCTCCTCCGGATCAACGATGCCGATCTCAAGGCGGCGCTGGCGCTGGCGCAGCACGATCTCGCGACGGCGCGCGCCACCGCGCAGGAGGCCTGCCTGGCCGCCGATCTGGCGGAGCGGGATTACCAGCGCAGCCTGGGGCTCAAGAAGGATCAGATCGTCTCGACCGAGATGCTCGATCGCCTCGAGAGCGGCAGCGCCGCCGCGGGGGCCCGCTGCGCCGCCGCCCGGGCGGCGATCGAGCGCTCGTCCGCGGCGATCGACCTGGCGGAGGCCAATCTGAAAAAGACGGCGCTGCTCGCGCCGTTCGATGGCGTGGTCGCCGATCTGCGGACGGAAATGGGGGAGTGGGCGTCGCCGTCGCCGCCGGGGATGGCGCTTCCTCCGGTCTACGATCTGATCGATCCGACGTCGATCTACGTCAGCGCCCCGCTCGACGAGGTGGATGCGGGCAAGGTGCGCGTCGGATTGTCGGCGCGTATCACCCTCGATCCGTATCCGGGGAAGTCGTTTACCGGCCGGGTCACCCGGGTGGCGCCTTACGTCCTCGATGTCGAGCAGCAGAATCGGACGCTCGAGGTCGAGATCGACTTCGACGGCGCCGACTTCGCGCGCACGCTCCTTCCGGGCACCTCCGCCGACGTCGAGATCATCCTCAAGGCGGTGCGCGACGTGCTGCGCATTCCGTCGTACGCCCTGCTCGAGGGAGATCGGGCGCTGGTCTTCGAGCAGGGTCTCCTTGCGGAGCGGGAGGTCAAGACCGGGCTGCGCAACTGGGAATATGCCGAAGTGACCAACGGCTTGCGCAAGGACGACCTGGTCGTCGTCTCGCTCGATCGGGCCGAGGTCAAGGCGGGAGCGCGCGCCGTCGTCAAGACCGAGCAGAAAGAGGCCGCCGCCAAGGATGATCAGAAAGGCGCCGGCAAGAGCCAGGCCGGCGGCCAGGAGGACCCGAAGGACACCGCCCGGTGATCGAGCTGCGGCGGCTGACCCGCCATTACCAGGTCGGGGACCAGACGGTGCGGGCCCTGCAGGAGGTCGATCTCACCATCCCGGACGGCGACTACCTGGCGATCATGGGCCCCTCCGGTTCTGGGAAGTCGACGTTACTGCATCTGCTCGGCTGTCTCGACCGTCCCACCTCGGGGACCTACAGCCTCGACGGCCGCGAGGTCGCCAGCCTGCCCGAAGCCGACCTGGCGCAGGTGCGCGGGCGGAAGATCGGCTTCGTCTTTCAGTTTTTCCATCTCGTGCCGCGGCTGACCGCCGCCGGCAACGTCGAGCTGCCGATGGTCCTGGCCGGGATCAGGCCGGCCGAGCGGCGCGGCCGCGTGATGGCGGCCCTCGAGGCGGTCGGTCTTTCGGATCGGGCCGGTCATCGCCCGGATCAGCTGTCCGGCGGCCAGCGGCAGCGGGTGGCGATCGCGCGCGCGACCGTGATGAGCCCGTCGATCCTGCTGGCCGACGAGCCGACCGGCAACCTCGACCGCGCCTCGGGGAACGAGATCATCGAGCTCTACGAGACGATGAACCGCCGCGGGCTGACGCTCGTGGTGGTGACACACGACCCGGAGGTCGGCGGGCGCGCCCGCCGGGTAGTGCGTCTGGTCGATGGACGGATCGTGGAAGACGCCCCGTCGTGACCCCTCTCGAGATCCTGCGTTTCTCCTGGGCCGCCCTGACCGGTCACCGGCTGCGCACCGGCCTGACGCTCCTGGGAGTGGCGATCGGCGTCGCCGCCGTGATCCTGCTGACCGCGCTCGGCGAGGGCGCGCGTCTCTACGTGACGGGCGAGTTCGCCTCGCTCGGGAGCAATCTGCTGATCGTCCTGCCGGGAAAGGTCGAGACGAGCGGCAGCGCGCCGATCGTCGGCGGCACGCCGCGCGACCTGACGCTTCAGGATGCGGAGGCGGTGCTGCGCCGCTGCCGGCAGGTGCGCCGGGTGGCGCCGATCTCCGTCGGCTCGGCGCGCGTCGGGTATGGCGATCGGCGGCGCGAGGTCACCATTCTCGGCGGCACGCCGGATCTCCTGCCGGTGCGGCATCTCGAGCTGGCGGTGGGCCGCTTCCTGCCCGACATCGACCCGGACCGGGCGGCGCCGGTCGCGGTGATCGGCCGCAGGGTCCAGGAGGAGCTGTTCGGCGCCGAGAATCCTCTCGGCAAGCCGATCCGGATCGGCGACCGCCGCTTCCGGGTGAGCGGCGTGATGGGCGGCAAGGGGACGTCGCTCGGCATGAACATGGATGAAATCGTCATCGTCCCGGTCGCCAGCGGTCTGCAGCTGTTCAACCAGACCTCGTTGTTCCGCATCCTGATCGAGGTGGGTGCGCACGAGCAGATCGAATCGGCGCGGCAGGAGGTGCTGTCGATCCTGAAGCTGCGGCACGAGGGGGTGGAGGACGTCACCGTCCTGACCCAGGACTCGGTGCTGTCGGCGTTCAACCGGATCCTCGGGGCGCTCACACTCGCCATCGGGGGCATCGCCGCGATCTCGCTGTCGGTCGCCGGTATCGGCATCATGAACGTGATGCTGGTGTCGGTGTCGGAGCGCACCTCGGAGATCGGTCTTCTGAAGGCGCTGGGCGCGGCGCCGGGTGCCATCCTGAGAGTCTTCCTGGTCGAGGCGGTCCTGTTGTCGGCGACCGGCGGTCTGCTCGGCCTTCTGGTCGGCTATGCCGGCGCCGGGACGCTGGGGCATCTCTTTCCGGCCCTGCCGGCCTGGCCGCCGCTCTGGGCGGTGGGGGCGGCGATCGTGCTGTCGTGCGGCTCCGGGATCCTGTTCGGCGTCCTGCCGGCCCGGCGGGCGGCGCGGCTCGACCCGGTCGCCGCCCTGGCGGGGAGGTGAGACGATGCGCGCCATCGATCTGGTGAAGCTGTCGTTCGGCGCCGTCGCCGGCCACCGGCTGCGCTCAGTGCTGACGATGCTCGGGATCGCCATCGGCATCGCGGCCGTCATCCTGCTCACTTCGATCGGCGCCGGGATCCGCGAGTTCGTGCTGAGCGAGTTCACGCAGTTCGGCACCAACCTGATCGCGCTGAACCCCGGGAAGGCGGCCACCACCGGATCTCCGGGAGCGCTCGCCGGAACGATCCGCAAGCTGACGATCGAGGACGCCGAGGCGCTGCGCCGCCTTCCCCAAGTCGAGGCGACGATGCCGGTCGCCTTCGGCAACGCCCGGGTCGAGCATGGCGAGCGCGGCCGCGATGTCTTCGTCTATGGTGTCACCAGTGACATGCCGCAGGTCTGGAAGTTCGGCGTGCGCCAGGGACGCTTCCTTCCCGAAGGGGACCCGCGGCACGGCTCGCCGCTGGTCGTTCTCGGCACCAAGCTGAAGCACGAGGTGTTCGGCGACGCCAACGCCCTGGGAGAGCGGGTGCGGATCGGCGGGCGTCCCTTCCGGGTGATCGGCGTCATGGAGCCGAAGGGGCAGTTTCTGCAGTTCGATCTGGACGACACCGTCTTCGTCCCGGTCTCCGAGGCGATGAGCCTGTTCAACCGGGACGAGCTGTTCGAGATCGACGTGGTCTACCGCAGCGCCCGCTTCACCTC
>WNFM01041836.1_pt2 | contig 11156 bp, 4 predicted proteins | sample 5400271 | NCBI WGS metagenome assembly WNFM01 (sample SAMN13153352, study PRJNA577476) | soil metagenome | isolation source: 60 cm saprolite on Douglas fir-dominated hillslope | place: USA:California | collected 2013-09-17 | reverse complement strand
CAATCCGGAAGACCGCCGCAGATGCGCCAATCGTCGAAGTCGTTGTCCGCTTCAAGGAGCGTGGCATTGTAACCCGGGGTGTTGCAGTCGTTGTTCAGGCCGTCGCAGAATTGGTTCGCTCCTGGATAGACCCTGGGTCGCGTTTCATCGCAGTCGAAGAGACCGACAGGCGAGCAGAGCGCCTGATTTCCGAAGAACCCATCGCGGTCGTTGTCCGCCTCGGGTCCTCCCGTGCAGTCGTTATCCTTCCCGTCGCACATTTCCGGTGCGCCAGGATAGACCGACGGATCGTATGGGGCCCCCGGGTATGCCGAGGTGCACGACGACGCTTCCTGAGTGTCCGAGGATGAATCCCCGTCGCAGAGGTGCGCATTGCTCGCCATGGTTGGCTTGCAGTCATAGCGATCGGCGGTGCCGTCGCCGTCCGAGTCGCGGTAGTAGTCGGCGCCGATTCCATTTCCTGGGGCGTCGCAATTCTGATTCGGCTGACACGCCACCGGCGTCTCGCCATCGATATCCGTTCCGTCAGTGGAAACCGCGCAGCAGACGCCTCCGTTTCTTCCATCGGAGCCGATTCTCAAGTGATAGTTGCCACTATGGTTTGCGTCTTGTCCAACCGTCCAACGGTTCATCGTTGGATCGACGAGCGCCAGATTCGTAGCCCACGCTGAATGCTGATCCATCGGGCTCGACGGCCCTCCGGGCAGCGGCGTCCCACAGGTGTTGTCCTGTGGCACGGAGGAAATGTGCCAGGTGTCGAAGGAGTACTTAGGGCCGTTCCAGAAGAAAAGCTCGAGATCCGATGACGGGGGGGCCGGGTCGGTGGAGTAGAAGAGATTTCCGTCCAATACGTTCTTGTCGAGATTCACGGTTATTCCGGCGACGAGGTAATACTTCCGATCGGGCTCTGGATCCGGATTCAGCTTGCCTGGCATGACGACGATGTTGTCGAGAAACATGACGCTGCCTGGATGCGCATAGGCAATCTCGATCTGCACGCCCGAGTTTCCATAGATCGTATTGTGGTGAAAGACGCTGCCTGCGAGGTTTGAAGCGCAGTTCCCGTGAAATGCCACGCCGCCACCCTGGTTATGGTGGATCCGGTTGTAACGCACCTTGATGTTCTTCGGGTCCCCTGCCACGATCAGTCCGCCACCTGCACCGGTAGGGTATCCCGTGTACTCTCCATGTGGAGTGCACGTCGGATTGGCAGCTCGGATGAGGTTGCCGTTGCCGTAGATGTCATTTCGTTCGACGGTGAAGTCCTGCGGCGCGGGATACAGCTGGATACCGTAGGAGGCGTTGTGATGGATTCTGCAGTCCGTGATTGAGCCGCCGGGTGCGCCCATGTAGAGTCCATGGGCGTATCGGATGTCGGTGCCGTTGTTGTCGATCTCGCACGTTCTAATCTGGCTGCGGGCCGCGGCGCCGGCCTCAAGGATTCCACCGCCATTGTGGTGGATGTGACTGTTCTCCACCACCGTGTCCGGCCCCTCGATCTTGATTCCCTCCTCGATGACATTGTGATGGATATCTACGCCGAGAGGCGAGCCGATATGGGTGCGTTGCGCGGTTGGCTCGATCTCGATTCCGCGAGCGTTGTACGCTACCTGGCCGCCCGAAAGCGTGATGTCAGACCCGCCGATCTCGAGGCCGCAGCCGCCGTTGTTGGTCGCGGTCGTGTTCGTGAAGGTGCTCAGGTTTGAGCCAGGCAGAATCACGACACCACAAGCGGAAGCTCCCTGGTGATCGTGTGCATTCAAAGAGTCAAAGGTGTTGGATTGACTTGAACCGTACAGGAGGACCCCGTGTCCGGCATTGAAGCGCGTCTCGACTCGAGTGACCTCCGTATTGGACGCCATGAGGTTGAGGCCATACGCGCCGTTGTTGCGGACGAGAGAGTCGCGTATGGCGTTTCGCGGCCCGGAAATGACGATTCCATTGTATGCACCGAAGATCTCGGCGTCCAACAGCTGGTTCACAGCCTGCGTTGCTGTTGTACTATTTGTGAAATGTACGGCATCCGTCGACGCTGTCCCGGTGATTTTGAATCCCGACAAAGTAACGTAGTTCGCCGACCACAGAATAGCTGCGCCGTCAGGGGCGTTGCAGGTGGTCCCGGAAGGGTTGGCAATCGTCGCCGCGCGAGAGTTCAACGCGTTGATGGTGATTTTCTTAGTGCTGGTGCCCGATTTGTTGATGAGAAGGCATTCGGGGTAGGTCCCGTTCTTGGCGATGACCGTGTCGCCGGCGGCCGCCCGCTTCACGGCATCCGAGAGGCATTTATAAGGTTTGGTGTTCGTCCCGCAGGCGGTGTTCTGAGTTGAGCACTGGCATTGCGGGTCGGTCACGGTCGGATCGGCATAGTAGGTCGCCGCCCCGGCGGCGTAGGCGGCGCCTCCACGCCCCAAGAGAATCGCGGCGAGAACTCCGAAACCAAGTCGTCTCAAAGCAGGGCGCATCATGAAACCCTCCTGGACGGACATGTTGGCAGGGCTGTCATCTTCACGGGTTGTCGTGCTGCAAACCCCTGACAATTGCGTGAGAAGTACACGATTTCGAACGGGATGTCAACGCGGGCCACGCAGCACTTCGAGCATGGCCGCCTTTGAAGCGTCAGGTATGGATTCGAGACGAGCTGCTAAGGTGTCCTGCGGACTGCCGCCGCCCTGCGAGAAGGCGGCAGCGATGCCTGGGGGCTCCACCGCCCCCAGGCTTATCCTCAAAGGCTGGATTCAGTCGCTCTTCTTGCTCCACTTCACCCCGCAGCCGAACGCCTTGGTGTCGGCGTCCGGGACCTTCTTGCCGGTGACGAGCGCGTTGAGCGCCGCCCTGAAGTCGGCCTTCTTAACCTTGAGGAGATCGAGCGAATCGTCGATCCGGCCGCGGTAGGCCAGCTTGCCTTCGGCGTCGAGCAGGAAGATGTGCGGCGTCACCTTGGCGCCGTAGGCGGCGGCGGTCGCCTGCGTCTCGTCGATCACGTAGGGATAGGGGAACCCTTTCTCCTGCGCGCGCTTCACCATGAACTCGAATCCGTCGCCCGGTTGTACCTTGGGGTCGTTCGCGTTGATGGCGATGAAGCCGATGCCCTTCGGCCCGAACTCCTTCGCCAGGCCGATCAGGCGATCCTCATACCCCTTCGCGAAGGGGCATTCGTTGCAGGTGAAGATCACCGCCGTTCCCTTGCCGCCGCGCGTCTGGTCGAGCGAGTGCATCGCCCCGTCGGTCCCCTTCAGGCTGAAAGCGGGGCCCGCCGCGCCGATCGCCAGCTCGCCGGCGGAGGCGTCCCGAAGAGCGGCGGCGCCGCAGAGGCCGACGAGGGCGGTCATCAGAATAGCCGTCGCGGCGAACGAGCCGGTGTTCCGAGTGAAGCGCATCCCGTTCTGTCGCATCATCATCCCCCCGAAAAAGATTGAGAGCCGAAATGATAGACCGGCTGCCGCCGCCGGCCAAGGAAGAGCCGCGTCACGCACCCGCGGGCCGGGCGGGCCCGATCTTGTTGTAGCCGTCGAGCGCGGCCACCTTGTAACACTCGGCGAAGGTCGGGTAGTTGAAGACGTTGTTGACGAAGTAGTCGATCAGGCCGTCGTGCGCCATGACCGCCTGGCCGATGTGCACCAGCTCGGTGGCGCCGGTGCCGATGATATGCACCCCGAGAAGCCTGCGCGTCTCGCGATGGAACAGGATCTTCAGCAGGCCCGAATCGTCGCCCAGGATGGCGCCGCGGGCGATCTCGCGATAGCGCGCGATGCCGGTCTCGTACGGCACGCCGGCGGCGGTCAGCTCTTCCTCGGTGCGGCCCACCATCGAGATCTCGGGAATGGAGTAGATGCCGTAGGGGAAGAGGTGGGGCAGCGTCTCGGTCTGGGCGCCGAACGCGTGGCAGGCGGCGCGCCGCCCCTGCTCCATCGAGGTCGAGGCGAGGGCGGGAAAGCCGATGACGTCGCCCGCGGCGTAGATGTGCGGCACGGTGGTCTGATACGAGCTGTTCACCGTCATCCGGCCGCGGTCGTCGGCGGAGAGTCCGGCGGCGGCCAGGTCGAGATCGTCCGTCGCGCCGACGCGGCCTACGGAATAGAGCAGGAGATCCGAGACCACCTTCTTGCCTGACTTCAACACCGCCGCGGCGCGCCGGGGCTCCTCGACGGCCAGCGATGCGACCTCTTCGTTGAGCCGGAAAATGCAGCCCATGGCGCGCATCTGGTACGACAGCGCCTCGATGATCTCGCCATCCACGAAGCCGAGCAGGCGCGTGACCTTGTCGATGAGGGTGACCTTGACGCCGAGCGGGCCGAAGATCGACGCGTACTCCAGCCCGATGACGCCGGCGCCGACGACGGTCAGGGTGCGCGGCATCTCTTTGAGATCCAGGATGTCGTCGGCGGTGATAATCGTCCTGCCGTCGACCTCGACCCCTTTCGGCAGCGCGGCCCGGGTGCCGGGCGCCAGGATGACGACGCCGGCGCGGACGGTCTCGGTGCGCCCGGTCTCCCGCACCTCGATCGTGTGCGGGTCGAGGAACCGGGCCGACCCCGTGAGCAGGGTGATGCCGTTCCGCTGCATCTGGTTCCTTATGACTTCGGTCTCCACCTTGATGACATGCTGGCAGCGGAACAGCAGATCCTGCATGGTGATCGTTTCCTTCACCTTGTAGGAGGCGCCATAGAGGCCGCGCTGCTGGAAGCCGGTCAGGTAGAGCACCGCCTCGCGGAACGTCTTGGAAGGGATGGTGCCCGTGTTGATGCAGACGCCGCCGACCACCTCGCGGCGTTCGGCGATGCCGACCTTCTTGCCGAGCTTGGCCGCCTGCACGGCGGCCCGCTGCCCGGCCGGTCCGGTGCCGACGACGAACAGATCGAACTCGATCATGGAGCGTTCTCCCGGGCCCTCACGGCAGCTCGACCCGGCGCAGCCGCAGGGCGTTGGCGATCACGGTCACCGAGGACAGGCTCATTGCGGCGCTGGCGATCATGGGGCTCAGCAGGACCCCGAGGATCGGGTAGAGGGCTCCGGCCGCCAGCGGAATGCAAAGCGCATTGTAGGCGAAGGCGAAGAAAAGGTTCTGGCGGATGTTGCGGAGCACCGCCCGGCCCAGGATGCGGGCGCGCGCCAGTCCGCGCAGGTCACCCTGGACCAGGGTGACGCCGGCCGCCTCCATCGCCGCCTCGGTGCCGGTCCCCATGGCGATGCCGACGTCGGCCGCGGCCAGGGCCGGAGCGTCGTTGATGCCGTCGCCCGCCATGGCGACCACCCTCCCGGCGGCGCGCATCCGCCGCACCCTTTCCGCCTTCCGGTCGGGCGGCAGATCCGCCTCGACGTCGTCGAGGCCGAGGCGCCGGGCCACCGCCTCTCCGCTTTCGCGGTGGTCGCCGGTCAGCATGACGAGCCGCACCCCAAGGGCGCGCAGGCGGGACAGCGCTTCGGGGGTCGACGACTTGATCGGATCGGTGACCCCGAAGAGCCCCGCCACCCGGGCGTCGATCGCCGCCAGGACGACGGTCTGCCCGTCGCGGCGCAGCGCGGCCGCCCGCGACAGCAGCTCGTCCGGCGGCGGTTCGATGCCGCATTCCTTCAGGAATGACTCGCTGCCGACGGCGAGCGCGCGCCCCTCGATGGTGGCCGCGAGGCCCTTGCCCGGCGTCGCCCTCCACCGGGCCGGCTCGGCGAGCGTGAGGCCGCGCCGAGCCGCCTCGGCGACGATCGCCGCGGCGAGCGGATGCTCGCTGGCCCGCTCCACCGCGGCGGTGAGACGCAGCAGGTCGGTCTCGGAGGTGCCGGGCAGGGAGAGAACCGTCGTCAGGCGCGGCCTTCCCTCGGTCAATGTGCCGGTCTTGTCGACCACCAGGGTGTCGACCTTCGCGAAGCTCTGCAGCGCCTCGGCGTTCCGGAACAGGATCCCCGCCGTGGCGCCGCGTCCGACCCCGATCATGATCGACATTGGCGTCGCCAGTCCCAGCGCGCAGGGGCAGGCGATGATCAGCACCGCCACGGCGCTCACGACCGCGTGCGCCAGCCGCGGCTCGGGGCCGAGCATGGCCCATGCGACGAAGCTCGCCGCGGAGGCCACGATCACCATCGGCACGAACCAGGCCGAGACCCGGTCGGCCAGGTTCTGGATCGGCGCCCGGCTGCGCTGCGCCTCGGCCACCAGCCGGACGATGCGGGCCAGAAGGGTGTCGGCGCCGACCCGCTCGGCGCGCATCACCAGGCTGCCCTGGCCGTTCACGGTCGAGCCGATCAAACGATCGTCCGGGCCCTTCAGGATCGGCATCGCCTCCCCGGTGACGAGCGCTTCGTCGACGCTGCTGCGGCCCTCGAGCACCCGGCCGTCGACCGGCACCTTGTCGCCGGGACGGACGCGAAGGCGGTCTCCGACATGCACCTGACCGAGAGGTATTTCCTCGTCCGGACCGCCATCGCGAATCCGGCGGGCGGTTGCCGGGGCGAGCCTGAGCAGGGCGCGGAGGGCGTCGCCGGTGCGACGGCGCGCGCGCAGCTCGAGCAGCTGACCGAGCAGGACCAGCACCGTGATCACCGCCGCAGTCTCGAAATAGACCGGCACCTGCCCGTCATGCCCGCGCAGCGTGACCGGGAAGAGCCGGGGGACGAAGGCGGCGGCCAGGCTGTACAGGTAGGCGGACGATGTGCCGAGGCCGATCAGGGTGAACATGTTCAGCCGGAGGGTGATGATCGAGGTCCAGGCGCGCTCGAAGAAGGGCCAGCCGCAATAGAGCACCACCGGCGTCGCCAGCAGCGCCTCGGCCCGGACGAGCCAGGCCTGCCTGCCGGGCGAAAGGTCGGGAACGCCCGGGATCATCTCCGTCATCGCCATGGCGAAGAGCGGCAGGGTCAGGACCGCCCCGATGATGGAGCGGCGCCGCATGTCGCGCAGCTCGCCGCCGTCGTCCTCGATTTCGGCCGACGGTCTGAGCGGTTCGAGCGCCATGCCGCAGATCGGGCAGCTGCCCGGACCGTCCCGGATCACGCTCGGGTGCATCGGGCAGGTGTATCCGCGGACGGCCGCCGGGCCGTTCGGCCGCGGCGCGTCCCGCGGCGTGTCGTGCGTGGCGGACGATCCGTGCGTCGCGCCACGGGAGGAAGTCATCGCCGCGGTGGCGCCGGTGCCGGAGGTAGCAAGGTATCGCTCCGGGTCGTCGCGGAAACGATCGCGGCAGCCGTCGCAACAGAAGAAATAACTCCGGCCGTCGTGCCCGGCCCGTGCCGGCGCCCTGGCCGGATCGACCTCCATGCCGCAGACCGGATCGATGGCGGTGGAAGATCTCCCGCGATCGCCCGCGGGGGGGAACGCCCCGCGGGCGCCCGGGGCGGCCGCCGGCGGAACCGTCACCGTGGCGATCCATCGCGCCAGCGCGCGTACAGATCGGTCTGCCGGCTGGTCAGGGGGACCGGACGGCCGGAGATCATCAAAGTACGCAGGGCGTAGAGCGGCTGCAGCGGATCGCCGTCGGTGACGATCAGGTTCGCCTCGAGCCCCGGCTTCAGCCGGCCGATCCGATCCGCCACGCCGAACATCTCGGCGGGGTTGACGGTGATCGCCTTGATCGCCTCCTCCCAGGGGAGGCCGTAGGCGACCGCGAGGGACGCCTCGTACGGAAGCATCCGGACGTTGAGCGTGTCGCCGCTCTGGATGGCGATCGTCACGCCGGCGCGCTGCAGCCGGGCCGCGTTGTCGTAGATCGCGCCGAGGGTCTCGATCCGATCCGGCTGCGTGGTGATCGGACCGACGACGACCGGAATCTTCCTGGCCGCGAGGAGATCGGCCACCTTGTACCCTTCGGTGGCGTGGCTCAGTATCAGCTTCAGATGGAACTCCTCGCCCAGACGCACGGCGGTCAGGATGTCGTCCACCCGGTGCGCCCGCACCAGGACCGGCATCGCGCCGGCGAGGGCGGGCAGGAGGGCTTCCATCTTGAGATCGCGATCGGGAGCGCTCGGCGGCTCGGGCGGCTTCTCCTTGCCGGCCGCAGCGCCCTTTCCCTTGCCGCTCGCCGGGGCCGGCGCCGCCGGCTTCGTCCCGCCGCCCTCGAACTCCTTCTTCTTGCGCTCGTAGTCGTCCCATTTCGCCTTATAGTCGCGCGCCTTCATGAAGGCCTCGCGCACCACGGCCGCCACGCCCATGCGGGTCTGCGGCGACTGGTTGCGCGGCCCGTAGCGCGCCTTCGGAGGCTCGCCCAGGTTGATCGTCAGCGCGGCCGCGCCGCGGATCAGGACCGCATCGGGCGTCAGCCCGGCGAGCCGGACGACAGCGCCCCGGCCGCCGATGACATTCCCCTCGCCGGGGGCGGCGAAGGCGGAGGTGAGGCCGGTCATGCGCGCCACCGGGATCAGATCGCTTTCGGTGTAATAGGAGTCCATGACGTCGAGCTGCGGGGTGACCGGGTCGGTTCCCTCGTCATCGTCGCGCATCGCGTCCACCTGGGAGATCTCGGTCAGCCCGAGCTGGGTCTGCGCCTCGATGAAGCCGGGGAAGACCCAGCCCCCTTTGGCGTCGATCACGGTCGCTCCCTGCGGCGGCTTCAGCCCGGCGCCCACCTCCCGAATCATCCCCTTGTCGACGATGACGGTGCCGGAGTCGATCGGCGGGCCGTCCATGGTGAATAGACGGCCGCCGACGATGGCGTACAGGCCGCCGTCGTTCACCGGCGCGGCCGCGGGGACCAGCTCGGCCGGGGGCGGGCCGGACGGCCCCTTCGGCGGCCGGGGCGCGGGCGGCAACGGGGAAGGGGTCGGGATCGTTCCCCGATCGAAGACCACGCGGCCGTCGATGATCGTGGTCGCGACCAGCGTGTAGGCATCGAGCGGGTGTCGGGTGAAGATCGCGATGTCGGCATCCTTGCCGACCTCGAGAGATCCGATCCGGTCGGCGACGCCGAGCGTCGAGGCGGGGTGGAGGGTGATCGCCTTGAGGGCATCTTCCTCGGACAACCCGTAGCGCGCGGCCACCGCCGCCTCGTTGTAGAGGCGCTGGATCAGGCTTCCGGAGTCGGAATGCAGGCTGACCCGGACGCCGGCGCGGGCCAGAAGCGCCGCGTTGTGCGGGATGGCGTCCCAGGCCTCCACCTTGTACCCCCACCACTGGGCGAAGGTGGCGACGGCGATGTCGCGCCGCTTCAGCTCCGAGGCGATCTTGTAGCCGTCGAGGCAATGCTGGAACGAGGCGACCTTGAAGCCGAACTCGTCGGCGATCTTCAGGAACTGCAGGATCTCGTCCTTGCGGTACGAATGGACATGCACCAGGAGCTTGCCGTCGAGGACGTCGGAGAGGACGTCGAGCTTCGGGTCGCGGTCGGGTCCGGGGCCGCGGTCGCTCTCCGGCTTGGCCCGCCAGGCGGCCCACTTGGCCTGATAGTTCCTCGCCTGCGTGAAGGCATCGCGGAACAGCGCCATGTTCCCCATGCGTGTCGAGGGGGTCTTGCCGCGCGAGCCGTACGACCGCTTCGGGTTCTCGCCCGGCGCCCCCTGAAAGATCATCGCGGAGAGGTCGGAGCCGGGCCGCAGCTTCATCGTCAGGCCCTGCCCGCCGATCAGGTTGCCGCTGCCGGGAATGACCTGCACCGTCGTCACGCCGCCGGCCCGAGCCCGCTCGAACTCGGGGTCTTCGGTCCAGATGGCGTCGGCGGCGCGCATCGCCGGATTGATCGGGTCGGTCATCTCATTGCCGTCCGAGTTGGCCTCGACCTCCGGCCAGGGGTAGACCCCCATGTGCGAGTGGGTGTCGACGATCCCGGGCATGACGTAGCGGCCGGCGGCGTCGATCACCTGCGCTCCGGACGGCGCCTTGAGGTTCGCGCCGATCGCCGCGATCCGCCCGTCCTGGATGAGCAGATCCCCATGCTCGATCGTCCCCCGCGTCACCGTCAGCAGCGTCCCTCCCTTGATCAATATCGCCCCGGTCCCGCCCGCCGAAGCGGAATGAGAGGGAAGAGACAGCGCGACCAGGAGTGCGAAGATGAATACCGACCGGAGCGGGCGCATGAGGGCTCCTTCAGGAGGCGACTCGTCGCAGCAAGCCGCGGGCTAATCTGTCGGGACGGCCGGCGATTGTAGCACCCAAGCCGTGGGAGTTGGAGTGAGCCGCCGCAAGCCGCCCTCGCCGGGCCGTGAGCGACCGAGCGACGGGGCCCCTCCGCGCGGCTCTTGCGCGGAGGGCGGAGCGAAGCGCGGTCGAGGGGAGACTCGCGCCAGCGAGCCGGACCCGCGCCCGGCGAGGGCGGCCTGCGGCGGCTCACCCCGAGACCACCTCGAAGTGCGGGGCTGACAGTGGCCGTGACGTCCGGAAGAGAAAGAGCTTGACAGCCGCCCTTTCCGGGCGAAAATCATCCCTTCACTTCCAGGGGCCCGCGCGGCCGGTTCGCGCGGTACGCGAGGTTTTGGCATGGCGATGGATGAAGCACGGGGGATGACCCTCGAGCCGGATCGAAGCAGCCGGCACAGCGTCGGCATCCTTGCCTCCCCGGCGGAGGTCTACCAGGCCCTGACCGACCCCGGAGTCCTGTCGCGCTGGCTCGTCTCGGAAGCCGGCATCGATCTGCGGCCCGGCGGGCCGTACCGCTGGCTGTTCGGCGAAGCGACCGGGATCACCACCCGCGACCCTTTGATCGCCTCCGGGGAGTTCGTGGAAATCGTGCCGCACGAGAGCGTGCGGATGCGCTCCGTCGTGGAAGGGACCGACACGGAGCTCGAGTTCCGGCTGGATGCCTGGCGCGACGGGACGGTCCTCACCGTGACCCATGCGGGCTTTCCGGGCGAAGAGGACTGGGACGACACCTTCCGGTTGATCGATCAAGGGTGGGCGAGCGAGATCCAGGTCTTGAAGCTTTATCTGGAGCGGGCCCGGGGCATGGTCTTCCGGTCGCGCTACCACGAGGCGCAGCTGGCGGCCCCGGCGGAAGATCTCTTCGAGCGCTTCATCACCAACTCGGGGCTCGAAGGGTGGCTCGCCGAACGGGCCGCGGCCGACCCGACGCCCGGCGGCGGGCTTCGCCTCGCCTGGAGCGGCCGGGAGCCGGTCGAGGGTCACTTCGTCGTCTGCGACCCGGATCGATTCCTGGTGATGACCTGGGAAGGGACCCAGCCGTCGGTGGTGCGGCTCTGGCTGGACGAGGCGGAGGAGGGCGGCCGGTGCGATCTGCGAT
>WNFM01216120.1_pt3 | contig 11157 bp, 9 predicted proteins | sample 5400271 | NCBI WGS metagenome assembly WNFM01 (sample SAMN13153352, study PRJNA577476) | soil metagenome | isolation source: 60 cm saprolite on Douglas fir-dominated hillslope | place: USA:California | collected 2013-09-17 | reverse complement strand
CCGCCGATGGCACGTTTACCCTCAAAGAAGGCGAGTGCCTGGGCGCGTGCGGCGATGCCCCGGTTCTCATTGTCAACGACCGCCGGATGTGCAGCTTCATGAACGCCGCGAAGCTCGACGAATTGGTGGACGAACTCAAGGCCGCGGCGGACCGCGGCGAGGGCTATCCGGTCGCTGCGGGACGTGCCGAATGAACGCACCGTCCGAATTCCTGGATTACGGCCCCGACGCCATCCTGATGGCGGGTCTCACCGGCAAGAACTGGCGGCTGGCCGATTACGTGGCGCGCGGCGGATACGAGGCGCTGAAAAAGGTCGTCCTCGGAAAAGTTCCACCGGAACAAGTGATCGCCGACGTCAAGCGTTCGGCGCTGCGCGGCCGTGGCGGCGCGGGCTTCCCGACGGGGCTCAAGTGGAGTTTCATGCCGCGCCAATACCAGGGCGACAAGTATGTCGTCTGCAATTCGGACGAAGGCGAGCCGGGAACGTTCAAGGACCGCGACATCCTGCGCTACAACCCGCACGCGGTGATCGAGGGCATGGCGATCGGTGCGTATGCGATGGGTGCGACGCGCGGCTACAACTACATCCATGGCGAAATCTGGGATGCGTACCTGCAAAACGAGGAGGCCATCGAGGAAGCCTATGCCGCCGGCTTCCTCGGCAAGAACATCTTAGGCTCCGATTTCTCGTTCCATCTGCACAACCACCACGGCTTCGGCGCGTACATCTGCGGCGAGGAGACGGCGCTGCTCGAGTCGCTCGAAGGCAAGAAAGGCCAGCCGCGCTTCAAGCCGCCTTTCCCGGCCTCTTACGGTGTCTACGGCAAGCCGACGACGATCAACAACACGGAGACCTTCGCGGCGGTGCCGTGGATCATCAATCACGGCGCCGAGGCCTTCCTGGATCTCGGCCGGCCCAACAATGGCGGCACCAAGCTTTTTTCGGTGTCCGGCGACGTAGAGCGTCCCGGCAACTTCGAAATCAAGCTCGGCACGTCGTTCGCCACCTTGCTGGAGATGGCGGGCGGCATGCGCGGCGGCCGCAAGCTCAAGGCCTGCATTCCGGGCGGGTCGTCCGCGCCGGTGTTGCCTGGCGACGTGATGATGGCCACCGACATGGACTACGACTCCATCGCCAAGGCCGGCTCGATGCTGGGCTCGGGCGCGGTGATCGTCATGGACGACACGCGTTGCATGGTCAAGTCTCTGCTGCGCGTTGCCTATTTCTATTACGAAGAGTCGTGCGGCCAGTGCACGCCGTGCCGCGAAGGGACGGGCTGGATGTGGCGGATGGTGAATCGGATCGAGAATGGCCAGGGGAAGAACGAGGACCTCGATCGGCTGACCTCGGTCGCAGACAATATCGCCGGCCGCACGATCTGCGCCTTGGGTGACGCCGGTGACGCCGCGGCGTTGCCCGTGAAAAGTTTCATCAAGCACTTCCGCGACGAATTCCAGTACCACATCGACCACAAGCACTGCGTGGTCGCACCGTATACATGATTGCGCAAAGATGCTGAAAATCGAAGTCGACGGCAGGCAGATCGAAGTCGCGCAGGGCTCCACGGTGATGGACGCCACGAACAAGCTCGGCATCTACGTCCCGCACTTCTGCTATCACAAGAAGCTGTCGATTGCCGCCAATTGCCGGATGTGCCTCGTGCAGGTCGAGAAGGCGCCCAAGCCGATGCCGGCCTGCGCCACGCCGGTGATCGACGGCATGAAGGTGTGGACGCACTCCGAGTCCGCGGTCAAGGCGCAGCAGGGCGTGATGGAATTCCTGCTCATCAACCATCCGCTCGACTGCCCGATCTGCGACCAGGGTGGCGAGTGCCAGTTGCAGGACCTGGCCGTCGGTTATGGCGGCTCGGCGTCGCGCTACAGCGAGCCGAAGCGTGTCGTGTTCCACAAGGAGCTGGGCCCGCTGATCGCGGCCGAGGAGATGACGCGCTGCATCCAGTGCACGCGGTGCATCCGCTTCGGCCAGGAGATCGCAGGCGTGATGGAGCTCGGCATGATCGGCCGCAGCGAGCACGCCGAAATCGTCGCGTACGTCGGCAAGACCGTTGACTCCGAGCTTTCCGGCAACTCGATCGACATCTGCCCGGTCGGCGCGCTGACGTCGAAACCTTTCCGTTATTCCGCCCGGACGTGGGAATTGGCGCGCCGCAAGTCGGTTTCGCCGCACGATTCGCTCGGCAGCAACCTGGTCGTGCAGGTCATGGGCAACCGCGTGATGCGCGTGCTGCCGCTCGAGAACGAGGCGATCAACGAGTGCTGGCTCTCCGACAAGGACCGCTTCTCGTACGAGGGCCTCAACTCCGATGAACGGCTGACCGCGCCAATAGTGAAGCAGGGCGGCGAGTGGAAGACCGTCGACTGGCAGACGGCACTCGAGTTCGTCGCGCATGGCCTGACCGACATCGCCGGCAAGCACGGCCCGCAGGCATTGGGTGCGCTGGTGTCGCCCCATGCAACGATCGAGGAACTGGCACTTGCCGCGCGTCTCGTGCGTGGCCTTGGAAGCGACAACATCGATTTTCGTTTGCGGCAAAGCGATTTTCGCGGCGAGCCGCCTGCGGGTACCGCGCCGTGGCTGGGAATGCCGGTGGCGGAAATCAATACGCTCGACCGCGTGCTGGTCGTCGGCAGTTTCCTGCGCAAGGACCATCCGCTCGTCGCGCAACGGTTGCGGCAGGCCGCGAAGAAGGGCACGCAGGTCTCTATGGTGCACTCGGTGGACGATGACTGGCTGCTGCCGGTTACGCACAAGGCGATTCAGCCGCCGTCGCAGCTTCCGGCCGCGCTCGCGGGCATCGTCGTGGCTGCCGCGCAAGCCGCGGGCAAAGACGTGCCGGCCGCGCTTTCGGGCATCGAACCCGCGGAATCCGCGACGGCGATTGCCCGGAGCCTGCTGTCGGGAAAGAAGTCCGCGATCCTGCTCGGCAATTACGCGACGCAACATGCGGCGGCGTCGCAGTTGCACGCGCTCGCGCAGCAGTTATCGGAAATCACGGGCGCAACACTGGGGTTCCTGACCGAGGCCGCGAACACCGTCGGCGCGCATCTCGCACAGGCGCGTCCGCAGGCCGGCGGCATGAACGCCCGGGCCATGCTCGAGGATCCGCGCCATGCTTACATCGTTCTCCACGCGGAGCCCGAATTCGATTTCGCCAATGCGGTAGTCGCGCGGTCAGCGCTGGAAAAGGCCGAGCTCGTCGTCGTGATGAGTCCCTTCCGGCACGGCACCGCGTACGCCGACGTCCTGCTGCCCGTTGCGCCATTCACGGAGACCGCCGGCACGTTCGTCAGCAGCGAGGGACGCGTGCAGACGTTCCACGGCGTCGTGCAGCCGCTGGGAGAAACGCGACCGGGATGGAAAGTGCTGCGTGTGCTTGGCACGCTCCTCAAGCTGCCGGGATTCGACGCCGATACCGCGGACGACGTGCGTACTTCGGTGCTGCCCGAGACGGCCATTTCCGGCAGCCTGTCCAATGCGGCCCATGCGGACATCGCGAAGCCCGTGGCCACGGCCTCCCCCGTCGAGCGCGTCGCGGATGTGCCGATCTATTTCGCCGATCCACTGGTGCGCCGCGCCGCATCACTGCAACGCACGGCCGACGCCAAAGCGCCCAAGGCGCGTATGCACCGCGCGTTGTTCGACACGCTGGGCCTCTCGGGAGGCGCGCAGGTCAAGGTGACGCAGGGCCACGGCCAGGCGGTCCTGTCCGCGGTGATCGATGGCGCCGTACCGCCGGGGGTCGTGCGCATTGCCGCCGCGCATGCGTCGACGTGCGGACTCGCGGGCCTGTCGGGCCCGGTTAGTGTCGAACGCGCGTGATGGAAGCGTCGATCCTGCACTTCTTCGAATGGTTCTGGGGCTCCTGGTGGGCGCCGATCTGGTCCTTCGTCGGTCCCATCTGGCCAGGGATCTGGACGCTCGCGAAAATCGTCTGCATCGCCGTGCCGCTGATCCTGAGTGTTGCGTACCTGACGCTCGCCGAGCGCAAGGTGATTGGTTACATGCAGGTGCGTATCGGCCCCAATCGCGTCGGGCCCTACGGTCTGCTGCAGCCGTTCGCCGACGTGGCCAAACTGATGTTCAAGGAAATCGTCGTTCCCTCCGGCGCGAACAAGTACCTCTTCTTCATCGCGCCGCTGCTGGCGATCGGCCCGGCGCTCGCCGCCTGGGCGGTGGTCCCGTTCACCGATACGCTCGTGCTGTCGAACATCAACGCGGGCCTGCTCTACATCATGGCCATGACGTCGATGGGCGTGTACGGCATCATCCTCGCCGGCTGGGCGTCCAATTCGAAGTACGCGTTCCTGGGCGCGCTGCGCTCCGCCGCGCAGATCGTTTCCTACGAAATTGCGATGGGCTTCGCGCTGGTCGGCGTGCTGATGGCGGCGAACAGCTTGAACCTCACCGACATCGTTCGCGGCCAGGAGGGCGGCGCCGCCTATTGGTACGTGTGGCCGCTGTTCCCGCTTTTCATCGTCTACTTCGTCGCCGGCCTGGCGGAAACCAATCGTCACCCGTTCGACATGGCCGAGGGCGAATCGGAGATCGTCGCCGGTTTCCACGTCGAGTATTCGGGCGTGGCGTTCGCGGTATTCTTCCTCGCCGAATACATGAACATGATCCTGATCGCGGCGATGTGCTCGACCATGTTCCTTGGCGGGTGGCTGGCCCCGTGGCCGCTGCTCAACGACTGGCACGTCGGAGACACGACGCCGCTGGGCGACGGCTTCATCTGGCTCGCCGCGAAGATGTCGTTCGTGCTGCTGTTCTTCCTGTGGGTCCGCGCGACGTTCCCGCGTTATCGGTACGACCAGGTCATGCGGCTCGGCTGGAAGGTGTTCATTCCGGTCACGCTCGTCTGGATCGCATTCCTCGGCGCGATGATGCAGACGCGCTGGGCCTATCTTTTCCATTGACGAGAAAGAGGCCGCACATGCTCGCTCGCGTCAAAGGATTGTTCGACACCTGGCTCCTGGTGGAGCTGGTGAAGGGGATGTATCTGACCGGAGGCAATCTCTTCGCGCGCAAGGTGACGGTGCAATTTCCCGAGGAGAAGACGCCGCAGAGCCCGCGGTTCCGGGGACTGCACGCGCTGCGCCGGTATCCGAACGGCGAGGAGCGCTGCATCGCGTGCAAGCTCTGCGAGGCGGTGTGCCCGGCGCTGGCGATCACGATCGAGTCCGATCAGCGCGCCGACGGCACGCGGCGCACGACGCGCTACGACATCGACCTTACCAAATGCATTTTCTGCGGTTTCTGCGAGGAGAGCTGCCCCGTCGACTCGATCGTCGAGACGCGCATCCTCGAATACCACGGCGAGCGCCGCGGCGATCTCATCTACACGAAGGAAATGCTGCTGGCCGTGGGCGATCGCTACGAGGCGCAGATCGCAAAAGACAGACAAGCCGACGCAAGGTTCCGGTAGAACGCGCGCCCATGAGTTTTCAAACCTTTGTTTTCTACGCCTTCTCCGCGATCCTGGTGTTCGCGGCGCTGCGCGTCGTCACCACGCGCAATCCGGTGCATGCGGCGCTCTGGCTCGTGCTGTGCTTCTTCACGATGGCCGGAATCTGGATGTTGCTGAAGGCGGAGTTTCTCGCCATCGCGCTGGTGCTGGTCTATGTCGGTGCGGTCATGGTGCTGTTCCTGTTCGTGGTGATGATGCTGGACGTCAATTTCGACACGATGCGCACCAATTTCCGTAGCTATGTGCCGGTCGGCTTTACCGTCGGCGTGCTGGTACTTTTGGAAATGGCCCTTGTTATCGTGGGCGCCCGTGTCGGCGGCAATGTGACGCCACCCACGATTCCGGGCAGCAACACGAGTGCGCTGGGTCGTCTCATCTACGTCGACTTCGTGTATCCGTTCGAGATCGCCGCCGTGATACTGCTGGTCGCTATCATCGCGGCCATCGCACTGACGCACAGGAAGCGCAAGGAATCGAAGCACCAGGACCCGGGCGCACAGGTGAAGGTTCGCCGAGAGGACCGGGTCCGGCTGATCAGCATGCCATCCGAACCCAGGGAATGAAGAATCCGTCGCGCGCAGGCTTTCATCGCGCCGCAACGGCAACAAAGAGATAACGGGGAAGCATCGTGCAACTTCTGAACACGCCCGCGCTGGCGCACTACCTCGTGCTGGGTGCGATCCTGTTCGCAATCAGCATGGCGGGCATTTTCCTCAATCGCAAGAATGTCCTTATCCTGTTGATGGCGATCGAATTGATGTTGCTGGCCGTCAATCTCAATTTCATCGCCTTTTCGTCCTATATGGCCGACATGAACGGACAGGTGTTCGTCTTCTTCATCCTGACCGTCGCCGCCGCCGAATCGGCCATCGGCCTCGCCATCCTCGTCCTGCTGTTCCGCAATGCGGGCTCGATCAACGTCGACGACCTGGGCAAGCTGAAAGGATGACTGCGGTCATGACGATGCAGCAACTCTACCTGGCCGTGCCGATGGTTCCGCTCGTCGCCTCCATTGTCGTCGGTCTCTGGGGCAACAAGATGCCGCGCGCGGCATCGCACCGGATCACGATCATTGCGGTGGCGATCTCCTTCGTGGCGTCGTGCGTCATCTGGCGCGACGTCCTCGCCGGCCATTATTTCAACGGTGACGTCTATACGTGGGTGGCGGTGGGCGATCTCAAGATGACGATCGGCTTCCTGATCGACCCGCTGACCGCGATCATGCTGCTGGTCGTGACGTTCGTGTCGCTGATGGTCCACATCTACACGATCGGCTACATGGCCGACGACGACGGCTATTCGCGGTTCTTCTCGTATATCTGCCTGTTCACGTTCTCGATGCTGATGCTGGTGATGGCCAACAACTTCCTGCAGCTCTTCTTCGGCTGGGAGGCGGTGGGGCTGGTCTCGTACCTGCTGATCGGGTTCTGGTTCACGCGCGAGACCGCGATCTACGCGAACCTCAAGGCGTTCCTCGCCAACCGCGTCGGCGACTTCGGCTTCATCCTGGGCGTGGGCCTTGTCCTGTCGTACTTCGGCACGCTCGATTACGCCACCGTCTTCGCCCAGGCGCCGGCGCTCGCGGACAAAACGCTCAACCTGTGGGGAACGTCGCAGTGGTCGATGCTGACAGTCTTGTGCATCTGCCTCTTCATTGGCGCAATGGGGAAGAGCGCGCAGGTGCCTTTGCACGTCTGGTTGCCGGATTCGATGGAAGGCCCGACGCCGATCTCGGCGCTGATCCACGCCGCGACGATGGTGACGGCGGGCATATTCATGGTGGCGCGGATGAGCCCGCTGTTCGAATTGTCCGACACGGCGCTGGCGTTCGTGACCTTCATCGGCGCGACGGGCGCGCTGTTCATGGGCTTCCTCGGCATGGTCCAGTTCGACATCAAGCGCGTCGTCGCGTACTCGACGCTGTCGCAACTGGGCTACATGACGGTGGCGCTGGGCGTGTCGGCGTACGCGGGCGGGATATTCCACCTGATGACACACGCGTTCTTCAAGGCGCTGCTGTTCCTGGGCGCGGGCTCGGCGATCATCGCGATGCACCACGAGCAGGACATGCGGCACATGGGTGGATTGCGCAAGTACATGCCCATCACCTACGTGACGATGGTCATCGGCGGCCTCGCGTTGTGCGGCATCCCGCCGTTCGCCGGATTCTTTTCCAAGGACGCGATCATCGAGGCGGTCCATCTGTCGAAAATTCCCGGCCAGGGATACGCCTACTTCGCTGTGGTCGCGGGTGTGTTCGTGACGGCGTTCTACACGTTCCGGATGCTCTTCATGACGTTCCATGGCGCGCCGCGATTCGAAACCACCGGACATTCTCCCCACAACGCTGCGCACGACGCGGCGCACGCAGGCGACGAGCACCACGGCGGGCCGCCCAAGGAAAGCCCGTGGGTGGTGACCCTGCCATTGATCGCGCTGGCCATTCCTTCGGTGTGCGCCGGGTGGATCGGGATCGAGCCACTCCTGTTCGGCGACTACTTCGGCAAGTCGATCGTCGTCCTGGAGCAGCACGCGGTGCTGGCCGAACTGCGCGAGGAATGGCACGGCGTGGCGGCATTCATGGCGCACGGCGTGCAAGGGCTTCCGTTCTGGCTGGCGATGGCCGGTATCGTCGTGTCGTGGTACCTGTACATTGCGAGGCCCGCGTTGCCGGACAGGATCAGGACCGCGCTGGGACCCGTCTACACGCTGCTCGACAAAAAATACTACGCGGACATTTTCAACGACTGGTTCTTCGCGGGAGGCGCGCGGAAGGTCGGCAGCCTGTTCTCCAACGTCGGCGACCGGATGGTGATCGAGGGCATTGTCAACGGCTCCGCGCGCGCGGTTGCCCGCTGCTCGGCACTGCTGCGCAGGATCCAGTCGGGCTACGTGTATCACTACGCATTCACGATGATCATCGGCCTCTTTGCGCTGCTGATCTGGTGGGTACCGCGTTGAGCGCTGCGGCATGACGGCTTACCTTTCGCTCGCCATCTGGGTGCCGATCGTCGCCGGCGTGGCGGTGCTCGCGATCGGCCGCGACCGCGATGCGATGACGGCGCGCTGGATTGCGCTGGCCGGTGCGCTGGCGGGCTTCCTGGTCACGATTCCGCTGTACACGCGCTTCGACCTCGCGACGTCGGCGCTGCAGTTCGTCGAGCGGCGCAACTGGATCCCGTACTTCGACATCTACTATTACGTCGGCGTGGACGGCATTTCCGTGCTGTTCATCCTCCTCAATTCTTTCATCACGCTGCTGGTGGTGTGGGCAGGCTGGCAAGCGATCACGGTCCGCGTCGCGCAGTACATGGCGGCGTTCCTGATCATGTCCGGGGTCATCAACGGCGCCTTTGCCGCGCAGGACGCGATCCTCTTCTACGTGTTCTTCGAGGCGATGCTGATCCCGATGTACCTGATCATCGGCATCTGGGGTGGCCCGAACCGCGTCTACGCTGCCGTCAAGTTCTTCCTGTACACGCTGCTGGGCTCGCTGCTGATGCTGGTGGCGTTCATCTACCTGTACCAGAAGTCCGGCAGCTTCGCGCTCCTCGACTGGTACGAGCTGCCGCTGACGATGAAGACGCAGACGCTGATCTTCATCGCGTTCTTCGCGTCGTTCGCCGTCAAGGTGCCGATGTGGCCCATCCACACGTGGCTGCCGGATGCCCCCCCCGAGGCGCCGACCGGCGGCTCGGTCGTTCTCGCGGCGATCACGCTCAAGATCGGCGCGTACGGTTTCGTGCGTTTCATCCTGCCGATCCTCCCGGACGCCTGCCGCAGCCCGCAGATCGCCGGCTTCATGATCACGCTGTCGCTGATCGCCGTCGTCTACATCGGGTTCGTCGCGCTGGCGCAGGCCGACATGAAGCGGCTGATCGCCTATTCGTCGATCTCGCACATGGGTTTCGTGACACTCGGATTTTTTCTCTTCAGCGTGCAGGGCATGGAGGGCGGCCTCGCGCAGATGGTCTCGCACGGCTTCGTTTCGGCCGCGCTGTTCCTCTGCGTCGGCGTGCTGTACGACCGTATGCATACGCACGCCATCGCCGATTTCGGCGGCGTGGCCAACACAATGCCCAAATTTGCCGCGTTCGTCATGTTGTTCTCGATGGCCAATGCCGGGCTTCCCGGCACGTCCGGATTCGTGGGCGAGTTCCTGGTCATCCTCGCCGCGGTCAAATTGAATTTCTGGATCGCGTTCCTCGCGGCCTTGTCGCTGATCCTGGGCGCGGCGTACACGCTGTGGATGTACAAGCGCGTGATCTACGGCGGCGTCGCCAACGCGCGAGTCGCGGCCCTCGCGGATCTCAATCGCCGCGAATTCTGGCTGCTAGGAACGCTGGTGGCGGCGGTCCTGCTTCTGGGCATTTGGCCGAAGCCGTTCATCGACGTGATGCACGTTTCGGTCACCGATCTCCTGGCGCATGTGGCCAGAAGCAAGCTCTGAGTCCAAGGCCCTCGTGAATTTCGCCCCCGTCCTCCCCGAGATCGTCATTGCGACGGCAGCTTCGCTGATCCTGCTCGTCGACGTGTGGATGCCGGACGAAAAGCGCCACGTCAGCTACTGGCTCACGCAGTTCGCGTTGCTGATCGCCGTATGCGTCACGGTGCGCGGCATGCACGACGAGATCGTCCATGCATTCCACAACGTCATGGTGGCCGACATGGTCGCCGACGTTTTGCGCGTGCTCAGCTTCATCGCGCTGTCGCTGGTCCTGTTCTACTCGCGCGCCTACCTGGCGGCGCGTGGCCTCTTTCGTGGCGAGACGTTCGTCCTGATGCTGTTCGCGCTGCTCGGCATGCAGGTGCTGATCACCGCCAATCATTTCCTGACGCTGTATCTGGGCCTGGAGTTGATGTCGCTGTCGCTCTATGCGCTCGTGGCACTGCAGCGCGACGAGCGGGTGCCCTCCGAGGCCGCGATGAAGTATTTCGTCCTGGGCGCACTGGCGTCGGGCATCCTGCTCTATGGGATGTCGATGATCTACGGCGCGACCGGCACGCTGCAGATCGACCAGGTCGCGCAATCGCTGGTGAGCAAGGGCGACAACCCGGTGCTCCTGGTCTTCGGGCTCGTGTTCGTGGTTTCGGCCATCGCTTTCAAGTTGGGCGCGGTCCCGTATCACATGTGGGTGCCCGACGTTTACCAGGGCGCTCCGACGGCGATCACGCTGCTGATCGGGACGGTGCCGGAATTCGCGGCGTTTGCAATGCTGCTGCGGCTGCTGGCCGGCGCCCTCGGCGGGGCCGAGATGCTGTTGCAATGGCAGGGCATGCTGGCGATCCTTTCGCTGCTGTCAGTCACGCTCGGGCATGTCGTCGCGATCGCACAGACCAACTTGAAACGGATGCTCGCCTACTCGACGATCGCCAACATGGGTTACGTGCTGATGGGCTTCCTGGGCGCGGACGTCTACGGCTACACGGCGGCGATGTTCTACATCCTGAGCTACGTCATGACGAGCCTGGTTTCGTTCGGCATGATCCTGCTTCTGTCGCGCGACGGCTTCGAGGCCGACCGGATCGACGATCTCAAGGGCCTCAACCAGCGCTCGCCGTGGTGGGCATTCATCATGCTGCTGGCGATGTTCTCGCTGGCGGGCGTCCCGCCGACGATCGGCTTCTACGTAAAGCTCCTGGTCCTGCAGTCGGCGATCAAGGTCG
>WNFM01172139.1_pt2 | contig 11158 bp, 9 predicted proteins | sample 5400271 | NCBI WGS metagenome assembly WNFM01 (sample SAMN13153352, study PRJNA577476) | soil metagenome | isolation source: 60 cm saprolite on Douglas fir-dominated hillslope | place: USA:California | collected 2013-09-17 | reverse complement strand
GAGCCATTATGTTGGCGGAATCTGCGTAATTATGCTGGTGAGCAGGCAACCGGCGCAGAGCAGCCTACAGAGCCGAAGTTGACGACTGACGGCAGGAGGTGCAAATTTTCTCTCTGCTCTTGCGCGTTTTACCGCCCGAATAATTATGCAGTTCCACCATCAGATTGCGGTGATTTACATCCTGCGGTGCTCAAATCCAGTGAGCTATCTATTGAGAGTAACCCTGATACGTATAATAAGATGGGGGTATCCTACAATGTAAGCCCCCCAGGCTAGCCTGCCCTGGGCCCCGTTGAGAATACCTTGCGCATCGGGTTAGCTAGTTTTTTCAAGGAAAGGAGAGAATTACAGCTAGCGTAAAATTTGACATTTGAGTCCAACGAGTTATCTACCACTGGTTTCCCTTTGGGAATTGGACAGAAGAAAAAGGAGAATTGCATTGAAAGGATATAATTTCGTACGAGCGCTTAGAAGGAGCTCAGGCGGGAAGTGGAGCATTCGACTTCTATCAGTGCTAGCGATTCTGGGGTTGCTGTCAATGACCATTCCAGTTTCTGCTGCCGGTGGCGATACACTTGTCACTGTTGGAAGTCCCACCACCCCTTTCTCGCAGAACAAACAGAACGAACCAGCCGTGGCGGTGGATGCAAATCATCCAAATGTACTCGTCGCGGGGGTGAACGACAACATCGACGAGGAGGCGTGCAACGCCGGGACCGACAACACTTGCCCGTTCACTGCTGGCGTTGGCGTTTCGGGTGTTTACTTCTCGTTCGATAGCGGTGGCACGTGGACCCAGCCCACCTATACAGGCTGGAGCGCCCGCAGTTGTCTGGGTGTCGTGGGCAACAGTGATCCGCCCTGCCAACCGGTGGCGGGTGGCCCGATCGGCACGCTGCCTAAGTATTTTGAGAACGGGCTGGTCTCCGATGGTGACCCAGCGCTCAGCTTCGGCCCCATTCCGGATGCCAGTGGCCATTTCTCCTGGTCTAATGGCTCGCGCCTCTACTACGCGAACCTGACTTCGAACTTCCCCGGCACGCAGACGTTCAAGGGCTTTGAAGCTATCGGCGTCTCGCGCACGGATAATGTACAGGCGGCGGCAGCGAGCGACGCCAATGCCTGGATGGCACCCGTGCTGGTCTCCAAGCAGTCATCAACGACGTTCAGCGACAAGGACCAGATCTGGGCAGACAACGCCGCGAGTAGCCCCTTCTTCGGCAACGTCTATCTGTGCTGGGCCTCCTTCCGCAGCCTGAGCGGCGGCCTTGCCTCGCCGCAGCCTCTAGTCGTTGCCACATCAACGGATGGCGGCGCGACCTGGACGCAAAAACAGGTCACGTCGGCTAGCAATAACCCCTTTAACACGAAGCAGGGATTCGGGCGATCCGGCTGCACAGTCCGCACCGACAGCCATGGGGTGGTCTACGTCTTCGCTGACCAGTTCGCCGTCGGTACGCCAGGAAATAGTTCTCACCTCATGATCAAGTCTTTCGACGGGGGCAAGTCGTGGACACGGCCGGTGAACATCGGGCTCGCTGTTAACACGTGCTTCCTTGTCCAGTTCGACGGAAGCGGCTTCCGCTGTGTGATGGATGGCGTGGGCGGCGCGCGCGACGACCTCTCGGCGGCTCCAAGCGTGGATATCGCGAACGGTGCGCCGACTGGTGCCGGTGCAACCAATGAGATCCTGCGCACCTGGGTGGACGGACGCGACGGGGTCAACCATGAGCATGTGTTTGTGAGCTTCTCGACGGACGGCGGGAACAGCTGGTCGGCTCCGTCGGCAGCAGAAACGTCGGGTGACCGTGGCTACTACTCCGCCATCGCTATCTCGCCGAAGGGGACAGACGCGTATCTCGTGTACAACGCGTTCACCACGCCATTACGCAATGATACCACGAGCCCTCGGACGCTGGTAGGAGTGGTAAAGCACGCGGACATCGATGGAAATGGAGTGCCTGGCGCATGGAGTGAACTGCACCGTGGCGCGCCCGGAGATCCGCGAGGCTCGAGCCAGAACAACCTGTGGCTGGAGTTCCTGGGCGACTATGTGTACGTTACAGCAACCGACACCTACGGCGCCGCGGTCTGGAATGACACCCGGAACGCGGCGGACTGCCCGGCGATTGACACCTGGCGCGCTGCGGCCCAGGCGGCTGTGCAGAACGGGACCACTGTGCCGACGAAGCCTGCGCCCGAGCAGGACTGCTCTGCGACGTTTGGCAACTCGGACATCTTCGGGGGGTCTTTCCCCGACCCAACACCGTAAGCAGATCAGGTAGGTGTCTATAATGGGGGGTGCTTCCGGGCACTTCCTTGATCGGCTAACACAAGCAACGAGCGAGGTAGAAGTGGTATGCACCTCGCTCGTTACAATTTGATCGGTAGATATTGTAAATCACCGCAATCTGATGGTGGAACTGCATAATTATTCGGGCGGTAAAACGCGCAAGAGCAGAGAGAAAATTTGCCCCTCCTGCCGTCAGTCGTCAACTTCGGCTCTGTAGGCTGCTCTGCGCCGGTTGCCTGCTCACCAGCATAATTACGCAGATTCCGCCAACATAATGGCTCATGGCCAATTTTGGGGCAAAGGATAATTGAAGAGTTTTTCCAATCGACTCTCTGAGCATATTTTGAAACGGACCTATTCCATAAGCTCATCATTGCCCCAAAATTGAACATGAGCCGCTTAATCAAAAAATTTACAGGCTCCTCCGCACTTCTTCTGGCACAGGCCAGGGCAACATCCCATCAAAGGCGGAGCGCATCCACCAGCCTTTCTCGTTCTGCACCATGCCCCGCTCCCGCATTTCCTGCTCTGTCAGACAGCGCCGCATCTCCCGCTGAAACTTCCCTATGCGATACAGGTCAAAGGCAGAGAGACTGCTAAACATCCGGTGACATCCGCTACAGCATGACTTAGTACAGCTCCACAGAAAAAAGGGAGACACTTCATACGGGGAGGGAGGGCGGGAGATAGCACAGGGAGGAACAGACCAAGCTCGATCTGCTTCTGAAGCAGCTTGCTCATTCCGCCTCCCTCCTGCGGAACGCGTGCCTTCCTCACGATGCCCCTTGCCCAGCGAGCTTGCTTCGTGTATACTCCCAGCAAGAGCCACCTTTCCAGAGGGATGGGTCCTTGCTCCCACCAACGGAAACTGGATCTTCGCACCGCAGTTCCCTGCATGCAGGCACGCCAGAGGAGCATGTCCGAAAAGGGGTGCAAGGCCAGCGCACTGCCTACGCTCGGAGCTCACCTCAACTGGTGCGACACTCCTGATTACTCCAAAGGAGAAGGTGATTATGCGCGACGCGGCACTGGCCCGGCCTCGTGTGGTGATGGGCCTCTCGTTCTTCCCCCGTGGTGGATCCGCGCAGGTGACTCGCTCGCTTGCCCATGCCCTCATCGAGCAAGGCTGGGACGTAACCGTTGTCTCTGGCTCCCTGCAACTGCCAGGTCACCCAGGTGACGCCCGGACCTTCTTCCGCGACCTGGACCTCCATCCGGTCGACGCTACCGTCGCCTTGCAGACCAATGATCTGCTGCACCCCTCCTACGAGGACCGCCCAGGCGCCCCCGACCGGGTCTTTGCCACCATCGACGATGCCACTTACGAACATCTGGTGAGCGCCTGGGCGCGGGTCCTGCGTCACGTCCGCGCTGACCAGGCGAACATCTTGCACCTGCATCACCTTACCCCGCTCAATGCCGCTGCTGCCCGTGTAGCCCCCGATGTACCTGTGGTCGGCCACCTCCACGGAACCGAACTGCTCTTGTTGGAGGCCATTGCGCAAGGACCTCCTGCGGGCTGGATACACGCCCAGGCCTGGGCTGAGCGCATGCGCCGCTGGGCGGCAGCCTGCCGGCGGCTCGTGGTGGCATCGCCTACCCAGCTCGCACAGGCGCAAGCGCTGTTGGGGTTGGATTCGGCCCACTACCTCCTGCTGCCCAATGGCTTCGATCCCCAGCGCTTCGATCGGCGCCCTGTCGATCGGTTGGCGCTGTGGCACCGCTTGCTTGTCGAGCGCCCCCATGGCTGGGGTCCAGGCAGTGAGCCGGGGTCAGTGCGCTATACAGCTCACTCGCTGCACCCCTTCGCTCAGGGGCCTGTGCTGCTCTACGTCGGGCGCTTCACCGCTATCAAGCGCCTGCGCCTCCTCATCACCGCTTACAACGCTGCGCGGGCTGCCTTCGCCGTGCCTGCCCCTCTTGTCCTGCTTGGCGGCTTTCCTGGCGAGTGGGAGGACGAGCATCCGCTCGAAACGATCCGGCGCACGGGAGCCCGCGACGTCTTCCTGGCGGGCTGGCACGACCACGACGAGCTGCCGGACATCTTCGCCGCCTCTGACGTCGTGGTGCTGCCCTCCGTGCGGGAGCTGTTCGGGCTGGTGCTCGTGGAGGGCATGGCCTGTGGGTTGCCAGCCATTGCGATCGCTGCCCATGGACCGAGCGAGATCGTTGCTGACGGACAGACAGGGTGGCTCGTGCCACCTGATGACGAGCAGGCGCTGGCGGCAGCACTCGTCGCGGCGGTCAACGATGTCCCCGAGCGCCATCGCCGTGGCACGGCGGCATATGCCGCTGTGCACACGCGCTATGGTTGGCCAATGCTGGGAACCAAGTTCGCACGCGCCTACGGGGCATTGCTGGACTCGCCTCAATGCAGCTCGTGATGTGGAACGGGTTCGCCAGCGATACCTCCTCCAGCCCAAGACCGACCTGGTGGAGCGGTTGCTCTCAGTACCGCGCCACGGAAAAGTGGGGTGAAATTGAGAGAGCACTCAACCCGCTTCTTGTCTGGAGCTCAAGCTCTTCAGCCGATATGTACTGTATCCCTTTTTTCTGTGGAGCGGTACTTAGGCATGCCTTTACCCTCCAGCACCATAGAGGTTGCTTGCACTGGAGAAAATCTGACGGTTTTCTGCATAGGGGAGCCTAGATGATACCTGTCCCTGCAAATGTTGCTCCTGCGCAAACAAGCACCTGCGTACAGCGCTTCACTTGTCATATATCGCGCTTCCTTGTTCCATCCAATGGAAAAATCCCACATTGCGGGGCGGAGCGAGCGAAAACAAACCTGCAAACCCGCAAAGCCCATCAATTGATAGTGCTCTCAACTGGCTTCCCATGCTTGACGAGGCTCCTTTGATCTGGTGCGGGTTTCCACAAGCACAAACCCGCAAGTCTCATACAGTGTGTACTCTTCCTGCGAGCGCAGGCTGCGTAGTCTTACAGGGAAACAGCGCCAGCAATCTCTGCCATTGCTCAGCAGTCAACCGGAGCGGATAGCAGCGGTAACACATCTGATAGGAGGCAAATGGTAGTAGAGCGTGCAGCCACACCGACTGCACTGCTCCTCAATCTCTGCTCCTATCTCCGCCGCGGGTCCTACAGGGACATCCTGTCCCTGATCGCTCTCATAGAGCACGGCTTGTGCCGAATCTGTAGGCTGCACTGCCTCTGGTGCACTCGGCCCTTGTCTGTCTGTCTGTGTCGTCTTCGCGGGAGAGTCAAAACCAATTACCCCCCATGGGTGGCTCCGGCTCATGCGTGTGCGTATCTGCCTGGCTCTGGTAGGTTGCTGCCTCTACGTTACTCAACCAGCAGGAACCATGAGCGCTCGTATCCACTACGAGACTACTCATCTTCTCATCCAGGATGCGTTTTCTCCTTTAAAGCGAACAGGAACTGTTCGCTTGACAGATGAGTTCGTTGCAGCTAGAATGCACGGCGAGACATCGTGACCTACACTATCATGCTCCTACTGAAATGCCGAGGAGAGCACACACTGGGACTGGCTTTTCCTCGCTTGCTGTGGTCTTTATGGAGGAGATGCCATGCCCACCATACACCTGCGTACCTTCACCGACCGCCGCGAAGCCATCGCACTCTTTCAATCCCTCCTTGGGCGCGACCCCTCCAAGCCCTGGCCGCTGTTGCCCATTCTGGCTTTCATCGCCCCTGGCGGCAGTGGCAAAAGCACCCTCATCGAGTACCTGCGTGTGACAGCCTGTTGTTTGCCTGATCCGCAGGAGTCGGCGGCTCTTCCCTATGCGCACTTGGATTTTACGTTGGCAGGGGCTCCGGCAGACCTGCTCTCGATCCTCATTGCGCTACGCAACCAGTTGCAGCAGCACCATGACGACCAGGGCAGACATCTCACGTTTCCGCGTTTTGACCTGGGTGCAACCATTGCTGCGGCCACTCCACCGGATGGCACGCTGCCCTTGCTCAATGAGAAAGACCTGCGGCAGCGCATTGCAGCTGGCGTCCCCTTAATTGGACCGCTCGGAGAAATGCGCACTGCGCTCGCCGGGTATTTTCCGCTCATTCCCCCTCTCTTGTTCGGACTGCAATGGGTGAGCAAGCTCCCGCCGCTGCAAACGCTGCTGCAACGCCTGGAGAAAGGCCCTGGCTGGCGCTGGTACCAGGTTCAGAGCAGCGATGTTGGCCTGCCACCGCAGGCGAGCATCACACAGGTCTTGCTCCGACTGCACGAGCTGAGTATCCCCGGAAAACCTGGCCGCGAGGTGCTGGTGGAGCGCTTGTTGCCCGCTGCCTTCCTCGCGGACCTGCACGATGCGCTGGATGGACCGCACGAGGCCCTGGCGTGGAGTAAAGCGGTCACTGTGGTGCTCTTTCTCGATGGCTTCGATGCCTTGCTCGCGGGCAAAGGGAGCACCGGCATCCGTTTGCTTGAGCTCCTCGCCTGCACTGCACACCGCAAGGAGGGACAGACCGATCCCCTCTTGTTGGTGCTCGGCAGCCGGCAACGACTGCTTGAACTGACCGATGTCCATAACGCGGGTGATGGACGACGCGCTAGTGCGTGACCAGGTCCATGCTCGCTACATCAACTGGCAGCACCACGTGCCCGCGCCAGGCAAAAGACGCTATCTGCGATTACGAGACCTGTTGCTGCCGCTCTGGCTGCAGGATTTCGGCATCGAGCATACACGCGAGTACCTGGCACGGGTGGGGGAGCAGGAAGACACATCGGTCTTGACGCATGAGCCACTGGTGCAGGCCATCCATCACGCTACGTTAGGTCATCCACTCTACACAGCACTGGCAGCGGCCGCCGTCCTGGAAGCAGAGGCACATGGCCAGCCACTTTCGCTGGCGGAGCTGACGAACCTCCCAGTTCCGCCGGAAGTGGTACGCGGCCATCAAGATGAAGCGATCGGCGCGTATCTGCTGGGGCTGTTCCTGCGTCAACTCTCCGCCGAAGAACAGCAGGAAGTCATCTTTTGCGCCGTCCCGCGCACGCTGGATGTGGCGGCGGTACAGGTGGTCCTGCAATGCTCCAGTGAAGAGGCACAGCAGCGCTGGAACCACTTTCGCCGGTACACCTTTGTACGTCTGATTGACGAGCAGCACCTCGTCCTGCACCCGGTCGTGCGAACCTTACTCTTACAACAGCTTCCTGCACCCCCAGCGCATTTGCTCGTTGAGAGCCATTACTCCCACATCCACCAGCGCTTACGGGACCATTTTCACCGGCTCACAGAGGTTCAGGAGCCCGCTGTGCAACGGACAGCGCAGTGGCAGGCGCAGCTTGAGGAAACGTATCACGCGTTGGCGTTGGGAGACCCTGCACCCGCCATTCGCCTGGGCATCGCTGCTCAACAGAGGGTGCTCTTGCTCTGGCCACCGCTCTTGGATGCGGTGGCACAAGCACCCACCGGGTTGCTTCCCCAAGATGCTGAGCACCAGGCCTCTAGCGCACTCCTGCAGGCTGACCAGCAGCGCAACGTGCAGGACGGCGTTACCGCCATCGTTCTCTATACCTGGCTGCTCACTGCATCACGTGGGAATGCCACTAAAGAGGCTGATCTCCTGCACGACCTGGGCGCTGCCTACAGCAACTTGCCAGGGGGAGATCGGCAGGCCAACCTGCAGCAGGCCATCGCCTGCTTCACCCAGGCCCTGGAGGCCCTCCAGGCACTGCATGTGGACAACTCTGCTGGCGTGGTTCAAACGAACCTTGATCTGGTACGAGATGCCTTGCAACGGCCAAATCGTGATCAATGAAGGGGGAACACACATCTCTCTTCTCTCCAACACTATGTGGAGAGGAACCAGCAGATACACATGACGACCTTTTCTAGATGCTGCTCTCCCTCAGTTCGATGAACTGAGGGCTACTTGCTCACCTAGCCTATCACTTCCGTACGTCTACGCTCCCCACTCTCTCTTGTAAGGAAACAAGGCCCGTAGACGTGCCCGCTGCTCGTCGCTGAGTCTCCCAAACCTGGCCGGGCGGGGATAACACCAGTGGCACAGGCGATACGGACAGGACTGATAGGAAAGTGTGCACCTGCATCGCTGGCAGGGTTCGCCAATCTCCGCCCCGAGCTCAGCCGCGAGCGCCTCCGGCGAGTCTTCCCCCTGCTGTGCAGCGTGTGTAGCGCCTGATGGGGCATTAGCACGATGCACTCGCCTCTGCTCTATTGGTTGTCGTGGTGCCTCGTTCTTTTCCGTAGCCTGGTGAACACCACTGTCCCTCCTGCTGGGTGATAGAGTTGCCTGGTCCTGACTGCGTCCCTCATTGCGCAGGTAGTGGTAGTGCTGCCAGCCGGCCTCGGTCATGATGGAGGCCATCCAGGACGGGGGCGGCATCCCCTCCCTGGCTGCCTCTTCCAGGGCAGCTTTGGCCTCGCGCACCAGGGCACGGGCTGCCTCCTGCATCGTGCCCCGCTTGTTCGCTTTCGTCTCCCCGTTGCGCCGGGCTACCAATTCCAGGGCATCGCCCCCATCATGTTTGCCATCGGGGTGGAGGCTTCTGGCGCTGAAGTCTACCCACCCCTGGCCGTTTTTGGTGATGGCCGTGCTTGGCGTGCGTTCTTCCACTGAAGGCGAGAATGCCATGCCGTTCTGCTTAAGCGGGAGCAGCTCCGGCAAAGGATGCCGTTCGTTGTAGAGCGCTGCCAATTGCCCAAGGGTAAACTGGAACCAGAGCGAGCGGCCGTACTGCTCGTACCAGCGGCTATCCACCTGTCCTAGGTCCCGCCTCATGCGCTCTGCCTCTTGCTCCTGCCGGCTGGGCACCTCTGTGAACTCTGAGCCGTACAGGGCGCTCCTTCGCTCTGGGGGAGAGGCTGGTACCACTTCTGCGGCGGTCTGGAAGTCCAACAGGACGCGGGCGGCGCTCCGTCCATCCGTTGCAAGCACGTTGCTCTCTGCATCGGCAAGCGTGCACCAGGCAGCAAAGCCCGGCTGCACGTACTTCCCACCAGGCAGCCGTACTTTGCGTGCCGCACCCGGCCAGCATTCGCTGATCTCCTGCAGCTGCGGGGCGCGTGCCACTACCTGGCGCTGTGCCCAGGATGCCTCCACCAGCCTGGTGTAGATGATCCAGAGATGGCCACCGCGCCCGACAGGTGAGGCCTCCAGGAGCGGAACATAGCCGCTCTCAGCAAGCGTCCGCGCTGCCTCTTGCAAACCCTGCCAGTCGTCTTTCGTATCGGCATCGTAGCACAGGGCGCGGGTCATGCCATCCGGGTAGCGGAGGGCTGCCCCTTTAGTTTTCCAGCCTGCCAGGTGCAGGCGTCCGTCTCGTTCGTCAAACGGGCGGTGCACCTCATAATATTTCTTGGGGCCGCGTGCCGACATCTCGATATGTGCCGGCCAGGGGCCTGCGATCGCTACCAGGAGCCTGGCGGCGGCGTTCATGTCATCCTCACGCATCGCATATTCCTCCCAGGAGTGGTTGGATCAGTATCGGCGTAGAGCACCGTCAGGCTTTCGGGCGCAGGGACGGCTCCCGCTGCGATGAGCGAAACAATGAGCGTGACGGTCGTGCTGCTGTCTCTCCCTCCACTGGAGGCGATCGCCCAGTGGCGGTAGCCGGAGCCATAGGCGCATACGCTGTCGATGGTGAGGGCCACCGAGTGCTCAAAGGTCAGCCGCTCGACCTCCCATAAACTGGACGTGCGTGTCATCCTCCTCCCTCCTGTTCCGTTTGCGGGTTTGCGGGTTTCGCGGGTGTGTTTCCGGTCGCTCCGCCTCCAAATTTTTCTGCAGAATCACTCCTCCCCCCGCCTCCCAAGTGCTCTCGTGGGGGGTAATTGGTTATAAGATCCGATTCTGTGAGGTTTGAAACCCGTAAAACCCGCAAACCCGTCACTTTCCAATAGATCGAGCCGTTGCGTGTATCAGTGCCTCCGCGCTCAATGTGCAGGCCGCTTTCGTCAAAGCGACTGCCGACGTGAGCAGAGAGGGCTTTGCCGAGCCTGCGCCTGAAATCGCCCTTGTAGAGGTCGCTGAGCTCATCGGGCAGCGCAGTGTAGAGCTCAGCGCCGAGAGCCGCCCCATAGGTGGTATGCCAGGCGTGCAGGAACGCGGCCCATTGCTGTGTATCGCTATCGGCCTGCTCATAGAGATGGTCCAGGTTGTCTAAGAAGTTGCTGAGGCCCACAAAATGCAGGATGCCGCCTACGGTGTCCACCCACTCCTGGAAGCTGCCGACGTGGGGGAGCGGCTTCTCAGGTGTGGGCCTGCCTGCGGCAGACCAGGCACGCGCCAGGATGAGTAAGGCTACGATGAGCTCGCCCCGGTGCGCGGGGACCCATTCCTCCAGGTTGTGCAGAAAGCCGCCGCGCTGCCAGGGCTTGGCGGTCTGGGCATCCATGCGGATCCAATAGGAACGCCGGGGGATGTCGCCGCCGAGTTGAATGTTGTTGCCGGTGGCGATCCAGGTGGCGCGCTGCGCATACATCCCGTTTTTGCTCTGGCCTAAGATGCGCTCCTGCATCGTGTGGGAGGTGAGCGCCAGGTCAAGTACGGAGGATTGCAGCTTGCCATGCACATTGTCGATCACAATGATGGTGGCCCCCTCAGCCAGGGTGCTGGCGATGCGTTTGCGCCATTCATCGTCATCGTTGGAGGGAGCGGCCATCATTGCCGCTTTACGCCCGGTGGCAATCATGGCGACCGTCTCAGCCAGCAGGCTCTTGCCGGTGCCTGGCCTGGTGGCATCCACGAGCGCGATGGGCACATGGCCACCGATGGATTGCCGGATGATGGGGGTGAGGAGTAACCCGTAGGCGTTGGCGTGGCTGGCCGTGTCCTGGTAGGGAAACTCACCAATCGCCTCATCGATCAGGCTGATGGCGTCCACAATCTCGTCGTCGGTGGGCTGCTCTGGCACTG
>WNFM01069823.1_pt1 | contig 11159 bp, 10 predicted proteins | sample 5400271 | NCBI WGS metagenome assembly WNFM01 (sample SAMN13153352, study PRJNA577476) | soil metagenome | isolation source: 60 cm saprolite on Douglas fir-dominated hillslope | place: USA:California | collected 2013-09-17 | reverse complement strand
ATCGCCGGGGCGAGGAAGCGCTCCTTGAGCTCGTGGCTGCCGTAGCGGTGCAGCGACGGCGTGGCCATGGCCATCTGCACGGCGATGCCCATGGGCACGCCGCCGCAGTCGATGCGGCCGAGCTCCTCGCCGGCCACGACCGTGAAGGAGTGGTCCGCCCCCTCCCCGCCGTACGCCGGGTCGTACTCCAGCCCGAGCAGGCCGATCTTGGCCAGGAGGGGGAACAGCGCATGCGCCGGGAAGCGCCCAGCTCCCTCCCACTCGTCGACATGCGGGTTGATCTTCCGGTCGACCAGATCGCGCACGCTCGCGCGCAGCGCCTCGTGCTCCGCCGTGAACTGCATGCCTCATCCTCTCGCCGGATCCGGTCATTTCCCCGCGCGGAATTGCGCCATCCGCGTACGGACCATACGTGGCAGGCCATGGATGATGAAATCCGCCTTAGCGCGCTGGTGCCAGCCGGGCGAGCCCAGCGGAGCGATGACGGCCGCCCGGAGCAGCGCCGACTTCGCGGCGGCCACGCGATGGTGCTACGCTCACTTTGGTTGTCGTCAAAATTCGTGTACGTGTCACAGCGCCTGCGGAATTCTGACAGCGGGCGTCACGGATGCTCAGAGTCCGGCCTTCGGAAGGCAGACGGTCGCAGCAGCCCGGGGAACACATAGGTGGATCCCGAAGATCGTTTCACCAGGAGAAAGCACATGACTCAGGGCACCGTGAAGTGGTTCAATTCCGACAAGGGCTTCGGTTTCATTGCCCCCGACGACGGCAGCGCCGACGTTTTCGTTCATCACTCGGCCATTCAGGCTGACGGCTTCCGCAGCCTGAATGAGAATCAGCGGGTCGAGTTCACCGCCGGGCAGGGCCCCAAGGGCCCGCAGGCTGAGCAGGTCCGCCCGCTCTGACCAGCCCGCCGCACCGGCGCGCGATCCAGACCCGCCGCCGGGCGGCCCGTCGGCGGGCGCTGAGGGAGCCTGTGAGCTGCCTCGGCGCCCGCTGTCCTGTCGGCGCTCATTGCCATGATGGCTATTTCCCGGCTGCCCGTTGCCCGCAGTACCCGTGGGCAACCCCTATGCGCAGGAGCCGCTGGGCAGTAAAGTAGCAGTCAGCTCTGGACCCGGGCGGCATCCGCGACGTTGGCGGATGCGGAACGGGTCCGGTTTTTTTTGAGCTGCCACGGACCGGCAGGGTGACGAAAGGGGGGGACCCTGCCGGGCGGGCAGCGGGTCATCTCGCCATCACGCGCCTCGCGGCTTCGGCTCACCCAGGCTGCACCCCAGGAAGGACAATCAGCTACGCGTGCTTCGCCCACCGTCAGCCCCCATGACGGCTCGGCGATGTTTCCGGACGGCAACCGTCCGGCTCGCACCCTGCGGGGGCGGGTGCGAGTCGGTGGCCGGGCAGGCCCTGGCCGTCGGAGACCCTCCCGCGTCTCATCCAGCCGGGCAGTCCGTCGGCATCACCCCGGGGCTCAGGGTTAGCTGTCGGCGGTAGCCGCGCCCGGGCGATCTGGCCAGCCGACGGCGTTGAGGTAGCGCAGGGCCTGGGCGTAGGAACCCGCCAGGCTGGTCTGGCAGTAGGGCAGGTCGCGCTGCTCGCAGAACGCCCGTACCAGGACCTGGGATCGTCGCAGGTTGGGCCGGGGCATCGAGGGGAACAGGTGGTGCTCGATCTGGTAGTTCAGGCCGCCCAGGGCGAAGTCGGTCAGCCAGCCGCCGCGAACGTTGCGCGAGGTGAGCACCTGGCGTCGCAGGAACCCGCTCCGGTCGGAGGCGTCCAGGACGGCCATGCCCTTGTGGTTGGGCGCGAAGGAACTGCCCAGGTACAGGCCGAACAGGCCCTGCTGCACGATAATGAACACCACGGCCTTGACCGGCGGGAGAACAAGGAAGACCACGGTGAGGTAGCCGCCGACATGGGCGGCGAGCAGCGCCGTCTCCACTGGCCGGTGCCGGGAGGTGCGGCTGGTCAGCGCGCGGATGCTCGCGACGTGCAGGCTGATCGCTTCCATCAGCAGCAGCGGGAAGAACAGGTACGCCTGGTAACGGAACGCCAGCCGGACCACGCCGCGGGCCGCCCGCGCCTGGGCGGCGCTGAAGGCCACCGCGCTCGGCCTGATGTCGGGATCCGCACCCTCGGTATTGGGATGGGCGTGATGGCGGTTGTGCTTGTCGACCCACCAGCCGTAGCTGAGCCCGACGCCGAGGTTGCCGTGCAGGACGCCGAGGACGTAGTTGGCCCGCCGGGAGCCGAAGATCTGCCGGTGCCCGGCATCGTGGCCGAGAAAGCCGACCTGGGTGAACATCACGGCCAGGAACGCCGCCACCCCTAGCTGCCACCAGGAGTTGCCGACCAGGACGAAGGCTGCCCAGCCGGCCGCCAGCGCGAGGGCGGTGAGCGTGATCTTCCAGATGTAGTACCGCGGGCGTCGCTCCAGCAGCCCCGCCTGCTTGATGCGCCGGGACAGCTGAGCGTAATCGCTGCCGCGCGGCCCGGCGTCGGACGCCGGGACCGCTGCTTGAGGTGGCCGGGCCTGGTCTGTCGCTGATTCCTGGGATGGCGCCGTCGGAACTCCTCGAAGCACATCGAGACTGGAAGGGTGGGGATGTACCGCCGAGGTCTTGGGCGGAGACGGCGCAGCAACAACGATCACCGACGCGCCGTCGGGTCGAGCAACGTACCTGACCTGATGCTACCTGCCGGTTTGGATGGGAGCGACCTTCCGACGCCTAGGAGTGCGTGAGGTGCCCGGAGTTGACCGCCGTGAGCAGGAAGTCGACGAGCTGCTCGGCGTACCGGGTGGCGCCTGCCCGGAGCGTTTCGCGCAGGTCCCTGGGCGCGGCATGGGCGTGGGTCGTCGCCCCGCCCACCAGGGTGTCGAGCAGCAGCGTGATCGAGGTGTCCTCCGGGATCTCGCCGCGGCGGATGCCGCGGCGGACGATGGCCCGCGCCGCCAGGACCTGGGACGTCTGCAGCGCGTTGAGCTGGTCGGCGAGGCCGGGGATGAGGTCGCCCTCCAGCCGAAGCCGCAGCGCCGCGCGGCCGGCGTCACCGAGGTACAGGTCGAGCATCTGGCAGGCCAGCCGGACCAGGTCCTCGCGCAGCGAGCCGGTGTCGACCTCGGTGATGATCCCGACTCGCCGGCGCAGCGCCTCGACCAGCAGGGCTTCCTTGGTCTGCCACCGAAGGTAGATGGAGGCCTTGCCGACGCAGGCGCGCTTGGCGACAGCCTCGACGCTGAACCCGGCCCAGCCCGCCTCGCCGAACAGGGCGATCGCCGCGTCCGCGACACGGCGATCCACGTCGGGGTCGCGGGGGCGTCCCGCGTGCGTCGTGCTGATCGTCACGCCGGTCACCTCTTCGCCGATGAGGCTTGCTGAACGATCGCCGTCAGCATAGCCCGCGAGGTCACAGGCGAACTACGTTCAGTTAGCGTGGTCGGCTGGGCATTCCCGCCGCCGGGCCACCTGCAGGACCGCCCCCCAGTGCCGGCGCAGCCGCCCGTCGGCCCGGCGGGCGAGCCGGCGCCGGATCTCGCGGTACAGGCGGTCACGTTTCGGCGCGGCCATGGCGATGTGACCGGAGAACGTGTCGAGCAGCCGGATGTACTCCTCGGCGCTGTAGCTGATTTCCCAGTCGAAGTGGCGTACGGCCACATCCTCGAACAGGCCGCTGCCCACGATCTCACCCGTGTCGTCGGGCAGCTCGCCCGGCCGGGGCCAGTCCGGCGGGACCCCCTCGCCGATCTCGTCGTAGACGTCCTGGATGTCACGGAAGAACGGATCACCGCCATCGGGGAACACGTGCGCGGCGCCCCACACCGCGAGGTACCCGCCGGGGCGCAGCACCTCCCAGGCCCGCTGATACCTCACCGCAGGGTCGATCCAGTGCCAGGCGGTCGCGGCGAACACGAGGTCGAAGCCGCCTTCGGGTGCTGGCGGCCAGCTCTCGAAGGCGCCCTCGATGACCTCCACGCCGGCAAACCCGGCGAGGTTCTGCCGAGCCACCGCGGCCAGCCCGGCTCCGATCTCGACGCAGGTGATCCGAAAGCCGCGCCGGGCCATAGGGACCGTGGCCTTGCCCGTGGCGCACCCGATTTCCAGCAGCCGGTCACCGGACCTGAGGTCCGCCAAGCGCACCAGCTCGTGGTACAACTCTTCCGGGTAATCGGGCCGCGACTGCTGATAGAGGTGCGCCGCGGAGTCGAAGGTTGCCCTGAGGCTGTGCCGATCAGCTGCCACCGGGCCATCATCGCAAACCCCGGGCGGGCGCCCCGCCCGCTCAGGACTCCCTCCGGGCCGGCGGGCGGGAGGCTTCCGGGGAGGGGCCCGCGCGGAACGCGTCCGCGTGGTCCAGGATGCTGGTTCCACTCACTGACGCGCGGAGGAACACATGGACGAGAACCGGGCCCGGAGCTTGCTGCTGGACGAGCGCACCGAGGTGCTGAGCCTGCTCAAGGACACCGAGGCGGCCGGGCAGGCCGACCGGGAGACCGAGGATGAGGAGGGAGTCGACGTCTCCGATCCCGCCCTGTCGCTGACCGCCGAGGGCATGGACGATGCCATCGCGGAGAGCCTGCGTGAACGGCTGGCCGCGATCGACCGCGCCCTGCGGCGGCTGGACGCGGGCACCTACGGGCGTTCCGTGCGCAGCGGTGTGCCGATACCGGACGAGCGCCTGGAGGCCGACCCAGCTGCGGAGCTCACCGTCGAGGAGGCGAGGGCCTAGCCCGGCCGCTTCGCGAGGCGGGGGATGCTACGTTCCGGCAATGGCAGGCAAGGTCGCGATAGTCACCGGCGGCGGCACGGGAATCGGCCGGGCATCAGCCCTCGCGCTCGGGCGGGACGGCTACTCGGTCGTGATCGCCGGCCGTCGCCCGGGCCCGCTCGAGCAGACCATGAGCGATGGCGCGGCTGACGGATCCCGGCTGCTGGCCGTGGTCGCGGATGTCGGCGAACCCGGGGATGTCCGGAGGCTGTTCGATCAGGCGCAGCAACATTTCGGCCGCGTGGACGTGCTGTTCAACAACGCGGGCCGGGGTCTCCCTCCGGTGCCGCTCGAGGACGTGTGCACCCAGGCCGCGTTCCGGGTGATGAAGGAACAGGATCCGCGCGGGGGACGGATCATCAACAACGGGTCAGTTTCCGCGCACTCACCCCGGCCGCACTCGGCGCCCTACACCGCCACCAAGCACGCGGTCACGGGGCTGACGAAGGCAACGTCGCTGGACGGGCGGGAGTACGACATCGCCTGCAGCCAGATCGACATCGGCAACGCGGCGACCGACCTGGCGGTCATGCTCGCCGCCGGGGCCCTGCAGCCCGACGGCAGCACGCGCGCCGAGCCGATGATCGACGTCGAGCTGGTGGCCGGCTCGGTGGTGCACATGGCCAACCTGCCCCTGGACGCGAATGTCCAGTTCATGACCCTGATGGCCACGAAGATGCCGTTCATCGGCCGTGGCTAGGCGTCGCTGAGGACCCTTCTACGCGGTCGCCACGGTGCCGAGCCAGGTGTAGCCCGTCGGCGACGGTCCGCTCTGCGTCGCCCGGTATCCCGCTCGCTGACCGGTTCTGCATGAATTAAGCAGTAAGATTCCTCCCGTTATCCGGCGGGCTGTCGCATTGAGGCGCAGCGTTACGCACCGGATGCAGGAAGGCAGACCGGATGAATCCCCCCCGCTCGCCCCTCACGAGGTCGGCCAAGCTGGTTGGCGGCTTGCTCTGCGCGTGCCTGCTGGCCGCGGCCGGACTGCTCGCGCAGCCCACTCGGGCCAGCACCGCCACGCGCGCCGTGACTGTGAGCAGCGCCGTGAGCACCGCCGCCCCTCAGCTGCAAGTGTCCGGGAGGGGGCTGTTCAGCGCCCAAGGCCGGCGAGTGGTGCTGCACGGGGTGAACCGCGCGGGCGGGGAGTACGCGTGCGTGGAGGGTAGGGGCATCTGGGACGGCCCGATGAACTCGGTCACCGCGATGAAGAGCTGGCACGTGAATGCCGTCCGCGTGCCGCTGAACGAGGCTTGCTGGAACGGCGAATCGTACGTCCAGGCCCAGTACCGGGGGCCCAGCTACCGCAAGGCGGTCGAGGCCTACGTCCAGCTGCTGAACCGCAACGGCATCGTGGCCATCCTGGATCTGCACTGGACCGATGGCCGCTACACCGGCCCGCACGCGCACTGCCCGGACACGGCCGAGGCGATGTGCCAGAAGCCGATGCCGGACGCGGCGCAGGCCATACCGTTCTGGAAATCGATGGCGCGGACGTTCAAGGGCAACAACGCGGTCATCTTCGACGTCTTCAACGAGGCGTTCCCGGAGCGGACCGCCGGCGGCAGCGAGGCCGAGGGCTGGCGGTGCTGGCTGCGCGGCGGCAGCTTCTGCGCCGGGCTCGGCTACCAGGCGGCCGGGATGCAGTCTCTGGTGACCGCGATCCGGTCGACCGGCGCGCGTAACGTCATCCTGCTCGGCGGGCTGAGGTACGCCGACGACCTCACCGGGTGGCTGAGGCACGTGCCGCGAGATCCCGACCATAACCTGGCGGCCTCGTGGCATCTCTACCCGTGGAACCTGTGCAACGTGCAGTCGTGCTGGAACCGGCAGGTCGCGCCGGTGATCGCTAAGGTCCCGGTCGTCGTCGACGAGTTTGGCGTGGCCACCTGCTCCGCCGCCTTCATCAACCCGCTGATGCGGTGGCTCGACGCCCGGTCCACCGGCTACCTGGCCTGGGCCTGGAACGCCGGGTTCGACTGCGCGACCGGGCCCAGCCTGATTACCAGCTACAACGGCAGCCCCACTGCCTACGGGGCGGGATACCAGTCACACCTCCGCTCACTGAAGTGAGGCTGCCGCCGATCCTCCGCGTGCCGCCTGCTGGCATTCGTCGGCGAGCCCATCCAGCGAAACGGGCCTTGCCATCGGAACCCGGTACCTGATAGGGATCGCGTGCTGGTGCGTGATCAGTGGGGAGGGCGCATGAAAGAGGACGGGGGTTACATCGAGGTCCCCGGCGGGCGGGTCTGGTACCGCTCGGTCGGCGACGGGGGGACACCGCTGCTATGCCTGCACGGCGGGCCCGGCTTCACCCACTACTACCTGGAGCCGCTCGAGGCGCTGGCCGACCGGCGCCAGGTGATCTTCTACGACCAGCTGGGCTGCGGGCGATCGGACCGCCCCGAGGACGTCGCGTTGTGGACCGTAGAACGATTCGTCGAGGAGGTTGCCCAGGTGCGGGCGGCGCTCGGGCTCGAGCGCCTGCACCTGTTCGGCAGTTCCTGGGGCGGCATGCTGGCCATGCAGTACGTGCTCGATCGCCGTCCCCAGCTGAAGAGCCTGATCCTGTGCGGGAGCCCGGCCAGCATGATCAGGTGGGTCAAGGACTGCGGCGAGCTGCTGGCGGCGCAGCCGGCCGAGGTGCGCCAGGTCATCCGCGAGCATGAGGAGGCGGGGTTCACCGCCTGCCCTGAGTACCAGGCGGCCATCCTCGGCTTCTACCGGGAGCACGTCTGCCGCCTCACCCCGTGGCCCGCCGGCCTGGAGCGCTCCTTCGCCGAGGCGGGCTATGCCGTGTACAACCACATGAACGGCCCCAGCGAGTTCACCGTGACCGGCACGCTGAAGACCTGGGACGTGATGGACCGCCTCGGCGAGATCGGTGTGCCGGCGCTGCTGGTCGGGGGCCGGCACGACGAATGCCGGCCGGCGCACCTCTACGACATGCACCGGCGCATCGCCGGGTCGCAGCTTGCCATCATCGAGGACGCCTCGCACCTCTGCTTTGCCGAGCAGCCGCAGGAGTTCACCGGCCTGGTGAACTCGTTCCTCGACCGCGTCGAGGCGGGCTGAGCGCGGCCGGACTGCGAGCATCGGTCCACCGCGGGGCGGTCCACCCCCGCCGGGTCACCAGGCCGGCTTGCCGATATCGGCCGGGCGCAGGCGGAATTGCTGCAGGCGCAGGTGATGGTACTTCTCGGTCTCGCCGACCCAGTCCATGCCCATGTGCCGGACCATCGCCATGGCGCGCGCGTTGGCGGGCCGAACCAGCGCGATGACCTGCTCGATGCCCTGCTCGAACGCCCACCGCGCCAGGGCCAGCCCGGTCTCGGTGGCGTAGCCGTGGCCCCACGCATCGGGGTGCAGCTGCCAGCCGATCTCGAACTCGTCATCAGGCGGAAGCGGCAGCAGGGTGGCCCCGCCGATTAGGCGCCCGTCCTCGCTGAGCTCGATCGCCCAGCGGCCCGCGGGCGCCAGCATGCGCGCGTCCTCCGCGACCCACTGCTGCAGGACCAGGCGCATGGCCGCCTCGTCGCGAACCCTGTCCATCGCCGGAATCAGCCAACGCGCGACCTCTTCGTCGCCGTAGGCGGCGAGCGCCGCCGGGGCATCATCGGTGGTCCAGGGACGCAGGACCAGGCGCTCAGTGAGCAGTCGTTGGGCCATTGACTCACGATAACGGGGACATCACGATGGCCGCGGCCGGCCAGGCTCATCGGGGCGCACTGCTAGTCGCGGCTAGTCGCGCAGGGTCCTGGGCAGCCCGAACAAGGGGAACAGGCTGTTGTCGCCGAAGCGGGTGATGGCCGAGATCTGGTCGCCCTCGAGGGTGAGCACGATCAGCCCGTTTGCGTGCGCTATCGGGCTCGCGGGATCCCGGAGGTAGTAGCCGAACGCGGGCTGGCCGTTCGCGCGCGTGGGCACCAGCCGGGCCGCCTGAAGGCCCCACCAGCTGCGGGTCAGGTAGAACCGGGCGATCGCCGCGTGGCCCTGGTACTCGAGCGGCTCGGGCGGCATCCTCAGCCACGCGTCGTCGGTGAGCAGCGCGACGACCCGGTCGACGTCGGCGCTCTCGAACGCGTCCACGAAGCGCCCGACGAGCTCGCGCTCGCGCGGAGAGCGCGGCAGCGGCGCGCGTTCCCGGTCGCGCGCGGGAAGCTGGCTGTCCAGGGCCGCGTGCGCCCGCTGGAGGGCGCTGTTGACCGAGACCTCGCTGCTGTCGAGCAGGTCGGCCACTTCGGCCGCGCGGAAGCCGAGCACGTCGCGCAGCACGAGCACCGCGCGCTGGCGCGGCGGCAGGCGCTGGAGCCCGGCGACGAACGCCAGGGCCAGCGCCTCCCTGGTCTCGTAGCGCGCTTCCGGACCGGGCGAGGTGTCCGGCAGGTCGTCCAGGAGGGCGTCCGGGTAAGGCTCGTACCAGCTCGGCTCGGCCCGGCGGGTCGGCTCGGGCGCCTCGAATGCGCGGGGGGCCAGCTGCCGCGGGCGGCGCCCGGTGTCGCGCAGCGCGTTCAGGCAGCGATTGGTCGCTATGCGGTACAGCCAGGCGCGCACCGAGGCTCGCTCCTCGAATCCCTCAAGGCCGCGCCAGGCGGCCAGCAGGGTCTCCTGGATCATGTCTTCCGCGTCCTGCACCGAGCCGAGTATCCGGTAGCAGTGCAGCTGCAGCTCGTGCCGGTAGGGCTCGGTGAGCTCGCGGAACGCTTCCCCGTCTCCCGCCCGGGCGCGGGCCAGGGTGGTCTCGGTCACCACGGCATCCTCGCATCGCCTGCCTTCCTTTCGCGCACTACCGGTAAGGACACCATCCCGGCCCGAAAGTCATCGGCGAGTTCCCGCCGGCCGCCGTGTCTCAACCAGCAACCAAACGAACACGGCGAACCGGAGGACACGTGGCTACCAAGTTGAGGCAGGCCGCTGCGAGCTCGGCGCAGAGATGGGCGCTCGCGCTGGCCTCGGCAGCATCGTTCATGGTCGTGCTCGACCTGCTGGTCGTCGCGACCGCGCTGAGCACGATCCGGCGCGATCTCGGGGCATCGATCGAGCAGCTCGAGTGGACAGTCAACGCCTACACGCTGACCTTCGCGGTGCTGCTGATGACCGCGGCCGCCCTGGGCGATCGCTTCGGGCGCCGCCGGCTATTCGCCGTCGGGCTGGGACTGTTCGCCGCGGCCTCCGCGGCGTGCGCGCTGGCGCCCGGCGTCGGCTGGCTGATCACGGCGCGCGCCGTGCAGGGCGCCGGCGCGGCCCTGGTCATGCCGCTCGCGCTGGCCCTGCTGAACGCGGCCTTCCCGCCCCAGCGTCGCGGCTGGGCCATGGGCATCTTCGGCGGCGTGACCGGGCTGGCGGCGATGGTCGGGCCGGTGATCGGCGGCGCCATCACCCAGGGGATCGCCTGGCAGTGGATCTTCTGGATCAACGTCCCGATCGCGCTGCTCGCCATCCCGCTGGTGCTGCTCCGGCTCCAGGAGAGCTACGGTTCGCGCGTCCGGCTGGACATCGCGGGGCTCGCCCTCGGCACCGGCGCCGCGCTTGGGCTGGTATGGGGGCTGGTGCGCGGCAACTCGGCCGGCTGGGGCAGCCCCGAGGTCGTAACGGCGCTCGCGGGCGGGGCGCTGCTGATGGCGGCGTTCGTCGCGTGGGAGCTGCGGGCCAGCACGCCGGTGCTGCCGATGCGCCTGTTCCGCTCGCGGGCCTTCTCCGCGGGCAACGCCGCGATCTTCTTCCTCAACGCGTCGCTGACCGGGGCGGTGTTCTTCATGGCCCAGTTCCAGCAGGTCACGCTCGGCCAGGGCCCGCTGGACGCCGGGCTGCGGCTGCTCCCGTGGGGGGTCACCCCGTTCCTGATCGCCCCGAGGGCCGGGGCGCTGGCCGACCGGATCGGCGAGCGGCCGCTGATCATCACCGGGCTGGCGCTGCAGACGGCCGGCCTGGCCTGGATCGCGGTCATCGCCCGGCCCGGCCTGGGCTACGCGGCGATGATCGCGCCGATGATCGTCTCCGGGAGCGGCTTCGCCATGGCGCTGCCCGCGGTCACCAAGTCGGTGGTCAGCTCGGTCGCACCCCAGGATATCGGCAAGGCGTCGGGCACGTTCAGCACGCTGCGCCAGCTCGGCGGCGCGTTCGGGCTCGCGATCGGCGTCGCGGTCTTCGCCGCGGCCGGCAGCTACGCCTCCGCCCGCGCGTTCAGTGACGGGTTCGTGCCCGCGATCGGCGTCGCCGCTGGCCTGTCCCTGGCCGGGGTCATCGCCGGCCTGGTCCTGCCCGGCCGGCGCCCTGTGACCGAGGCCGCCCCGGCCGGGACCGGCCCGGCTAAGAGCGCGCCGCCCGAGACCTCCCAGGCCGGGACCGAGTCGGCCCAGACTGCCCGGGCCGAGAGCGCGCCGGACGCCCCGATC